>Ga0181606_10005862_pt1 | contig 10100 bp, 6 predicted proteins | sample 041ome_10_FD_132994 | JGI IMG/M metagenome (GOLD analysis project Ga0181606, IMG submission 132994) | Coastal salt marsh microbial communities from the Groves Creek Marsh, Skidaway Island, Georgia - 041412US metaG (megahit assembly) | ecosystem: Environmental > Aquatic > Marine > Intertidal zone...
CGCGCGTGCTCACGCATCATTGTCCTCCCCCCTCGCCTCCATTTTCCGCGGCTGATGCCCGGACGGCTCGTCCCGTCCGCTCGCATCGGGCGGGGGTCGCTCGTCTCGGCGCGGTCGGCCTTTTGAGCCTGCTCCTCGGGGCCTGCAGCGGTTCCGAACGCACTTCCCGGATGAGCCCGGCGGCTCCGCCCGTCGAGGTCGTGCAGGCCCGCCGCGGATCGCTGCCGCTTTCCGAGCGAATCAGCGGCACCGTCCGGGCCGACAACCAGGTCGTGCTCTACCCGGAGTTCACCGGTCGCATTGCCGAGGTCTTCGTCGACAACGGTGACACCGTCCGGGCCGGTCAGCCCTTGGTGCGCATCAACGACGAGCAGGTGCGCGAGCAGGTGCGCCAAGCCGAGGCCGGTCACCGCATCAGTCAGGCCCGGCTCCGCCAGGCCGAGGCCCGTTTCGCCGAAATGGACGCCCAGGCCCGCCGCTCCCAGTCGCTCAACCAGCAGAACCTGGTTTCCGATCTCGAATTCGAGACCCTGGCCGCCCAGCGCGACTCCGCCGCCGCCGACGTCGAACTGGCCGAAGCGCAGCTCGAACAGGCCGCCGCCACTCTCGCCGAGCGCCGCGACCTGCTGTCCAAGGCCCTCGTCCGCGCCCCGGTGGCCGGCGTCGTCGGCTCCCGCCGGGCCGAGATCGGCATGAATGCGTCGCCCAACGCCTCTCTCTTCATCATCGGCGACCTGACTCAACTGAACGTGCAGGTGAACCTCACCGACACGATGCTCGGCTACATCAAGGTCGGCCAACCCGTCGAGATCGTCACGGTGGAGATCACCGGCGAAGAAACTCCGCTGCAGGGTGAAGTCACCCGCATCTCCCCCTTCCTTAACGAGATCACCCGCAGCACCGAGGCCGAGATCAGCATCGTGAACACCCACGAACGGCTGCGCCCGGGCATGTTCCTGCCGGTCGACATCCTCTACGGCGAAAGCCAGCAGGCCACACTCGTCCCGACCAGCGCCTTGTTCACCGACCCCAACACCGGTCGCGAGGGCGTATTTGTGCTCAGCGCGGAGGGCTTCGACCCCGCCGCCGTCAATCGCACCGAGGAGTCCCTGTCCGAACCTCGCAACGTCACCTTCCGTGCCGCCAACGTCATCGCCCGTGGCCAGCAGGAGGCTGCCGTCGCCGACCTGAGCCCCTCCGAGTGGATCGTCACCCTCGGCCAGAACCTGCTCGCCTCCGATGGACGCACCCAGGCCCGCGCCCGCCCCGTCACCCTCGACCACGTGCTCGAGCTGCAGGGGCTCAACCGCGAGGACCTCCTCGATGAAGTGCTCAAGGCCACCGGCCGCCAGGATTCCTAAAACCCCATGCCCCTCACCGATACGTCCGTAAAGCGCCCGGTGGCGACGCTGATGGTGTTTCTCATCATCATCACGCTCGGCATCTCCGGCCTCCGCCACCTGCCGATCGACCTGTTGCCGCCGATCGAATTCCCGCAGCTCACCGTCGCGGTCAACTATCCCAACGTCGGCCCCCAGGAGATCGAGGAGATCATCACCGACCGCGTGGAGAACGCCATCGCCGGCGTGCCCGGCGTCGAGCGCGTCCGCTCCAGTTCGCAGGAGGGCCAGTCCCGCGTCACCCTCGACTTCGCCCGCGGCACCAATCTCGACGAAGCCGCCAACGACCTCAGGGCCGCGATCGAGCCGATCCGCAACCAGCTCCCGCCCGAGATCGATGCGCCGCGCATCTTCAAATTCGACCCCAACAACGTGCCCGTCATTGTGGTCGGCGTCAGCTCCCCCACCTGGGACCTCCAGGAGCTGACCCTCATCCTTGAGCGCGAGATCAGCACGCGCTTCGAACAGATCCCCGGGGTCGGCAGCGTCGACGTCTGGGGCGGCGTCCATCGCCAGGTCCGCATCGACCTCAAGCGTGATCGCCTCAACGCCAGCCGGCTCTCCTCCAACGACGTCCGCAACGCCCTCAACGCCGGCAACGCCAATCTGCCCGGCGGCAACGTCGTCAGCGGCGTGCAGCAGCTCTACGTCCGCACCCTGGGCGAATACACCAGCCTGGAGCAGATTCGCTCCACCGTCATCACCCAGGTCGACGGCAAGCCCATCCGGGTCGGCGATGTCGCCGAGGTGTCGTTCGGCTACGAGGACTTCAACCGGCTCGTCCGCATCGACGGCCGCCCCATGCTGCGCTTCGGCATCCGCAAACAGACCGGCGCCAATACCGTCGCCGTCTCCGCCGCCGTCCGTGCCGAGGTCGAGCGCATCCGCGAGGAGCGCTCGGACCTGCACCTGCTCGTCGCCAACGACCAGTCCGTCTTCATTCAGGACTCGATCGACAACGTCGCCAACTCCGCCGGTTGGGGCGCGCTCTTCGCCGTGGTGGTGCTCTACCTGTTCCTGCGCAAGGGCTCGTCGACCTTCATCATCGCGGCCGCCATCCCCATCTCCATCATCGCCACCTTCGGCCTGCTCTACTTCAGCGGGCTCACGCTGAACCAGATGAGCTTCGGCGGTCTCGCCCTCGGCGTCGGCATGGTCGTGGACAACGCCGTCGTGGTGCTGGAGAACATCACCCGCATGCGGGAGGACGGCAAGGACCGCCGGACCGCCGCCCTCGTGGGCACCAAGGAGGTCACCGGTGCCGTCATCGCGTCCACCCTCACCTCCACCGTCATCTTCCTGCCGGTCGTGTTCATGCAGACCGTGTCGGGCGTCATCTTCCAGCAGCTCGCCCTCGTGGTCGTGTTCGCCCTGCTCTGCTCGCTCTTCGTCGCCCTCACCCTGGTGCCGATGCTCGCCAGCAAGCTGCTCGACCGCTTCTCCAGCTCGTCGACTCCGGCCCAGCCCGATACTGCTCCGCCGGCCGCGTCCGCCAAGCTCGGCCGGTTCGCCCGGGTCGAACTGCTCTACGCCCGGCTGCTTGACTGGTCCGTCGCCCACAAGGCCCGCGTGGTCATCGGGGCCGGCACCCTCGTCACCCTCGCCATCTTCACCTTCCCATTCATCCCGGTCGAACTCGCCCCCCAGACCGAGGCCGACCAGATCGACGTCGACATCCGCATGGCCGACGGCACCAACATCGCCGTGCTCGATCGCTACCTCGCGGACCTCGAAAGCATCGTCCGCGAATACGTCTCCGAGGGTGACATCGATCACCTCACCACCGAGATCCGCGATGGCCGCGCCGAGGTGGAGATCACCATGTCACCCGACAGCGATCTCTCCACCACCGCCCTCGCCGACCAGCTCCGCCTCGCCACCGACGGTCGCATCCCCGGGGCCGACATCCGGGTCAGCTCGCAGTCCGGTCTGTGGATCCTCAACCGCATCTTCGGCGGCGGCAACGGCACCGAGGACGTGCAGCTGCAGATCCGCGGCTACAACCTCGACCAGGCCCAGGCCCTCGGCCTGCAGATCCGCCAGGCCATCGAGCACCTGCCCGGCATCGCCGGCGTGCGCGTCGGGCGCCGCGAGGGTCGGCCCGAACAGAACCTCCTCTTCGACCGCGAAAAACTGGCCGAGCTCGGCCTCACCGTCCGTGACGTGGGCTCCGTGCTGCAGACCAACGTCGGCGGCAGCCGCGCCGGGGCCTATCGCATCGGTGGTGACGAGTTTCCCATCATGGTGCGCCTCCGGCCCGAGGACCGCCAGAACGTCCAGAATCTCGACAACATTCCGATCCGCCTGCCCACCGGCGAGACCATCCCGCTCTCCGCCGTGGTCGACAATAAGGCCGGCCGCGGGCCACCCGAGATCAACCGCATCGACGGCCAGCGCATCACCTACGTGACCGCCAACCTCGCCAAGGGCGTGGCCCTCGGCGACGCCATCGAGATGATCCAGGCCAGCCTGCGCGAGGTCCCGACCCCGCCCGGCCTGTCGGTGTATTTCGGCGGCCAATACGAGGAGCAGGCCAAGTCCGCCGCCGACTTCCGCATGTCGCTCATCATCGCGCTGATGCTCGTCTACATGGTCATGGCCGCGCAGTTCGAGCGCTTCATTGATCCGCTCATCGTGCTGGGCTCAGTGCCCCTCGCCCTCATCGGCGTCGTGCCCACCATGCTGCTGACCGGCACCACCATCAACATGCAGAGCCTGATGGGCATCATCATGCTGATCGGTATCGTGGTGAACAACGCCATCGTGCTGGTGGACTACTTCAACATCCTCCGCCGCGAGGAAGGCCACAGCCTGGTCGAAGCGGTCAAGAAGTCCGGCGCCCGCCGCCTCCGCCCGATCCTCATGACCACCATGACGACCGTTCTGGGTCTGGCTCCGCTGGCCATCGGCCTCGGCACCGGTGCCGAGATCCAGGCCGCGCTCGCCCGCGTCGTGCTCGGCGGCCTGGTGGCCTCGACCCTGGTCACCCTGCTCTTCATCCCGGTCCTCTACATCGGCACCCATCAGTTCATGGACCGCCTCAAGGCCCGGGTCCGTGACCGCGCCCCCGGCGGCGTCCCCGCCGCCCAGCAGAGCTGAGGGCAGGGACGCCTCGCCGAGGCGTCCGCTTACACCGACCCCTTGCCCAAGCCGGCCTCCCTGGAGGCCGGCTTTTTCTCGGGTCGGACAAACCGAGCTGACCGCTGACCGCTCCGAACCAATTCGCTCGCCCTCCCGCGCTCGAATTGCACGATGCCTCCGTTCGTTCGTGTTCGCCCGCCCCGGCCCTGCCCCACCATGAACCGGCTCAACGCACTCCTGCTTGTCTCCCTGCTCGGCAACGCCGCACTGGGCTACACGTGGTGGTGCAGGCTCAGTGACCAACCCGCCGATATCGTGGCTGTTACGGCCCCGTCAACCGACCCGGTCGTCCCGCCGCCGCCACTTCCCCTCGTGGTCGACGAGCAGACTTGGTCGCGACTGACTCACGCCGACGGTTCTCCCCTGGACGATGTCACCCTCGTCGCCGTCCTCCGCGCCGAAGGATTCCCCGCCGACGTGCTGCGGACCATTTTCATGCAGCGGCTGCGGCAAAGGGACCTGGCCAAGGAAGTGGCGCTGATTGAGTCCCAACCACCCTTCCCCTACTGGCAGCCGCGCGTCTATACCGGCTTGACCGACGAGGCGGAGAGCGGCCTGCAAAACCTGGGCTACGCCCGTCAGCTCGCCCTGTATGAGCTGCTGGGGGCCGACGCCGAAAGCAGCTACAATCGGCGCCGGCGCGAACGGGAATTCGGGACCCTTCCCTACCCCAAATACCTCGAACTCCAGGCCATCCTCAGCGACTACCGGCCCCTTGAAATGAAAGTGCGGATGAATAGCATCCGTGCTCCCGGGGAGGGCGAGGAACTGCAACTGCTCGCGTCGGAAAAGCGCCAGGATATTTAAGCCTTGCTTAGCCCCGAGGAATTGGCGGCCTACGATCTGCGTTCCAGCGACGAAAGTCGCCGCCTCCAACAGGAATTGGCGGAGTTCCAACCCAGCGAGGAGGAATATCTCGCCATCCATCGCCTGAAGTCGGCGAACCAGCAGGACTTCCAGGATCCCAACGGGGTGTTTCTCAGCGCGGAGGACCGCTCCAAACTCCAAGCCGACAACGCGAAGGTGGAAGCTGAGATCGCGGCCGTGCTGGGGCCGGAGCGCTTCGCGGAATACAAAATCAAAACCCACTACGCCTATCCGGCGGCGAAAGCGCTGACCGACCAGCTGGGACTGCCTCCGGAAAACGCCGGTGCGGTCGTTACGATCCAGCATGAGCTGCCCGACCAACTCAAAGCGATCCGCGAGAATCCCAACCTGACGCCGGAGCAAAGGACCGCCATCCTGACCACGTTGCAGGACACCACCCGGGACCGGGTGCGCGCCCAACTCACCCCCGCAGGACTCGAGGCCTACGAGAAAAGCTGGGGCAGCTGGATCACCCGCATTGTCCCACCCGAACGTCCGGGCCCCCGGACTGAACCCACGCCATGAGGCTCCGTACGGTCCTGCTCGCCCTTTCCCTGTCGGTTAACTTGGTGGCCGGCGCGGGCCTCCTCCTGCGCACAAGCCGCAGTGAATCCGTCGGTGCCATTTCATCGCAACGCACCGCGGCGAAACCGTCCCCCACCCCCAAAGCGACACCGGCACGTGAAGCCGCCCCCGCCCCGAGACCCGGGACCACCAACCCGTTGGACGCTCCCCCATCGCTACCGCTCTGGCCCGCCTTGGAATCCGAGGATCTTGCCACCTTGCGCGACCGCCTGCGGGCGGCCGGTTTTCCGGACGAAATGGTCCGAGCCATCATTACCGCCCGGCTGAATGAGGCCTACTCGCCTCGGATCGCGGCCAGCCAAGGCGCGTCCGTCGATGACGCCTACTGGGTGCCCGCGCTTAAACCATCAGCCGTGAATTCGAATGAATCGGCCCGACTCATGCAGGAATCAAACGCCCTGCGGGAGGAACTGCTGGGGGCCGATTCTTACAGCAACCCGTCGTGGCTGGCCCGGATGGGGCATCAATACGGTGGCATCGCCAGTGATCGGCTTCCGGAAGCCCTGAATGCTCTGAATGAATACCGGATCGCGCAAAGTGCCCGTCGCGGACCCACCATGATGCTGCCACCCGATCCGGAAGTGGAAAAGGCCGCTGAGGAAGCATACCGCGCCCGGCTGGCCGAGCTGCTGTCGCCGGAAGAGCAGTTCGAGTTTGAAATGCGAAGTTCGTCACTGGGTATCAATCTTCCGCGCGTGCTGGAACCGTTTCAGCCCAGCGAGACGGAGTTTCGCACGGTCTACGCTGCCTACGCCGACCTCTTGGCCCAGAATCCCGCATGGAGTCGCTCCGGGAACACCAATTCCATGACCCAGGCCGAGTTTGACGCCAAGATGGCGATGGTCGATGGCGTGGCGGCAACGCTGGGCGAAGAGCGGGCCGCCGATCTTCGTCAGCTCTTCAACCCCGCCGACCAACGGGAGAACGAAATCGTCGGCCGGCTGGGCCTTCCGCTATCGACCGCCACCGAACTGGGCTCGCTGCGCGACGAGGCGCAGGCACTGTTGGCGGAACACCGCGGCGCCGCCACTCCCGGCGTGGCCGCCCCGGTCACCCCGCTCCCGGAGCGCGCCGGCGAAATCGTCGCAGAAGTCTCCGCCCTGCTCGGCGAGGAGGGGGCCACGCTCTACCGCAACAGCTTCGGTCGCTGGATCAACGACCTCGTACCCGACGACGGCGGCTGAGAGGCGAGCGTTCCGATTCCTGCCTTCCTGAGTTCCAGATTCCCTCCCCCCGTGCTGACGGCTCAACGTCCCCACTCCAGCCGGTGCGCCGTCGCCACCCGGCGGATCCAGTCCTCCGGCACCCCGGCCCGGTAGGCAAACTCCGGCCAGCGCCGCACCGCCGCCACCACCTCGTCCAAAATCGCCCGCGACCGGCCGCGCTTCATCACGCCCACCTGCGCGCAGGCCTCAAAATCCGCCGGCGTGAATCCGTCGCGCTTGCCGTTGATCGTCATCTGATGCGTCGCCGTCCACGGCCCGGACGGGTTGTAGGCATACATCACGTCAAACGCCGGCGCCAGCGACCACTGCCCACGCCGGTCCATCAGGAAGGCGATGTTCTTGACGTGGTCGTCCTGGTTCCGCGCCACCACGTTGAACAGCATCCGCCGCACCTGCTCCTCCACCGCCGCCATCGGCAGGCCCAGCCGCCGAATCACCTGCAGCGCCTGCTCGTAGCTGCTCGCCCCCGCCTGGTTGAAGTCGAGGTGCGCCAGCCCGCCCAGCGACTGCAGGTGCAGCTTGCCCCCGTCCACCGTGCGGTCGAACCGCCGCGTCATGAAGTGCCGCCGGCCGTTCTCCTCCAGCAGCCGGCAGTCGCCCATCGTGATGCCTGCCGCCCGCGCCATCAGGTGATACGCGTATTCGATCGCGCCAAATCCCTGCGGATCGTCCAGCTCCTTGTCCCGGTTGCCACTCACGCCGTCGAACTTGAGCAACCAATACTCGAAGCCTGCCCCCGCCTCGACCTGACCCGACCGCACCTCGTTGGTTGCCGGGTTCCACGCGATCACCGCCTTCGCCCGCGCCCCGCCGGCCGACGTGCCCACTCGCAGGATGTCGTTGAGCGCCTTGCCCCGCCCCTCCGCCGTCAGATCCCCCCGCAGCCCGTCCCGCTCGCGCAACACCGCGCTCGCCAGCTCCACCAGCGCATCGATCTCGATCGCAACCGCCTGGCGCGGCCGCGGCCCGATGCGCGGATAAAACTCCAGCGCGCCCATGCCCCGGGCGCCCGTGTAGCACAACCGCTCCACCGCGTTGAAGCCTGCCCCGCTCCGCCCCTGGGTCGCCAGCCACGCGTCGATCAGCGCGTTGCCAAACTTGTCCGGCAGCGCATCCGCCAGCATCCCCGGCAACCCGTGAAAGCTCTCTCGCGCCAACTCCGGAAACGTGTAGGTCCGCTCCCGCAACGGCATCATCAGCGGCGACACCTCGATGCCGCTGGCCAGGAACTCCGGCGCATACTGAAACGCCGCCACCGCATCACCCGCCTCCAGCGCCACCGCGCCGATGGTGGTGCCCCACAGCCGCACCTCGGCGTTCACGCCTCATCCCCCCACGCCCATGGCTTCGGCTCCGGCTCGTCCCCCCCGTCGGCCTTGCCCCGCCGCCCCGTGGCCCGACGACGACGACCGTCCTTGGCCGCCGCCTGCAGCTGCTGCATCGGTCCCGGCTTGACCTCCGGCAGCCACGCCTCGAGCCCGTCCAGCAACCCCAGCACCCGGCTCACCCGCAGCAGGACCGACAACTGCGCCGCCACCGCGCCCGACTCCAGCCGCTCGATCGTGCGCTTCGACACCCCCGCCTGCTCCGCCAACTCGCCCTGGGTCAGATTGCGCTCCAGCCGCAACGCCGCCAATCGCGCACCCACCTCGCCCAAAAGCACCTCATCCGTGAGTTGTTTATCGATCTTCATGATTCGCCCTTTCTGACGTTTAATGGCTTATTTATCTTAATTTTCGCCATATTTGTCGATCTTTATTTAACGTCACTTTTGGCGATTAATCCTACTTTAATAATTTAAGTCGCCATTTATGGCTTATTAAACATAATTATCTGGAACTCAAGCACTCAGGAAACAAGGCAATGGCAAAGCCACGGCGTACAGCTCCATCAGATCCCCTCTCCCCATTCCTGAGTTCCAGATTAAACCCGGATCTCAGCTTTCACGTATTGCCCTCGCGCTACGCGCACGGAAACGGATTCCGCTCCGTGAACCCGCTTTGGTGCCAGTAGGGATAGGTCATGGTCTTGGCCCCGGCGGCGGCGAGCTTGGCCATGTGCGCGTCCGACAACGTCCAGTTCACCACGTCGAGATTCTCGCGCAGCTGCTGCTCCGAGCGGGCGCCCATGATGACGGTCGACACACTCGGCCGCTGCACCACCCAGCGCAGCGCGATCTGCGCGATCGACTTGCCCGTCTCCGCCGCCACTTCGTCGAGCACGTCGACGAGATCATAGATGAATTCGTCTGCCACCGGTGGTGACACCCGTTTGGTGAAGTCGCTGTGCAGGCGGCTGACGGCGGGCAGTGGCTGACCGCGCCGCATCGCCCCGCCCAGTCGGCCCATGGCCAGCGGGCTCCACGCCACCAGCCCGACGCCCTCGCTCAGTGCCAACGGCATCAGCTCCCACTCGTATTCGCGGCCCGCCAGCGAGTAATACGCCTGGTGCGCCACGAACCGGGCGAGGCCCTCGCGCTCCGCCACGGCGAGGGACTTCATCAGGTGCCAGCCCGAGTAATTGGAGCAGCCGATGTAGCGGATCTTGCCCGCCTTCACCAGGTCGTCGAGCGTGCCCAGCGTTTCCTCGATCGGCGTCAGCGCGTCGAACGCGTGGAGCTGGTAAAGGTCGATGTGATCGGTGCCCAGCCGCTTGAGGCTGCCCTCGACCGCCGCGATCAGGTGCGCGCGGGAATGGCCCACGTCGTTGGGCCCGTCGCCCGACCGGAACGTGCCCTTGGTGGAGATCAGCAATTGGTCCCGCTTCCCCTTGATCGCCCCGCCCAGCACGGTCTCGGCCGTGCCCTGCCCGTAGACGTCGGCCGAGTCGAACATGATCGCCCCCTGCTCCAGGCAGATGTCGACGAACCGGGTGGCCAACG
>Ga0181606_10005869_pt1 | contig 10093 bp, 8 predicted proteins | sample 041ome_10_FD_132994 | JGI IMG/M metagenome (GOLD analysis project Ga0181606, IMG submission 132994) | Coastal salt marsh microbial communities from the Groves Creek Marsh, Skidaway Island, Georgia - 041412US metaG (megahit assembly) | ecosystem: Environmental > Aquatic > Marine > Intertidal zone...
AGAACCAAATATGACGAAGCCAAACCGATATAAACATGACTCGACAATTGAGCAAAGAATTCCTGACGTCGATATCCGCTAATTTCGACTTCGGAAATATCGCAAAGAGAGCGACGGACGAAGTCTGACCTCCCGAGTCCGAGTAGCAAAGGAAGGGATTGCGACAGCATCTCCGTGTCCAACACAAACGACTGTCGTATGGCGACGAATTTGGCTGATGAGCGACCTGCCGCCCTCCGAATCCCGTATAGGGACAGCTGGGAGAGAATTCCCGCGGATAAAAATACCACCGAAATCTGTGGTGAGAGAAAAAGGGCGGCGCCAAGGAACGTTAGGCTTGATAGCAGGCCCGTGCAGAAAACTACAAAATTCAGTGATAACGGCGCAATCGAGCTTGGTAGGTCAACGAACAGACGGTAAAAGACTCCGAGCCCACCACGCTGAAGATGGCTCAGAGAAGGCAAACTCTCCCCCGCAGCATGCTCTCGCAGAAGTCGGATTGAACACGAACTAAAGAAAGTGATCATCCAGGAAACGACAAGTCCCCCAAGAATACGTACAAATCCGCAGACTAAAGCGAGCACCAACAGTCTGGGATTGACCTCAGAACTCATTGACTGAATAAATTTGGGGAAAAAGTAGAGAATTCCTATTTCTGGAAATATGGTCAACCCACTACCGAGCAAAATCAGCCCGGTCGAACGAACTCCGCTAGTGCTCGCAGAGAGAAATTTATGGGCAAGGGAGAGGCGACTCAAGGTTAATGCCAATTGGTCAAGGAGGGTGACGTGAAGTATATGTTTGTGGATCGCCAGATGGACCCATTCCAGGTCAAACTCGAAAGCGAGTTGCAGGCGTTGGGATTCGTACTCACTGAAGATCCGAAGTTTTGTGACATCATAATCGCGTCAGACCGCCGTGATGCTCGACAAGCCGTGCTCAACCTGCAGATCGCCAAGGATGACCCTCACCAAATCTACATCCAAACGTCCGCAGAAGCGGTGATGGCTGACTTCAATGTCTACGATTATTCTCTCGGGCTTCTTAAAGGGGAATCTGAACGAGCAATTCAGATCCCTGCTGTTGATATGTTCAGTAACTTCTGCCCCAATCTTTACGCACTCAGCCTTCAGGATGCGCCAGTAAAGCGAGAACCCAGAAAAGTATTCCCATCTAGCCCAAAAATCGACTTCATATATTCAAATGGCGGGGCAATTTGGAGGCGAAAGATCTTCGAACATTTTAATCAGCACTATGAAATCCGGTCATACGGAAACTTCCTCAACAATCAATCACACGAGGCAAGATCGAGCTGGAGTTCTGGTTGGCGAGAAGAAAAGCTTAATTTGCATCAGCAGAACGATTATTCTTTAGCTTTAGAAAATACATTCGCAAACGGCTACACAACTGAGAAAATTCTAACCCCTCTTGAGGTCGGCACAATACCAATATATTTTGGTCATCCTGCGATAGAAGAACAAATAAATCCCGAAACATTTCTTGCCCTATATGATACGTCGCAGGCAGGACTTGATGACGTCTTCAGTCGCTTATCTTCTCTGAGTTTTGACAAGTTTGATTTCATGCTTCGGGAGCCAATATTTTCGGTGGAACAACTCACATTCCACGCGATACTTAGAAACAAACGGCGGGAGTTCTTATTGAACCTAGCGGCGGGGGATATTTCAGTGTTTCGACCGGTCGGCTACGCCAAAGATCTGCACCTTCGCGAAAGCCTGAGAGAAGTCAAAGTTAGTAAGGTTCTAGCCAACAGTAAGAAGATACTGAATAACTCCCTGCGGTGGTCAAAGCCCTGAAAATCTGATTTTACTAGAAATTCTCCGAGACAAAGAGGGTCTTACTTTTCGCCGGAGGCTGTCGATCGATTGATCCGAAACGACTCCCTCAGATGTATTGGCAAACACGACTTCTGGATCGTAATCCTGGACAAGATGCGCAATATACGATCCAAACTGTGGCCTTAAGTCTCGGGGTGACGGTTCCAGACCCCTGAATGCTTCGTTCCAAAGATGTAACCCTTCACTTTGATGAACCTTTTCCAACACAGACTCAAACTCTCTAGGGGTAAAAAGTTTAAAGGTGTCTCGGTAAGGGATTGGGTAAAGCAATTCTGGGCGGCGGACTTCGTTCAATAGTTCAGGGAACTCCGACATGAGAACCTCACTTATTAAACGGGGCCCTAAAGAGCCCCAGTTTGACGCAAGGTGAATTCTAGACTCGCCCACTTGAAGGAGACGAGTGAGAAATTTACCAACTACATGCGGGTTTTTGTTTGGCGATACGCCAAAAATCGCACCATTGATAATGCGTTTCGATTCATATCCAAGGTAAATCGAGTCGAACGAGGGTTCGCCCATCAGGATGTAATCCGAGTCAAACCAGTATGAAATATTTTGTCGAGATACCTCATCCCTGAGAAGCTTGTAACGGAAGAGGTTCGAGAAAGCCGCATAACTCGGTCGATCAGGGTTCATGAAGACCTCCGATCTTGGCACTACGGTATTTGCGTCCTTCAGATTGAGCCCATGCGAAACCAGTCGTTCGAACATTTTCTCGTCGGTGAGGTCATCGTAGATATAGAGATTTACCGACTCGGGCGGTAGGTGACGGAGATTGCAAAGAATAACAAGTCGCTCAACATACGAAAATGACTTACCAATCCAGAGGCAATTGTACGTAGTGTTACTCATTTGACGAGATTTTCTGTTCAGCCCGTTCAAACTCCCATGAGAGCTGTGCTTGGATTCCCTCTTGGAATGATGTATTCGGAGTCCAACCCAACGTTAATTCGATAAAAGAAGTATCGGATCGAGTTTCTATTTGGTCACCCTTTTCGGCCTCTACGTATTCGTATTTACCAGTGCGTCCTAACAGTGATTCAATTATCTGAATGTAATTTTGAAGAGTAAGGCTTTCCCGCCCACCGACGTTAAAAACATTACTTCTTTTCGTATCGGCATCGTTTGACAACGAGAGTAGGATTGCATTTACAACATCTCCAACATAGGTCGGAGTTCGACTCTGACTACCGGACCCAAAAATTGTAAAAACTGAATTTGAATCAATGGCTTTAATTAACCGAGAAATAGCCATGTCGTCCCTTTGTCGGGGACCATATATAGAGAAAAGCCGCAGGATTGTAAGAGAGCACATCTCTTTTCGACTAAGCAAATCCTCCAGTAGAACTTCAGCTGCATACTTTGAGTGCCCGTACGGCGAAATTGGATTGGCAGGAGCTTCTTCGTCAGCTACCGCTGTCTCACCGTAAATACTTGAAGTCGAAATGTGTACAACCTTCGTCGGCAATGAAGGTGGCAAAAGCCGGGCTAGCGACACTGCAGAAAGTGTGTTTGCGCGGAAGTATTCTCGAGTGTTGTCCCACGAATATCGTTGCCCAGGAAGTGCCGCGCAGTTAATTACGCGAAGTTCATCGGGAAGTGGATTCGGAAGCGGAAGCCGATCAAGGTCATTGATATCGCACTTCGACACCGATATACCCGCAGCTTCAAATTTTTCACTTAGGGCGACGCGCCCCTGGGAGGCATAGACGATCTCACTCAATGAGTCGACAACCGAGATCGAATCACCTCTCGAAAGGAGTGCCTCGACAACATGTCCACCGATGAAGCCCAATCCACCTGTCACTAGGTAGTGGACTTTAGGAGCTTTACGACCCACATCTCTCAGCATATCGCCAGTTCAAAAAGGGCGATAGCTTAGGAACGTGTGGCAAGGAGCAATGAAGCTGATTGAGGTGGCAAAAATTGCGAGAAACCTTGAACTTGGAGAGTGGTCAGATGTCGTGCGAAATGAGCACGAAGAGCTCTTGTTGAGGTGGAACCTAGCTATTTCGCATCAACGTGGTGTTGAGATCCGAAATCCAAGCGCGACATGGTCCCTAAATGAGTTAATTCTGTACTCGAAAATCCGTGGCAATCAAAAGCATCAGATCGATGGTTCTGACAAGTTGAATATTCCTGTTGATCCCGGCATGTTAGATGAACTAACCATTCCGAAAAAATATGCCATTGACTCAAGCTCAGATAAAATAGTCGAATCCTACGAGAGGGCGATGGACGAGCTTGGGAGCAGTTTCGTCATGAAAACAAATCATGACTCTGGAGGAGTTAGATTTGTCCACTCTTTCGAAAATTTTAGGGAAAGCATTGAAACATTAGAGCGTGCTCGTCAAAGTGTCTATGGGCTCTCAACTTGCGAGACAAGTTATTTTGCGATCAACCGCCGCCTGTTCATTGAAAAAAATGTAACGGCAGGTTCGGATGGAGCGGTAGACATCAAGTGCCATTGTTACGAGGGGGAAATTTTCCTTTTTCAAATCATTTTGGACCGCTATCAAACTTCTCCAACGAGAGAAATTCTTCTTGATGCAAACCTTCACGAACTGCGAGGACTTCTAGACGCAAACTTTCGAAAAGCACGCCTTGCGGATGTCCCAGGAGTTGCCACCATTCTGGGAGAAAACTTACAAAGTGACGTCGGAACAATCGCGTCTTCAATTGGGGGGTACGTCCGAGTTGATCTGCTCGTTGGCAGCACGGGCGTGTCCCTTGGAGAAACGACATTCTTCCCCTATGGAGGCTTTTACCCAAAACAAGTTCAAATCCCGTCGATTGAGAGTCTCATCGGAAGAAGTCGCTTGGTCGACTGGTCGACTGATATCCCTCTTGAAGTAGTAGATCCGAGGCTTTCGGCGCGACAGTTATTAACTGTCGGTTTTGGGAAGAGCGAGGGTTTAAGCCACAAAGGTCGATTGAACTACCATCTAGCACAGACTTTTGTGAAAAGTCTCGGATTTTAGGCCCAGGAAAATCCAGTTAGGGGTTGGTTGACCTTTGCTTAGTACGGTGGCACTATGGAGACTTAAAGGTTCTGTTTAATCAAGATAATATTGATTTTTAGAGCGGATTCTGAGATATCAAAAAGTAATTAGATCAAACCTGAATGGGGTCACTATTTATCCTAATTGGTTTAATTGAAGTGTCGCTACAAGGCTCTTGAAAATGTAAGAGTATGGTTTCCATTAGCATGACGCTTCGCCTTAAGAGTAGGGTGGTTTTGGCCACTCTAAGGATGCCGAGTTTTCGTTGTAACTACAAGGCCATACATGCGAGTCAATGATGAATCTGCAGAGAGTCTGACCTCATCCTCCTTTACCATAATAAAATTTCGTTGGAGTTCGGCAAGTGCAGATTTGGTTCGGCTGAAGCTCAAGACTGTAACCGGATAGGAAACAGTACGGTTTTGGATCTCCTTTTCAAAAGACGGCGGCACTGGGCCCGGACCATTGTCTTTCAAAAGTGATTTTTGGAGCAAAACTTCCCCCCTCGATGCCATAGGAGTACGAGTGATGATCAAGCGCCGGCTTGAAATATTGCACAGTTCCTCCAACGTTTTGTAGGGCTCCGGTGTGTAGTGAATCGAGCTACTTGCGTAGACAGCGTCAAAGGTGACGCCAGCGGTTGCATCCTGAACGTTTGAGTAGAACGTGAGTTCATTGTTAGCGAGTTCGTATCTCTTGACCGCTTCGACCATTGCCGGTGTCTCTACGACTCGCCAATCGAGTTCGACGCTCTCTCCGAGGAGTTTCTTTGCGACCCAGTAGTGCGTGCCCGAGCCGCCGCCGAAATCAAGAATCCGTAGTGGTTGAGAGGTTGGCGATCCAACTAGAGCGAGCAGAATCCGTAAATGTGAGTAGTCGAGTTCATTTGTGGACTGCAGGTTCTCTGCAAACTGCTTGCCTTTTGCTGCAACAAGTTCAGTGAGAAGCGGGTCTTCATATGAATCCGCATCCGCAAGAGCGGCTTCATATGTCTCATATGTTTTGGCGGAGGGTCGTCGACGTGCGACAAGGTCGAGGAGAATAGGCGGAACGAAGCGCGCCACACCTGCGAGATTCATTTGCATCGCTGAACCTTAACGAAAGATCAGATTCAGGTGTCGATAATGATGAGAGTTTTCCCTGCAGTAGTCGAGTCACCAAAGTGTAAGTTGATGCCCAGCAGCAATCAAGCAAACCTCCGTCCCAATCAACTATCAGCGCAGAGCATTTCTTGAAGCCCTCGTTCAATGCACCATCGATTTGATTCAACTCGAAAGAGGTGCTCCAGATACCGATAACGGGACAGCAAAACCTCAGGATTGGTGCGAACGTACTTTCGTGCCAGCATCGATGAGAACACTTGCTGTAGAGACCGAAGGTTGGGTTGGTGCCCGACACCGTTCACAACATCCGAAATGCCTGGGAGCAGGCTGTTCTCGGTAATTTTCCGACATTCGCTCGATATAGCGGCGGCGTACAAGTTCTGTTCTGGGAAGTTGTCAATTACTGGATGAGATTCAGTGATCTGAATGTGCTCAGAGTTGGTAATTGAGTATTGGTCAGCCGAAAGCAAACCGCCTCCGATGGTCTCAATCTTCACCATTAGACCCGAGCTATCAGTACCTCCGTACTCGGGTGGCATAAAAAAGTTACCGAGCGAATAGAAAATCATCGAACCCTGATACAACTCGACAGGTTGCACGACGTGGGGGTGGTGACCAATGATTACTGAAGCGCCGAGATGGACTAGGTCGTGGTAGGTCTCCCTCCATTCCGGCAATGGAAGTGCCACGTCTTCAAGGCCGCAATGCGCAACAACGAACAAAAAGTCAGCGGTGGACGACACGTCGGCAACAAGGGTCCGGAATGACTCTGATTGGAGACGCAAGAATCCCGTCTGATCAAGTCGATCAACTGAACCCTCGAACGACTCCGACCCTGAGATAACTGCAATTTTCTGTCCAAATTCATCGGTAAACCACTGAACCCAATCATCAGATCGAAACCGGTGACCAACATGCGAAATTCCAAGGTAGGAAACAGTTCGTTCCGCTGCTTCGGAACCAAAATCAAGAATATGGTTATTCGCCGTATTCAATAGATTGACCTCACAGAGGCCTAGAAAATCACGGATGCTTGCTGACTGTGAGAGGTTTGGTCCCGCTTTTTCAGAAGGCGGATGATCAAAACAGATGGCCCCCTCCAAATTCACGCAGACAACATCAGAATTGCTGCACTCGGCCTTCAGATGCTCATCAATCGTCGGCATCGTCGATGAAATGTTGAGGTCTCCCGCAAAAAGAAACTTCATGGATTCCTTCCAAATTTCTGATCGCCCGAAGCAACTTCAATGAGATCTTGAATTGGCCGGAGGCACATGTATGAGTTGTAGGAACTCTGTAGTTCAGGTTCCCATAGGCGGCGGCCCACGCTTGGACCGATACGTCGCATCTCAAGAAGGCGTAGTGATGCCTGACCCCTCACAGAGATTTTGCGCACATAACTGTTCACTTTTTCGATATAAGCCGGATCAACGTATCGAGAGAGGAGTGAAGGAGAGAGTGGCGGAAGGGGATTGCGTTGTAATTCGCCTAGATCAAGAAAGGGCGATCTTGTACCGACAGGATGCTCAGGAACCGGCACCTCCGTTGTGTCAAAGAACTTCTTTAACCACAATCTGTCGTGACGCTGTTTTCGGTCGATACTCGCAATTGTCAGCGCAATCTCTGAATCTAGGAAAGGTGATGCGAACGAAAATCCAAACGATTCAGGAACAGTTTTTAGGTACGAGAGCAACATCATTTTCGTGCGAACGAGATATGCCGTTCGGCCGAGCTCAGTATCCAGGGAGTCTCCTAGTTGTTCGAACTCACTCTCGAGGTTACTAGTGTCAAGTCGACGATTGATTGCGGCGTCCGGAAGCCCAAGGCCATGGTTGTAGGAATATTGCCTGAGATCGAGCGCGCGCCTTGGTGGTGACAAGCTGTGCGAGCGAGCCCAGAGGTCGCCGATGATTCCTGAAATAACAGTTCCAGATTTATGTTGTTTGCTGATCTCTCGGTAAAACCGCAGTTGGTACATGCCATGGAGGTGGACTGAACTGCCGAAAAGTTCACGCCACGGTGAAATTTCTTGATGAAAGCCTGTGAGCTCGACTCGTTGCCAAGGAAGATTGAGTGATCTGGCAATTTCTCTCGCCCCATGGACTTCATCTGAGTCCCATTGCCGGCGCGACGTGCCGTACGTATAGCAATGTGGAATCTTCCGGTGACGTACACGATTGAGCGCAAGTAATCGCGAGTCCATCCCACTACTTAGTGGGAGGATTTCCTCATTTGACTCTTCCTCGTGATTCCAGTTCAACAGCAGCTCTAAAGCGTCTGCAGGATCACTTGTCTTTTCTAGGTAGGCATTTACGGGATCAAACTCATCTTTCGAGACGTATAGCGAGCCATCACTTTTTTTCCTCAGCGTATGATTTGCGGGAACAAACTTCACATTCTGAACGGGAGTGCTACCGAATACTGAGTAACCAAATGTCAAAAAGTCGCTTACACCTGCTGGGCAAAGTTCAAAGTCTTGTGGGTTAAAAGCATCGTTTAAATGACACCCATGCTGGCCACTTTTACTATTGTAAAAGTAGGGTCTAATTCCGAGCCAATCCTGTCGATAAACAACTTCTTCACCCATGCTGAGCCGCTAGCGATAGATCAGCAATCAATGATGTGTAGGTGAGCCCTTTTGACTTCAGGTATTCAACTTGCTCAACTTTCATTGATCCATAGAAATCGTCGATATCGGCTTGGTTTTCCGTCAGCCGACCTCGATAATGCTTCGATGAACGCTCAATTCTTCCGCTGTCTTCGCTGTAGCACTCGGAATTGAAATGCCCATCGCTGTCAAAGAACTCGAGAAGTTTTAGGTTAAAACCAGCTCGTTGTGCGAGCAGTAGCAGGTTTTCATGATTGAGCGAACTCTTATGGTCATCTGCTCCCGGCTCAGCCCCGTTTATTCCAGTTTGCTGCTGGTACCAAGGGCTCGGGTGGAATCCATCAGGAACCGCGATCCGAACTGAGCCTTGTAGCGACATGATCGACCTTAGGTTTTGAAGGGCGACCGAAATTTCCTCGGTGGTAAGATGTTCAAGGACGTGTTCCATCAGAATGTTGTTCGGTCTACAAGTTCCGAGGAATTCTTGCATTGAGGCAAGATTGAGTAAATCAAAGTAACTCTGCTCTGTCGAAATCCAGCCTTTTTGCGCCGTCGCGCTGGATCCGACTATTATGCGAACCTCTCGCCCTAAACGGGACCTTACGACAACTCGGATTTTGGAGAACTTCCGCAGCGCCAAAGGTTTTACACGCTGCCGAATAGCAGCCATGAGGAGCCTGTTTACTCTGTTGAACAGTGACGATTTCTCACTCACGATGTTTGCTTTCAGGGTTGTCGCTTGGTTCGAGGTGTGGTCGAAATTCTCATTTTATAAAGGTCCCTAGGATGTTGGGCAAAAAGTGAAATCGCACGAACCGAATGAATGTCGTGAGCGGTGACAGCGAGGGTGCGGCTGTCCGCCAAAACGCCCAGTGTGACGCAATCCGTAGCGGACTATTGACTGCGGTGAGTGCTTTAAACGCAGACTGTTTTGAGTTCACCCCGAACTCGTCAGCAGACAAAACATATGAAGTCGTTGAAAGGAAGATTGGAAATCCGCGCTTCCGCGCTCTGACTGAGAATTCAATGTCGGCAACGTAATGCGGCAATCGCTTCTCGTCCACTCTGAGCCCGTCTAAGAAAATTTGTGCAGGGAACGCAGTAGTTCTGCCAGAAGCAATGTCGAGCGGTACGAGGTCGGGCAGGGTGTCGTTCACGTCGACAGCCTTCAGCGCAAGAAAGCGTTCGTCGAGCAGAGCACCTCGGTCGAGCACCCGCGCATCGTTTCCAAATTCATTTACCTGTGCAGCGATGATTGCACGGTGTGCTTTTGACATCGCACACAGCGATTCGAGTAAATGTTGCGGTACTCGGATGTCGTCATTCATGAACAACACAACGTCATCTTGGTCTGCAGTTATCATGCACGCTTCGATTCCGGCGTTCATACATTTCGACCTCCACCAGTTGCCATCGCCTGTGATCACCTCGATCCGCACACCAGAGGGCGAAGCATCAGCTTTATCTTCAAGCATTTGAGACGTGCCGTCGGTGCTCCCATCGTCAATGATGTAAATAGCG
>Ga0181606_10005876_pt1 | contig 10090 bp, 10 predicted proteins | sample 041ome_10_FD_132994 | JGI IMG/M metagenome (GOLD analysis project Ga0181606, IMG submission 132994) | Coastal salt marsh microbial communities from the Groves Creek Marsh, Skidaway Island, Georgia - 041412US metaG (megahit assembly) | ecosystem: Environmental > Aquatic > Marine > Intertidal...
CGAACCAAAATACACACCCTTTAAAGTAACCTTTGTAAATAAGTATGGAGCATATCAGGATTTGTACTTCTTTAAAAAATCCACAGAAACATTTAACGTAACAGATGAAACCTTTAAAAGAAATACTGTTACTACAAATAGCTCTGTAAATTACGCAACCTACAAAGGACAAAAAGAAAGATATAACACAAATGCAACTAAAACTATTAGTTTAAATACAGGATTTATAAATGAGGATAATAATTCAACGATTGAAGAACTATTTTTATCTGATAACGTTTGGATTCGATACGGTTCTCAGACTTTGCCAATCATACCTAAGACGAAATCACTAACATTAAAAACAAGTCTAAACGATAAGTTGGCAAACTATACGGTAGAATTTGATTTTGCATTTAACAAAATAAACAACGTTCGTTAATGTTAAACTTACAGTTATATGTAGAGGGTCAGGAGATAGACCTATTTGATGATGAATCGGTAACCCTTACGCAGTCTATTCAGGATGTAATGGACATTGAAAAGGTATTTACAGATTTTTCACGAACTTTTAATGTGCCTGCTTCAAAGACCAACAATAAAATATTTAAACATTTTCACGACCCTTATATTATAGGATTTGATGCACGGTATAAAAAAGATGCTGAATTACACCTAAACTATAAGTTATTTAAAAAGGGTAAAATAAAATTAGAGGGAGCAACAAAAAAAGACAACAAGGCACATACATATAAATTAACATTTTTTGGAAGTACGATTACCCTAAATGATTTGCTTGGGGAGGACAAGTTAAATAGTTTGTCATACATAAGTGAGTATTTTTCCTTTACCTATAACAATGACAATATCAAATCATATATGTCCGATGGTTTGGATGTTACCGTAGGAGAGGACACCTATGAGGAAGCTATTGTTTTTCCGCTTATTACCCACACCAAGAGGTTAATATACGATTCCAACCATACTGCGGACAATGTAAATACCAATACAACTAACAATATTGCATACACGAACGATACTGACTATGGTTTAGAAATATCACAACTTAAACCTGCTATCAAAGTCCACGCAATTATTAGGGCAATAGAGCAAAAGTATGGAATAAACTTTAGTGATGACTTTTTTACCACTACTAATGACGTTTACAATAAACTTTATTTGTGGTTACATAACAAAACGGGAGCGTTTGGAACAGGGGAGATACCCGTAGGATTTGCCACAAATTATGCTAAAACTAAAAACGATGGATATGTAAGAATTAAATCAGGAGCATTTGAGCTTTATGGTGCGCCAGCGAAAGCAATAAACGTGGTAGTAGTACCTGATACCAACAACCCTTTTAATGTAGTTATTTACAAGGATGGGTTAGAGTTTAAACGTTGGGATAACGTAAATTTAAATTATACCAATGACACGGAATGGAGTTTAAGGGTTCAAAACAACGGGGATATTGAGGGTCAGGTATTAGGAACATACTCAATTGCTATTGAAAGCGAAACACCAAACAACTTCAACTTTAGGATTGCAGTCCGAATGAGTAGAGGAAGGGAAACAAGACTAAGTGCAAGTGCTTCGGTAGGAACAAACGTAGAGGTTATAAGTACAACTTATATGCCCGATATGAAAATAATAGACTTTCTTACGGGGTTATTTAAGATGTTTAACCTTACGGCTTACGTTGATGATGCAGGAGATGTAATTGTAAAAACATTAGACGACTTCTATGCGGATAGTACAAGTATTTGGGATGTAACCCCGTACATAGACAAAAACCAACAAAGCGTAAATACAATACTCCCGTATAAGCAAGTAGATTTTTCATTCAAGGGCACAAAGAACTTTTTTGCAAAATCACACGCTGAACAATTTAAAGTAAATTGGGGTGAACTTAAATATAATGTATCGGAAAAGTTTGATGGTAAAATTTACAAAATAGAATTACCATTTGAACATTTTAAATACGAGAGGCTATATGATGTAAATGGTGGTACAGCTACCGATATACTTTGGGGTTGGAGTGCAGATGTAAAGCAGGATGCAAATGTAGGAGAGCCTTTGTTGTTCTATCCAATAAAACAAACCCTTAATATAGGTATATTAGACTTAGGAGGTGCTGTATCACAAAAAACAACCGCCTATGTGCCATCAAATTCAGTAAGTTTAACGGATTCATTTAATATAAACTTTGGTGCTGAGTACAACGAATATGCACAAGTACCATTTAATAGTACAATATTTGATACTTATTATAAAAACTACGTTTCTGAAATATTTGACCCACAGAAAAGACTACTAAAAACGAAAGCATTTTTGCCTTTGTCTATGCTAAGTCAGTTTACCCTTGCCGACAAGGTTAGGATATTTAACGACTTGTATAGAATAAACAAGATTACTACAAACTTTGAAAGTTTACAATCTGATTTAGAATTAATAAACAGTAAAGAAACCTTTGGAGAACTTATATCCGTACCAGCGACTACACCAACAAGGTTTACTATTGAGGATAAATGTTTAAAGGTAGACGATATGACCGACATATCTGAACTTTACGCTTATACTATAGATTCATTCTGTGAGGCGGATGGTTTCTTGATTACTGCGACTACTGATTTAGTGCCTGATGCACTTGATACGTCTAACATTCCAAAGTACACAGAAGTAAATGAGGCTATTCAGGTTTCACCTGCTTTACTTGCGGATTATACACCTATAACGGTTACAAGTAGTGAAATATATTTAGCCCATACAATAAATGCATTAGGACTTGTAGGTGTCATTTCACAAATAGACGAATACGGATTTTTCTATTCATCAACTTCAAGTGATTTAGATAGTACGAATGTAGATACATTAAAGGCAAATGTAAACGTTACAAATATACATTTTGAAACTACTCAATATAACTTTACGATAAACCCAGGAAATGTAATTGCAAAAGTGGGAGGTTTGTCAAGTGGAGAAACAATTTATTGGAGGTTCTACGCAAGAACTAACACAGACCCTTTATACAAAACCGCAGATGTTTTTTCAGATAAGAAAACAAGTACAACACTATGATAGAAAATATATTTAATTTATTAGAGATAGCAAAGAACCAAAAAACGTCAGGGCATTATACCTCAATAGCATTAGGTAAAAACAAATTTCCTGAAAGTTTAAGGGAAGCGTATAACATATTTAAGCAAGAGTTATGGCATACAAAAAAGTAGTAGTTGATTTTGAATTAAAGTATAAGGAGGCAGCAAAAAATGCTACCGAATTAGGCAAAATTGTAAATCAACAAGGCGAAGAAATAAAAAATCTTCAAGGCAATCTTGATGACTTAAAGAAAAGCACAGATAAATCCTCTAAAGGTCTTAAAGATTTTGGTGCTTCTATACAAAATATAGGTAAAAAAACAGGAATAGTTTATTTAGTTGTAAAGGCTTTTGATATATTAAAAGAAACTTTTGGTCAAAACCAACAAGTTGTAAATATCTTTAATACAGGAATGGAGGCTTTAAGTTTGGCCTTTAACGACTTCTTTAAGTTTATAAATGACAATGTTGGAACGATAGTAGGGTACTTTAAAAACATATTTAGCGACCCAAAACAAGCGGTTTATGATTTTGCTACTGCTATTTATGAAAATCTTACAGAAAGATTTAATAGTTTATTAGACACGTTAGGGTTTTTAGCAAGTGCTGTTAAAAAAGTATTTGAAGGGGATTTTGCAGGTGCATTAGAAGCGGTTAAAAGTGCAGGAAAAGAAGCGGTAGATGTGATTACAGGAGTACCTGATACTTTCGATAAAATCGTAGAGGTTGCGCCTTCTGTTATTAAAGGAATTACTGAATATGGTAAAAGTACATTAAAAGCGGCTCAAGAAACCGTAGAACTAAACAGAGCAGCGGAAGTAGGAATCGCACAGAACCGAATTATCTTAGAACAAAAAGACAGGGAGGCGGAAAAACTAAGACAAATTAGGGATGACGAAAGCAAAACCATATCCGAAAGAATTGCAGCCAATAATAAACTTGCAGAAGTATTAGACGAACAGGAAAGATTAATGTTGGCCAATGCAGATGCGGTGATAGCTTCGACACAGGCACAATACGATAAAAACCAAAACGATGAGAACTATATTGCCTTATTAGATGCACGAGCAGAAAAGGAAGGCATACTTGCACAAATAGAAGGATTAAGAAGTGAACAATTAGTAAATATAAATTCACTTGAAAGAGAGCGCATTGACCAGTTAACCGAAGCTAACGAAAAAGAACAAGAAAGATTAGACCGAATACAGGAACTAACAAACCTTGAAGAACTAACCGCTCAACAAAAAATAGAAAGAGATAGACAATCTGCCCTTGATGAACTTGAATTGTTAAATGCTACCGAAGAAGAAAAACAAAAAATATTAGACTTTTATGGGCAAAAAGAAATAGAGTTAGCAAGGGCGGTTTCACAAGCTAAAAGAAATGATGCAAAAAGTACACTTGACCAAATTGCACAATTAGCAGGACAAGGAAGTGCAATAGGAAAAGCAGTAGCGGTAGCAAGTGCAACAATTAGTGGTATTGAGGGTGTACAAAACGCATTTACTACCGCTTCAAAAAGTCCTATTACAACAGTTTTCCCAGCGTATCCTTTTGTGCAAGCAGGATTAGCGGCAGCGTTTAGTGCTAAACAAATACAATCTATTATAAGCACCCCGTCTATGGGTGGAGGTGGTGGAGGTGGTGGAGGTTCTGCTCCATCAACACCATCAGCACCATCGTTTAACGTGGTAGGAGCAGCACCTGAAAACCAATTAGCACAAACGATAGGACAACAAGAACAAAAGCCAGTAAAAGCGTTTGTAGTATCGCAAGAGGTGTCATCGCAACAAGCATTAGATAGAAACATTGAAAGTAGTGCCTCACTTGGGTAAAATAAAACAAAAGTTAAAAAATAATATTGTTATAATATGAATATCGTAGAACTTGTAATTGACGAAAACGATGACGTTTCAGGAATTGAAGCTATAAGCGTTGTAGAAAGTCCTGCAATAGAAGAAGATTTTATTGCACTAAAAACCCAAGAATTTAAACTTGCAGAGGTAGATAAGGAAAAGCGCATCTTAATGGGTGCAGCACTTGTACCTAACAAACCCATTTATAGAAGAAATGGAGAAGATGAATACTATATTTATTTTTCTAAGGAAACCGTAAGAAAAGCAAGTGAACTATTTTTTATAAGGGGCAACCAAAACAATTCAACTTTAGAACACAATATGCCATTGACGGGCCTTACTGCGGTTGAAAGTTGGATAGTAGAAGGTGAAAAAGATAAGACAAGACATTACGATTTAAATGTGCCTATTGGAACTTGGATGGTATCTATGAAAGTACACAATGACGATGTATGGGATAACTATGTAAAAACTGGAAAGGTAAAAGGGTTTTCAATAGAGGGTTATTTTGCGGACAAATTAAACAGACCACAAGACAAGTCTATAAAAGACGAACTTTCTGAGATTGAAGAAGAAGAAGCACAACATATATTAGACCAACTTACAAACCTATTTGACAACGAGCAAGAATTTGAAAGTTATGCGGATTATCCTGATGCGGTAAGTAATAACGCAAAAAGGGGAATAGAACTAAACGAAAAAGTAAACAACAAATGCGCAACCCAAGTAGGTAAAGTACGAGCGCAACAATTAGCAAAGGGCGAAGCTATAACTGTAGAAACCATAAAAAGAATGTTTAGTTACCTATCAAGAGCAGAGGAATATTATGACGAGGGTAATAACGAAGCTTGTGGCACTATATCCTACTTATTGTGGGGTGGTAAAGCAGGATTACGATGGGCAGGTGCTAAACTAAAAGAACTTGGTATAGAATAATGGCAAAAAACACAGCATACAGAGTACACGTTGAAGATGTATCACAATCCGTAGTCGATAATGTAAATATTGAAAACGGTGCAATGCTTAGGACAGATTCTGCCCTTTATATGGGACACAACTCTCAAAACGTTGTCGTATATCCGCAAGACGTAACCACAATAGGAGGATGGGCAAGATACGATGACAGTCAATATACTTCATCAAGTAAACTGTCTTTATTAGATGGTATAGAAGTTGTATTACCTAATAACGCATCAAGTATTTACAGAAGCCATCCATCAATATCGTTTTACAACGGAACTAAAGTAACCGCAGTAAACGAAAATGACGTATATCAGATGACCGTAGTATTTAGGTGTTCAGCAGCGAATGCTAATCAAACATATTTAAGTTTACATTTTGAGGGGGGTAATGGAACTCCATACGACAGAATACGAAGCGATGTAAATTTTCCAAAAGGTAATGATGTATCACACGATTTTCACGGAATTTTCCAATATTATGCAGATGCAGATTTTGTAACTAATGGTTCAGAATGGAGGATTACCGCAAACGGAGGAACTGCAAAAATTTGGGATATTATATTTTTTATACAAAGAACACAAAACGCAGATTTTAGCTAATGAAACAACACAAAGTAAAACCGCCAGTTCCTAATGATGACCGAAGGGGTTGTCTGTGTTGGGAAACTAATACTTATTCAAGAGATTGTTGCGATGGGGATGACCATAGAGCGCAAGGGGTAGGTAATGTTACAGGAACAGAATAAAAATATAACAACAAAATAAAAAAGTTATTGTATATATATAAATATTATTTATGAAAGCAACAGATATGTTAAACAAAGTAAAAGAGCTTGTTGGGGTTCAACTTGAAGAGGAAGTCCAAGAAGTAAAATTAGCGCAAGCTACTTTGGAAAACGGAACTGTTATAGAAAGTGAAGATTTTGCTATTGGTAGTGAAGTTTTTATTGTAACAGACGATGAAAAGGTAGCACTACCTGTAGGCGAATACACTTTAGAAGATGGCGAAATGCTTATTGTAGAAGAAGAAGGTGTTATTGCTAAAATAGGAAAACCCGAAGAAGCTCCTGAAGCAGAAGAAGAAGTAGAAGCTGCTGAGGAAGAAAAAGAAGAGATGGGATATGCAACCAAAGAAGAACTTGCAGAGGTCAAGTCTATGATTGAAGAAATCAAGGCAATGATTAAAGACAAAGAGGAAATGTCAGAAGAAGTAGAAGAAGCTGACAAAGAAATCGCCGAGCAAGAGGTTAAAGAAGAACTTTCTAAGGTTGAAGTAGAACTTGAAAAAGTAAAACACAATCCCGAAGCCGAATCACAAAAAGAAATGAAACTCTACGGACAGAAAAGAGAAATGACAACTGCCGATAGAGTATTTGCAAGAATTTCAAATATTAAAAACAAATAAATTTTAAAAAATGCCAACAACTACAACACAAAACGCAAGTGTAGCTTATAATGGGGAGTTTGCAGGAGAATACATCTCTGCTGCCCTTTTATCAGCACACACTATTGAGAACGGTGGTATTACTGTAAAGCCTAACGTAAAGTATCAACACGTTATTAAAACTGTAAGCACCGATGACATCGTAAAAGATGCAAGTTGCGATTTTACCGCTACTTCTACTATTACATTGGATGAGAGAACACTTACTCCCGAATTTCAACAAGTAAACCTACAACTTTGTAAGGCTGACTTCCAAGACGATTGGGAAGCTTTATCTATGGGCTTTTCTGCTCACGATTCACTTCCTACTAAATTCTCTGATTTCCTTATTGCTCACGTAGCTGCTAAGGTTGCTCAAAGAACTGAACAATCAATTTGGGAAGGTACAACCGCTACAAGTGGACAGTTTGACGGTCTTACTACTAAAATTGCTTTAGATGCTAACTTACCTTCAGGCCAAGAGGTAGCTGGAACTACTGTTACTTCTTCTAACGTTATTACTGAACTTGGAAAAGTAGTAGATGCTATTCCTTCTACCCTTTACGGTAGTGAGGATTTGTATATCTATGTTTCGCAAAACATTGCAAGAGCCTATGTAAGAGCATTGGGCGGATTTTCAGTCGCTGCTACTTCAAATGCTGGTACTGACAACAAAGGTACTCAATGGTACAATGGTGGTGGTCTTAGCTTTGATGGTGTAAAACTATTTGTTGCTAATGGTCTTGCTAACAACGTTGCTATGGCTGCTGAAAAATCTAACTTGTACTTTGGTACTGGACTATTGTCTGACCACAACGAAGTAAAAGTTATTGATATGGCTGACCTTGACGGTTCGCAAAACGTAAGAGTAGTGATGAGGTTTACCGCTGGTGTTGAGTATGGTATCGCTTCTGATATTGTAACCTACGGAATTACCAACGCTGCTAACTAAGAACTAATTAACTAACAATAAAGGGTGGGTGGTTTAAAATCTGCCTACCCTTTTTTAATTTAAAATAATATGGCTTGTGATTTGACATTGGGTAGAAAAGAGCCTTGTAAAGACGTTGTAGGCGGTATTCGTGCGGTATATTTTACTGATTTCGGTGATTACGGAACAGTAACCCAAACGGATGACGAAATAACAGATTTATCAGGTACTTTTACTGCCTTTAAATACGAACTAAAGGGTAATAGTAGTTTTGAACAAACTATTACTGCTTCACGTGAGAATGGTACTACATTCTTCGAGCAAACTTTAAATCTTACCCTTAAAAAACTATCTAAGGAAGATAACAAAGAATTGAAACTATTAGCCTATGGTAGACCACACGTTGCTGTTGAAGATTACAACGGTAATGTGTTTATTATGGGATTGGAACACGGAGCAGAGGTAACAGGGGGAACTATTGTAACGGGTGCAGCTATGGGCGACCTTTCAGGTTATACCCTTACACTATCCGCACAAGAATTGAAACCTGCTAACTTTGTATCTGCGCCTACTTCTGCTGACCCATTTGATGGTATGGCAAGTGCGACTGTTACAGTAACAGAAGGAACTAACTCTTAAAAGTTAGGAATGTTGTTTAAAGGAGGGCTTTATGCCCTCTTTTTTTTGCTTTATAAATAACAAAATCAAAGTTTTTTTATTGTATATATATGATAGTATTACAAGAAAGTGCATCTGCACAAAATTTAGATTTTATACCAAGACAATTTACAAGTGGTGATACTTATAACGTAACCATAGTAAACGAACAAACCAACACGGAGGTTTATAACGAAAATGTTACATCAATTACCGAAAATTTGTACTACAATAGGCTTAATGCTATCTTTGATGTAAAGCAGGACAATTTTTATATGATTACGGTAAAATCAGGAAGCGATGTAATATTTAAAGACAAAATATTCTGTACAAACCAAACGATTAGCGATTATACGGTAAACAATAGTCAATACATAGAGCAGGATACAACTAATGAATTTATATTTATATAATGGATAACGTACATATAGTAAACTTATCTTCCTACAATAGACCTAAGATTAAAGAGGACAAAAAACGAGATTGGGTAGAATATGGAGATGATAACGACTTTTACTCTTACCTAATAGACCTTTTTGTACAATCGACTACTAATAACGCTATTATTAACGGAGTTAGTCAAATGATTTACGGAAAAGGGTTAGATGCTTTAGATAGTACTACTAAAACTGACGAATACGCAGCACTTAGGTCTATATTTCACGATTCTTGCCTTAGAAAGATAACCTTTGACCTTAAACTACTTGGAGAAGCAAGTTTTCAGGTTTTGTATAAGGATGGACAAGTAGCAAGAGCCGAACACTTTCCAAGACAAACACTAAGAGCAGAAAAATGTAATGAAGATGGTGAAATAGAAGCGTATTATTATTTTAATGACTGGTCTAAGATAAAACCAAACGACAAACCAAAAAGAATAGCAGCTTTTGGATTTGGAAACGGGAAAGAACCCGAAATTAAAATGATAAAAAGGTATTTGTCAGGTTATGATTATTATTGCCCACCTGATTATATGGGTGGTGTTGCGTATGCAGAACTTGAAAGTGAAGTAGCCGACTACCTTATTAATGACGTGCAAAACGGATTTAGTGGTACTAAGGTAGTAAACTTTAATAACGGTGTGCCTGATAGGGATAAGCAGTTACAGATTAAGTCTGATGTAATGCGTAAGCTTACAGGAGCAAGAGGCGAAAAGGTAATTATTGCCTTTAACAACAATGCAGAAA
>Ga0181606_10005877_pt1 | contig 10090 bp, 7 predicted proteins | sample 041ome_10_FD_132994 | JGI IMG/M metagenome (GOLD analysis project Ga0181606, IMG submission 132994) | Coastal salt marsh microbial communities from the Groves Creek Marsh, Skidaway Island, Georgia - 041412US metaG (megahit assembly) | ecosystem: Environmental > Aquatic > Marine > Intertidal zone...
ATGGTAACCAAGTTGGGATCATTGGAGTGTCATTTGGAACCAGCCGTTCAATTTACCAATCGTTATCCAAAGGGATATACGAGACTTATAATTTAAGCATTAAGACACTTCAGTTTATTGGCAAAATGATAACTGGAAATATGGGAACTGAAAATTTGAGTGGGCCAATTGGTATTGCTCAGATGGCGGGTAATACCGCTCAAGCCGGATTTCTTCCATTTATGTATTTAATGGCATTATTAAGCATAAGCTTGGGTGTATTAAATCTCTTGCCTATCCCGGTTCTTGATGGTGGTCAACTAACATTATTAGGTATAGAGGCTATAAGAGGTAAGCCGTTTACAGAAAAAACAGAAAATTTTATATATACCGGTGGTGCTTTGATGGTTGGAGCACTTATGATCTTTGCAATATTTAATGATGTTTCTCGATTTTTGTAGGCAGAAATACAATTGAAAAATTTTAAACTATATTTTTTAAGCTTAATATTAATTTCTCAACTTAACGCATTTGAAGAATTTTTAGTTAGTGATATCAGAATAATTGGTCTTCAAAGAGTTTCCACTGGAAGTATTTTTAATGTGATTCCTATAAGTGTTGGAGATAAAATTGATCTAAGAAAATCAACTGATATTACTAAATCATTATTTTCTACTGAGCAATTTGATGATATTCAAATTGCTAAAGATGGCAACACGTTAATTATAAGCGTTATTGAAAGGCCTTCAATTTCTGCAATTGATATTTCAGGAAATAAAGCGCTTAAGACAGAACAATTAATTGAAAGCCTTGATGGAGTGGGTATTAAAGAAGGAGAAGTATACAAAAGATCAACATTAGACAAAGTAAAATCAGAGCTAGTAAGGTCATATGCTTCAAATGGAAGGTATGGAGCTGGCGTTGATATAGAAGAAATAAAAAAACCAAGAAATAGGCTAGAAATAAAAATTATTGTTGATGAAGGAAATAGCGCTAAGATTAAAAAAATAAATATTATTGGAAACGAGATTTTTGATGATGAAGAGTTACTTAATGGATTTGAATTATCTGAAGGATCTTTCTTCTCTTTTTTAAGCAACAACAACTCATACTCTAGAGAGAAACTCAAGGGCGATATTGAGACCCTTGAATCTTTCTATAAGGACAGAGGTTATTTAAAATTCTCTATTGAATCATCTCAGATTAGTCTTTCAAGAGATATGAAAAGTATCTTTATAAATTTTAATATATTTGAAGGAAGCAAATATACTATCTCTAATGCTGAGGTTGTTGGAGATATTCCTTTAGATGATGAAGTATATTTAGGTATTATAAGTTCGTTGAATGGTCTCACGTACTCTCAAGCTCAGATAACTTCTATTGAAGAATTTTTCGTTAATATTTTAGGCAACAGAGGATATGCCTTTGCTGAAGTTACAGGAAATCCTAAAGTCAATGAAGATACCGATGAAGTTGAGATTATTTTTACAATTGATCCAGGAAAAAGAACATATACAAGAAAAATTTTATTTACAGGAAATAATATTACTCAAGACTATGTGTTAAGACGAGAAATGAGACAGTTTGAAGGAGCATGGTCATCTAATAATAGCATTGAGGCAGGTAAGATTAGATTAGAAAGATTAGGATACTTTAAGGAGGTTGAGGTTGAAACCATCCCTGTTCCTAATACAGATGATCAAATAGATATTGTGTATTCAGTAGACGAGGAAACCACCGGATCTATTGGTGGAAATATTGGTTATAGTGATTTTGGATTAATGCTAGGATTTAATCTTCAAGAACAAAATTTCTTAGGTTCTGGTAACACCGTTGGTATTGGAATAAGTAAAAATATTTATTCAGAAAATTATAATATTAATTTTGTAGATCCATATGCTACTAAAGATGCTGTTAGCCGAGGGTATAATCTTTATTATAGGAAAACTGATTATGGCGAATTTAACGTTGCTAATTATTTAAGTAACTCAAAAGGTTTTGGCTTTCAATCTGGATACCCTATCTCAGATACTCAAAGAATTAATTTAGGCCTAACATACGATAAAACAAATATTGATATAGGATCTATGCCTGCAAGAGAAATATGGGATTTTATTAATGCCGAAGGAAGTGTTTTTGAAACCCTTTCTGCACAAGTATCATGGCAAAGAATTACGCTTAATCGAGGTATTTTCCCAACTTCAGGGTCTTCAACAGTAATGAGTCTTTCCTCTACCATACCTGGAGGAGACATAGATTATGCAAGACTTAATATTAGACAGAAGTATTATAAACCAATGAAAAGAGACCTTGTATTTGGTTTTAATATTGAACTTGGATATTTAACTCCATTTGGAGATACTAAAGAGCCACCATTCTTTCAAAATTTTTATGCTGGCGGCCCAAGGTCATTAAGAGGTTTTGAATCAAATACTCTTGGTCCAAGAAGTACTGAGGCTCCATGCTATGAGTTTAATTATGCTGAGGGCACATGCCCCAATCTTATAGACACAGATGGCGATGAAATTTTGGATGCTCCTTTCTATAATCCATATGCTAATTCTTCATACAATAGGAGGCTCTCGATAGGAGGTAATATCAAAGTTGAGGGTAGTCTTCAATTGATATTTAAACTTCCTTTTATAGAGGATCAAAGATCAATGAGATCAGCTTTCTTTTTCGATTTTGGTAATGTTTTTTCAGATAACTGTAAGGACTATCAGATAAATTGTTATAAGGCATCTATAGATGATTTAAGATATTCTTATGGAGTTGGCGTAACATGGATAACCGGTTTTGGTCCTATGAGTTTTGCGATTTCAAAACCAACAAATGCAGGAAGATATGAAGAAACAAAGGAATTCCAATTCACTGTAGGCAATGTATTCTAATTGAGATAAAATATCACACACCAACAAGGGGTAAATATGAAAAATTTATATAAATTCAACATACTAGCGATTTTACTGTTATCTTTTCCAGCAATTGCTATGGATGGAATGGCTGTAATTGATATGAGAACAGCTGTTTTATCAACTCAAGCTGCTGCTGATGCATTTAAGGCTTTAGAAGAAGATGCAGATTATGCTGCTAATTTAGAAGAAGCTCAGTCACTTCAAGCTGAAAGACAAGCAATTGCAGAAAAACTTCAAAAAGATCTTGAAACACTTTCTCAAGCTGAAATAGCAAATATGCAAAAAGATATTCAAGACAAAGGAAAAGATCTTGAATTCTTAGCTGGAAAAATACAACAAGCACAAGAGGAAACTGCACAAAGAGTTTTCGCTGAAAATGGTGCAGCAATGCAAAAAATAATTGGCGAATTAATACAAGCTAAGCAAATAAAAGTTCTTTTGCAAAAGAATGAAACTATTCTTTTCAGTGATCCAGCACTGGATCTCACTGATGACGTTACTTCAATGCTTGATGTTGCATCGTCAGAGGCTAACACTCAATCTGAGTAGTGTCTGAACCAAAAGAATATACATTAGCTGAAATAGCAGAATACATAGATTCAAAAATTGTTGGCGATAGCAAAACTATCGTCAACAATTTATCCACTCTAAAAAAAGCCTCTTCACAATCAATAGCTTTTCTTGCCAATACAAAATATTCAAAATTAATTCCAAATTGTAAAGCTTCAGCCATTATTGTTGGTGACTCATATGAGATACAAGATAAAAAAAATTACCTAGTATCATCAGATCCATACTTGGCTTATGCAAAGCTTAGTTCGTTATTTAAAAACTCAATATTTGAACTAGATAATATTTCTATCCATCCGTCAGCTGTCATTTCTAATAACTCATCAATAGGGAAGAATGTTTCGATTGGAGCTAATGTTGTCATTGGCCCTAATTGCCTGATTGATGACAACGTTATAATTAAATCAAACTGTTCTCTTGTTCAAGATGTTTACATAGGAACAAATTCAATCGTTCATAATGGAACTGTTCTCGGTTCTGATGGTTTTGGATATGCTAAGAATAACGAAGAATACGTAAAGATAGAACAACTTGGAAAATTAATTATTGGAAAAAATGTCGAAATTGGATCCAATTGTACGCTTGATAGGGGTGCCTTAGGAGATACTGAAATACATGATGGCGTCATTTTAGATAATCAGATACAAATCGCACATAATGTAATTTTAGGAAAAAATTCTGCAATAGCTGCTTCATGTGCAGTTGCTGGCTCAACTGTAATTGGAAAAAATTTTCAGATGGGTGGTCTTTCTGGAGTGCTTGGCCATTTAAATATATGTGACAATGTTACTATTGGAGCTCACACCCTGATTACCAAAGATATAAAAGAACCAGGTAACTATGTTGGTATAATGCCTGCCCAAAATCAAAAAGATTGGGCAAAATCTTCTGTGTTTATTAAAAAAAGAGGTAAATAATGTTGAAGCACTTTGATGAAATAAAAAACTTTTTACCACACCGAGAACCTTTTCTTTTTATTGATAAAATTGTTGAAGTTGAATTAGGTAAATATATTCACTGTATTCTAAAAAACTCGCCGGATGAGTATTTTTATCAAGGACACTTTCCAAATAATCCTGTTTTTCCTGGAGTACTGCTTGTTGAGGCATTAGCTCAAGCATCAGGCATTCTTGGTTTTAAAACTATGGATAAAACACCAGAAGAGGGTTCAATTTATGTTTTTGCTGGAATAGACAAAGCTCGCTTTAGAGCTAGGATTAGACCTAATGATAGAGTTCATTTATTTAGTACAGTTATTAGTGAAAAAAAAGGCATATGGAAGTTTGATACAAGAGCAGAGGTTGACAATAAAGTTGTTTGTTCAGCTTCTATACTTTGCGCCGACAGGAAAGTCTAATGACAATAGATTCTTCTTCAATTATTAGCAATAAAGCCAGCATTCATCCAGATGTGATAATTGGACCTTTTTGTATTATTGGAGATGACGTAGAAATTGATGAAGGTACTAATATATTAAGTCACTCTGTAATTAAGGGGCCTACTAAGATAGGCAAAAATAATATAATTTATCAATTTTCTTCTATTGGAGAGGGTACACCTGATAAAAAGTTTAAAGGTGAAAATACAAAACTAATTATCGGTGATGACAATATTTTTAGAGAGGGCGTAACAGTTCACAGGGGCACTATTCAAGATAAAGGAATCACCAAAATAGGAAATAAAAACCTTCTAATGGCATATACGCATATAGCTCATGATTGCTCAGTTGGTGATAATAATGTCTTTGCAAATAACGCTGGAATTGCAGGTCATGTATCAATTGGTAATCATGTAGTTTTAGGAGGATATTCTGCAGTTCATCAATTTTGTAATTTAGGGGATTATTCTTTTGCTGGAATGAATACCTCAATAACTATGGATGTTCCAGCTTATACAAAAGTTGCTTCAAATCCAGCAAGAGTTATTGGTATTAATTCTGTTGGAATGAGCAGAAATGAGATTCCACCTGAATCAATTAGTCTTATAAAGCAAGCTTTTAAAATTCTATATAAAAAAGGACTTAAGCTCGAAGATTCATTAAAACAAATAGACATTCTTAAATCTGAAACTAGTGATAGTTACTTAGAGATATTTACTGAGTCCATTAAGTCTTCTTCTCGTGGTATTTTGAGGTAACTGAGCTTGCATAAACCAATTATAAAGGTTGGGGTTGTTGCAGGAGAACATTCTGGAGATAGGCTTGGAGCAAATATTATTTCAGGACTTAAAAAAAATCATCATGTTGAATTATATGGAGTTGGTGGCCCTAAAATAGTTCAAGAAGGACTCAATTCAATTTTTGATTTTAGTAAGTTGCATGTAATGGGCTTAATAGAGCCTCTTATTAAATATAGGCAACTAAAACAACTACAAAAAAAATTAATAAACTTATTTATTGAAAATGATATAGATTATTTCATTGGCATTGATTCTCCGGATTTTAATATAAGCATTCACAAAACACTCAAACAAAAAGAAATAAGCAAAAATATTCAAGTTGTTAGCCCATCAGTTTGGGGATGGAGAGAAAGTAGAATTAAAAATATTAAAAGATATATAGATTTAACAATGTGCTTATTTAATTTTGAGCATGACTATTATAGAAATAAGAACTTACCAAGCATTCACATAGGACATCCATTTAGTGAATTATTTAAAGAAGATGAACAGCTTGTATTTAAAAAATATTGTTTAGATCCCTTAAAAAAATATATTTCGATACTCCCAGGGAGCAGAGTCTCTGAAATTGAGAATTTACTCCCTACTTATATAGAGTTTATTAATCTTCATGCAAACAAAAATGAGGATTATGTTTATTTAATCCCTGCATCTGATCAGAGAATTTTTGAAACTATTGATGACCTTGTTCCAAAATCATTGCCAGTTAAGATAAGTTTAGACTCTGCTAAAGATTTTTTATCAATTTCTGCCTTTTCAGTAGTTACTTCAGGGACTGCAACTCTTGAAGCTGCAATACTAGGCGCAAGTCCAATTATTTGTTACAGAACAAGTCCAATTAATTACTTTATTATCTCAAGAATGCTTAAGATTGATGATGTTGGACTTCCAAATTTATTGCTAGGCTCAAGAAAATTTCCTGAACTTATTCAAAAAGAATGTACCCCACAAGAAATATTAAAGGCTGTTGAATCAATTGATATTCATAATTTAAACTCTCTTTCAGAACATTTGAGAGCCTTATTAATTGGCTCAGAGGAAATTGAGCATACAAATGCAATTTTAAAGCTTTGAATTTTATTGCTGGAGTTGATGAGGTTGGAAGGGGTTGTTTGGCTGGCCCTGTCATTGCAGCAGCTGTAATTCTAAAAATCAGCATACACGGCTTAAAAGATTCAAAAAAGCTTTCAAAGAAAAAAAGAGAAGAGTTATCTTTAACCATAATGCAAAATTCTTATTTTTCTTTTGGATCTGCATCTGTTGAAGAAATAGATAGTATTAATATTCTTCAAGCTTCTTTATTAGCAATGAAAAGGGCTATACTAAACTTATCTGTTGAACCAGGTAAGATTCTTGTTGATGGAGCGCATAAACCTGATTTAGATATAGATACTCAAACTATAATTGGTGGAGATTCTGTTGTAGATGAAATAAGCGCAGCCTCAATTATTGCAAAGGTATATAGAGATGATTTAATGATGCAATTTGATAAAAAATATCCAGATTTTTATTTTTCGAGTCATAAGGGTTATGGCACGAAATTGCATAAAGCAGCAATAAAAAAACATGGCATAACACCAATTCACAGAAAAACATTTAAAGGAGTTATTGCCTAGCACAATGGAAAAAACATTTTCTCATTTAAGAGTTTCATCTGAATATAGTATTACTCAGGGTCTGTTAACAATTAATCAGCTAGTTGATTGTGCAAAAAAGCATTCTGTACCATCTCTTGCTTTAACTGATAAGTCTAATATGTTTGCAATGGTTAAATTTTTTAATAAATGCGAAAGTGCAGGCATAAAGCCAATATCCGGATCATCAATAAGAGTAATATTTAATGGTGATGACTCATCGCATGAGCTTTTATGTTTAGCTAAAAATAACAATGGACATAAAAACTTAATGAGAGCGATTTCTAAAGCTCACAATAATTATTCATATCAAACTCCAATACTTAACTTCAATGATCTTGAGGAATTTAGAAATGATGTAATAGTAATTTCTGGTGGAAAAGATAGCCATTTATTTGAGCTAATAAAAAGGAAAAAAATTGATGAGGCAGCAAATCGTGTTGATAAATTTTTAGACGTATTCCAAGAAGATTTTTTTATAGAAATTCAAAAAACTAATAGACCAGACGAGCAGGAATTTTTAACAAATATACTCCCAATCTCTAACTCAAAAGGAGTTCCTTTAATTGCTACAAACGATGTTCTTTTTTCAGAAAAAAATGATTATGAGATTCATGAAACTAAAGTATGCATTAACACTGGAAGAACTTTGAATGATCCAAATAGAGAAAAACCTTTTTCTAGTGAGCAGTATTTTAAATCTCCTGATGAAATGAGTAATTTATTTGTAGATTTTGATGAGCTAATAAAAAATACAAATGAAGTTGCAAAAAAATGTAACGTATCTCTTCATACTGAAGGATATTTTCTTCCTGAATATCCTGTTCCAGATGAACATGACTTTGATTCGTATATTGCAGAACTCTCTCATAAAAAGTTAAAAAAAATAATAGTAAATTTTGAGGACAAAAAGAAAGAAGAATACAAACAAAGACTTGATTATGAATTAAATCAAATAAAAAAAATGGGCTTTTCAAGTTATTTTTTAATTGTCTATGATTTCATTAAGTGGTCTAAAGATAATGATGTTCCTGTTGGACCTGGCAGGGGCTCAGGAGCTGGTTCATTAGTAGCATATTCACTTGGCATAACCACACTTGACCCAATAGCTCATGGTTTGCTATTTGAACGTTTTCTCAATCCTGAAAGAATATCTATGCCGGACTTTGATATAGATTTTTGTATGGAAAAAAGAGATAGCGTTATTGAATATGTAAGTAACAAATATGGAAGCGAAGCTGTTTCACAAATTGCTACCTTTGGAACAATGGCTGCGAGAGCTGTTGTAAGGGATGTTGCTCGGGCAATGGGTAAGCCTTATGCATTGGGTGATAGAATTTCAAAAATGATTCCATTTGCACCAGGAATGACACTCGATAGAGCAAAAGAAGAACAACCAGTTTTTGCTCAAGCAACAAAAAATGATTCTGAAGTTAGAGAAGTTGTGGATTTGGCATATAAATTAGAAGGCATAGCAAGAAATGTAGGTAAACATGCTGGTGGAGTTGTTATCGCACCAGGAAGTTTGTCAGATTTTTGTCCTATATATAATGATCGACAGTCATCTTCAATCATGACTCAGTATGATAAAGATGACGTAGAAAAAATTGGATTAGTAAAATTCGATTTCTTGGGGTTGAGAACGCTAACGGTAATTGATAAAGCTTTAAAATCTATCAACAAATCTCTTCAAAAAGGCGATGAACAATTAAATTTAGATAACATTCCATTAAATGATCCCAAGGTATTTGAATTATTGTCATCCGGTAAAACTATGGCTGTTTTTCAATTAGAGTCGACAGGGATGAGAGATTTAATCAAAAAACTCAAACCTACAAAATTTGAAGAAATAACAGCTCTTTTAGCCCTATACAGGCCTGGACCCCTTAATTCAGGAATGCATACAACTTTTGTAGATAGAAAACATGGAAGAAGTCAGGTTACCTATCCGCATAAATTACTTGAACCAGTTCTATCTGAAACTTATGGAGTTATTGTTTACCAAGAACAAGTCATGGAGGCTGCTCGAGTTCTTGCTGGCTATTCTATGGGTCAGGCAGACATACTTCGAAGAGTGATGGGTAAGAAAAAAGTTGAAGAAATGGAGGAGCAACGAGAAATTTTTGTCAAAGGCTGCGATAAAAATTCTATACCAGCAAAAACAGCTGAAAAAATATTTGAGCTAATAGAACAATTTGCAGAATACGGCTTTAACAAATCTCATTCAGCAGCTTATGCTGTAATTTCATATCAAACAGCATATCTTAAAACTTATTATCCTGAGCATTTTATGGCTGCTGTACTCTCAACTGAGCTAGGAAATACAGATAAAATTCATGCATTAATTCAAGAATGCAAACGAATGAATATCAATGTCCTAAAACCAAATATTTTATCTAGTAGCAAAATGTTTTTAGTAAATGAAGATGGTGATATCGAATATGGTTTAGGAGCTATAAAAGGTGTTGCTGATACATTTATAAAACATGTGTGTGAAAAAAGAGAAACTTATACATTTAATGATTTATGGGACTTTTCAAAGAAAGTTGATATAAAACTTGGGGGCAAGAAATCCTTAGAGGCTTTATCTCAATCTGGTGCATTTGATAGCATTGCTCCCTCAAGAAGTATAGCGATTTCATGTGTTGAAGATATGTTGCAAGACGGATCAAAAAATATATCTAAGCAAGCTGGAATGTCAGGAGATTTATTCTCATCACTAGATGATAGTTTTGACCCATATGAAAAATATAAAAATACTCAAGACATGAATTTAAGCGAGTTGTTAGCGCTTGAAAAAAAATCACTGGGATA
>Ga0181606_10005883_pt1 | contig 10084 bp, 7 predicted proteins | sample 041ome_10_FD_132994 | JGI IMG/M metagenome (GOLD analysis project Ga0181606, IMG submission 132994) | Coastal salt marsh microbial communities from the Groves Creek Marsh, Skidaway Island, Georgia - 041412US metaG (megahit assembly) | ecosystem: Environmental > Aquatic > Marine > Intertidal zone...
GTATCCATACCGGTGATGTATTCCACCAACTGCTTTAGATGCTTTAACTGACTTCCTCCTCCTGTGAGAACAATTCCAGCAATCAGCTTTTTTTTCTGCTCCTCATGACCGTAATTCTTAATCTCCATATACACCTGCTCGATAATCTCAACGACACGAGCATGGATAATTCTAGAGAGATTTTTCAGCGTTATTTCCTTAGGTTCTCTTCCTCGTAGTCCAGGAATAGAAACAATTTCATTTTCTTTGTTTTCTCCAGGCCATGCCGATCCAAATTTGATCTTTAACAGCTCCGCTTGCTTTTCTATAATGGAACAACCCTCTTTAATGTCTTCGGTAATTACATTGCCTCCAAAAGGAATCACTGCAGTATGCCTGATAATACCATCTTTATAGATCGCTAAGTCAGTCGTCCCTCCACCAATATCAATCATAGCTACCCCTGCTTCTTTTTCTTCTTGAGATAACACTGCATTGGAAGAAGCAACTGGTTCTAGAGTAATATTAGATAAATCAATACCGGCACTTTTAACACATCGACCAATATTTTTAATGGAAGATACTTGCCCAACTACCACATGGAAATTGGCTTCCAATCGTCCACCATGCATTCCGATAGGCTCTCTAATTTCAGCCTGTCCATCCACTTTGTATTCCTGAGGCAGCACATGAATAATTTCTTCTCCGGGAAGCATTACGAGTTTATATACCTGGGCGATCAAACGGTCCAGATCTGATTGATCGATTACCTGCTCCGAGTCAGCTCGTGTTATATAATCAGAATGCTGTAAGGAACGAATATGTTGACCTGCAATACCCACCACAACATGATCGATTTTAACTCCTGCATCAGCTTCAGCTTCACCAACAGCCTGTTGAATTGATTGGATGGTCTGAGTTATATTATTAACCACCCCTCGGTGCACCCCCAAACTTTTGGAGCGACCTAAGCCCAATACCTCTATTTTACCATATTCATTCTTACGACCGATAATTGCCACAATTTTTGTGGTTCCAATATCTAATCCTACTGAATAACTTTCCTGATTCATAACTTACTTTTTTGTACCGATAAGTTGATTTTCAAATGATAGATCTAACTTTCGATAGTGTGACCATACGCTATCTTTTACTGCATTGTTATAGAAGGCTTTTAGTTTAGCTATCTTTTTCGGAAGATCAGTAATCGTTCCTACATACAGCTCAAAATCTTCAGCTCTTAATCGAAGTGAATACGCATTTTCATCTTCGATTTGAATTCCAACGAGATCATCCTTTAAAAAAGGTTCCTCATTGATGAAATTCAAGAGTTTATAACAATTATTTAGATCGTTTTCAGTAATGTTCCCGGTAATTAAGGGTACCCGTGCCGAATGTAATTTCGATAGCGGCATTCGCTGTGAACGTCGATCTAAATAAAACACATCACTACCATTGATCACCCGTGCTATAGGCTGTCGTTGTGCAATGTTTGCCCTAAGTTCCCCATCTATAGTAAGATACACCTGAGCGCTTTCTACTAGGGGGATTTCAGACAAAATAGTTTCAAGTCTACTCAAAACTAATCGTTCTTTTGCCTGATTCAACGAGCCTTCAAACTTTTGTATTAACAATTTATTAACCGTTACCTCATCGATATAGACATTCTCTTTTGAACTGAATGCTATCTGAAGTGTTTCGGGTAGTTTTTGGGCATTTCGATGATTAGAAAAGGCATACGAACCCACCACTCCAACAAGTAGTACTATATACTGAAAAAGCTTCCAAATCCTTCTTAACATAGCGCTTCTTTTAGAGGTTGTACTTCTAATCCTATATCTCCAGCACCAAGGGTAACCAGTAGTTTAGGGTTAAGTGCTTTAACCACATCCACCAATTGACTTTTGGAAACCAATTGTTTTTTTTCAATGGTAAGTTTTTCGAGTAATACTTCCGAATTGATTCCCTCCATTGGAAGTTCTCGAGCAGGATAGATCGGCAAGAGAATCACCTGATCAAATAGTGAAAGTGCCGCTGCAAACTCCTCCATGAAATCAGCCGTTCTCGAATAGAGATGAGGCTGAAAAATTAAGGTCTTTTCTTTTGATGCAAAAGCAGCATCCAGTGACTGATAGATCGCTTTAATCGCTGTAGGATGATGTGCATAATCATCGATAAATACAACATCCTCACTAGCACATTCAATAGAGAAGCGTCGTGCGACCCCTTTAAAATCAGCAAGCGCATCAATGATGGTTTGTGGATGTACTCCTTGAAGATACGCCATCGCAAAGGCAGCTACTGCATTGTAGACATTATGCGTTCCAGGCATGGGTAAGTGTATGGATTCAAACTGCTGATCTTTTACACGTAAATCAAAATAAGAATCCAATCCTTGGGATTGAATCGAACTGATCATAAAATCAGCTTCCCCTTCTCCATAACTTAACCCATATGGGAAATCGATTTCATTACACACCACCAATTGATCTTTATTGGGGAGTAGCTTAGCGAAATCTTCAAAACTCGATTGAAGCGATTCAGCTGTACCATAGATATCCAAATGATCCGCATCCGTTGAGGTAATGCAGGCGATAGTTGGACTAAGTCTTAAGAAAGAGCGATCGTATTCATCAGCCTCTACAACAGAATAGTCGGTGCCAGAGCTGTAATAATTGGACTTGAAATTATTTGAAATTCCACCTAAAAAGGCCGTGAATTTTAAATCTGTATAGGATAATATATGAGCAAGCATGGTGGAGGTGGTTGTTTTACCATGCGTCCCTGCTACCGCAAAACACATTGTTTGTTGGGTAATCAACCCCAAAACTTGTGAACGCTTCACCAGCTGAAAACCTCCTGAAGCAAAGTATTCCATCCAGGCATTGGTCACAGGTACCGCTGGCGTGTACACTACCAAAGTTGTTGCCTTCGATTTAAAATGAGGAGCAAGTCTACTGGTATCTTCCTGATAAAACACTGGAACTGAACGCTGTTCAAAAGAATCGGTCAGTGCCGAGGGCGTTAGATCATACCCTCCTACCTGCTTGTCTTGAGTTAAAAAATATTCCACTAATGCAGACATACCAATGCCTCCTATTCCGACAAAGAAAACAGCTGTATAGTCGTTTAAATTCATTAGTTCATTAGTTTTTTAAGTTCTTCTACAATAGCTGCTGTCGCATTGGGTTTCGCTAATTGTTTAAAATTAGCCCCCAATTCCTTTTGCAAGGATTCATCTTCTAATAACCTTGAAATCGTTGATACAAAAGAATGATCCAACTCCTTCTCAGCGAGGAGTTGTGCAGCATGATGCGCTACAATCGCCTGAGCATTTTTAGTTTGATGATCTTCTGCTACATTAGGCGAAGGAATAAAAAGCACTGGTTTACCCACCAACGCTAATTCTGATACCGTACTGGCTCCAGCTCTTGAAATGATAAGGTCAGCTGCCGCAAAAGCTTGTGGCATATCTTCTAAAAAGGCCCTAACACAAACTCCTGGTGCCTCATGTATGTTATAGGCTTCCTCATAAAGGCTTCCGCACTGCCACAACAACTGAACCTGTTGTTGTTTAAAAAAGTCTAAATGAGCTTCGATCAGTTGATTGATTCTACGCGCACCTAAGGAGCCCCCTAAAACCAAAATCACTTTTTGATCATTCAGTCCAAATGCTTTTTTGGCCTCCATTGCGTTAGGAAGGAATTCCATTAGATCGTCACGTACAGGATTACCCGTAAGTGCTAATTTATCTTTAGGAAAATAGCGCTCCATATGCTCATAGGCGACACAAATACGTTGAGCTTTTTTAGCCAACAAAACATTGGTTTTTCCTGCATAGGAATTTTGTTCTTGAATAACATATGGATACCCCATAAGACCTGCCATTTTCAATAAGGGACCACTAGCATAACCCCCGGTACCAATGACCATTGTGGGTTTAAATTGTCTTAATATAACACTCGCATGAATCAAAGACCAAACCAACTTAACGGGAAAACTCAGCAAATGTAAACCGATACGACGTTGCAATCCAGCAATCCACAATCCTTTAATTTTAAATCCAGCTTGAGGAACCTTTTGCATTTCCATTTTATGCTTGGCTCCTACAAATAAAAATTCAGCTTCCGGAAATTGACGTTGAAGCTCTTTTCCAATAGCTATGGCAGGATAAATATGACCTCCTGTTCCTCCACCTGATATGATAAATCTATAACTGCTCACTGAGTATATCTAATGGGTTGGTTTCTGAAGTTGAAATGGTTGATGAAGCTGTCTTTTTTACACTCGCCGAAAGAATAATTCCAATGGCTAAACAATTCATCCAAATCGAAGTTCCTCCACTGGAGATCAGCGGCAAGGTTTGACCGGTGACAGGTAATAAGGAAACTGCTACCCCCATATTGATCAAGGCCTGAAATACGATAGGGATTCCCAGTCCTAGTACCACAAGCTTAGAAAATGTACGTTCGCTACGATAAGAGACTACCATTACTCTAAAAAGAAAGAGCAAATACGTAAGGAGGAGCAATAAGCCACCGATAAGCCCGTATTCTTCAATAATAATGGCATAAATAAAATCAGAACTGGATTGGGGTAAAAAGTTTTTCATCACACTTTTACCAGCGCCTATCCCAAATAGTCCCCCAGTGGCAATAGCCATTTTTGCTTGGTCTACCTGATAGCTGGCCTGAGGATCACTATCAGATCCAAAATTTTCAATACGACTTACCCAGGTATCCACACGATTAGGAAAAGCTTCTGGGAACGCCTTTGCTGCTGTTATAAATAACAGACCCAATAGAAGACCTGCACTAACAATCACTAACAAATACTTAAAGGGATACCCCCCTAAAAAACAAAGGGTCAACACCAACACAAAAAGCATAGCTGCGGTAGAAAAGTTAGCTGGAAATATCAGCCCAACGACCAAAAGCACTGGGCCCCATAGCGGCAATAGGGTTTGGGAAAAACGTATGCTTTCTTGCTTTTTAAAAATACTAAGGTAACGCGCTACATACACCATTGTCACTACCAACGCTAAGGTTGAGGTCTGAAAACCAATACCAAAGAAAGGTATTCGGATCCATCGAGAAGCATTAGCGCCACCAATGGTAGCCCCCTGAGCTAAGGTATACATTAAGAGTAACACCACAACAGGCATGGCAATTATGGAGAGTCCACTAAAATAATGAGTCGGTATTTTATGAATTAGAAACATGATCCCAAATCCAATCACCAGCATGATAAAGTGTTTGAGTAAATGGTAAGTCACGGTTCCATTGCCTACGACATATTCTAAATTTGAACTAGAACTGTAGACTGGCAAAAAAGAATAGATGGCCAATAGTGCGGCTATCGCCCAAATGGTTTTATCCCCTGACACATATTTTAAAATGGAACTCATCGCTTAAAGATTTCTTACATTGGCTTTAAATTGGTTACCACGATCCTCATAATTTTCAAAAAGATCAAAACTTGCACAAGCTGGTGATAGTAGTACCGTATCTCCACGCTCTGCTAACTTATAGGCCACCTTAACAGCCTCACTCATCGCAAATGTTTCCACAAATACCTCTGTTACTCCCTCAAAGGAAGCCTTCAGCTTTTGATTATCATTACCTAAACAAATAATAGCCTTTACCTTTTCTCGTACTAGGGGCATTAAGGAACTATAGTCATTACCCTTATCTACTCCTCCTACGATCCAAACAATTGGAGATTTTACACTCTCCAAGGCGTAATAGGTCGCATTGACATTAGTCGCTTTAGAATCATTGATGTAGGTAGCGTGATTGATTTTTAATACACGTTCCATACGATGTGCTGCTCCTTGAAAATTCTCAACAGAATTACGAATGGTTTCTTTTCTGATGTGTAATAACGAAGCGGCGGCTGATGCTGCCATGGTATTTTTTACATTATGTAAGCCTTCTAAGGCTAAGGTATCTACGTTCATGCTTATCGTATTTGAGTTAGTTTTGATGTGAATAGTGTTGTTAGATAAATAAGCCCCAAAGTTGAATTCTTGTACTAAAGAAAAGGGTACTAATTGAGGCTTAATCTCATGGGTATTGATATAATGAACCACTACTGGATCATCAGCATCATAGATGAGATAATCTTCGGCGGTTTGATTTTTGGTGATTCTAAATTTTGAAGCGACATAGGCCTCAAAATCATAGTTATAACGATCTAAATGATCAGGAGTAATAGAGGTAATAATAGCGATATGAGGTCTAAAGGTTTCAATACCATCTAATTGAAAACTACTGAGTTCTAGCACATAATTCGCTGCGGGTTGTTCGAGTAGTAGGGAGGCAAAACTCACTCCGATATTACCCCCCATAGCAACATCAAGCCCTCCCTCTTTAAGGAGGTGATGCGTCAGCATCGTGGTAGTGGTCTTTCCATTGGAACCCGTAATTCCAATTAACGGTGCATTGGTGTACAAGGAGGCAAATTCGATTTCTGAGCAGACTGTAATTCCACGTTCCTGTGCCGATTTAATCATTGGTATTTCATCGGGTATTCCTGGGCTTTTGATGATCAAATCAGCCTTAAAAATTCGATCCTCGGTATGAACACCTTCTTCAAATTCGATGCTGTATTCCACCAACGTATCCTTATAGACAGGAGCGATGGTACCGCGGTCGGATACCAATACGGCATAGCCTTTGGAGGCTGCCAATAAGGCTGCTCCAACACCACTTTCTCCTGCTCCTAATACCACAATTGATTTCATTATCTAAGTTTTAAGGTCACTAAGGTGAGTACGGCTAATAGAATTCCAACAATCCAGAAACGACTCACCAGTTTACTTTCGTGATACCCTTTTTTCTGAAAATGATGGTGCAAGGGAGCCATGGCAAAGATCCGTTTACCCACTCCTGATTTTTTCTTGGTGTATTTAAAATAACCGACCTGCAAAACCACCGAAAGTGATTCTGCAAAGAAGATCCCACATAGGAGTGGAATCAACAATTCCTTTCGAACAATCAGTGCAATAACTGCGATAATCCCTCCAATAGTCAAAGAACCAGTATCCCCCATAAATACTTGGGCAGGATAAGCATTGTACCATAGAAATCCGATTAAAGCTCCTAAAAAGGCCCCAATAAAAACCACTAGCTCCCCTGCTCTAGGAATAAACATGACATCCAGATAATCAGAGAAAATAATATTACCAGATACCCAAGCAAAAAGCGCTAAGGTAGCGGCAATAATAGCAGAAGTTCCAGCCGCAAGTCCATCGATACCATCGGTGAGGTTGGCTCCATTAGAGACCGCTGTGACAATGAAAATCACTATGGGAATAAAAATAAGCCATGCATAGTCTGCAGCACCCTCTCCAATCCATGATATCAAACTACTATAATCCAGTTCATTGTCCTTAACAAAAGGAATAGTAGTCGCCGTTGATTTGAGCTCCGGAGCTACATACGACTCCTCTATAAGTGAGCGTTGTAGTGCTTCATTTTCTTTTAGCGTTACCCCAGGATGAAAATATAAGGTGGCTCCTACCACAAGCCCTAAGATCACTTGACCTACAATTTTAAAAATTCCCTTGAGCCCTTCTTTATCCTTTTTAAACGTTTTGATGTAATCATCGACAAACCCAATTATTCCCATCCATACCGTAGTAATTATTAAAAGAACGATATAAACCTCCTTAATCTTTGCAAACAACAATACGGGCACTAAAGTGGCAAGAATAATAATCAATCCTCCCATAGTCGGTGTTCCTGCTTTTTGACGTTGCCCCTGTAAACCGAGTTCACGAATACTTTCACCTATTTGTTTCAGTTGTAAATAAGTGATGATTCGCTTCCCAAAAATTGTAGCAATTAGCAGGGAACTAATCGTAGCCATAGCAGCTCTAAAACTAAGATAACTAAACAATCCAGCTCCAGGAAGTTGATAATGGTGTTCCAAATATTCAAAGAGATAGTACAGCATATTATTTTTTTAAAGGGTGTAAATAATCACTTAAGATTTGATAATCATCAAAGGGATGACGCACTCCATCACGTTCTTGATAGGTTTCATGTCCTTTACCTGCAACTAGAATAATATCGTTAGCCCTAGCCATTTGAACCGCCGTTTTAATCGCTTGTTGACGATCAGGTATCACTAAAACTTTTCTACTATGTTCTGCAGAGACCCCAGCCTCCATAGCCTCTAAAATTAATTGAGGATCTTCCGATCTGGGATTATCATTGGTAAAAATGGCAATATCGCTTTTGGATGCTGCCAATGCACCCATCATAGGGCGTTTTTCTTTATCCCGATCTCCCCCACAACCTACTACGGTGATGAGTTGTTCATTTTTAGTTCGAATTTCAGCAATGGTATTCAATACATTTTCAAGAGCATCAGGTGTATGAGCATAATCAACGATTGCCGTGATGTCACTTGCAGATACCATATACTCAAATCGACCGCTAACCGATTCCAAGGCACTGATGCCTTGTAGGAGTTCTAATTCGTCCATTCCCAACAACTCCGCAACAGCATAAATAGCGAGTATATTATAGGCGTTAAAAGAGCCTATGAGTTTGGTCCATAGCTCATGTCCTTGAACCTTTAATAGTTGACCTGACCAATGATGCTCTAATTGTTGAGCGGTATAATCTGCATAAGACTTTAAGGCATAACTGTAAATTTTTGCCTTGGTATTTTGAACCATAACGGCCCCATTCTTATCATCGCTATTAGTGAGTGCAAACGCTTTAGGAGACAAGTGATCAAAAAATTGTTTTTTAACATCTCGGTAGGCCGCAAAACTCTTATGATAATCCAAATGATCATGCGTGAGATTAGTAAAGACCCCAGCATGAAACACTAAGCCCTTTGTTCGCGATTGTGCAATTCCATGAGAGCTGACCTCCATAAAACAATACTCCACTCCCTGATCACACATCGCTCGTAAGTGTTTATTGATCGTAATCGAATCAGCGGTAGTATGGGTGGACTCTAATTGCTGTTGACCAATCATGACTTTGATGGTAGAAAGCAGCCCCACACTAAAGCCAGCAGCAGTAAAGAGCTCATATAAAAGTGAAGCAATGGTTGTTTTTCCATTGGTTCCAGTTATACCGATGAGTTTAAGATCTCTTGAAGGCTGATGGTAAAAATTAGAAGCCATTACAGCCAACGCATCAGAACTATTAGCTACTTGAATATAGGTTATACCAGCCTGAAGATCATCCGGCAACTGCTCACAGACCACTGCTATAGCTCCTAAGGCAAGTGCTTTCTCGATATAGTGATGACCATCGACTTGTAATCCATGAATAGCCACAAAGCATCCTTGAGCTGTTACTGTCCTAGAATCAAAACTCAAGGCACTAATTGTTCGCTCCGTAGAACCAACAACAGTTTTAATCGATGCTCCAAATAAGATGTCTTTTAACGTACTCACAATAATTCTATCGTTACTTTTTGACCTTTTTTAATTGATGTTCCAGCCTTTACCGACTGTCTTTTAACTTTACCATTTCCAATAACCTCTACAGCTACCCCTGCATTTTCTAGGTAATAGATGGCATCCATTCCTACCCATCCTTTTAGATTAGGCATTGTTTTTAGTTCTTCCTTCACCGCTAGATCAGGCATTTGAGTAAGTGCATCGACCGCTAAATCTACCGGTGCTTCTGAAATAGCATTAGCATATATTTTTTGAGCAATAGCTTTAAACACTGGGCCAGAAACATCCGCTCCATAATACCCAATATGCTTATCAGGCTCATGAATCACGACGATACAAGAATATTTAGGGGCATCTGCAGGAAAATACCCTACAAAGGTGGAGACGTATTTTAACGCATCTTTTCCACCAGCATAATCTTTTTGAGCGGTACCTGTTTTACCTGCCATCGAAAATTTAGGGTCATACAACCGTGAACCCGTACCTTGTTTCACAACATTTTTTAGAATCGCCTGTACTTTTGCTAACGTTTCTTCAGAACAGATGGAGGGATTGATCACTTCTTTATCAAATTTGGTGACGGTACGATTCCAAGACTTCACTTCTTTGATGAGTCGTGGTTTGACCAATTCTCCATTATTTGCAATAGCATTGTAAAAACTAAGGGTCTGTAAC
>Ga0181606_10005886_pt1 | contig 10078 bp, 10 predicted proteins | sample 041ome_10_FD_132994 | JGI IMG/M metagenome (GOLD analysis project Ga0181606, IMG submission 132994) | Coastal salt marsh microbial communities from the Groves Creek Marsh, Skidaway Island, Georgia - 041412US metaG (megahit assembly) | ecosystem: Environmental > Aquatic > Marine > Intertidal...
GCGAATAGCTGAATTTGAGCTGCTTGGGATGTTGTAATCAAGAGCTATATCGGTAGCCCCAAAATCATCAAGACCAAAGTCAATTGCACCGAATGAATCAGCAAAAACTGCTTTCTTTGTAACTCTATTGAGTGCGCCGCCAGCTCCACCTCTTCCAAATAAAAGAGCATTTGGGCCTCTTAATATTTCTATTTGCTCCACGTTATAGAGTGATCTATGATATTCAACATCATCTCTTATACCATCCTGGAAAAAATCAGCTGTTGATCTGATGCCTCTAAATACAACTGAGTCTCTATGGCCTTCGCCCTGCGAAGCGTTTACGCCTGGTGTATATCTAATTATGTCTTCAATTTGTCTAAAGCCTTGTTTTCTTATATCTTCATCGGTGATGATGCTAACACTTTGGGGAACATTTAATACCACAGTAGGAGTTTTAAGAGCATTGACTTGATCTGCATATAGGACTTTTCCTTTTACTATGACCTCTTCTATGTCATCTTCAACTGCAAATACAGGAACTATAAATGGGATTGAAAGCAATCCTATTATTAAAAAGTTAACTATAGTTTGAGTGTTTAAAGAGTATTCCACATTTGCTCCCAGAGGAAACCTCAAGGAGGCAATATTCCTAATTGAGAATAGTAATGATAATCATTCTCATTTAGATTTACAAGCTTTTTTAGTTGTTACCTTTAATGGCAAAATACAAGCCAAGTGCAAATAAAAATATCTGTTCGCTCATAAAAAGTTTTTGAGTGATAAACCAGTCAGCGTGAGCTAAGTAAAATGCTCCTATCATAATAACTATAACTGCACCGCCGCCTAATCGTGTAATTAGGTGTCCTGCTCTACCAAGAAAACCACCTAAAATTACAGCAGCACCCGCGCCGACCTCCCCAACAGCTACCAAACTAGCAACTATCTCAGGCGCAGCTATACCCATGCTTTCAAACCAAGTAACCATTTTTTCTGGGGGTAAGGGAAATTTCCCAAGCCCATGAAGGATAAAAGAAACTCCCAAGGCAAACCTTAAAATCCATGGTGCTAAACTCTCAAAGGGTCGGGCAACGCTATCCAAGTAATTTGAAATGCTCATATAATCTCCATTTTTAGTTATTGTAGCGATGTGTTATTAAGATTTGCAATATTTCTATCTACCCTTATTATTTAGAATCAAAGGAGAAAAATATGTTTAATCCATTAAAAATGGCAAGTGATATGAAAGGCATGGAAAAAATGCTAAAACCTGCTTTAGAAAAATTTATGCAAGAATCTGGCTTTGTGAAGATATCAGAATTAAAAAAACTTGAAAAGAGAGTTGAAGAACTGGAATCAAAATTGAAAAATTAATTAGCTCTTATAATAATTAAATAATAAAAGCTCTATATCATTCCCATGAATTGACCTCCTATTGAATTTCAACAGCATTATTCTTAAACATTAAGTAGAATAGACATAAAGTATATTAAATAGTAAAAAATTAAAAAATATGAAAAGTTTGCATTCAGATTCTAAGGTAAGTTTTATCCAAGCATTTGCATTGTTCTTTGTAAGTATTTGCGTAATTGTTTTGCGCTATCCCTCTTTCCTCATTCAACCCAGGATGTGGGCTGAAGAATCTATGTATTATGAAACTTTTTTTTCTAGCCCTTCAATCATGGATGGGTTCGACTCTATGGTATATCCTGCTTATTACATTCTTATATCAAGAATGGCAGGTCTTTTGGCTAGTTTTGTAGACCCTGAAAATGCAGCCCTAGTGACAACTTTATGTGGATTAAGTGTTCTATTAATACCTATAATTATAATAATTTTTGGAAGGAGCATGTATTGGTCTACCATGCATCAAAAAATTATTTTATCTGGATTTTTGATCTTTTCTTGCAGTACAGGCGAGATATGGATGAACACAACCAATGTTGGCTTTATTATGTCTGTAGTGACTTTTTTAATTCTAATTGATGAAAATCCTGGAAATTATTTCAAGAAATCTCTTTATGCGCTATTACTTTTCCTAGCAATACTGACTGGACCAATTTCACTTCTAATGTCCCCTTTCTTTTTGTATAGATTTTTACAAAAAAAAGAGCCTGTTTATTTGATATATTGCTCATTATTTCTAATATTAGGGTTAATTCAAATTTCATATTTTTTAATTTCGCATAACATAGACAGTGGAAGTGAAAATCGCGGAATCTTTCTGCAGAACTCAATAATGGAAAGTTTTTTTTACTGGATTTCACCAAATATTCTATTTCCTTTACTTGGCTATTTCGTTGCTCTGGGATTTAGAAATGTCGCGCTGCTTGGAAGCCAAAATCCAGAACAATTAATTTCTATGTCTCAATCTTTACCATATTATTTCGGCGAAGTTATTGAGTTGGCCGTCTTTTTAATTCCTATGCTTACTATTGTTCTTGGAAGTATTTTTTTAGCAATATACATATATTTTTTTAAGCAATCTGATTTAAATGAACGAGTATATCTGCTTATTATGTTTGCTTACCTGAGCTTTATGCTTACTGCTCTTTCATTAGGAGGGCAAGGAGGCACAAGATATTCATACGTAACCTCATTTATTTTAATGTTTTTTTTGTTGCATAGATTTGCTCATCTAAAGTTTGGATTTGAAAGACATATTATCAAGACTGCAATATCTCTATCTCTTTTTATTGGGGTTATAGAATACTATCCAAGGGTTATAAGTTTTTCACCTGATTTTAGAACAAGCGAGGAATCAGAATGGCCTAATTGGAAAAATGAGGTTGCCATGTGGAAAGAAGACCGCTCTTATCAGGTTAGGATATGGCCTCATTTGCGAGAGGATACTAGCATTTGGCCAGCTCGATATGAGGTTTATACAGTTGATCTAAGCAATCCAAAAACATGGGATGATCAGGGCGGTATTAGATACTCAGAAGAGATAGGTAATTTATTTCAAGATAGTAGGCCTAATTAGTATGATGATTGTTAACTCATCGGAGCCTTTGCGGATTTAAGAAAAAAATATTATTTTAAGTACTGGTATGTATGAGATCGATGGAATTAAAACTTTTGTTTTATAAAATACTTGTACATTGAATTTAGTCTGCTAAATCATAATTGAAGTCTATAAATTATTGAAAGAGGGTCAGGGTCAGTGCCTTATTTTATAAAAACAAATAATTTGTACAGCAAAAACGTTATTAAAGCTGGCATGCCAATAGATATTGCGTGAGCTAATAATTCTGATAATTCCCCTAATCCGTAAAAATAAAATAATTTTGATAAAGATGAAAAAGTCAAAACCACTATGGGCATACAGCCAAGCTGAATAAGCAAAAATCTTCTTCCCTGAACAACAAGCGAAATCTCTGAAAACGGAAAAACAAATCTTCGATAAAGAAAAAAAGCGAAAATCAAAGCAACACAATAAGCTAAAATAGCTGAAAGCACGATATCAAAATAAGACCTTAAATAAAGTCTAATTAAAAAATTTAATAAGGCAGACAGACCACCAGCGATAATGAAGTAGACAAATTGTTTTGAAAAATATAGTAATACAAAGGCTTTAATTTTATCTAATGCTGTCACAAGAAAATATTACTTGGAGATGGAAAAACGTTTAAAAAATAGCTTAATAATAAGAATTAAAAAAGGGGGGACCTCTTTTTTAATAGAAATCTTAGATACACCAAGACCCCCTTCTCTTTCTCGAAAATGAATTGGGATTTCTATAATTTTATGTGACGTATTTGCTATCCAAAATGAAAGCTCAACTTGAAATGAAGGATGTCCTTTTGAGTGAATTTTTTCTGAAAAATCTTCAAATAGCTTTTTTCTAAATCCCCTAAAGGTATGGGTGCAGTCTGTTAGTTTGATGCCAAGTACTATTCTGCAGAGGAGGTTCATGCCTCTGCTACCAATGTCTCTTAAGGGAGATTTACCAAACTGCTTTCCGTTAGTCATATAGCGTGAACCAATTACTAAATCATAGCCCTCATCAAGTTTATTTTTAATTTTAAGTAAATCTTCTGGAGATTGTGAGAGATCAGCATCAATACATAAAATGTATTCCCCACGCGCAGACTCATACCCGGCTCTATGTGCAGCACCAATTCCTTCTTTTTTTCCATGCTGCACTAAATGAACCTGAGGTGATTGCTTTGAGACTCTAATCACCTCTTCTGCTGTACCATCAGGACTATTATCATCGATAAATAGAATTTCAATCTGGTCATGGAATTCTTGAAAGGCCTCTAATATTTTTCGAGAGGTTTGTTCTATAACTTTCTTTTCATTGTATACAGGCACAATAATTGAAAGTTTGATCGATTTCATTGTTATGTTGATGGTTAATACTTAGCGTAAAAAGAATTTAAAGCATCGTTAAGATTTCTTATGTGACCATCTTCTAAAGCAGGATGACATCCTACAAAAAAAGCTCTATCTCTTAATATTCTTGCTAACAATAAGTCTCCATGGACTCTGTGAGTTAGATGCCTAAAAGCAGGCTGATCAGGGAGACATCCCATCATCATTGCTCGTGTCTCAATACCTTGATTCTCAAGGTGCATGCAAATATCCTTTCTTGAAAAAGGCGCTGATTCATCTATCAAGATTGGTACGCCGTAGTGAGCAGATTTATCCCCCTCTCTAACATGAAGACTTGATAGCCAATCATATTTTAAAACTACATCTGTAATTTTTTTAACAACATTACGTCGCGTTGCATTAAGTTCATCTAGTTTTCCAAGTTGAACTCTACCCATTGCAGCAGCTACATCCGTCATTCGAACGTTATATCCTACGGACTTACTAACATACCTGACATCATAATCAGACAAAACATCGTCTGAATAAAATCTATTCTCACTGTCAAACACTCTCCCAAACTCTCTTAACTCTCTTAAAGAATTGTCTATAGCTGGATCTGATGAAAATACCATTCCTCCCTCACCAGTAGTAATGTTGTGTGCTACAAAGAAGCTTAATGCACTAACGTCACCAAATGCACCGAGCTTTGTGCCCTGTCTTTCTCCTCCATGTGCCTCACAGCAATCTTCCAGAACTCTAATATTTCTTTCAGTTGCAAATTCCATAATTTTTTCTATTCGACCTGGAAATCCAAGATTATAAACAGGCATGATAACTTTAGTCTTCTCAGAGCATGCATCAGGTATTTGCTCTATATCAATAAACCAATCTTCTTTTGAAACATCTACATATACTGGTACTAAACCTAACTGATAAATTGGAGACACGACAGAAGAAAAAGTTGCGGCTGGTACAATTACCTCATCACCGGCTTTTAACATTCCCAAATTCATTAGGCTTGCCAAAGCAAGCATATTTGCAGAAGTTCCTGAATTCATAGCCACAGCATGAGCAACATTCATATATGAGGCAGCCTCTTTTTCAAACTCTTTTACAACCGGGCCCTGAGAAAGCCGAAGGTTTAAAAGGCAATCAAGAGCAGCTAAAACTTCATGCTCATCATATACAGGAAAACCTACAGTTAATTTTTTTTTAAAATCTTGTGATTCAGCTTCTCTACGCAGCAAAAATTCATCTTTAATTGCTTGTTTTAAAGTATTATTCATTATTATCCTTATTATTTTTGATTGTTTTAATGGTATTTTTTAATCCATCTTCAAATGAAACCAATGGAGACCATTCTAAATGTTTTTTTGCAAAATAAATATCACCACAATGATCTTTATCAATTGAGCGATTATTTTCATCCTGCTCATTAAAGCTAATTTCTTTAGAAGATGAAGTTAAACTTTTAATAGTCTCAACCACTTCATGGATTGAATGAGGACACCCTGATGCTATATTTATTGCATTGAAGCCTTTAAGAGCAATGCTATCTATTGCTAATTTAAAAGCTCTTACAACATCTGTGATGTAAATAAAATCTCTCTTTACAAGTGGATTGCCAAATGATGCCTTCTTTTCAGGATGTAGAAATTTTTTTATAGCCTCTGGGATAAATTGCGTCTCCTTTGAGCCTGGCCCATAAACTGTAAATAGTCTTAAAGATAATGTACTTAATATAGAATTGGAACTATGTGATCTTAACATCATCTCAGATACATATTTGCTAATCCCTAATGGTTCGAGCGGCATCAATGACATATCCTCTTTAAAATATTTAGCATTAATACCAGAATAAACGTAGACACTGCTAGCAAAAATTAATTTTTTTACCTTTATTTTTTCTGCTAGGTCTATAACATTTGAAGTAAGCATTATATTATCTCTTAACTGTTTTCTCCCATCATTGGAAGATAGAAATGTTTTGCTGATGGCAGCTAAATGAATAATTACGTCAACGCTTGATGGAAGTTTAGGAAAATTAGAATTAAGTAAATCATGCTGTATTATTTTAATTTTTTTTGATGCCGGTATAGCATTACTTTTTTTATTTCTAATGATGCAAAAAATTTTATTTTCAGCATTTGGCTCTCTAACTAAAAAATTGACCAAAGATAGCCCAATAAAACCTTCTGCACCTGTAATTAATATTTTCATCTTTTAGCTCACAACCGACTAATTTATTGCACAAAGAGTTTCTGATAATAAATTTTTTTTAAGTTGAATGCCCAGAACTTGGTTTTAAATTTTTGTTCTCAACATACCATTTTTTTGAAATTTTAAGCCCTTCTTCTAGAGTGATTTGAGGATCAAATCCTAGCTCACTAAGCTTTGAAATATCTGGGCACCTTCTTAAAGTTCCTCCCTGAGCTAACTCGCCAGGAATTAAATTAATTTTAGCATCAAATATACTTGCAATTATCTCAGCAAGTTTAGATAGAGGTATCTCATTGGAAGTTCCAATATGATAAACATTCAAATGCTGGCCCTGATCGATCACTTTATACAAACCATCTACAAAATCATCAATAAAAATAAAAGCCCTGGTCTCATTCCCCGTTCCTTGAATCTTAAAATCAAAAGGTTGCGACTTGGAGGTTGAAATTAAACCATCCATTTTTAGAACAAATTCTGGAACAACATGCTCCCAACCCATGTCAGGGCCATATACATTGTGCGGCCGAAATATTACTACACGCTTTATCTTAGAGCGGCCATAATTTATAGCCAAAAGCTCGCTAATAATTTTTCCACCGCCATATGAGTATCTTGGATTTTGCAAATCTGGAACTATTAAAGGAACATTTTCACTTGTCGGGACTTCGTCAGGACTTTGATAAACCTCAGAGCTAGAAGCCAGAATAAGATCATCAATATTATGAGCAATGCAAGCATCTAATATATTCATCATTCCCTTGACGCCTACCTCCAAGACAAGCTCTGGAAGCTCATAAAAAAATTTTGTTCCATTCACAAATGCTAGGTGGCAAATGGCATCAATATCCTTGCAAGCATCATCTACCTGAGTCAGATCTCTAATATCACCTTCTACAAACTCAATTTGATCTATAACAGATTCAAGCCTTCTTATGTTACCCCTAGAATTATTATCAAATACTCTAACTGAGTGACCTTCATTAAGGAGTTTTTTGACCAATGCACTCCCTATGAAGCCTGAGCCTCCAGTGACTAAATATTTTTTTTTCACAAACAAAGTATTACGTTAATTAAGAGATGAATTTTTCTGACTAATTTTCCAAATATCTATTAAGTCAATATGCTCTGGGTATTGAATTTCAGAATAAACAGAGTGAGGAGAGGCAATAATGACTGTCTCACATTTGGCAATTATTTCTTCTTTGCTCACAAACTCTGGATTTTCAGCAAACTCATCGGAGCAAATAACCTCGGCTCCACTAAATTTTAATATTTTAGATAGCCTGAAAGATAGCGAATCTCTAATATCATCAACATTAGCCTTGAATGCCATACCTAAGATGCCAACTTTTCTATTATTAAGTGAGTACTTAGATTTTAATTGATTCACAATAAAATTTGGTAAGCCTTCATTTATCATCATTGCAGAATGACCAAGATGAAAACCACCTTGATAGAAACTAGAAATTTGCATTGTATCTTTTAACAAACATGGTCCAGCCGCAAATCCTGCTGAAGGAAGTTGAGCTGCCCTTTCGTAACCCTCAACCATAGCATTCCTAACGTTATCGTAATCAACATCTTGGTCTTCACAAATCATAAAAAATTGATTTGCGATAGCGAATTGAATATATCTCCATGAATTAGCGAATAGTTTTGCTAATTCAGCTTCCTTAATAGAGGTAACAATTATTGAGGAGCTTATTTTTTTAAATAACGCAGATGCCTCTTCTACAGCATTATCACTATACCCAGCTACAATTTGGGGAAGTTTTTTAAGCTCTTGAATTGCATAACCCTGGACAATTCTCTCTGGGCAATAAGATAATTTCCAATCATGGTCTTCGCCAAGCGTCCTGCGAATTTGCTCACATGCATTTGGGGCAATAGAACTTCTTATAACTATTAATTGATCTGGATTGAGATGTTTTTTAAGCGATGAGATAAATTCAAGGAATTGTCTCGTTTTTGAATTCATGTACTCATCAACAGGAGTGCCAATAGCAATGATAATATTTTTTGCTTCAGAAATGGAATGTGAATCGAGCGAAATTGATAAATTGCCTTTTTCCAATGACTCCTTTAGCAATGGCTCAGCCTCATACTCAACAAACGGCAATTTACCATTTGATACTATTTCTGCTGACTGTGTGTTGATGTCTTGTAAGCAAACTTTCATGCCTTTAGAAGCAAAAACAATGCCCAATGGAAGACCAATATGCCCTAATCCACCGACTATACATACGTCATATTTGTAAGCCATAATAAGTTTCCTATGTTATTTATAAAAATAGAATTAAATTATAAGTTTTTATAGAACTGTTTAATGATAATTATACACGCAATAGATTGCCTTTTAATATACAATTAATTGAAGTTAAATTTAAAATTTGATTCGCAAAATGAGTAAAAATGTTTTAGTTACTGGCGGCTTTGATCCTATACATTCTGGTCATATTGCATATTTAAAATCAGCAAAAATGCTGGGCGATGTCCTTTGGGTTGGTCTTAACTCTGATGCATGGCTTGCTAGAAAAAAAGGTCAATATTTCTTAGATGCGCATGAAAGACTAGAAATACTTTCCAATCTCAAAGTTGTTGACCATGTATTCTTGTTTAATGATAAGGATAATTCAGCATGTGATGCAATTAATTATGTACTTGAAAAGATTCCCAGCTCTAATAGCCTCATATTTGCAAATGGGGGAGATAGAACTGTTGGAAATATTCCAGAAATTGATAAATTCGAATCAAATAAATGTGTTTCATTTAAGTTTGGTGTAGGCGGAGAAGACAAAAAAAATTCATCTAGCTGGATTTTAGATAACTGGAGAAATCCAAAAACTATAAGAAAATGGGGCTATTATAAAGTTTTTGATGAAAGAAAAGGAGTAAAGGTTAAGGAGTTAGTAATTGCGCCTGGCAGAGCGCTTAGCGATCAAAGACATTTCAAGAGATCCGAGCATTGGTACATTTTACAAGGTTGCTGCAAAATATATCTTGAAAAAAACAACATTAAATCAGAGGTTACTTTGGAAACTCACGACAGTTTAGTTATTGAGCAGGGTACTTGGCATATGGCAGTAAATGAACATGAAGAAAATTGCAGCGTTCTAGAAGTGCAGTACGGAGAAGACTGCGTTGAAGCGGACATAGAAAGAAGAAGTTAAATACTATTTAACCTCACTCAAGAACTATAGCCACCTAACTCTCAAAACTATCCCAAAGACTTCATGCAGCATTATAAGAAAATCCTGCTAACAAAGGTTAAATTTATAATTTCATAATAGATGGTATATTTGGGACAAAAAATGACTCTTCCAAGACTCCTCTGATTACTTTTTTTATTGATGATTTATTTTAAAAGTTTAATCAATGGATTGTAAGTAAGTATATCGGGGATTTCATCAGCGCCTGGAACTCCTCTAGCCACTAAAAATGATTTCAAAGCTTCTATTGCTTTGGGTTCATCAAAATGACCAATGCTTGGGTGCAAATGATGCACAAAATGTAATTGCATCGAATGATTGATGTACCTTGGCATCCAATGAGACCAAAA
>Ga0181606_10005897_pt1 | contig 10069 bp, 6 predicted proteins | sample 041ome_10_FD_132994 | JGI IMG/M metagenome (GOLD analysis project Ga0181606, IMG submission 132994) | Coastal salt marsh microbial communities from the Groves Creek Marsh, Skidaway Island, Georgia - 041412US metaG (megahit assembly) | ecosystem: Environmental > Aquatic > Marine > Intertidal zone...
ATCGCGATGCCGGGGCAATCCGACGAGTGGAAAGAACAGTATAAACCGAAAACGCCGTTCGGGAAAGTCCCGGTGCTTGAAATCGACGGGAAGGAAGTGGTGTCGCAATCGGACGCGTTGTTACGATACGCGGGGATATTGGCGAACGAGAACGGCGTTGAGTTGTACCCGCAAGGTGGGATGGCGCAATTGAGAACGGACGAGATGATTTCGTTGGTGGATGAGATGGCGAATAGTTGGGCGCCGAGGCTGTACGTCGGTATGCAACCGAAGAATTTCGGATACCCGGACGATGATGCTTGGAAAGGCTCGGATGAACACAAAAAAGCGACCGAAATAGCGCGAACGAGGTGGGTTGACGACGATTTGCCCGTGTATTTAGGGCACGTTAAGAAACAGTTGGCGAAGAGCGGCGGTAAGTTTCTTTGCGGCGAGAAGGTGACCATCGCGGATTGCTACTTAGTCCCGATGTTGAATCGTTTGTCGAGCGGCGGCATCGATTACGTGGATAAAGAGTGCGTGGCCAAGCATGGGGGCGCTGAAGTTACGGATTACGTCGAGAGATTCATGAACATAGAAGAGGTGAAGAAGTGGTACGCGCCGAAGGATGTGTAAGAATAATACGGGTGGATTTGATGAAATGGTTCACGTCGAGTTGGTGAAAACGATAAAGGACAAAACACACGTACATAATAAGTGGTGATACAACAGAAAATACTCGACTATCAGTGCTTTCGTTCTTCTCTCTACTCACTACTACGCCGTAGCCTTCTCGGCTACTACCGGGGGCGCCTGCGGCAATGGAATCTCATCTTTTTATTCCTCGAACGACAGCTCCATGGAAGGCAAATCGGCTTCTGGATTATCATTCAAATTTCTCAATTCGCCCGGTGCCAAAGCTAACGGGGTCAACGCGGCACTCACGGCTCCACTCAACGCTCCCGTGCCCGTTCTTTTGTTGCTATTATTATTATTATTATCTTTCTTGTTTTTTTCTTCTTCCGCCTTCTTGGTGGCGGTGGTCGCCGCTTCCTTTGTCTTTGCTTTTTTACTCTTCTTCTTCTTCTTTTGTTTGTTACCTTCGCTCGCGTCGTGCGACCCTTCTTCCGATCTATTATTGTTCACGTTTTCGTCGTTGCTCATCGTGTTCCTCCCGTCCTCCTCGTCCTCCTCTTCCTCAACCTCGCTCGGAATAATCCCAATCGTCTGCGCGTAGTTGCATATCTCTTCGTTGAACGCTTCGATCCTTTCCTTCATCTTCAATCGCCGATGATACTCCTTGAAGAACTCCTCGTTTTGCTGTTCCAATTTGTCCCAAATCACCGACGATATCACCTCATCGATCCCGCACTTCTTCTCTAAAATCTCAATCACTTCCTCTTTCGTCGCGTAAAACGTCAAGCATCGCTCGATGAGCGATTGGACGATGAGAATTTCTCGAGTTCCAAACTTTCGAGCCATTTGCTTCCTTTTTCTGAGCTCTCTGCGATTTTTAGATATCAACTGCGACGCGGTCGGTTGTTGTTGCTGTGCAACGTGTTGCATCGGAACAACCCCAGTTGCACCGCTGCGCTGATATTGTTGTTGTTGATTCGTCATCGGATGATGTTCGCCGTACGACGAGACCGCGCTCCGCTCGGACGAGAACGTCTTCATCTCTCTAATCTTCTTCTCTCGACGTCACCCAATTCCAAATCTTTTTTTTTATGTTCTCCGCTCCTTCGCGCAAAACAATCGAGAAGAACGCGCGAGTGTGAATGCAACCGATGTGGTATCGACACACAGACTCGTTGTTTGATTTCGTGGGTACGTTTAATCGGCGAGATTATCTCTTCTCCTCTTTTTGTAAAGAAGCGCGCGTGCGGATAGAATGTGGACAACACCTGGTGACGACACGACTATGGTTTCCAAAAATATCTCTTTTTCATCTTCTCGTTTTGTTGCGTGAGAGCAGCGCCTGCGCGGGAGATTAAATTTAATTGGGCGATTCTTGGTTGTGTCTTGGTGTGTTGCTTTTTTCCTTCTCTCACCAACACGAGTTTTTCTTCCCCCAAACCGCTTCACTTCACTTCATTACTCTTTCTCCCGAAAAGGAAAGTTTAATAAAGGATAAATATGGGAGAAGAGCAAAAGATGAAAACGACGTCACGCTTGGCGAAGAACGCGGAGGAAGCGAAACTCGCTGGTGGGAAGAAACGAGCGACGACGGGGACGACGACGGCGAGCAAGAAGAAAACGACGGGAACACCATCATCAAATCCTCATCCTCATCAAAAAGTGGAAGTGAAGAAAGAGGAGGAGGTTTTAGGAGGCGCTCTTCCTCCGAAACGGACGACGAGACGAACGGCGTCGACGGACGAGCAGATACTGGATGCGTCCGGTGGAGGGAGTGGTGGTGGTGGTGGTGCGTCGACGATGCAGCAGCAGCAACAAAGAGGGAGGACGAAAAAGAAAGCGTCGCCGCCATCGCGGGAAATTGTGGAACCGAAAGAAGAAGAAGAAGAAGAAGAAGAAGAAGAAGAAGAAGAAGAGGAAGAAGAGAAAGACGACGAGGATGCAGAAGAAGAAGAAGAAGAAGAAGAAGAAGCAGACGACGATGATCAGATGGACGTGGACGACGAGGAAGACGCTTTCGAAGAGAGACGAAAAATAGACGCCGATGAAAAATACGAGGCTGATTGGACGGACAAGAAGCAATATTTTCCCATCGATTTGGCCGTATTTGACGCGCAGAAAAAGGCGGAGGCAATGAGTATTAACGACGCCGCGAAAATAGAGAGGGATACCGCGAACGGGAACGAGGAAGAGAAGAAGGGTTTAAGCAGAAAAAATGGAGAATCGATCGCGCAAACGCTGGACGATTTGAGGTCGTCCAAAGGCGAGAAGTTGGTCGCGTGGCAGTTGCCACCGGATTTGCCATTGGCGAACGAAAGAAACGGTAGAAATAGAAATAGCGCAACAGCTGCGGGTAGAAATAACAATAGAAGAGGTGGGAAGAGAACGTCCGCGGGAGCAGGCAACGCTACGAACAGTAGCAGCAAGAACAAGAAACAGAAGAAACTTCTCGGCGTTCCCGATTTGAGGGCGGGACAACTCGGAGAGATTGAAGTGTACGCAGATGGCACGGCAAAATTCGTCATCGGCGAATGTAGGTTTGATTTAAAAGACGGTACGGCGTATAGGCACCACGAACAGTTCAATATCATAGATGAAAAGAAGAAAAAATGCGCGTTTGTAGGAGATATCGTAGGTCTAGTCGTAGCTACGCCGGACGTGGACCAATTAATAGAGCAAAGCTCGAAGGAGCAAAGCTACAGTGACGAAGACGACGAGAACTTAGATGGCGATAGCGACGCAGACATCATCCATGCCGATAGCGACTGATGGATGATGGTGTTGTGGAGAGAAGAATTTCTCTAGATATTTGTTTGTGTGTAGTAGAAATATTGACATAGTACGTACTAGTAGTTCAATTAACGAGCTGGGGCCTTCATGTCCGCGTAGACTGAAGCACGCGCGGCGTCGCAAAAAGCACCAACGTTTCCTTCTGGCGTGCCTTGGACCACTCCGTGCCCGACATTCAAAATATGCTTCGAGTTCCCGGCATCTCTCACGTTGTTTGCGACTTCTTTTCGAATTCTCTCCTCCGAGGCGAACAAATACATCGGGTCCATGTTCCCTTGCAAAATTCGATCCGGCATGATCGATCGCGCCTCGGCCATGTCCGTCTCCCAATCTAATCCAATAACATCCGCAGTGGATCTCTTAATTTCGTGTAACTTTCCATGTCCCCCGTTCGCGTGGAAAATCAACGGCGTGTCCGGATATTTCGCTCTCACGATTTCCATCACGCGTTCGTTGTATGGATGCGAAAACTCCGCAAACTGTTGGGGCGACAAATGATGCGCCCACGAATCGAATAACTGCACAACTTGTGCGCCGCAATCAATTTGATGGCACACGTACACCCCCAACGCTTCGGCTAAATGCGCCAAAAACGCGTGTAAAATTTCTGGATTCTTCGTCATCATTTGCTTCGTCACGACCAAGTGTCTGTCCGATTTCCCTTCAATCGCGTACGCCGCTAACGTCCACGGCGCGCCAATAAATCCGAGCATCGTGCTCTGACCTTCAATCTCTTTCCTCAACGTGCTCAAAATCGGACGAATAAACGGCAAGCTCGAATCTGGATCGTCCAACGTCTTCAACTTTTTCACCTCTTCCATCGACCGCACCGGTTCTACGACCGGTCCTTTCCCTCTGACGACATCAAACTCAACCCCAAGCGCTGGCAACGGCGTCAAAATATCCGAAAACATAATCACTCCGTCCGGCTTAAACGCTCTCCATGGTTGCATGGACAACTCGATGGCAATTTCCGGCGTCTCCGACCGATGGCGAAAAGGATACTTCTCCGAATACGCTCTGAATTCCGCCATGTATCTCCCAGCCTGCCTCATCAACCACACCGGCGGCCGTTCGACGTCTTCCCCACGAGCCGCTCTCAAGAGAATCGGATCATCTTTACTACCGTCGTTCGCCGAAGCATCGAGTCTGAAAACCGCGCGTCGTCCTCTTTCTCCTTTTCCTCCTCTGTTATTAATACTCTTCTTCGTCCCACTGCGACGAGACGAAGAATCCAATCGCGTTTGGGTCGTTCCCACGAAGAATGATGACGATGATGCTCTTTGCGAGATGAACATTTTCGTCCTCGTCCTCGTCTACAAATACTCGCACGGAAGAGAAACGAAAGTAGTAGCAGTACACGCGCTCCTAATCAAAGGCGTCGAAAAGTTCTTTATCTGCACTCACCACTTAAGCTTTCGTTCGCGTTGTTCGGCGGATGAAATTTTTCTGTGTGGATATCTGATATCTCTTTTTCCCTTTTCTTATCGAAAGAAAGCGAAGGAGAGAAGAGATCAGATTTTTCTTTTTTTGTTTTTTTTTTTCGACCAAAAAAATTTTGAACACAAAACCAACCAGAGAACTCTTGAGGATTTTTCGAGGGTCCTTTTCCATAGTTCCCCGACCTCTCTCTCTTTCTCTCTCTCTTTCTCTCTCCGCTTTCAAAATCATCATGGACAACGTGTACGCGCTCAACGAACGCGCGGTACGCGCTTTGGAAGATAACGGGATCACCGCGAAAACGATGATACGATTTGCGAGATTAGGTTTATACGCGCAAATAGTTTTGGCTTTGTGGGGGTCGTTATCGTTCACGTACGGGATCATCCACGCCTCCGCGCTCGCGGTGTCGTTGTACGGCGTCGTGGCGTTGGAGTTGAAGACGCCGAGATTGTTGAAAATATACGCCGCGGTGTTGTTGGCGTTGACGATTACGGATTTGCTTTGGTTGTTGAACTTTACCGGTTCTATTTGGGGTGGACGAACGGGCGTGAAGGATCAGTATTACGACACGTTGTCGTACGCGAGCTTGAACTGGACGACGCTCTTCCCGGAGTTTCTCGCGTTTTTGGTTCGGGTCGCGAGCGTGTGTTTGTGGGGAATGCTATGGATGAAAGGAGCGTTGAATGATTTAGAAGGGGAGTGTTTGGATCCAGATAGCGAAGGGTTGATGATGGGTTCCGGTGGGAACTCGTCGTCCCGGACGTACGTGCCCGGGAGCGAATATCAAGACGATTTTTCTCACGTGCAACCCGCGGGAGCGGTTCCGGAAGGGCGGATTAGAGGACAAGGGAGTAGTAAGAAGAAAGGCGGCGGGCCCTCGGATGACTTTTCCCTCAGTGGCGCTGGCTACCAGCAATCGGAAGTGTAATTTGTGCGACTATATGCTTACTGTAATGTGCAACAAAAATTCTAATTATTTATCTGCAACTTTTATCTCGTGTTCTAACTTGACTCTTCTTAATCGTTTCGTTACTACTTGCACTAACTCTGGTTCTTTCAGGAACGCTCTCTGGATGGCGTGCTCGCCGCCTTCTTCCCACTCGTCGCACTCGTTCCTTTCGAACAAGACTAAGTTATCTATGCTCGACGGTTTCGTCACGTCCCAGCGACAAAACTCGAGATTGTTCAACGCCTTCCACGGCGTCGTCGCTAAATCATCGCCGGATTTCGCCAGGGCGCGCGCGTCGCGACGTTGCCACACGTCTTTTATCAAATACGCGATATCATTGATATCTACATCTAACGCGCACTTCCCCAAGCCTCTGCTTTCCTCTCGATCTTTCAATCGATCGAGTTGCGTCTGGTAAGCGACAATTTTCGTATCCACGTCGTTGCCTTCGTCCGGCGATAGCTCGACCGTTTTCGAGAGTTTACACAAAACAAAAGACGCCAACGCGCACCCAAACATTGCCGGAACGGTACCTAAAACCGGTATCGTTCTCACGCGAAAGTTTGGTACGACTTGATAATCGCGAAGCGTTTCGCCTTCTTTCAAATCGACTTCGGTGACCAACTCTCGAACTTGCTTCTCCACGGAAACGAGACAATCCACGCCGTGACTGATGCCATACTTTTTCCGCAAATTATACTTAATCGCACGCATTAACGGGTCAAAATTCGCGTTTGAAATATCACACAGTTTCAATCGCGTTGGATCGCACTTCGATCCGGCACCGCCGGAGGACACCACCGGTATCTTCCTTCGCGCACACGCCTCTAACAAATCCACTTTCGTGTCGCAGTTATCGATGCAATCGACCACGTACGAAGGCGCTACATTTTCATCACCCTCCGTCGTATTCTCCGTCTCGTTCTTCTTCCACTCCCCTAACACCATCTCTTCGTTTTTCTTCTCGCACATCGCGTTGCATGCCTCAATCTCTGCCTCCGGAAAAATCTTCGCGAAGTGTTTCCTCAACACCTCCGCTTTCGGCTTCCCCACGTCCTCTCTCGTCGCTACCGCGTGTCTGTTCAACGAACTCAACGACACTTGGTCAAAATCTACCACGCGTAATTTCCTTACCCCCGAGCGTAAAAGCATGCTCGCGCAGTGCGAACCAACGCCACCTAACCCGACGACGACGACGAACGCGTCCGCTATGTGCTCTTGACCGAGTTGCCCGAAAAACTGCACGTTTCGCGTGAAATGTTCGCGAACGATATCGTCCGTCGCGTATAAGGTTTTCGAGGAAGCCGAGGATAAAGCTTGAGAGGAAGTTCTCCTCCGACGGCACTCCTCCTCCTCCTCTTCATCCTCATCGCGCGACGGGGCTTGTTCGCCTCTTCTCTTCGACGCGCGGCGAGCGCTAAGTTGTCGTTGTCGTAACAGTAAAATTCGAGACGCCGAAACGCCAATCGCGACCCCGCACCCGAAGAGCGAGAGATACGACAACGCGAGGCTGTTGCTGCCATCGCCGCTCGTCGAAGAAGAAGAAGAAGACGCAGAGGTGGACGCCGCGCCTCCTCGGCTCGTCATCGTCTCGATATGCTGCTCACACTTTACTAAAAAGTGCTGCGTGTGTATATAAAGTATTTCTCCCTAACACGACGGCGGAAACCGCTCCTCCCAAACTGTTGTCGTGTACAACTTTTCTCGTCTCTGTGTTAAAAAGTTGCGCTCTTTTGCTTCCTTCTTCAAATCCCGGGGTCCCGTTTGTGTGGCCTGTCAGGGCTTCTTCGGAGGGTAATCGAGATATATATTTTTTGAAAATTTTCCCAAGGCTGTGTGGTTTGGTTTCGTCGGGCGGCGCGAATCAAATCGAACGTCAGAAATAAACTCTCATCCTCTCGTTGTTGCGAAATTTAACTCGAGTTCACGATGGCAGTTTTTGATGCGGATAAAGACATCTCTCCCGGGATCGTCGTCTCGGTGCCGTTCTTTGGCGGCATCTTGGCGCTGTTGATGATTGGAGGTGCGCGCATTTCTCATTTTTTTTTTCAATCCGGTCTCTTTTCTCTGTGTGTATCATTTCCGGCGGTGAGGGGAGATGACGATCGAAGTTCGGTTTTTATTTCGGTCGCTGAGATGCGTTCGAGAGGAGCTTTTCCCGAAAAGTGCGGAACCAAAACGCGCAGGCACTCGAGCTCGATCGGTTCAGCCTGTTTGGTATCGTTTTTGAAACCTTTTCGTGCGCTCTGTCGCTGACCCCAAAATGTCTCTCCTCCCCCGTGATGATGTAAACAATCAATCAATCAATCGCTTTTGTTTTACCACAAATGTACAGTTTTGATGAAGAAAGTTCGAGCCGCCCCGCGTGGTGAAGGACCGCAATTGTTCATCGCGGACCAAATCGCCGAAGGCGCTGTTGCGTTTTTGAAGACTGAGTACACGTATTTACTGCCGTTTGTGGTTATCTGCGCGGCGTTTATTGTTGGCATTTTGGAAGGCCAATCGGGTTCTCCGGTGGACTACTCCGACAACAAGGGCGGGTGGCAAACTACCGTGTGCTTCTTGTCCGGCGCGTCTTTGTCCGCGTTGGCCGGCTGGATGGGCATGAAGATTGCGACGGAAACGAACGTTAAGACGATGCAAGCGGCCAAGGAGTCCTTGAACTCTGCGCTTAAGATTGCCTTTGCCGGCGGCGCCGTTATGGGCTTTTACGTCGTCGCGCTCGGTATCCTCGGTTTGGTCGTGTTGTTCTACGCGTTCTCCATGGGTCAAGACAACGCTCCCGAGGATGGTATCACCTTTGATCCGGACATGAGAGATGCGATCAGATACTTGTCTGGCTTTGGCTTTGGCGCCTCTTCTATCGCTCTTTTTGCGAGAGTCGCGGGGGGTATTTACACCAAGGCTGCCGACGTCGGCGCCGATTTGGTCGGTAAAGTTGAATCTGACATCCCGGAAGATGATCCCCGTAACCCGGCCACTGTTGCCGATAACGTTGGTGACAACGTCGGTGATGTTGCCGGTATGGGTGCTGATTTGTTCGAATCGTTTGTCGGTTCCATTATTGCCTGCGCTTCCTTGGCGAGCTCTCACGCTGAAATCGCGTTGCCGTTCTGGGTCGCCGGTTTCGGTATCTTGGCTGCGACTATTGGTTTCTGGACTGTCTCCACGAAGGACGACGCCGACCAATCCGAATTGCTCCACGCGTTGCACAGAGGCGTTTACTCTTCCTCTATCCTCGTCATTGTCTTTACGATTATCTCCGTCGAAATTTTGTTCAACGGTTCCAAGGAAGGCTACAAGTTCTTCGCGTGTGTCCTCATCGGTCTCATCGCGGGTATCTTAGTCGGCGAAGCCACGGAATACTGCACGTCTTACGCGTACACTCCGGTTAGATCCATCACGCACGCCGGTTCTGCCGGTGGTGCCGCGACTGTCATCATCCAAGGTTTGGGCATTGGTATGATCTCTGTCTTCCCGCCGACCATCGTTATCGTCTTGACGATCCTTTCCACCTTCGTTATTGGTGACTTGTACGGCATCGCCATCTCCGCTGTTGGTATGTTATCCACGCTTGGCGTCACACTCGCGACTGATGCGTACGGTCCGGTTGCGGACAACGCCGGTGGTATCGCCGAAATGTCTCCGGATGTCGAGGACTACGTTCGCGAACGCACCGACAAATTGGACGCGCTCGGTAACACCACCGCGGCCACGGGTAAGGGTTTTGCCATCGGCTCCGCCGTTTTGACTGCCTTGTCCATGATGAATGCGTTCGTTAAAAACGTTCCGTTCGGATGCGGCGAAGGCGTTGAAAGCAAGTTCTGCCTCGCCGAGAACATGTTGCTCACGGACCCGTACGTCTTGTCTGGCATCATCCTCGGGGCGATGCTTCCATTCTTGTTCGCCGCTTTGACGATGTTGTCCGTCAGAAAAGCTGCGGGCGCGATTATCGTCGAAGTCCAACGCCAGTTCCGCACCATCCCGGGCTTGTTGGAAGGTAAGGAAGGCGTTGTGTGCGACCACATGGCGTGCGTCGAATCGTGCACCAAATCCTCCATCAACGAAATGCTCTTGCCGGGTATCATCGCCGTCTTCACGCCGATCTCCATCGGTTTATTGGTTGGTGCCAAGTGCCTCGGCGGTTTATTGGCGGGTTCCATCGCCTCTGGCTTTATGTTGGCCGTCATGATGTCCAACGCCGGCGGCGCCTGGGACAACTGCAAGAAGTACATCGAAAACGAAAAGGTGTACGGCGGCAAAAAGTCCGAC
>Ga0181606_10005900_pt1 | contig 10066 bp, 8 predicted proteins | sample 041ome_10_FD_132994 | JGI IMG/M metagenome (GOLD analysis project Ga0181606, IMG submission 132994) | Coastal salt marsh microbial communities from the Groves Creek Marsh, Skidaway Island, Georgia - 041412US metaG (megahit assembly) | ecosystem: Environmental > Aquatic > Marine > Intertidal zone...
GATATCCGCGTATTCTAAGCAATTCCCTCCGCAGACCATGCCCAGAATGAGAGGGCTTGGAAAAAATATGCTGACCGATTCCTTGAGCATTTCTGTGGTCATTCCGGCTTACAACCGCTGGAACACTTTAGCCCGTGCACTGGCATCGGTGTGCGGACAAACCCACCCCGCCACGGAAATCATTGTCGTCGATGATGGATCGGACACGCTCGTCCCGAATTTCATAAAAGAACAGTTTGCTGATGTGCATTTCCTGCGGCAGGAGAATCGCGGGGTTGCCCGTGCCAGAAATACTGGAATTAAGCAATGCACCGGCAATTGGGTTGCCCTGCTTGATTCCGATGATGAATGGGAACCAAGCAAGCTCCAAAAACAAGATGAGCATCTGGGGGCACACCCCGGTTTATTTGCGGTGCATACCGATGAGAAATGGATACGAGACGGCAATGAAGTTACCCCCCCCAGATATCTCGATAAATCTTCAAATAATTTATGGGAGCGAAGCCTGAAAAGATGCCTGATTTGCCCATCGTCTGTCATCCTGCACCAACAGGTATTTGATGAGGTGGGCGGGTTTGATGAATCCCTGGTGGTTTGCGAGGACTACGATTTCTGGCTTCGGCTACTACTGCAGATGGATATCGGCTTGGTGGATCAAAGACTGGTTAGGAAATATGGGGGACACACCGATCAACTTTCCACCACAACTTGGGGCATGGACCGCTACCGTGTGCAATCGCTGGAAAAAATTCTCACATCCGCCAGCCTGCCACAAGACAAGGAGCACGCACTGATCTCCACCCTAACTGAAAAGTTAACCATCCTTGCCCATGGTGCGGCGAAACGAGGCAAGGCAGGCGAGGCAAAGTCCTACTTCGAGTGTTTGGAAAAATACCAGCCGGCCGTCCTCCCATCGCGGTAAGCCGCTTGTAAAAGATGAATTTTGTCATCGCCTTTCAAGCGGAAGCCAAGCCGATCATCGAAGCACTGCAACTAAGCAAGACGGATGACCGGTTGTTCCCATGCTACCAAAACGAAAGACACAGGCTAGTGATTTCCGGACTGGGCAAGGTGCGGGCACGCAAAGCGGTTGAGCACCTCCTGAGTCAGGGGCTGGAAAAAAACAGTTGCTGGCTGAATGTGGGCATTGCCGGGCATGGCAGCCTCGAGGTGGGGAATGCCTTCCTTGCAGCAAAGATTCAGGATGAGGTGGGCGGTGGGTGTTTCTTCCCGCCATTGGTACACCCCACCAATCTGCCCCCTTCAACGCTAATCTCCTGCGAGCAGCCCAGTACGGCCTATCTGCCCGATTGTGGGTATGATATGGAAGGGCACGCATTTTACGGGGCCCTGCTAAGCGAGACCTTGCGGGAGTTTGTTCAGGTGGTTAAGATTGTTTCTGATAACCCCAAGTCACCAATTAATGAGATCACACCGGCCAAGGCCACTTCGATGATTGAAACCCATGTGACCAGCGTGCTCGAACTAACCGGAGAGATGGAAAAGAGTAGGGCCGAAATTCTGCCCAGCGAAGAAGTCGGACAAATTCACCAAAGTCTACTCAGGTATCACCACTTTTCGGTTACCCGCAGCCACCAGCTTTATGACCTTACAAGGCATGTTTTTGCCCATCAAATCGATCCCCGCGAGCTGACCGACAAGGTGCGGTTTGCAAAGGATGGAAGAGATGCCATTACGACAGTGGAGAATTGGCTTAAAGGAAAAAGGCAGCTTCGATGATTGAGCTCATTTACATCGAGAAAGAAATAAGGAAGCACCCGCGGACGGAGGAAATTCTGTCCCGTTTCCCCAAGGCCAAGGTACTCAGCTGCAACCACTACAAAGAAATATTTAACCCGTCCGCACAAAGCTTTCGTCTGCAAAAGAAAAAACCCGCCCTTATTCTGGCCAGACAGCACGGAAAACTGATTCACCCCATACCGCCCAGCTATGGGGTTGGCGGGGCCCAAAATTATTATTTTTCGCACCTGCTCAACTGCCTCTATGATTGCCGCTACTGCTTCCTGCAGGGAATGTATCCTTCTGCCCATTACCTTCTTTTTTTGAACTACGAAGACTTTGCGGAAGAGATCGTTCATGCTTCCCGCAAACACCCGGGGGAGGAGTCATGGTTTTTTTCAGGATATGACTGCGATAGCCTCGCCCTTGAATCCGTCACCGGATTTGCTAAACACTTTCTGCCCCTATTTCGCGACCTCCCCCACTCATGGCTCGAATTACGCACCAAAAGCGTAGCCATCCGGGAACTGATGAAAACAGAGGTCCTGGATAATGTGGTCGTTGCCTTCAGTTTCACGCCCGAGGAAATAAGCGAACAAATTGAGCATGGAGTACCCCCGGTCTCTTCACGGATTGAAGCAATGAAAAAACTGGCGAGGAAAGGATGGAAGATTGGGTTAAGAATTGATCCGCTGATCGATTGTAAGGATTTTGAAAGCCGTTACCGCAGACTCTTCCAATCAATTTTCGATGCGTTGCAATCTGGTTCTATCCATTCGGTAAGCTTGGGATCTTTTCGAATGCCCAGTGGATTTTTCAAAAAAATCGAAAAACAGCATCCCAGCGAGCCCCTGCTAGCGGCAAACTGGGAAAGCCGTAAGGGTATGATTAGCTATCCTCAAGAAACTGAGTCAGCGCTGAGAGATATCTGTAAGAATCTCCTCCTTGAACATGTACCACGGCAAAGGCTGTTTCAGTGTGAAACCTAATATTTTTGAAATTATCAGATTGAGGAAAGAAGGGGTTAGCTGACAATCCAATTGCCAAAACAGCAGCTATAGTTACAGTAGGGTAAATTTTGCCACCTTAGCTCAGTTGGTAGAGCACTCGCCTTGTAAGCGAACGGTCGTCAGTTCGAATCTGACAGGTGGCTCCACTCCTCAACTAAACTGGATGTTCATCCAGAAAAACTAGTGAAGGCCTTAGTGTGAATGCTTACAGCTGGTGTGCCGGCAAAGCCGGAAGTTGCGAACATGAGCAATCACCAAGGTTAGACCGCCCAAAGTAGTTAAGAGAGAATCCAAGGAATGAGGAAATGAATCTAAGTCAAAAATACTATGTGAATGATTGTGGGAATCACATGCTGAGCAGCCAACTGATATACCAGTGATTAAAAGACCAAGACCTACCGTAGCAAGTAGTATGAGTTGTCCGTCATGGTGCTTGCGGCAACCCATGAAAAAAGAAAATGCGGTCATTGGAGCCACTAAAGCAAGCATCCATAAGTGAAAGCTCTGATCCACCCAGAACGAAGTGGCGATGATTGGTAATAGCACCACCAAAATTGGGGTAAGCAAGCAGTGAACTGCACAAACCATGGCCATTCCCATCCCCAAACGGTCTAACCAACCCCATGGATGAGGTGTCGATGTGGAATGTGAGGAAAAATCTTGCATCACCAAAACCCTAACCCGAAGCCCCGTATTTGCAAGATCATTGCATCTAACCTGCAGCAAAATATCACAAAACTTAGAAATTAATAATACTTATTCAGGCTATAAGATATTTTTAAAATATTTTTTGACAAATGAGGACAAGGTGAGTGAAAGTGAATTATAAGCTATTCGTTCCCGTTTACCAACGGGATCATCAGTTCAAAAAGGCTCCTCCCTCGTGTCAGACTACGGTCTCCGAGGGAGGTTTTTTTATGGATGTTTCTGTGAATTGGTTAAATAGTTAATCAATGATCAAAAATGTAGCTACTGTCATCTTTGTAGTGATTTCAATTGCCGCAATATATTCACCGATCTTAGCCCGAATAGGAGACAGTAAATCGAACCTCGAATCAAGGTTACTCAAAGCAAATGGTATTGTTTTACGAGAGGATAGCCTTCTTGAAAACAGGCAGACCGGGATGCCTTATCTTGAATATGAAGAATATTACCCAAAACCGTATGAGGTTAGACTTTACTTTAAGCCCGCCGATGGCAGACGTCCCAAACCAGAAGAACTCGTTAATAATAAACTAACGCAAGCCTTTGACCGAAGAAGCCCAGCTCGAAAACCCCTAAGTGCAATTGATACTACCCAAAAAAAACTGGATGGATGGGAACTCCACATACTCTATGTCAAAGGAAGTTCCGTATTGGAGGTTTACAAAAAGACATCGGATATCACGAAGTTTGAAATTAAGCACCTTCTGGCTCTTCAATCCGGAAGATCATTTTGGCAAGAATCAACACCAAAAGACCTCCCCGATGGAAAGTTCTCCGCCCTAGGATTTGACCTAGCACGAGACGACGGACAACTCCGGGCTAAGAAATTAGGGGCTCGGGCCATTATGATATTCCGCACACAGACCGACGAATTTTTCCATACCGCCCAACAAAAGGAACAAACACAACTCGCCCCCGAAAGCATTGAAGGATTTTAAATCCTCCCCTGCGAGCCTGTGCTTACCTCCCTTCAATCTGTCGCTCTGCCTCAAGGAGAAAGTCCTGAATACCAGGCTCATCCGGTAACAGACGAGCAAGACGCCGGAGGTGAGGAATGGCTTCCCCCCACCTACCTCTTTGAGCAAGTAATTCGCTAAGACGCTGGAGAAACTCAGGATTATCAGGCTGAACACGAATAGACTGCTCGAAAGAGCGAATCGCCTCCTCAACCCGGTTGCTCTGCCAGTAAGCAATCCCAAGATTGTAGGTGACACGGGGGTTTTCCGGCCAATACCCAGCCGCACGCTCCAAGGATCGAATTGCCTCAGGTAGACGTTTGCGATCTTCGGCAAGCAGCAAGCCCAGGGAGTAGTGAATCTGCCCCCATGTCGGCTGGATACGGATGGACTCACGCAGAAATTCTTCAGCCTCGGCATTTCTTCCCTGTCGACTCAGGAGGGTAGCCAGGTTCATCCGTGCAGGCACGAAGAGGTCGTCCCGGACCAGGGAATTGCGGTAATGCTTCTCAGCCTGCGTGGGATTACCGAGGTTTTCTTCCAATATAGCCAGGGAGAGATGGGATTCCGCACGGTCGAGATTACTGGTGTAACGAACCTTTAATTCTTCAAGAACTTCGAGAAAACGAGCTTTATCCGAGGGAGGGAATTGAGCCTGCGGCACCGAGGCAAGCACACGGGCCGCTTCGGTACGGACGGCACGCACTTCGTCTCCAAGCATGGGCAAGAGCAAGCGAAGGCGTTCGGCCGGACCGATACTCTCGAGGTTGGAAATGGCTGCGGTGCGCACAACCGACTGATTGGACTCGAGTTGGCGGATGACCTCTGCGGTCGATGCCTCGGTAATAAAGGAACGCAGGGCAAGCAAGGCTCCGGACTGGGTAAAGGCCGGAGCCTCCTTATCGGCACTCGCATCAATGAGTAATTCCTCCGCATCGGGAGAACCGGTCCTGTAAGCATGAAAGGCGGCGGGATAGCGTGTTTCCTTGGGCCGAACTGGTCCTTTGATCCGCTCAATTGCCTCCGCTGCCCACTCAAAGGACTTGTCCTGGTGACAGTTGTTGCATGCATTGGGCTGGCCAAACTTTGCGGAAAGATCAGGACGAGGAATGCGAATACTGTGGTCCCGACGGGCATCAATCACCATGTAATTTTTATGGGGCATGTGACACTCCACACAACTGGCTCCTTTCGTATCCATGGGGTGGAAGTGATGGCCTGGGTTATTAAAGCCAGCGGGATTTCTCTCATTCGGAACATGACAGCGGGTGCAAAGCTGGTCGTCGTAGTGGTGTAGTTTCGTGGTATGAGCGTCGTGACAGTCGGTACACTTGACACCTTGGTGATACATCTTGCTTTGGACGTAAGAACCAAAGACATAGACTTCATCGTCGATCTGACCGTCAACATGATAGGTGGGAGCCTGCATTTCAGGAGACCAAGGCTGGGTGACTTCGGGCAGAAAATGGTCAAGAAAACGATCACCCGCATGGTGCCCAGGGTGCACCACCGACCGGCGTGCATGGCACTTGGCGCAGGACTCTATCTGGGCAACATTGGTGGAATTAACATCGGCCAGGGCATAATCGGCCACCCCTACCCACCCCTTGCCTGACTTAGCATGCTCGACATGGTCGCGACCTGGCCCATGACAGGATTCGCAGGCGACATTGATCTCTGAATAACTGGTCGAAAAAGACTGCGAGGAAAAATCGAATTCTTTTTTAAGGTTAGTGGAGTGACAGTCCGCACACATATGATCCCAGTTTTGCAAAGACCGTGTCCAGAAAAGGGGGTCATCTGGAGCGATCCTTTCGTGAGGATAAAGATGGTACCACTCCTTTTTTTCTACATCCCAACAGGTGGGCAATACCTGAAGTCTGCCATCGGGAAACTTCACGAGGTATTGCTGGAGTGGTTCCCATCCAAAGGTGTAGGCGACCTCAAAGGTCTCCATTTGCCCCTGCTGATTCTCAGTCTTGACCATATACTTCTCCCCATCCCTAAAAAATTGAGTGGTGATGCCGTAATTCACAAAGGAGGAGCCATTGAAATCTGCCCGCACCGTCTCCTCATTAGGCAACTCCATTGCATGGAAATGATGAGAGTCCGTCCATTTTGCATGAGCCTCGGCATGACAGTCCTTACAACTTTCCGCTCCCACATACTGCTCATGATTGTAAATATCTGGTGAATTTGACGACTCAACAAGCAAGTCACCATCCGAACACCCCCCAGCACATGCTAAAAAACAAACGCTAAGAATACAAAATTTGCTGTAAATGAGCGGAGCAGATGAGAAGGGGTATGGGATGCACATGAATCTCTTGATATGAAGGTAATCAAAATAAGAGGCAACTTGTATGATAGTTGAAGAATGAGTTAGGAGGCAACCAACAGAACAAATGCAACCAACCAAATTCAATGCGAATACTTATCTAATTAAATGAGTAATCTCCTACTACTTAATAATTTCAGATATTGTCTTTAATTAAATCTGAATACATCCCCTCTTAACTGCATCGATACAAAAAAAGTACAGGCCATCTTTTCCGCACATTGATTCCGATTTGGCTGCGAGGTTTGTTTTTACCGTAGCAATCTATGAAAAAACTTCTAAAGATAAAGCAATCATGGGATTGGTGAAAATCATCATCACTTATTTTCGGAAAATATTTTAACAGGATATGAATTTAGATTCTTCAAAAAAAATAGTAGGGGATTGTATTTCTGAAATAACCGATGGACAGGTCGTTCCAGTTGATGACTTAAATCTGATCGGAAAAGATGCATGCCTCGACTCCATGAAACTCGTAGAACTCTGTCTCGCATTGGAGGACAAAGCCGCAGAATATGGCTTTGAATTTGACTGGACCTCTGAGGCAGCGATGTCGCGCTCGCAGAGTCTTTTCCGCACGCTTAATTCGCTCTCAAAGGAGTTTTACGCACAATCTCAGCTTAAACAATGATCCTTGTAACCGGAGCGAGCAGGGGGCTTGGTCGATCAGTCGCCGTAAGATTGGCCAATAAAGGACAAGAAGTATTGGGACTCTCCCGGACTTGCAGTGACCTTCCCTTTCAGAACGTTTCCTGCGATGTATCGGACTACGCCGCGGTTAAAGCGGTTGCTCAAGATTTAAAAAAGGGCGGAAAAGAGATTACTGGCTTTATCAATGCGGCCGGAATTGCATCTATGAACCTTGCGTTAACCACCCCGCCAAGCGTAACCCAAAAGTTAATACAAACCAATCTTATGGGCACGATATATTGCTGCCAGCTCTTTGCTCCGCTGATGATTCGCAGAAAGTTTGGGAGCATTATTAATTTCTCTACGATCGCGGTTACACTGGGATTAAAGGGAGAATCCATCTACTCCGCGAGTAAGGCCGGTGTGGAAGGATTCTCACGTGCATTTGCCCGAGAAATGGCTGACTTTAACATTAGAGTAAATTGCCTAGCTCCTGGCCCTATCAAGACGGACTTACTTAAAGGCGTCAGGGATGAGCAAATCGAGGCGATCGTTTCTAGGCAGGTGATCCCCAAAATTTTTCTCGCAGATGATGTTTGCGACTTGTGTGAATTTTTACTGGGTCAACAGTCTCAGTCAATTAGCGGTCAAGTACTGAATGTAGGCGGAGCATAGTGAGCCTAATCCAAAAACTCAGCTCAAAGTGGGAGAACTCGGATCAGCCTTTTCTCATTCATTCTGCTGGGCAACTTAGTTTCAGTCATGTTTCTCAACAAACCCATGTAGATTTATCCATTGTCCGGCGGGGAGATGTCGTAGCCTTAATCGGTGACTTTGACCCCACTTCTATCATGACTCTACTTCGATTAATCGATATGAAAGTGATCCTTGTCCCCCTGACAGTTGAAACTGCGGAAGATCATGATTACTTCTTCGAGTCCGCCCAGGTTGACGTAATCATTGAAGGAGGTATCGCTCGTAGAAGGGAACATGGGCTAAACCATCACTTAATCGAAAAATTGCGTGATCGTGGGAATGCAGGACTTGTGCTTTTCTCAACGGGGACGACAGGGCGCCCAAAAGCGATTCTTCATGATTTCAGTTATTTCTTAAAGCGTTTCGACACCCCTCGCCCCACCCTGCGAACCATCAATTTCCTGCTCTTTGACCACATTGGAGGGATCAATACGCTACTCCACACCTTATTTAACCGGGGCGTAGTTGTGGCACCAAATGACCGCTCGGTAGAAGGTATTTTAAGTAGTTGTGAAAAGCATAATGTTGAAGCCCTGCCAACTACGCCCACCTTTTTAAGGATGATGTTAATGAGTGGTTTGGTTCCGGAAAAAGTCCCTGCATGCCTGCGAATTATCACCTACGGAACTGAAAGGATGGACCAACCCACTCTTGATCAATTGTGCAATCTTTTACCAACTGTTGATTTCCGTCAAACTTTTGGGATGTCTGAACTTGGTATAGTAAGGGTAAAATCGGAGGCCCGAAATAGCCTTTTCATGAGAGTGGGCGGAGAGGGCGTGGAAACCAAAATGGTGGGAGAGGTTTTACACATCCGCTCGGCCAACCGAATGCTTGGATACTTGAATGCGCCCTCTCCTTTTGACGAGGATGGTTGGTACAATACCCAAGATGTGGTCCAAGAAAGAGAGGGGTACTTTAAGGTGACCGGAAGAACTAGTGAGGTGATCAATGTGGGGGGGTTAAAGTTTATGGCTTCTGAAGTGGAACGGGTGGCCCTCCTCCACCAAGATGTATCGCTAGTAAAAGCATACGGAAAAGACAATCCGATCACCGGTCAGCATGTAGAGATAATTGTCCAACCCAAGAATCTCGAGAAGTTTGACAAGATTGAATTCAAAAAATTTTTATTTCTGCAACTCCAGAGGCATATGGTACCTCTAAAAATTGTCGTTAAACAAGTCGAGGTAGGCCATCGTCACAAGAGATCTTGATTTCGTTGAACAAACCATGTTTTCCTTCCAAGAGATCGATATTTCTCATGCCAAGATGATTTTGGATTGGCGAACCTCAACACGGGTTGCCAAACATATGAGGACAAAGGTAAATCATGGTGTACAAGGACAGGAGCAATGGATTATAAACTCCCGAGGTTGTCCTGACTTTTACCACTGGCTAATCATTTACCAAGAAAAGCCTATCGGTTATTTGAGCCTTTCTAATTATAATCGGATTGGTAGAACGGCTTCGTGGGGCTTTTACATTGGTGAAGATGAATACACTGGACTTGGGGGATTAGTTCCTCCCTTTTTCTATCGTTTCTGCTTTTCTGAACTTGGAGTTGAGAAGATCAATGCCGAAATTCTCTTCTCCAACACGAGCGTGATTGAGCTACACCAATTACATGGCTATTCCTTTACTCCGAATAGGGACAGGATATTAGACAAATTCGGAAATGAGACTTTGCTAATTGCTATGTCCCTCTTGAAAGATCGATTTCAAAAGAGCAAATTCAACAGTTTCAAAGCCAACTTTCCGACCAACCTTTGGCACGGTAAAATAAAATCTTTTGAGAGCCAACATTCTTTAATCGAAGTAACGGGAGAAGAAGACCAGATCGAGACACTTTATCAACTTCTTCAAAGACGAAAGCATTCCATTTCTCACCAACAAATGCCGAGCCTAGCCGAACATGCGGAATTTGTAAGAAA
>Ga0181606_10005901_pt1 | contig 10066 bp, 6 predicted proteins | sample 041ome_10_FD_132994 | JGI IMG/M metagenome (GOLD analysis project Ga0181606, IMG submission 132994) | Coastal salt marsh microbial communities from the Groves Creek Marsh, Skidaway Island, Georgia - 041412US metaG (megahit assembly) | ecosystem: Environmental > Aquatic > Marine > Intertidal zone...
TTATTACCATTCGTGGATGAATCTAAAGCGTACCTGGCGACGTCCAAGTCAATCGCAGATCGGTTGGCGATGAATCTGTCCCGAGATGGCGTCGGTGGTTGCATGTTTGTGTGTGTGTGTGTGTGATTAGGTGAATTTGCGCGCGCGCGGCGTGTCAGCTTTAAAAAATGACGAATTTTTGAAAATTTTTTTTCTTCCCCCTTTTCAAAAAAAAAACTATTTTAGGGTTTTAACCTCCTAAACCCTAAACCCCAAATTAATGTATAGTAGGGGCGTCACTCACAAAAAGAAAGAAAGAACGAACTGCCCGGGAACGAACGAGCGCAAGATGATGACGACGACAACAACGCGAGGAGGCGCTCTGTTGTTGGCAACAACCGCGATGATAACGAGAAGAAACCCGTTGGAAACCAGCAGCGCGAGTAGTAGTTATAGTTACGGTAGTAGTGGCAGCAGCGGAAGAAGAAGCAGAACGAGTGGTAGAATTTTAACGCGACACCATCATCAGCGGCGCTTCGCCGCCGTCGCCGCGAATGCAACCAACAGAAACGGCAACAACACCGGCGTCGTGCGCTTAATACGCGTGGAAGACGACGACGACGACGACGAAAACGATGCAAACGAGAAAAAATCGAGCGGCAGCGGAAGTAGCAGCAGCAGCGACAGGAGAAGGTCGAGAAGACGAAACGCTTCTTCTTCTTCTTCTTCTTCTTCTTCTCGGCAAAAGGAGCAACAACGACTTCCGAAGGAATACGACAAAGTGGCGAATGCGGATTCGGCAGCCGCGGCGAAGGAAAAAATGTTTCAGATTTTACGCGACAGCGCGAGCTGGGATCCAGACGTGGAAAAATTGTTAGATGGGATCGACGCGAACGATCCAGACGCGATAGAAGAAGCGATACGAAAACGGTTCGAGGAAAAGAAGAGCGGAGTGTATAAACCGCTGAACGAAGACGGGGACGAAGGTTCGAGCGAGAGCGGCGGTTCGCAAACTCCGACGTTGGTGTTCTTCAGGCAAGTGCAGACGCAAAATTTATGGGTCTGGATGGAAGCGAGAAATACCATAGAGGATAAAGAGAAGGAGTTCTTCGACGAGGCGATCAAATCGTGGTTCGTGGTAGGAAAGTTAGGCGGGTACAACGTGGAAAATCAGCAGTGTCTGGAAAGCGCTTCGGTGCTGAACGATACCATCAGTCATTTGGATTACGACGTCGCTCGATCACACGACAGAACGAGCGCGTCCTTATTTCACGCGATCGGAGAGGTTGAGTACAGAGGTAAATGGGCGAGAGTTTGGATGGATTTGGGCACGGCAGATGAGATGGCGATAGATGTGCTCATTAACTCTTTAATCACCTTGAGCAGAGAGTACGTGGGAATAAAACAAATCGTCATCGGCGGCGATAACGAAAACGGCTGGGGCACGGAAGATTCCGGGTACGGGCAAGAACAAGGGAAACAATTTGAAGATTTCGACCCGGCGTTTGATGAGATGTTTGGCGATATGCGAGGGATGCGAGGGAAACCGAACGCGGAAGATTCGAACTGGATGAGTCGATGATGATGTTAGGAGGAGGAGCGATTCGGGAAATAATATTTGCGCGCTGATGAATCGTCGAATGATTGTATAAGTAATGATATATTGTACTCGATAATAATTAATACTGTTAATGAAAACAAATCGCTAAAGTGTTTCGATCGGTCTCTCTCTCTCTCTCTCACACACACACTTTCTTTCTCTCTAAAATATTTATGGTAACAACGAAATTTACAACCGGCGCGTTATAAAGAATTTTACGCCGAGGAAGTCTGCGCCAAAAATTGCAACCTCGTGACTGGATACTCGCTCTCTTTCACTTTCAATCCTCGCACGCCAAACTTCACTTCGTTCCAACTCAAATTCTTAATCTCGTCTTTTAACTCATCTTTCGGTAACGGGATGCCTTTCTTGCGCATCTCTTCCAGCGGTAACGCTCGTTTACACTTCGCGAACTGGTAGGAGCCTTCGTTTTCGTCTTTGCCTTTGCCCTTCACCCAGGATAACTGATACCGCTCATCTTTCGTTTCCAAATACAGCGTATCTCTGCGTAACCTCGCGGAAGTCCACTGCGATTTCTTGAATCCTTTGTCAGCTATCGCTGCCATGGAATACTTCATCCACGGTTCGTTGCACAAGTTGTATAAAACGGTCACTTCTCTTATCATCCTTTTCTTCCTGGCGACGTTGACGTTGGCGTTGGACGCCGCTCGCGTCCTCTGAGCGCGTTCCTTATCTTCAGGTACGAACGTCGGAACTACCATATACCTCAACGATTCTGGCGCCGTTGGCATCAACTCGATAGTTTGTTGATTCACAGTCATAGCCACCGCAGATTCTACCACCATCCCGAAATCATCGGCGTTGATTATTTGACCGTTTGACGTATGCAAAACGCCGTTGCTCAGCGGATCCGCCGCGCTCGCGGCGACGCCACCTACCCCGCCTTCCGCATTCTCACCTTCTCCGCCTTCCATCGTTTCTCCCTCTTTCACATCCGCTGGTGTACCCGCCGCCCCCGCTGCCGCCGGCGCCGGCGCCGCGACCAACTTTTCTCCTCCAATCGTCTTCTTCTTCGCGAACCCGCTCTTCCCCCACGCTCGGCTTCGAATGCCGTTCCTGCTCGAACTTCGAAACTCATCCGACACGTCGTCCACTCTTCTCACCCTGGCGCGAATCTCGTGTAAACTCGGCGGTACTTGTAAACTCGGCACGTAGTACCCGCAGTGCATCAATACCGCGACCACGTCCGAATCCGACGTGTACACGTCCGTCCCCCAAAGTTGGTGCCCTCTGACTTGTCGATTGGTCGAAACCGTGCATTCCGCCGGTATGCGCACTTCAAAAACGTCGCTCACGTTGTTCGAATCCGCGAAATACTTGGTCAGAACCTCGCCTATTCGGTAGTGAATGATTTGTTTTTGTTCTTTATCATCTTCTTCTTCTTCTTTCGTTGTTGTTGTGGCTCCTTTCCCCGCCGCGTTATTACTACCACCACCACCCGTAGTCGTCGCGACGTTGTTCGATCGCGCCGAACGGCGCTGACCACCTCCATCTCCGTTATTGATGGAGTTGTTAATGTTGTTGTTATTCTCGTCGACACCCGCACCACCCGCACCACCACCACCACCAACTTCTTCCGCTACCGCCGCAGTCGTTGTCGTCGTCGTCGTTCCGGCGACCGCGGGCAGTTCTGCTTGCGCCGCCGAACGCTTCGCGCGCGCCGAAGGCATGATGATGATTCGACGAGTGACTCTTTCGTGTGTTGTGTTTCTTCAAAAATTCTGAGGAGGTTTTTTTGCTCAAAATCTTCTTCGTTCGCTATTTTTTAACGTAAAAAATCAAAAAAATACAACACCACCTTTATTTACTAATACGCCGACGGTTCTAACTATCAACGGTACTTGATAGCAGCTGACATCATCTCAGTGCTAGTGTTCATTAAACACCGCCACATATCTTAAAACCATCTCGGTACCTTGTGAGACAGGTCTACCAATCAAACTCAAAGTCAATGTGTGTGTCGTAACTACACGCGCGCGCGCGCGCTAAAAATACTAAATAATAATAGACTACAACAGACACCTTTTCTACTACGCGCTCGCTATTTTATTCTCTCTTTCACTCCGTCGTCACTTTTTTAAACTCCCCCTTTTGTTGTCTTCTTTCGAGAAGAAAAGGTCAAGACAAAGGGGTATTCTCGTCGACGTCGAACAAGACTTCGGTCATGTACCTTTCGGTCAAATCGTCGCCCATGGCGCGTCGCAAGACGCTTCGCGTCTTCTCGTTGGCGAGCTGCTTTTCGCAGAAGAACGATTGGTTTTTTAAGCGGAGGATGGCGTCGGAGAGCGCGAAGGACGGGTGGTCTTCTTCTTCTGGATCTTCTTTTTGGACACCTCCGGAGATGGTGGTTCCTTCTTCTTCTCTCGAGGAGAGTACTTTTTCGTTCGTTTTGTACGCGCGCGCGGCGTCTTTGAGGATCTTTCGGTCGCTCGCCGCGGAGGCGAGGAAGAGGTACCCGTCCATGACGTCCAAAAAGTATTCGCGAAACATTTCGAATTGCTTTCGATTCTCGCTTTCGTCCTTATCGCCGCCGATGCACACGCACTTTGGAGATAAAATAGCCTCGCCCCACTCCGGCAGAGGTCTTTGCTCTAACGTTTCCTCTATTCTCTTTCTGCTATCTAATCCCGAGACGAACTTATCGAAGATGTCTTCTTCTTCTTCTTCTTCTTCTCTTCCTCCCTTCTTTGTCGTCGTCGTCGTCGGAGCTAAATCGACTATAGATAACGACATTCGGCCGCGAAATCCAACCACATCGCCAGCGAATATCGGCGCATCTACGCTCGCGTGCGGATAAATCACGCAGTGCAAAACGACAAAATCCATCGGTCCCCACGCCAACTCCAAATGCATCTTACGAAACGTCCGCTTCGATCGCAAACACACGTTCTCTATCCGAATCCAAGAGTTCCCGTTTCTGCCGTCGTTCCCATCGTCTCTGCCTTCAGGAAACGCGAAAACAGATTTCAGCTCCGGCGCGGTCGGGAATTCAGAGTACGAATCGTCGTCGTCGTCATCGCCGTCTTCGATTTGCCGCCCCCGCTGCTTCGCGGCTTCCTCCTCCCATTTTTGTTTCACCAATTTACCTAACTCGACGACGAGCGAATCTCTCGGAGCGTCGGAAACGTCCCAACTCGTCTCGAATCCGTCGTTCAACTCTCTCGGCAAGCTCTGGTAATACAAACGCTCCGCCTCTTCGTCTTCTTCTTCGTTTTCTTCTTCTTCTTTACCGTACAAAGCGCGCGCTATCTTCTCCACTTCTTCTTCCGCGTTTCCATTCTTCTCTCCGTCGTTGTCATTCCAAAACGCGCGAAGAATACGAAGCGCGCGACGACGTTTCTCCTCCTCTCGCTCGTTCGAACGTTGGTTCTGCCGGAAGAGCGAAGAGCTTCTCCCTCTGCTTCTGCTTCTTCCGTTGTTCGACGACGACGACGTCGCGACGACCGGTAACGTTCGCTTCGCCGCCGAAGTGAGACAAAATTGCATTTTTGTTCGCGTGCGTTTATCCACAAAAGAAGTGACGCACAATATTAATAACATGCGCGTCGTCGTCGGAGCGCTTCCCGTCGCGTCTGCACCTTCTCGTCAGCAACAACAGCAAGAACGACGACGACGCGAAAATAACTCGCGCAAGGCGAACGAAAAGGCGATGGAACTGCGCAAGCGAAACGTCCTCGAACTTTCCCGGAGACGAGACGACGCGTGTTTCGGGCACTGCGAACGCTGTGGTGAAAGGCATTCCCTACCGCGCACGCGAGAGGCGGAAGAAGAAGCGTTAGCGCTGATTGCGCGATTGCGCGAACAAAAAACGGTATCGGACGAGACGGGGAGCGATCGGTTTTTGGTGGAGGACGTGTACGACGCGGAGAGCGGAGGGAAGATGATTGGCGTGCTGATTTGCGAAACACCCGACGAGAGGAAGAAGAAGGTATTGAAGGCGTTTAGCGGACAGTGGATGGGCGAGTGGGAGGTGCCCGGGTGGTGTCCTCCTTTGGCGAAATTGACGCATAATAGCTCAGAATACATCAAAGAGCGGGAAAAAATTGAAAGTTTGTCGGAAGAAATAAAAGCGTTGGAGATTAAAGCGTCGTCGTCTTTGACATCGAGCGACGCCGACGCGGCGGCATCGACGGCGAGAGAGTTGAAGACGAAACGGAAGAACATGTCGAGGGCGCTTTTGGAGAAGATTTGGGATTCGTACAGTTTGCCGAATTTTAGGAAAGAGAAACAGTTCAGCAATAACGATAGTAGTAATAGCAGCAGCAGTAGTAGTAGTAGTAGTAGTAGCACGAGCGGTATTCGTAGCGGGAGTAGCGACGGAGGAAGAAAGCTCATAGAGTTGAACATTAGGAAGTGTTACCACGGCGACGCGTCTAAGTTGCCGTGCGGCTGCGGCGATTGCGCGGCGCCGAAATTGTTAGCGGAGTGCGCTAGGAGAGGATGGAAACCGATTGCAATCGCTGAGACGTGGATGGGGCCGAACATGAAACGAGGAGCGGGCTTGCGCGAAGAAGGTGTTTTCTACGGAGCGTGTTTGGAACGATGTCGTCCTATACTTGGACACATGCTCTGCGACGCCGCGCTATAGTTTGAATCAATCAATGTGTGAGTGAGCTCTTTTGATATTTGTATTTTACATCACCTTCAAGCAGATATGTGTATTTCTACCTATGTTCCTCCTCCTCTTCTTCCTCCTCTTCTTCCTTACCTGCTTACTCAAACTCATTCCGGTAAAAGTTCGACAAAAAACGCCTCCATGCTACTACTCGTCATGCTCCCGATTGTACCTTCGCTGCTATACTCTATCTCGCGTCTCGGGTGGTTCGCTACTAAGCGATACGTTTTCGGTAAAACCTTGTGTGGTCCACCTTCCGGTTCAGCGGTGGAATTCGAATCGATATACGCGAACATGTTTTTCAACGCGTGCGTTTTCAAAAAACGTCTCTGCAATTTTTCACCGTTTGGGAACGTCAATCGAATAGTCACCACATCCGGCGCCCCCGCGGGTGGCTCCTCTTCTAACGTTGATTTTGCCTCTTCGATGTGCCTCTCCGCCTCAACGCGTCTCTTCTTCTCTTTTGCTTCCGCCTCTTCCTTCTCCAATAACTTTTTGTGCTCTTCTAAAACTCGCTTCGTTTCCTTCTCTCTATCTAATCGCAAAGACTCTTGAAACGCGGCGTCTTGTTCATACTTTTCGAATCTACTGCGCAACACATCGTCCGACGCGTTCATGTCAACGAACGGCAACGGCTGCGACGGATCAATAGGTCTTCTCGAAGCTGGCGCTTCGTACGCGACGCCAAACATCGCCGCTTCTAACTGTTTCGCCTCTTCCAAATCGATGCCCTCCGGTACAATAAAATCGTCCTGGTCTCCCGCCGCAGCTTCTCTGCGCATCATGTGCGACAAATTCCCATTCGCTCGTCCTCCGTCTCCTCCCGACGCAGCCCTCGCCTGCTCAATCGCACGTCTCGCCGAATGTCTGTGATCTCCACTCCCGACTGGCAAATTCGCCGGCCTCGGCGTACTCCCGGTCAAATCCACGATTTGTCTCTCCGCTCGCTCCCTCGCCCGTTCGTCTCGCGGATTCATAATCAACCGTTCCATCTCTTCGTCGCTATCAATCTCCACAAAGTCTGGGTCGTCGTCTCCCGTGTTATATTCGCTAGCGCTATCGTCGTCTATTGTCATTCTTTCTTCTCTTTGTTGTTGTTCTTGTCTTTGTCGTCCATTTTCACCTTCTTTCAACTCCCCAGTCTTCTCGTCAATCTCCGCGTCCGAAACGCCTTCGATTTCTTTCTCGTACGTACCGCTGAAAAAAGCGTCCACGGACCTATCGATGTCCCACTTGTACCTCTGCGGGTGGTTGAAAAAAAAGGACGAGGAAGAGGACAGAAAGTGTTTTAAATCGTTAGTCGTTATGGGTAATGATGATGTGATAGCGGGGCGTGCGCGTGTGTGTTCGTGTCGATTAAAAAAAAACGCGCGTGGTCTAAATTTCGAAACGACGACGACGACGTTAAACACACACACACACGCACCTTTAAAATCCGTCGGGATAAGCTCTGATCCTCGATTCCAGTCACCGAGGCAAACGTGGCTACTTTCTCCGCGAGCGATGATGCCATCTCACGTATTCGTGATACCGATGATGATGATGATGATGATGATGTTTACGTGTGTATCAAAAGCGCGTTCTGCTCGTAAAAAAAAATGGAGAGATTTGAAAACGCCAAAAGAGAAAAAAGAAAGACGCGCGCGCGCTTTACGTGAACTTCATCACCGCTGAATAATCGAACTTTGCATCGACGGACCTTTTTTCTTCTTCTTCGATAAACATCGATAATATCAACAACATCAATAGCTACATTACTACTACTGTTATTACCATTGATGAAGGAGAAGAAGATGAACGCGGAGGAGAAGATGCAAAAAATGGTTGAACTCATCGGCGTCGTGAAAAGCATGCAGGAGGAAACGAACGAACGCGCGACGCGGTTAGAGAAGGACGTGGCGGCGACGACGGAAAAAGTGACGCGCGAGATGACGTCGCTTCGCGTTGAGTTGGCTTCGTCTTCTTCTTCTTCTTCTATGTTAGATGCTACGGTGTTCTCGGAAATCAGGGACGAGATGAAGAAGATGCGAGAGGCAACGGAAGCGTTCGGGAGGAGGTTGGACAAAGTGGAGGAAGAATTAGAAGAACTGCGGAACGCGAACGCCGGAGGCGGCGGATTCGAGGAAGGCGCGCATAGCAAACGAAAGAATAGAAATAGAACGCAACAGCAGCAGCACTCCATAGATGATCGACGTCGTCGATTGGACGACATGTACAAAAAATTAGAAGAGTTAAATTAATACCTAGAACTAGAAATACCTAACTACTAAATCGCTACTCGTTACGTTATTTAAAGTCAATCGTACACGCACACCATCTCCTCTTCTTGGGCGACTCTGTAGACGAAATTTTCTAATCCCATGAGATGGACGCTGCTCATTGTTTTCCCTAAATTGAAGTATTTCCCGGCGCCTTCGCTGGAGTACCCGTACAAATCGACTCTCGAACACAAACCGGACGCGAGGATATCGCCCGCTAACTTGTACCCGCCAGACGCGGAACCTCTCGAAATTTTCTTGTTTTCCTTCTTGTAGAGGAAATACGCGGCTTCAAAAACTGTATTTCTTCGAGGCGAAGGCCAAAGAATTGGTTTCCCTTTGAACGTATTATCGCCGAGCTCTTTCTTCGAGGCCACCATGCGCAGTTTCGTTTCATCTTTGAACATGTAATACTTTGAAGCTTTCTGTCCTTCTTGACCGTACTCTTTCTCGTCGCCTCTTATTTTCCAATATATAACGTCGCTCTTCTTACCCACGCTCTTTTCGTACTTCTTCATCGGACTATTGTATCGTATCACGGTATCGTGCGCGTCGATTTCTTTTCCTCTGTTTGATTTCAACAAGTTCGAACCGACTGCGACGACGGCGCACGTGCCCAATCCGAAAGGCTTGATATCGGCGAAATACTCCTTCCATTTCTCTTCCGGTGGTACTTTATTACCCACAAACAAACGCAAAAACGGGTGTCTTGGGTGCGTGATTTCTCTCGTGATGTTCATGTGTATCTTATCTTCCGGCCAAAAATCTTTCACGCAGTCGTACGTCCACAGCCCGCACCGCTTATCGCGCAGTTCTTCGGCATCTCTCCAGTGTCTCAAATTCGTTCGCAACACCTCCAAGAATTCGTTTGAAGGTGGTTTGAACGGTTGCGATTGACCCCGCGATTTCAGCGGTTTCGAACTGCCCCCGCTACTCTTCCTCCCACCAGAACTCCTCCGTCTCGACGACGTCGCGGCGAGTAATCTCCGTCGTCGATGATGTTCGTGTCGTTGTTTCCACGAAGCGACGTCTTCTTCGGAACCGACGACTGAACACGCGTCGGGAACTGAAAGTCGTGGGCACGCTGGTTTACAGTTCGTTTGCGTCGATTTTGGCGGCTCCACCTCGATGAGCTCCGCGCGCGCTCGAACGAAGGGCGACGCGAGCTGAAAGGAGAGAATAACGAGAACAACAAGAAGAAGAGCGCGGAGGTGTGCGTGCTGCATCTCGAAACGCCCCCAATAAAAGAGAGAGCGCGCGCGCGTTGTGATGTTTTTTGGGGAAAAAAAGGTAAAACGAGAGAGACGAGTGTTCGTTGACCAAAAACGCCGAAAAAAAAGGGAAAATCGCGACACACATGCGAGGAGGAGTGCACAAAACATCGTCGTCATGACGAACTTTGTTTCCACGCTCTTCGTCGCCACGCGGACGCGTCCTCCGAGTTCGAAGGCATCGTCGTCGTCGTCGTCGTCGTCGTCGTCCACTTCGGCAGAGAAGCTCGATCGCGATAAAGCGAAGAAGAAGAAGAGTAACAAGAGTAGTGGTTGTGCTGCTGGAACCACGGCATTGGCCACATGCGATGGGACCGAAGAA
>Ga0181606_10005906_pt1 | contig 10062 bp, 4 predicted proteins | sample 041ome_10_FD_132994 | JGI IMG/M metagenome (GOLD analysis project Ga0181606, IMG submission 132994) | Coastal salt marsh microbial communities from the Groves Creek Marsh, Skidaway Island, Georgia - 041412US metaG (megahit assembly) | ecosystem: Environmental > Aquatic > Marine > Intertidal zone...
GGCACCATCAAGTATTTTTGAAAAACTTGGTCTTAGATACCTCGGTCCGATTGATGGTCATGATATCGCTTCTCTGACCAAATTTTTTGAATTCGCTAAACAATCAGATGAACCTGTGGTTCTACATGTTCTTACAGAGAAAGGAAAAGGGTTTCCTGCAGCCATCCAAGAACCTGAAAAATGGCACGGCACGGGAACTTTCGATCCTGAAAATTGCGATTCCTCATCATCAGCTCAATCAACTGCGGTTAAGTTTCAAGATGCTTTCGGTCAATCATTAGTTGAAATTGCTAAGGAAAATGAAAAGGTTGTTGGAATTACTGCGGCTATGCCAAGTGGAACCGGTCTAGATCTCTTCGCAAAAGCTTACCCCAATCGTTTTTTTGATGTAGGAATCGCCGAAGAACATGCCGTTTTGATGGCAGCAGGTATGGCTGCCAAAGGACTTCATCCAGTTTGTGCAATATACTCTACATTTTTGCAACGTGCTTATGATCAAATCATCCACGATGTTTGTCTACAAAATCTACCCGTCACTTTTTGTTTAGATCGAGCTGGCATATCTCCAAACGATGGTCCTACTCACCATGGTCTATTTGATATCTCATTCCTCAGGTGTGTTCCAAATTCTGTCATCATGCAACCTGCGACGACAGCAGAACTGGGCCCAATGCTAGAATTCGCCGTCCAGCAAAACTCCCCAGTGTTTATTCGTTATCCAAGAGGTACAGGAGATCCTCTATCAAACAATTCCAGCTTTCCTTCAGAGATAAAACTCGGCAAGGCCGAATGTATTAAGAATGGAGAAAAAATATCGATTTGGGCACTCGGAAGTTTTCTTTCTACTGCAGAAAAAATATCTCAGTACCTTTCTAAACATTACGGCTTGAATATTACTTTAGTTAATGCACGGTTCATCAAACCACTGGACCAAGAACTGCTGCTTGAACATGCAAATTCCCACGATTTGATGATAACATTGGAAGATAATGTGACTGCAGGAGGGTTTGGCTCATCTGTAATCGAGGTTCTCAACGATAACTCAGTTTGCAAAAATATATTGAGATTTGCGTGGCCAGATGAGTTTGTATCGCATGGAAGTTCGATCGAGAGTATTCAAAAAGATTATAAATTAGATTTTGATAGTATCATTAAAAAAATTCTTTTATCGATTAAAACCAATTTAATATGCCCAAATCTAGTTAGTGCAGATTATTAAATTAATTATCTTCCGTTGATAAAAGCTTAATAGGCAATAGGTCAAATCGGCCAGTGGGATCAGCTGCGACAACTGTTATAGTTTCGTTGATATTATTTTTTGGAATTACTCCTCCAATTACTAGAGAAGTTACAGAATCATGAATATGTTTTTCTTTCAAAGAAATCCATTTGGACTCAGGTGTCGAATGCAATATCTTAAATTCTAATGGTTGGCCATCTGGCTCAAATGCAGTTACTTCAAACTGAATATAGCTACCAGATTCCCCTAAAGAAAATGTTAGATTATCATCTATAAATTCAGGGGGATCGGGGATAGATTTTACATTAATTTCAAAGGGAACTTCTGTTGTTTTGTCTCCCTCATCTACAAGAATTGAAAACTTATCCGCACCATTAAAGTGCATAGGCAGTGAATAATTAAAATCAGCAATGAGAGCGAAATCGTTAATTTCATCCTTGTAAGAAGTGAGAGAAATATGGCCGCCACTTAAAGGTTGTTTGTAACTCAGCCACCTTAGGGTTTCGCCAAATTTTTTATCTGGATTGTAAGCGTATAAACCCATAACGGTCTCTCGGACATCATCAAGGTTACCATCTTCAAGAACAAATAATTGAATTTGGGAGTAGATAGTCTGACCAGATGCATTCATAACCAAGGGAGGAAAATCATCCACAACAACTTTAAGGTCAAATTTTTGAGTTATTTTGTCAGTTCCACTACGAGCTTCTATGGTAAAACTGTATTTCCCCTGATGGAACCATTTGGGAGTTCCACTTAACAAAGCTCTCCCCTCACCTAGATCTAAAAAAGAAACCCATTGGGGCAGATTAGATAAAAGCGAAATTTTGGGATACCCCTGCCAATTCCAATCGGAATCTTTCACTTCAATAAGGTATGAAAAGGTTTTTTCATCGTACCAAGTGATTACATCAGTTTCATTTGTATGGGAAGGTGGTAACGAGCTGAAAAATGGCAAATCATTTAACTGATTAACTGATATATTAACTTCTGCAATTGCCTGGCGAGGAAGAGAGTTGTTGCTACCACCAGAATCTAATACACCAACCAAGAAAGAGTCCTCACCCGAATAATTAGCATCAGGAAAGTAAAATAATTTATAACCATCTTCATCAATACCTGCACTACCAAAAAAGGGTTGGCGAAATATTGACCAAGTCATTTGATCCTCAGATGACTCCACATCGCTTACTGTAAATGGTTCAATCCATATCTTTGGGTTAGCATCATTATGAGAATCCTCGTCAATAGTTGTATAAATAGAAGTTGGGCTCAAAACTGGTGGTTTGTTTAAAAATCTAACATTAATTTTAAAACTTTTAAGATGATCTAGCCCTTCGTTGTCAGTAACGATAAAATTTACATCATGAAGACCAATATCATTTACACTTGGTTCTCCTGATACCCTAAGGCTGTGTTTAAATTGAGAAGAGAAATTTTCAGAAACTAAAAGCCAATTTGGAAGTGTTAAAAATTCAATTTTTTTTAAATTATCAATTCCATCTCCATCTTCGAATGTAATCAAAAAATCATAAAATTCATCTTCATCTTCAACAATTCCATTTGGGATTTCTAAAAAAACGAGGGGGTCTTCTTGTTTAATTACATTGAATGTAAACCTTAGTTCTAGCGTGCTGTAGTTATCGGTGACTTCCAAAACTAACAAATCGGATCCGTTGAAATTTTCATCGGGCACATAGCTCAAATTTTGTATCTCGCCATTACCAGTTTCCGCAAACTTAACTGATCCATTAGTAGGGAATTCGGTAATACTCCAATTTATGCGGATTTCATCGATTGCATTCACTTTTATTGTATCAATCGACCAATTAGAATCTTCGATGAGATCAATATGGGTAGATTTTTTTAGGAGCGAGTCTCCCAAATTAGTAAATTCAACTCCAGAGGATTCAGTTAAAATAAGATCTTCGACACTATTTATAACTTTTAAGCTAAATTTTTGTTCAACTGTGGTATTTCCATCGGATAACCGCAAATGGACATCTACATCGTCAGCCAATTCTGTAGGAAAACCTGAAAATGTCCATTGCCTTGTACCAGTTTGAGCAAACTTGAGCCAATCAAGACGAGGTTCAAGGTATTCTAGTATCAGATGGTCATTAAGATCTGCATCGAAACCCCTTATATGATAGAACCAGGGTCTATTTAAAACAACACCTGGGTAGGGAAAAGTTTCAAATTTAGGTGGGTCTGGTAAAGGATTAACATTAAAAATTAAATTTATCTTATCATAAGCTAGAGGGTCTAAAGTTTCGAACACTTTGACTTCACATGAAATTAATCCACTAAAGTTAGATTCTGGCTCAAAAAATAATTTTCTTTTGTTAGTATCTGAAGCGTCAATTTCTACTAATCGATGATCAATTTCCCAATCCAGCAGTGATGAATTTCCATCAGGGTCATCGGCAGCAATTTCAAAGATGAAAGATCCACTGTCTTCATTGATTGAAAATTCTTTAACTGAAACCTGTTCATCATCAATTGTGATAATTGGGGGTTTATTGATAGTATCTATCTCGATGCTTACTTTTTGAGATGTACTCCCACCCCATTGGTCCGTTACGGTTATAAAAAAGAATTCTCCATTTTCTTTGAAATCGTTTCTTGATGGTTTCCCATAAATCCTCCTCACACCATCAAACTTTAGCCAATCTGGGGCATTTTTGATTGAAACAGTAAATAAATCTTCATCAGCATCAAAAACATGGAATGAACTTTCAAAAAACTCCCCCTCAGCGATTAAGAAATTTGTTACATTTAAATCTATGTGGGGCGGTGTATTTACGGAAGAGATATCGAGATTAAAATAAAGGTCAAAAAGCTCAGGCGAGACTGGATGATTGTCTTTGAACCTAAGACCCCAAGAAACATTTCCATTAAAATTATATTCGGGTATGTAACGAATTTTATAATCAGAAAATTTCGTAAAAGAACTATCATTATTTGGAAATAAGAATCCACTAGCAGGTAAATTGATCACTCTTACATCTAGACCATCAGAATCTGTGATATTGAGTTCAGAAATTTCATTTTCCCAGTCTTTCAAAGAAAAGTTCTCGGAAAAGTTTAAATTAATAGATGCTGGACTCTCGAGCTTATCTCCGCGGAAAATACAAATTGTTTGATTGTTCTCAGGAAAGATTTGAATTGAGAAGGACTGACTTATATCATTACCTTTGCCATCCGAAAGAGAAAGCACAAAAGTATGGGTTCTGTTTCTATCAACATATGTGCTATTTAAGTCCGGAGTGCCCTCAATTGTTCGAAATAATCCAGTGCTATCAGGGATGAGTCTTAGTCCGCTAGGTAATTCTCCTTCTCCAACTAGAGTTAGATTTAAATCATTAATATCATCAACATCAGGATCGTTTAAATGAAAGAAATAACTATAGTGTTGGTTAACTGCTCCCGCTGGTAGTTTTTGAGTAATATCATCAGCAGTGTTAAAATCTTCAAAATATGGCTCGTCTGAAACCGAATTTATAGTGATACTGAAATCGTGTTGAACCCTTTGATTGTTGGTCTGAACAGCAAGAGTAAATGAAATTATTCCACTTAAGTTAGCTGGCGGGGTAAAATTAAAAACTCCTGTAGTGCTGTTAATATCATAATCTTCGATAGTAATAAGAGCTGAACTGGAATTAATTTCCCAAAATAGTTTAGCATTGGACCAAGGAGGTAAACTAGCATTAAAGTCGACAGTTAGTACCGAGGAATCTTCTTCAATGGTAAAGGCACTAGGAGAATCATGTCGAAAAAATGGAGGGATTATTATTTGGGAACTAACATTCCAAGCAGGATTCCTCAGAATTAGTACCGCTCCTGCTTCTATTTCATTGCTAGATTCTGTTTCCATTCCAATAGCCAACACACCATTCTGAGCATCAATTGCAATTTTATCTGTTGATCTAAGATCATCCGAAAAAAGACTCAGCGGGATTGAGTTTACCAGTACCCAGGCATCGCTATCAGGAGTGGCATATCTTCTAAATACATAAACAGCACCGACCTCCTCGGTGCCTGGTGAAGAAATAAAAACGAAATCTCCTACTACTGAAATATCCTGAGAGAAATTTTGAGCAGCACCTTCATTTGGTGGTAAAATGCGAAAAATTTCCTTATCTGTAAAATCCTCATCCTTGCAGTCAAATATATGAACAAGTCCTGACTTAGTTGAACTTCCATCACCCGATGGAGCTCCCACAAACATGAACCCATTATCTAGAGTTACAGAGTGTCCAAAACGGTCACCATCATTCCTGATTGAAGATAAGATTTTATAACTTTTTAAGTTATTTTCCTCTAACCTGTACAGGTAAACTGCACCACAATCTTGCCTAGTTAAGTCGTCTTCACCAGGTGCCCCAATAGCAATCAAATTGTCAAATATACTAACATCATATCCATATTCATTCCCAAACACAGGATACCCCGATCGTACATTTTCATGGAGAGCTAATCGATTTGAATAAGCATTACTAAAAACTGAAAAATAACCTCCTGTAGGGTCTGTCACAGATAAAGCACTAACTAGTAATTTATCATGATGAGTGGAGAATGACCAACCAAGTAAATCGCCAATATTCTCACCCATAAATAGAAGCTTGGTCTCGGAGGTGCTAGAGGAGTAAGAATGTAGACTGCCACGGAAATCTGCTGAGTTGGGAGAACCGATTAACAACTGGGATTGATTGTTATCAAAGTAAAGCGAAGAGCCCCAAAATGTTTTTTCTTCCGTAGGTGAAGGAATATTGGATTCGTGGATGAAAGTCCCATCATTTTGAATCGAGCTTCGAATGACTAAACCTTCTTTCTCCCTGAAACCTGGGGCACTGGCAAACAAGGTCAAATCATCTGAAAGCACTACATTCGCTCCCAAATTAGCAAACGCCTCAGGCTGATTCATCCTCAAAACACCGACATTTTCATATCCTTTAATTTCAAAAGTACCCCTAGAAGAAGGATCATTAAGATTTTGATAATACAATTTTCTCGGTGTGGATTGATTCGGAGTCAGTAGGATATATTCACCATCTCCCTGAACCCCTTGATTAAAGAAAATTTCATTACCTGAGTAATGAGTAATATTATCTTCACTGATCGAAAATTCAGCACCCAAAGAACGAATTAAGTAGGAGCAATGCTCGTACAAAATGATGTTTGGAGAAGAATTACCATCAAAAGTAAAACTTTGAGAACCAGAGTTCCAAATAAACTGGTATTCGTTAAAACTTTTAGAAAAAGCACTCGTAGTTAAAAATAAAAGTAGAAAAACTCTACCTAGTGATGAGTGCTGATTTTTGGTAAACAGAATAAGTATGTAGGTAGGTAATTTTCCTAAATGTGATAAAACAATTTCAAGCACGACATGCATTATAAAACACATGTCATAATCTCTACAAATAATTCATAGATTGCAAAGATTTAAATCGATGCAGAAGAATTATAGGAAACTACAGGGCTGTGCGGATTAGATCCGTGGGATATTCATCATCCAAAATATCTAACAATAATGAAGTAGGAGAAAAATCCTGCAAAATCATGTAATGCTCTCCACCCTTTTCCATGACAACTGAATTAACATTGATTTCGGGAGTTTTGAGAGGTGCATACAAAATATCATCGTGAGAAGCATTCTCCCTAGAATTAAAAAGGTCAGGTGTAAGATTACCACCAAGATGATCGCTCCGACCGGTTGCGATGTGGCATGTTCCCAAAATTTTCTCGTCTTGAATATCGCAACCGGCAAAGGGAAGAACCTGAGTACCAAATCCAAGCTCCCCTAAAATACCAGTCGCGGGATCATTGCTAAGTTGTTGGTTACGAGAAGCAACAATTGAATCTTCGCCTTTAATCAGATCAGCATGAGTAATAGCCCCGTCCATGACATGCATCTCGGATATGGTACCATCCGAAAACCTAAAGGGGAATGAACCAGATGCGGAGTTTGGCACGAAATAAACTTCTCCAGCAGGAAGATTAGCTATGTCTGGAGTACCTGCGGGGCAAATGCCGTGGCTTTTTTGGGCGGTTTGCCCACCGCACTGAATTTCGAGTTCGTACTTTTTCTCAAAACATTCGAACGAAATAATAAAACAATCAGCTTTATCAAGGTAACTTCTAAATAACTCTGCCTGTCTACTTACTAAGTTGTAATCAACACTTAGTCCTGAGTTTAAAATTATATCATTTAACCCATGTAATGTTGCACCACGAAAACCATACTTTTTAGCCATCGCGGTAAGAGGTGCAGTTAAGGAGTAGTCCGTGATTGCAAAAACCAAATCGTAGTCGGTACAAATGTGTCTAGAAAAAGTGAAAGTGTCACCACTTGCACCAACAAGTAAGTCCTCAGGATCAAGATTACTTCCTCCGGTTGGTTTGATAGCAAACATGTCACAACTCGTAATGCCAAGCGAAGTTCCTGTATCCCCCTTGAGAGGAGAATAAAAATACTGATAAGCACGCTTTTGCACAGGAAAATGTTCCGAATTCAAGTAATCAAAATCCTTGATAAGCTTAGTTTCAGGTAAGTCGATTATTACACAACAACTTAAATCTTTGGAAGGAAGATCAAAACATGTTTGCAGTAGTCTATCTAAACTAAATTTGGGGAAATCTGATAATTCAGGAATGTACATAAATCTAAATCAATCGAAGAGTTTGATTTACCCAAATTTAAAGAGAGACCAGACCGGTTTATAAGGTTTGATAATTAGAAGATTTAGTTGAGCTAACAAAAAAGACCGAAGACTAGAACATTAAGTGATGATAAAGATAAAGAAATATTACTATTCTTTAGAGATATTTCTTTAGTCAAGTAATGTAGAGAAAATAAACCTATTGGAATAATTGTTAATACTAAATATTTATCATAGCAAAAACTATAAAGGGCAGGAAAACACAAGCTAGCCAAAAAAAATATTTTTCCAAATCTTTTACCAAACTTAACAATGGTAGTTTTTTTTTCGTAAATAAGGTCATTTTCATAATCTCTGTAGTTATTAATTATGAGAAGATTATTAATTAATAAACCAACAGATATAGATAATATAAAACTAAATTCGAATACATAATTATTAGAAACACATAAAATGTATTTGGTTAATTCAATCGATACGAATCCAAAAAATAATATAACAAATATATCGCCTAGACCATTATAAGCTAAAGGGTAAGGACCACCTGTGTATACAATAGAAAGGATAATGCAAATTACACCGACAACAACTAACCATTTCGATGCATCAGAAAAGTGCATTACAAGCAATCCAACAATAAATGATAAGATTAACAAAATCTTAGTTGCAAGAAATACTTTATCCGGACAAAGCTCACCGGAAGATACAAACCTTTTGGGTGCATTAAATCGGTTATTATCTACTCCTTTTAAACCATCGTAAAAATCGTTAGCTAAATTTGTAGAAACCTGAATTAATATTATGAAAAAAAGACACCCAATCGTTAATCCAATAGAAGTTAGATTGGGCTCATTTACTGAAAAAGTATTTTTGAAGGCTACACAAATTGGAACAAATGAAGCAACTAATGTTTTGGGTCTGCAGGCTTGAATCCATGGCAAAAGTCCTTTCATTGCCTTTACCTAGCAATCGCCATGGGAATAGTTAATTTCGATCTATATTTTTCTTCTATTGTTCTGTATTCATCTGTTTGACTTGGGTCAAAAACTTTGTATGGCCACTGAACTTCTACCTCAAGTGCCAAATATCCATTACTAGGATGATGATAATGAACTGAAGCGGGATATGAATCGCCATAAGGAAACTTTGCAAATTGAGAACAAATAATTGCGTAATACCTATCCTTTTGATCAATCCATCGAGGCGACCCCCTATCAAAATCACCTGAGCTATCTTTTAGAGATGCTTTCTGAAAATCAATTTGTCCACCATGAATAGTTCCAACATTTAAAATTTCATCTACACCCGAACTTTCTTGTACAAATTCTAACCTACTATCAGTAAATGTTTGTTCAACGGAAGAAACCATTTCAAATGAAACCAACCGACCGTTTTTTGGAGCAACGAGAATTAATCTGTGCACTTTTCCGTTTATGATATCTTCCGGTTCGTTATCTGAAGAATAAAGGTTATTTAGTCTTTTTGTACCACGCTCCACAACAGAAAAGCCGACCCTTTCCAACTCGATTTGAATGGCGTCAATCATACCCAGAGCCGTATTCCGATCCTGTATGTAGTTAACCTTATCTACCCCCCATGGCAATAAAGCGAAAAGTCCTCCTACAATTAGACCAAAAACACCAAGAGAGATTATTACTTCAATTAATGTAAAACCAGAGATACTTTTTAAACCAGGCTTATTATTCAAACAAAAAATCATTATCATTAAGTGGAAAAAATCCACCAAAAGGTTGAAACATCAAACCGCCTAAATCTCGATTATTGTTAAAGAATGGAGTTATCTTGCTTGTAGAACTTGGTTGAAGAAAACCTTTTGAGAAAACTAATTTTGGCATTCCAGGATAATCATGGCTCACAAAATGACCTTCTGGAGAACAAGCAATGTAGAAGTTAAGATCACCGTTTTCATCTTCAACAAAAACCTTGTTTTTAGATTTATCGACCTCTAAGGAGATTCGAAACTCCTCATCTTCACTATGACTCCATTTACAATATCCATCCGTTGCCCAATCTACATCATTAGCAATTAATTCCCTTTCAACAAACCAAACACCTAGCGGCAATGAAAAGGTTTCACCAACCGGTCTCCATGTAGAAGAGTTATTGTTATCTGATGCGAGAATTTTTATATGCCTTAAA
>Ga0181606_10005914_pt1 | contig 10057 bp, 9 predicted proteins | sample 041ome_10_FD_132994 | JGI IMG/M metagenome (GOLD analysis project Ga0181606, IMG submission 132994) | Coastal salt marsh microbial communities from the Groves Creek Marsh, Skidaway Island, Georgia - 041412US metaG (megahit assembly) | ecosystem: Environmental > Aquatic > Marine > Intertidal zone...
AAGCAGCAAAAGTAGAGCTGATGAAAGGCTGTTTGCTGGCTATGGCAGATATGTCTTGCGACGAACTGCTGGATGATCCAGAGATCCCTGAATGTCAGGATGTCTGATGCTCGTCCATTTTGGACAGCTCCAGCCCAGTCTACCGGCTTGAATCGAACCAGATGGGTGCCGTCCAAGCGCGCTCCTGGATAACCTTCGGGATGCGCGGGTTGTCGCACCCATCGGGTCTCTGCTCCTCTGGGAGCGACAGACACATTCGCGTCGACCAGCGGCAGCTGGGATTTTCGACCACTCGGGCGTAGTAGGCTGCATCGTGTTGTGGGTTAAATTCAGCGTCTTCCCAGACTCCGCACAATGACGCAAAACCCTCGCCCTCAGCATTGCAACTCAGGGGATCGACCGTGGCGCCGCTGTCAGCATTCCCGGCCACATCGATAACAGATTGATGAAACGAGCCATCGGATCCGACCCACCCTTTGATGATTTGAATCCGCTGAAGTGGATGTCCGGGCGCGCCAGTTGTGCCCGGGTCGGCATTGGCTGCAACAACGAATCGTGGTCGCGCATCTGGTTTGTTTTTGGAAGCCAGCACGCCACCCATGGGAATGCCATGTTGATAACCCGCTTTGGCCAGGTTGGGGGTTGAGCAGATATCTGCCGGGATGTGCCAGCCGCCAAAAAAACGCGGCGCAATACGTGGCCCGCTGGTGGCAAAGGTCTCTCGGCGTTTTAGTGCGTCAAAAATGGCGTCACGGGTGTTTTCCTCGGCCCACACGCCGGCGAGTCCGCCGGGATTCTGGAATGCGACCGCGCGCGGGCGGCCACCCACAGTCAGTGTTTGTTCAGGAGTCGTGCCGTACTTGTAGGGCTGCTCGTACTCGCTGACGGCGCCAGGCGCGGCGGTGTGAGAGTCCGTGCTGCCGATAAACCCAAATTGGTAAGGGTTAATACCGAGGCGTTCTTTCTCTCTCAAGCCGTCGATCAGCGCGTAGCGCACGTAATCGTTGCGACTGGTGCAGCCTTTACCCGCCTGCGCACCTTGGCTTTGCCCCTCTGCACAATCTGACAGTTCAGGTTGCCCAAAGTCACGAATCTTCTCGAACTCGCAGAGCTCATCATTGCCGCCCAAGACCTGATACATGCCGTTTCGGCATTCACTTTCACCCTTGATTTGCATCATCTCGACCACCGGTTCGAGTCTTGCGCGCAGGGCCGCCTCTTCACGCTGTCGCGCCAGTGGCAGTTCGGCGTATTCGGCGCGAAACAGCTGACCATTGGAGAGGTTAGAGTTGTGTGGAATGGCAATGGCCTCACAGCCAGAGCCCGAGTCATTGCATTGCTCAAGCAGTTGACGCCGCAGGTCCATCTCTACGGGCGTTTCCAAAGCGGAGATAGGGAGCTCAGGCGCGATCTCGTTACGTAAGATGATATTGCGATGGATCTTGGTGGATTGGGGTGAGCGACTGTATTCCCAGGCATTGAAAGTGGTGAAGCTGCAGTCCGAGGACCGGTCATACCAGCGCTCGGCTGACGCCTGCACTGATTGCCACACGTTTCTCAGCTCCCTGCGACAGGCTGTCTGGTCCTGGTCGCACACGTCCTCTCGTCGGCCTCCGATTTCTATGAGGCCTGCAATGCGCGCACGAAAGCCTTTCGCACCCAGTGCTTTGGCTAATAAAGACTCACGTTCACCGCGATAGATGGCGCATCCGGCGCTGCTGTAGGAGCGGGAACCTGGTGTGGTGCACAGGGAGACCTCAGCCATCCACTCTGCGTGATCGGTGACTGCGGCGAAATCCAAAGGCCGGTCAATTTGAATGATTTTTGACTCGGCCCCGGGAGCGCCCCCGTAGAGGGCGATGGGTGTGCCCGTTGCAAAGGCATAGGCATCATCGGGCAGGGTGCGGGTTCCCAGCGAGTTGGCGTCCATCGACAGTGATGTGTGCAGATGCAGGTCACCGAAAAGTGGCTGACGCTCCTCAACCACGTGGGTGCAGGCAGCTCGTGGTAGTGGAGCATTGGCCGTAGCAGGTTCCGGCGGTGGGTCCCATGGATCTGCGGTCAGTATCAGGCGGCCTACATCACAGCCAGCAATGATGCTGACTGCTAGAACAACGGTGAGCCTTGCCGGCGCCTTCAACCAACCGAGCGTGGCCGAGCTCCTCACCGACAGGTTAAAAATGAGAGGCGCCCAGCCCGATCCCGCCGTCTATCTCTAGCGCCACCCCTGTTACCCATTCGGCGCAAATGAGGTATTCGACCCCTTCTGCGACCTCGGTGCCTGTGCCAATGCGCCCTAGCGCGTGCAAGCCTGCTACGGCGTCATAGCGGTCTTTGGCTTGCTCCGCTGTGAATAAGCCAGCGCGAAGGTTCAGCTCCGTCGAGACCGCGCCGGGCAGAATACAGCCGGTCCGAATTTGCTTAGATCCCAACTCAGCGGCCATAACCTTCGTCAGGCCCTCCAGCGCCGCCTTGGTTGTGGCGTAGGGCGAGGCGCCCGGAAACGCGCGGCGCGTGTGGGTGGAGCCAATGAAAACGATCGCGCCTAGTGTTGATTCAAGGTGCGGCACTGCCATGCTCGACAGCATCATGGCCGAGACCACGTTGGTGTCGAAAGCGTCTTTCAAGAAATCTTCGGTGTAGCCGTCGACCGGCTGCCGGTACATGTTGGCGGCATTGTTGACCAGTGCGTCCAATTTTCCGCCATGCTCAATCGAGGCGGCGAGCATAGCCTCCCGGTCAGCCTGTAAAGTGACGTCGCCTTGAACAACGCGGCATCGCTCACCCAACTCATTCTTGATCGCCTCGAGTTTTTCGAGTCGTCGTCCGCTAATCGTAACCCTGGCGCCTTGGCCGCAGAAACGTCGCGCACAGTCCGCACCGATACCTGAGCCGCCGCCCGTTACCAGAATCGACATGTCTTCCAGTTTTTTCATCGTGCTCTCTCCGAGGTTAGCCTGGCAGGACTGACCAATCTCTTGTGTCCTCTCGTGTCGCTGTCATTCGCGCAAGCCCGCCTGCCGCATCATGGGAAGGAGGGTATCGCGAAACTGGGTCAGGCCTTCCTCGTAGTTGACCCAGCTCAAGGTAATACCATCCAGCCCCGCATTGGAGAACGCCAGCATGCCATCGACGACTTGCTCTGGCGTACCAACCAGCGGGATCGCCCCATAGCCCGCAATCAGGTTGGCTGCCATAGCCTCCCAACCATCACCGAGCGCGCTCTGCGAGTTGGGAACCAGCACATCCAGAAGATTACGAACACCTTCCCAGTCGCCACGGTCGTAGACGTATTCGCGGACAAAGTCCTGCGCCTCCTGCTCGGTTTCTCTGCAGACAATGTAGGCTTGGCCAAAAATCTGCATGTCACGATTAAATCGCTCTTTTGCCAAACGCCGGCCGTTAGCGGCCACGTCACCCGCGGCAGCCATGTCCTGTGCCACGACAAAGTTAAAGTCTGCATGCGCTGCGGCGAACTCTTGGCCCCTGGGGCTATTGCCCGCGCTCATCAGCGCCGGCCAAGGCTTTTGTACGGGTTTGGGTTCCGAGTAGCACCCGGGTGAGGTGAAGTGGGGCCCGGCATAGTCAAATTCACCTTCGACGGTCCAGAGCTCCTTGCATAGCGAAATCCAGTCATCGGCCACGTCATAGCGCACATCGTGCTCTTTTTGCGGCACACCAAACATGGCGATTTCGCGCTCATTCCAGCCCGCAACGATGTTGAGTCCGAAGCGACCACCAGAGATGTGATCAATCGTTGCCACCTCTTTGGCAGCGCGGACGGGGTGTACGGTGGGTACATGGAATGTCGCAAATACGGCGATTTCCTCGGTTTTGGCGGCTAAACCAGCGGCCCAGGTAAAGGTTTCGAAGTTGCGGTGGTTGAAATTTACTTTGCCACCCATCCCTTTCCATCGAGCGACCGGAATGACGGCTTCAATACCGGCCTGCTCCGCCAACTGGGCGATCTTCACCGATTCGTCCCACTCACCCTTAAGCGTGTCCGGTCGCTCTGTCATAGAGCAGCCGCTACTGACGTTAAGCCCAAACACACCGAGCTTGAGCTTGTGAGGACTGCGTTTCAGTGGATGTGCTGGCGCCTTGCCGGTCATAGATGATCACCTCGTGATCTCATTATTCTGAGGGTGCGTCCCTTGAAGTCGAGTCAGTTTGTCAGAGTCTGTAGAACTTGCAAAGCGCGACTAAGGTTTTAACTAATATGAGCAATAACAATGGCTTGATATTGGTATCTGAATTTTTTAGGACATTTCTAAGCGACTCAACAGTGGGCGAGGGTGCACGAGGAAAACCAGTCATGACAATCTCGCGTAAAGAGATTAGTGCCAACATCCGGAGCGCGTCATGGCCAAGTCCACATCAGGTGATCTACTGACTTCTCAGGGAGCTTGCAGCCGTAGCGAGTTTCAGGCCCAGCTTGCCAAGTTGGAGGTATTGCTGCGGGACGCGGGCAGGGCGGCTTTACAGAGCGCCGATGTGTCTGCGGGTGAGCGGCGAACGGCCGAAATGACGCTAGAGCGTGATATTGAGCATCGCTTGCAACGGCTGATTTTGCGCGCCAAAGGCATGGTCTCGGAAGAAATGCTGGTCCAGCACCGACGGGAGATCCCGGTCGATGAGATTCCTGACTATGCCGTGACTCACCTACTGGTGGAGCTGGGCGAGCAAGAGCTTCGCAGCGGCGCAGATCGTTGGGGCTAAGTGGCCATACGTTCAGGTCCGGTGTTGTGGTCAGGCTTGAGCGGTCATGATCCTTTCAGCTACTCCCCGCAAGGATTGATGACCGCTACTCCTGATTAAAAGCCTTTAAATTGGCGATCACCGTGGATTGCCCCAGCGTTCTCGCTTACCATCTTTGGCGCATTTTTTTTCGGGATGAGTACCATGTACTTCGCGCTGGGGTGCTTTGCTGCACTGCTCTTCGTCTACAGCCTGATTTCCGAAAAAGTGGAGCGTTTGTCGTTGTCTGGTCCGATTGTGTTTGTCGCGGTCGGTGTTGCGCTAGGTCCGCTGGGCCTAGAGTGGTTCAATCCTTCAGTCAATTTCGGCAACGGCAAATTGCTGATTGACCTGACGCTCGCATTGTTTCTGTTTGTTGATGCCGCCAGCGCAAATCTGAGTGTGCTGAAAAAGAATTGGCGTATTCCCGGCAGGATGTTGCTGTTGGGTTTGCCTGCGACCATGTTGTTGGGCACAGGGCTGGCTCTGATCTTATTCCCTGCAGTTTCTGTCTATGAAGCGGCCATTCTCGGCGTCATGCTCGCGGCGACCGATGCGGCTCTGGGGAAAGCGGTTGTTATCAACCAGGCCGTGCCGGTGCACCTGCGAGAAGGGTTGAGCGCAGAGAGCGGGCTCAACGACGGTCTGGCTGTGCCTTTTTTACTGCTGTTTATTGCGCTTGAGCAGGGTGCCGCTGTGCGAGGTGAGGGAGTTGCTCTGGAATTATTAGCCGAAGAAGTTGGTATCGGTCTTGCGGTTGGTGTGGTTCTGGCATTGGTTGCCGCCAAGTTTGTTCGAATTGCGAGGGCCGCGGACTGGTTGGGGCATGTGTGGCAGAGAATGAGCGTCCCCGCGGCGGCAATACTCATCTTTGCGGTGGCTCAGGGTTTGCATGGCAGCGGCTATATCGCCGCCTTTGTCGGGGGGCTATGTTTCCGCGGCGCTATGAAAGAGGATGTGCACCTGATGTTATTGCCCGCCGAAGGCGTGGGCGAAGTGCTGGCCATGGTGGCCTGGGTGTTGTTTGCCATGATGCTGTTGCCAGCAGCGCTTCCCCACATTGGTTTGAGCGAGTTGATCTACGCAGTCCTCAGTCTGACCGTAATACGGATGCTCCCAATCATCCTCTCTCTCACTGGGACGGGTGAGCCGATGGCGAGCAAAGCCTTCTTGGCGTGGTTCGGGCCACGCGGGTTAGCGAGTTTGGCCTTTGCCACCATCGTCTGGACTGAGCAGATTCCTGAGGCCGGCACTTTAGTCGCGGTGACGATTCTGACTGTCGGCATCAGCTTGGTTGTTCACGGCGTGACGGCCCGGCCGTTTGCCAGCCTTTTAGCAGGTCGTGCCAACAGTTAGCTTTGCTCGGGCCAAGCCAGAGAGGCAGACCCTGCACTAAATTAGCGTCCCGTGGGCGTTTACGCTGTTACCATCTAGCTGGCGCCAAGTTCTGGTCTGGCGCTGCTCGCGGGCAATCACTCATTGGAGGCAACGTGCAGCAATTCATTAGTGAGTATCTTGATGGGCACCAGAAGGTGCTCGCCAAGCTAGAGGCCTCTGCAGGGGATATTCAGCGGGCGGCAGAGCGCTGCATCGCCGCATTAGCCAATGGCCATAAATTGCTGATTTGCGGTAACGGGGGCTCGGCTGCAGACGCGCAGCATATGGCTGCGGAGCTGGTAGGGCGATTTGTTGCTGATCGGCCTGCGCTCGCTGCCATTGCGCTCACCACCGATACGTCGGCGCTCACCGCGATTGCCAACGACTATGGCTACGGCGATGTATTTAGCCGTCAGGTCGCCGCATTGGCTAATGCGGGCGATGTGTTGATTGCTATCTCTACCTCGGGATCGAGCTCCAGCGTGCTGGCTGCCGCCGAGCAAGCCCACGCCCTTGGCTGTGAGGTCGTCGGCTTAACGGGGCGAGATGGAGGCACTCTGAAGGAGTGTTGTGACACGGCTGTGGTCGCTCCCGCGGATGACACCGCGCACATTCAAGAGTGCCATATCGTGGTGGTGCACCTGCTCTGCGCGCTGATCGAGCAGGGACTCGAGTTGGCGTGAGGCGAACCTTTCTGGCTGGCAGTCGGTTCGCGGTATGACCTCGGCCGTATTTTTGGATCGCGATGGCGTGATCAATGTCGACCATGGATACGTTAGCACCTGGGAGCAGTTTGAATTTCTGGCAGGCGTGCCCGAGGCACTCTGCGAGCTTCAGGATGCGGGCTACCTGTTGATTGTTGTCTCAAACCAGTCGGGCATTGGTCGCGGTTATTACAGCGAGGCCGATTTAGAATCGCTTAATCAGGCTATCGCGCAGCATTTAGCCAGCACGGTTGGCGTCACTCTCTCGGGGTTTTATCACTGCCCGCATCATCCTACCGAGGCTGAGGGCGAGTTTCGCCGGCAGTGTGACTGTCGTAAGCCCGCGCCCGGTATGATCCGGCAGGCGGCTTTAGATCACGGCGTTGACGTGAAGACGTCCATATTGGTAGGTGACAAGGATTCCGACATTGCCGCGGGCAGGGCGGCCGGCGTCGCCAGGCTCTTCAAGGTAGCGGGTTCATCGCAATCCGCAACGCCCGGGGCTGATGTCCAGCTGGTCACTGGGTTGAGTGAGGTGCCCTCACTCCTTTAATAGAGCTATAGCTGTCGAAGCGATAAGGCGCGATGTGGATTATGCCGCGGCGACGCTAAAACTCGTATCCAAAGGCCTGAATGTCGGCGGCGAAGTGTTGCTCGACCAAGGCCTTGGCTTCCGCGTCATAGTAATCACGGTAAGCGGCCCGATCATCCGCCCTTCGTCTGTGGGGCAGTTCCTGTTTCGGAAGGCCGATTCGTTCGCAGCAGTGATCGAAGTCAGTTTGTAGCGACTCATAGCGACCCACAAAGTCGATGATCTGGTTGCCGCGCAAATCGATGAGGTAATCTCGTTGCGGCGTGATGGAGGTATCAATGTGGTACTGCCACTCGCGCTGTGGATCGAATTTTCGGTGTAGGAAAGCACTAAAGGATTCGTTGTCTTCAAGCAGCTGGGGTCGCTCACGCTTAATGTGATGATAGGAGCTCACCTGTAAATCCCAGGGGTTGCGCACAAACGCAAATTTAAACAGCCCCTGATACACCTCCCTAGGGAGCATTTCCTGAGCGGTAATCGCCTTGCAGTGTCGCGGTAGCTTGATTCCCACACTGTGTCCCGTAGGGCCACTGAGCCTGCTGGCGATCCACTGTGGCAGGTAATAGGGGTCTCGCCACCGGTAGCGCTGCAGTGCGTTGCGGACGCTGGTGCCGCCCGTTTTGGCGATGTGGACGAATAAAAATTGATAGCGTCGCGATAGCAGCATGTTTCGAGTCAGTTCCTTTTCGCAGTTGCTGACAGATGGCGACCTTGCGCAGTAATGCACTGGCCACTGGCGGGCGGTGCCGCCACGGGCGATGCTAAACTAGCACATCGGCAAATGTTAAGAGCGTTTCATGCCCACTTCACCCCGCGAGCTACCCCTTCTGGATCAGTGGTTCCAGCGATGCCGAGATATGCACACAGCCTGGTGGATTGTTGCTTGGGTGGCGCTGTACGGCGTCCTCTCTACGACACAGTTCTTGATCTGGCTCGCCGCGGTGGGGTCGCTGGTGATGCTAGTGATGACGCGTGGTAGCTGGGGCCAACAATCGGGGGCCGGGGCGCTGTGGCTTTTGGTGCTGTGTTTTTTGACTCCCGGACTGCTCTCTCTGCCGGGCGCAGTCGATTTGGACCGCGCGCTGTCGACGGCCGCGCGTTTCGCGGCTTATGGGCTAGCCGGTCTCCTGTTTCTGAGACTTTCGCCCAGTGAGTCGCAGTGGCCTAACACTGTGCTCTGGATGACCGGGTTGTTGGTGCTCTGGAGTGTGGATGGGATCTTTCAGGAGTGGCGAGGCGTCAGCCTCAGCGGCTATCCGCTGTTCACCGGGCTGCCGGAAGGACACAAGGTCACGGGTTCCATGGGTCTCGACTTTGGGCCCAATTTAGCAATGTTGTCGCCGTTCCTGTTTGAAACGCTCCGCCTACATGGTCGACGCCTGCCTGTGTTGTGGTTGGCCGTACCGCTGTTGGCAGTGGCGGTGTCCCTCAGTGCTAGTCGGTACTCCGCATTGCTGTTGCTGATGAGCGCGATGCTCTGTGGGGCGCTCTGGGTGCGGGGTCGTTCTTCGAATCACTACTGGACACCCGTATTTGTGGTCGTTTTGTCGATAGGGGGCTTACTGCTCCCTATTTTGCTGGTACCTCATCTCGCTGAGCGACTGTTACTGCTCGGCGGCAGTCTGAGTGCGAGTGAGGCAGAGGCGAACGCGGCACTGGCGTTCCGGCCAGAGCTCTGGAAGGCCAGTTGGGCGCTCTTCACAGAAAACTGGATAAACGGTGTGGGACTGCGGGGTGCGTCAGGTGCTATGTATTCGATTCTTGCCGCTTCAGATTTTTTCCCTGACGCCATGCTGTCGCGAACGTGGCACCCGCACCTCGGGATTCTGGAAATCGCCACCGATACAGGCCTGTTGGGCGTATTGGGTTACCTGCTATTCCTGATCATGGTGGTGAGGTGGATGCTGGTTGCCAACACCGCCGGGCAGGGTGGCGCGACGACCTTTCTTTGTATCGCGCTACTTGCCATGTTCCCGTTATCCAGCGCGTTATCGATGTACTCGTTCCCGTCGGGGTCCATTACTTGGCCGGCGCTGGCTTTGGCCCTGGGGGCGCATTTTAAAGAGACGCGGTAAGCCTCTGACTGGCGTGTGATGAGTCCGTAGTATTCACATCTCCGCTGGTTAAGGTTGCGTCTAATCAATACACTCAACGTGTTCAGGTAACGGATGCCGCGCACCAGTTTTGATGCGCGGTGGCTTTAATGCAACGACTCTCTGACCTTTCACCGTCAATTATCTGGGTGTTTCTCTTTTTCACCCTGTCTTTGTCTTCTGCAACCAGACAGTTTATCTGGCTGATGGCTTTGGTCGGCCTGATTGTCTTCGCGAGAGGCCCGCGGGATTTTCTCGCCACCGACGGCGTGCGTAAATTCTGGGTCGTGCTTGCCTGCTTTTTGTTGCCGGCAGTCTTCTCTCTGTTCGACGCCATCAACTTCGAACGGTCACTCTCAGGCGCCGTTCGCTTCCTGTCATATGGCTTTGCGGTATGGGTGCTGCTTCAGATAAAGCTGGACCGGTCAGAGAGTGCCCGCCTGATGTCCTTGGTGGGCGCGGTGATGATGCTGTGGGTGGTTGATGGCTTAGTGCAACTGCTGACGGGCTATAGCGTGTTCGGTAATCCGCTGATTGAACTCGATTCTGGCGAT
>Ga0181606_10005915_pt1 | contig 10055 bp, 11 predicted proteins | sample 041ome_10_FD_132994 | JGI IMG/M metagenome (GOLD analysis project Ga0181606, IMG submission 132994) | Coastal salt marsh microbial communities from the Groves Creek Marsh, Skidaway Island, Georgia - 041412US metaG (megahit assembly) | ecosystem: Environmental > Aquatic > Marine > Intertidal...
ATTTGCGCCGGCTCGAGGCGATGATGGCGGTCGCCGACAAGGACGTTTCACTTATTCTGACCGGCAACGGTGATGTGTTGGAACCGGCGGACGGGATCATCGGCATCGGTTCCGGCGGCAACTATGCACTCTCTGCCGCGAAGGCGCTTTTCGACCGCGATGACATGGATGCCGAGGCGATTGCCCGAAAGTCGATGGCGATCGCTGCCGAGATCTGCGTATACACCAATGGCAATGTGATCGTTGAAAAGATATGAGCAGTTTTACCCCGCGCGAAATCGTCTCTGAACTGGACCGCTATATTGTCGGTCAGCAGGAAGCCAAGAAAGCGGTCGCCATTGCGCTTCGCAACCGGTGGCGCCGCCAGCAGTTGGACGACACGATGCGTGAAGAGGTTCTGCCGAAGAACATCCTGATGATCGGCCCGACCGGTGTCGGCAAGACCGAGATCGCGCGTCGTCTTGCGAAGTTAGCGGAGGCACCGTTCCTCAAAGTCGAGGCGACGAAGTTTACCGAAGTCGGCTATGTCGGCCGCGACGTCGAGCAGATCATCCGTGACCTTCTCGAGGTCGCCATTCACATGAGCCGCGATGCCATGCGTCGCCGTGTCGAAGCGAAGGCGGAGCTCAACGCCGAGAACCGGGTCGTTGATGCGTTGGTCGGTGAATCTGCTTCCAAGGAAACCAAGGAACGGTTCCGCACCATGCTGCGTAATGGCGAGCTGGGCGACAAAGAGATCGAACTGGAATTGGAAGACACCGGCGGCGGCGGTATGCCGACGTTCGATATTCCAGGCATGCCTGGCGCGCAGATGGGGATGATCAACCTCAACGACATCATGGGCAAAGCGTTTGGTCAGCCGAAGAAGAAGAAACGGATGACCGTTAACGACTCGCACGACATCCTGTTGCGGGAGGAAGCCGACAAGCTTTTGGAAGAAGACGACGTCCTGAAGACCGCGATCAGTAATGTCGAGAATAACGGAATCGTCTTCCTGGACGAGATCGACAAGATCACTGCACGCTCGGAACGTCAGGGCGCCGACGTCAGCCGCGAAGGCGTGCAGCGGGATCTCCTGCCGTTGATCGAAGGCACAACTGTCGCCACCAAGCATGGGCCGGTCAAAACCGACCATATCCTGTTCATCGCGTCGGGCGCGTTCCACATCGCCAATCCGGCGGATATGCTTCCGGAACTGCAGGGACGTCTGCCGATCCGCGTCAACCTGGATGCGCTGACGCGGGACGACTTTGTCCGTATCCTCACCGAACCCGAAGCAAGCTTGACCAAGCAGTATACTGCTCTGATGGGTGTCGAGGAGGTGACGCTATCGTTCACCGAAGATGCCATCGGTGCGCTGGCCGACCTGGCGGCGGAGATCAATGCCGGGGTCGAGAATATCGGCGCGCGCCGGCTTCATACGGTGATGGAGAAACTGCTCGAAGAGATCAGCTACGGCGCATCGGAACGCAGCGGTGAAGACATCGTCATTGACGCGGCTTATGTGAATCAGCAGCTTGCCGACCTCGCCAAGAACGCCGACGTCAGTAAGTTCATTCTGTAGGCTAAAATCTTCTAATTCTACTGTGAATCAATGGGTTGGGCCTTCGGGCTGAGTCCCAACGCGAAGTCTGATCTCGGCGATCACCCAATCCAGCGTATCGTCATCCATCTCATTGATATGCATAGATAAAAGGTTTGCGAGTTCGGTCGCTTTCGGGCTGAGACCGGCCGTATTCACTGAAATATTTGGATGAGAAAGTTCGGCTAACTTCTTGATTTCCTCAGCTTCGTCCCACATCAGATCGAAATAGCCGCAAATCTGCGCGATCAGGCCGGAACTGGGGCGGCCACGATGTCCGTGTTCGAGGGCCGAAAAGTACGCCGACGACACGCCCAGATCTTCAGCCATCTGCTTCAATGAGATGTCCCGTGCCAAGCGATGTTCACGTATGCGTTTGCCGAACGGAGTCATGGCCGAAAGGATAATTGGCAATGGTTAACAAAAAGCTCGGTTAGGTATAGCGGCGGCGTTTGACGCGGATATAAAGAGCGCCGGTTCCACCGTCGCGCGGCGCCGCATGCGAGAAACCGCTGATCCATTGCCGCAGCGGCGTCTCATTTAGCCAAATCGGGACCATACGCCAGAGAACGCCAGGTTCACCGTCACGGCCACCTTTCCCGGTGACCACCAAGACTGTCCGGTAACCAACGTGAAAAGCATCTTCGATGAATCGGTTGAGGGCGCGGTGCGCCATGTGCTGAGTATGGCCGTGCAGATCGAGACGGGCATCGATCGGCAGTTTGCCACGCTTGAAGCGCCGTGCCGTACGGCCATCCATTTCGTGTGTTGCACCGGGGCGTAGGTCTTTCGGCTGCGGCGGTGGCGGCGGCGTATCGAGTTGCCGCCGAGGACGCATCGTCGTGGCTTTTGGGGACGCTTGTTTGGCCGCGTCCTGGGAGGGCTCCAGACCATCGGTCTCTAGACTATCCGGCATCTCTGAAATCGTGCGTCGCACAGTACGGGTGACATGATCCCAAAGCGCGCGCTCTTCAGCGGAAAGAGACCGGTTGCGCTGCTTTCGGGACGACATTAGCCGTCGCCTTCCTTGTCGACGAGAATGATGTGTAGACGTTGCGGACCATGGGCGCCGAGTAAAAGCGTCTGTTCGATATCTGCGGTCCGCGACGGCCCCGTGATCCAGTTGACCGTGCGCGGCATTTGCCCAGATTGACCGGCTTCTTTCGCCTTGGCGCGAATTTTCGCCCATACCGCTTCGTAATCACCGGCGAGATCTTCCGCATCCAGCACGACAATGTGGTCAAGAGGCAGAAAATTCAGTGAAGTAGGTGTGTCGGGCCCCGACGCCATGACTAGTGTACCGGTCTCCGCCACGCCACCCAATGCGAGCGATACGGAAATGGGATCATCACCATCGGCGCGTCCATCGGCAACCATGAGCGACGTCGTTTGCTGCCAATCAAGAGATTTGAGACGCGGATGCGGTGCGAGTTTGATCTTTGCCGGCAGTTGATGTTCCCGCAGATAGGCCCCGACAGAATTTGGTACGCTCTCGAAATGATCAACGCGCGTGATCGTCGCATTGACCCGCTTTGCTTCATCGCAGAAAAGATCAATCAATTGATCTCCTGTTAGGCGCCCCCTGGACGGTATAAGATTAGCTTGATGCGCTTCTATTCGCTCAATGGCTGGGTTATTCCCATCAAGATCAGTTGCACGATCTAAATTGTGCTTAATTTTACTTAAGACTTGGTCTCGTGCCGTCATTTCGACCCAAACCTCCGCAAAGCAGCGCCGCTTTTGTCGCCGCGCGCCCCTTTATGGAACTGCGAGATAAATGTGTCTCCCGTCGGCGCGGCGAGGTCCCGCTTTGACGTCCATCCCGATGCCAATGGTAGCCAGTTAAAGCGACCACGCCAGCCGATCTGCGCCAGGACGGCAATCCCGGCCCCCAGAATGTGCCGATAAAGCGTCGGACGTTTTGCCAACCAAGCCCAGAGACTGAGCGAAACACGGGCGCGGGCACTGCCAAGGCCTTGGCGGTACTGCCGTTCACGCCATTTTCGCAGCATTTTCGGCAACGGAATACGCATCGGGCAAACGGTCTCGCACTTCCCGCAAAGCGTTGAGGCGTTCGGCAGATGCTGTGCCTCGTCCATCCCAATCAGGTTTGGGATCAAAACCGCGCCCATCGGTCCCGAATACACCCAGCCATATGCGTGGCCACCGACGGATTTATAAATCGGACAATGGTTCAGGCACGAACCACAACGAATACAGCGCAACATTTCATGGAATTCGCTGCCGATCATGTCGGTGCGGCCGTTGTCCAGCAATATAACGTGATATGCCTCTGGCCCATCTAAATCCTCGGGGCGCTTCGGTCCCGTGCAGAAAGTCGTGTAGACGGAGATGTCCTGGCCCGTTGCCGAGCGCGCCAGCACCCTCAGGATCGTCGACGCATCTTCGAGTGTGGGCACGATTTTCTCGAGACTGGCGACGACGATATGCACGCGGGGCAGATTGTTTGTAAGATCGGCATTACCCTCGTTCGTCACCAAGACGTTGGTACCTGTCTCGGCGATCAACATATTGGCGCCGGTGATACCGACATCCGCGGTCAGAAACTTTTCGCGCAGCTTGGCGCGAGCTTCCTCCAGAAGTTCGCGCGGCTCGATAAGCGGCCGGTCGCTCGGCAGGTCCGTGTGAACGTCGCGGAACGTCTCCGCGACCTGATCCTGGGATAGATGAATTGCCGGCGCGATGATGTGGCTCGGTGGTTCTTTGCGTAGCTGAATGATGTATTCACCGAGATCGGTTTCGACGGCATCGATGCCATTGGCGATCAGATGATCATTGAGGGCGATCTCCTCTGTGATCATCGATTTGCTCTTAGTTACCGTTTTCGCGTTCGCGGCGCGGCAAATCTCGAGGATCTTTTCGCGCGCGTCCTCGGCGGTGACGCACCAATGTACATGGCCGCCGCTGTCGATAACTTTCTGTTCGTAGATTTCGAGATACCGGTCGAGGTTCTCCAGCACATGCGTTTTGATATCGCGGGCCTGGTCGCGGAGTGCGTCGAATTCAGGCAGTCGGGCGGCGGCCTGCGCACGCTTGACCGGGAAGCCGACGGCCAGCTTTGCCAGCGCGTTCTGCAATTTCTCGTCTGCCAGGGCTCCCTTGGCGTTTTGTTTGAAATTAAGGGATGTCGGTTGCATGGCTCTGGTTACTCGCCTGCTGTCGGTTCACCGATGGCCGGCGCCGAGGTCATATCCGCGAGCACTTCCGCCGTATGCCGGACGCGAACTGGGAGCCCCCGGCGCTGCAAACGACCTGCGATATTCAACAAGCACCCAAGGTCCCCTGCCAGCACAGTATCGGCACCCGTCCCCAGAATGTCATTAATCTTGGCGTCGACCATCTTTTCGGAAATGTCCGGATATTTGACACAGAACAAACCGCCGAAGCCGCAGCAGGTCTCGGTCTCCTGGCCTTCGCTCATTTCAAGCCCCGCCACACTGCTGAGCAGCTTTCTCGGCTGTTCCTTGACGCCGAGTTCACGCAGGCCTGAACAGGAATCGTGATACGTCACCTTTCCGTTGTAAGACGCGCCGGTCGTCTCAACCCTCATGATATCGGTCAGAAACGACAACAACTCGTGCGTCTTGGCCGCCAGCGCTTCGGCCCGCGGGCCCCAATCCGGATCGTCCGCAAACAGGTTTGGGTAATGATGCGAAATCATACCACCGCACGAACCCGACGGTACGACGACATAGTCATAACCCTCAAAGGTCGCGATAACCTGTTTGGCGATGTCAGCCGTATCTGCCGTATCGCCTGAATTGAAGGCCGGTTGGCCGCAACATGTCTGGGCTTCTGGCAATTCAACGGAACAGCCGGCATCTTCGAGCAACTTGACCGCCGCAAAGCCGACGACCGGCCGCATCAGATCGACGAGGCACGTCGCAAACAATCCGACCTTTGGATTCGATCCCACTCCCATACCTTGAGAATGTGACGGCTCGCGCCGATAGGCAAGAGGGGAGAGTGTCTTCATCCGGTCGTTAGCAGGACGACGCCCGCCATGATCGTCAGGACCCAGACCAGCCGACGCCTTAGGTCGCCTTCACCAAGGACCACACTGCCAAGGATCACACTGAGCAAGACGCTGATTTCTCAGACCGGGGCGACGTAAACGACGGGCGTAAAGGTCATCGCATAAAGAACCAAGATATACGCCAGCGGATTCAGCACCGCGATGGCGATGACGCCCCATTTATGGTCCCGTAAGTGTCCGACGACCAGATCGAGACGTTTCAATCCGACAGGCGCGAGAATAACCGCTCGGGTCACGCTTGACGCATAGTCCAGCAAAAGGGGCGGAACCAAGAGTGCCGCCACCGCATACGCATCCCACACGGTATAGCTACCGATCAGAACGCCGGCGCCTATCCCGAACAACAACGATTGGCGCATATTCCTAGCGTCGCGCCCAAACCCGCCGGTCAGCATCACGACACCGCCAATGACAAGAAAAGCCCCGAACCCGAGTTGCGGCGTCATCTGCTCACCTAACAGAATGACGGCAAAAGATGTCGACAGAAATGGCCCCGTCGCCCGCGCCGTCGGATAAACCAATGATAGATCGCCGCGCTTATAGCCCTGCTGCAGCAGCAGAAAATATCCCATATGCAAAAGGGCGCTGCCGGCAATGAAAGCGAGCTCGAGCCAACCGAAGACCGGTTGTTCTGTGACGAAAACGTATACCGCAACCGGAAGATACAGGACGAAAGAGACGACCGAGAATAACCAGACCAGCTCGGGACCGCCGTTTATTCGTTTGACGAAGAAGTTCCAACCCGCATGACAGAAGGCGGCGGCAAGGACCAAGAGAAAACCGGAGATCGTCATTATTTCACCTCATCGACGAAAGAGTTGAAGACACGCGTCAGCGTGCCAATCCAACCCCCCTAGAATTTTCGTCGTTAGGGTGTCTGCCGTACACGGCTCATAACGGCGCTCGGACCGAACCCGGGGACACCCGGTGGAACCCTAGCCGCACATGGAAAGGTGATAAAATCGTAGCCGAATTTGCTCTGTTGTAAAGCGCGCGCGTTGCCGTACGTCAGTTCACCACAGGCCGCATAGATGCGCGTGGTAGCAAAAGATAATAGTTCCCGCTTTGCTTCATCAGACCAGCGCGAAGCGCCGCCATTTCGCCAAAGCCCCAGAAGACGTCTCCTCGGACCGGGCCTTTGATAGCGCTGCCGGTATCCTGTGCGATCACCATGCGCTGGATAAGCCCCTCCTTAACGGTGGGGTCAGTGGTATCCAGCCAAATCGGCGTGCCGAGGGTGATGAACGTTCGGTCGACGGCAAGACTACGTCCCGGCGTCAATGGGATGTTCTGCGCGCCAATCGGACCTTCACCTTCTATGACGCGAAAAAACACATAGGACTCATTGCGGTTCATGAGCTCGGCGCCACGCACTGGATAGGTGTTCAACCACTGGCGGATGGCAGGCGCCGTCACATCATTGAGACGCATCGCGCCCATGGCGACCAACTCACGCCCGATTGAGGTGTAACGGTGTCCGTTGCGACCGGCATAGCCGATCCGAACATATGATCCATCGGCGAATCGAACGCGTCCGGAGCCTTGGATATGAAGGAAGAATGCCTCAACGGGGTCCGAGACCCACATGATCTCCAGCTCTTGGCCCTTCAAAGCGCCGGCATTGATTTCGGCGCGGCTGTAATAAGGGACGAGCTTTTCTCCCTCAAGCCGGCCGGCCAGGTGCGTGCCATCCAACTCGCGACGGAAGTCACCGAGATCGACCGAGACGATGTCCTTGGGGCGGGAATAAATGGGAACCTGAAAAGCTCCCTCGGGGCGCCAACGGCCTTGGAGTTCAGGTTCGTAATATCCTGTGAACAAACCGGTGGTGTCGCCGTTATTTCTAGCAATATAAGGAACAAACCGGCTCTCGAAAAAATACTTCGCTTCAATCTTATTGCCGGGACGAATCTTCGCCGCGTCTTCGCAAATCGTCTTCCAATCGCCGACGGTGCCCATGCGGTCATCGACACCGAACGCTGAGGTGCTATCCCGTTTAGCGATCTGTCCGCAGGATCTCAGAAAGGCCGGCAACACATCGGCGAAGTCTTCACCGTTCCAGCCGGGCACTTCGGCGTACTCGGTTTCGACAAGCGTAAGCCGTGGACCTTGTTCGTCGGCTTGCTGTTGAGCCGGGGGAGGCGCCCCCTTTTGCGAGCACGCCGTGACCAGTAAAGCCAAGAGGACGGAACAAGCGCGTGCTTTGCCGGTCATGCTGGCTGAGCCGACCCTCAGTTACTGCTGTCCGTACCGACCAGCGTCCAGTTCGGGTCGCTGGATCGTGTATCGCGGGAGAATGTCCAGATGTCGGTGACATCGATGACTTCGTTGGGATTCCCATCGACGATGTTGCCGTCGGCATCGCGCAGCGCGCTGATCTGCTCCGAGACGAACTTCACGGTGACCAGCGCATTCCGCCCGTCCATTGCCGCTTCGACGATGGTGGCGCTGCGGATACCGACCAAGGTGTCTTCCAGAATCTCGCCGGCGCGCTCGCGCTCGGAAATCGCTTCGTCAAAGTTCGCGAAGACATCCGGGCTCAACAGGCCACGCAATGTCTTGCGGTCGCCGGCAGCAAACGCATTCAGCACCATTTCGAAAGCGACTTTGGCGCCCTCGGCGAATTCGGCCGGGTGGAACTTGGGATCGGCGACCTTAATTTGTGTCAGACCGGCAGCGACAGGATCGTTCACATCGATATTCGCTTCATCGAGCGGATCGCCGATGTCCTCGCTGCGGTCCGGAAGACGGACGACATTGTCGTCGTTGTCAGGCGCACCTTTGGCTTTTTCATTTTCCTTGAATGGATCCGGGTAGCCACCTTCATGACCATCGCGGCGGCCGAGCACGCGGCGCAGCCGGAGCACGAGGAAACCCGCGATCATCGCGAGAATAATGATATCGAAAAATTGGAAGTCGCCGCCCATGATATCCTTGACCCTTACGGTCGCGCCTGTTGTTTTACCAGCAAATCCGGTTATTTCTAGTCTAGGTCCGTTCGGCTGCGACCGTATAAGCGTATCGGCTTGTTCACGCCGCGTCCAGTGAAGTGGTAACAACCTTCGGACACCGCGTATTAAATAGGCTTGTAGTCCCGTCGGAGCAAGGCAACCACATGGCTTTCCTCATATTTCTGATGTTTTTGGCCGTCCCGGTCATCGAAATCGCCGTCTTTATTCAAGTGGGCGGCGAGATTGGGCTCTGGAACACGATCGGTGTTGTCATTCTGACGGCGATCCTCGGGACCTGGATGCTGCGGCGGGAAGGGATATCGATCCTGTTCCGTATTCGCGAGAACTTGGAAGCAAACCGCGTGCCGGTGCAAGAGATGTTCCACGGGGTTTGCCTGGTCGTCGCCGGCGCGCTGTTGCTGACACCGGGCTTCGTGACGGATGCCGTCGGCTTCCTACTTTTCGTGCCGCCGGTTCGTCATTATCTTGCCGGAGCCATCGCAGCGCGCGTGCTGGCGAACGCTTCCGTCCACTACACACACACTCATCATTCCAGCGGCCCGTCGCGACCCGACGGCAGCGGGCGGATTATCGACGGCGACTTTACCGACGTTACTCCCGGCGAAACCGGTTCCGACGGCAAGAAACTCCCGGACGACCGCACCGACAGGAGCTGAGCCAATTAGTTGTCGGTCCCGTGAAGACGTGATACCAGAACCGGCATATTCTACAGGAGAATTTCATGGCCGAAGAGCAAACGCCTCCCGCTGAAGCCGGACAACAATCCGGCAGCGCAATCATGGTCAACGCCCAGTACACGAAGGATCTCTCTTTCGAAGTACCGTCGGCCCCGCAAGTCTTCATCGACATGCAATCCAACCAGCCGGACATCAATATCAACTTTGAGGTCAACGCCCGGCCGGCGGCCGAGAATATGTTTGAGGTCGAATTGAGCGTGACCGCCAACTGCAAGGTCGGCGAAAGCACGGGCTTCATCCTTGAGTTGCTCTACGCAGGCCTATTCACGCTGAACATTCCGGAGGAACACCGCCAAGCGGTTCTTCTGATCGAATGCCCGCGCCTTTTGTTCCCGTTCGCCCGTAACATTATCGCGGACGTGACGCGCGACGGCGGCTTCCCGCCGGTCATGCTCGGCCAGGTCGATTTCGTTAGCATGTATCAGAATCAGCTGGCGGCGGCGCAGCAGAACGCCAGCGCCTAACGTCCGTTAGGCACGGAGCCAGATCGGCTCGTTCAGCTTCTGAATGAATTCTTCATGGCGCGCCAGCTCTTCGGGGCTGGCGGCATGCGTCCGTGGCGCCCGCCGGCCGGTTTCCCCGGGGGCCGTTTCGGTGACTTCGACATTCTTTGCCTGTGCCGCCAGTTCTGCGGCAAGCCCCATGTCGTGCTGACGACCGCCCCGCAATTCGAGATAAACGGCAGCAAGGAGCTGAGCATCCAACAG
>Ga0181606_10005917_pt1 | contig 10053 bp, 8 predicted proteins | sample 041ome_10_FD_132994 | JGI IMG/M metagenome (GOLD analysis project Ga0181606, IMG submission 132994) | Coastal salt marsh microbial communities from the Groves Creek Marsh, Skidaway Island, Georgia - 041412US metaG (megahit assembly) | ecosystem: Environmental > Aquatic > Marine > Intertidal zone...
AAACCGTTAAAACGCGTTTGGAAAATTGGTTGACCTACACCCCCTCTGAAGTAGCCTTTTTGTTTTACTACCACGCTCCTTGGACAGCCATGCTGGGTTATCCAGCGGGACACGGGCAAGATACCAACCTCAACGATCACCATTTTCACTGGGGGTATTTTATTCATGCAGCGGCCTTTATGGAACAATTTGAACCCGGTTGGGCAGAAAAGTGGGGCGGTATGATCAATCTGCTGGTTCGCGATGCCGCTTCCCCAGATCGAGCGGACCCTAAGTTCCCTTTTTTGCGCAACTTCAGCCCCTATGCCGGACACGCTTGGGCCAACGGCACCGCTAGTTTTCCTCAGGGCAACGATCAAGAATCCACCTCGGAGAGTATGCAGTTCAACGCCTCATTGATTCATTGGGGTAGCGTTACAGGCGATACGGCCATCAGGGATCTAGGGATTTATTTGTACACCACGGAGCAAACCGCTATTGAAGAGTATTGGCTGGATATGTATGAACGCAACTTTAGGGACAATCAGAACTACAGTTTGGTGTCTCGGGTTTGGGGTAATTCATACGACAATGGAACCTTTTGGACCTCGGACATCACTGCATCCTATGGGATTGAGTTATATCCCATGCATGCCGGTTCATTTTATTTAGGGCACAACAAAGCCTATGCGCAAAAACTTTGGTTAGAAATAGAGGCCAATACGGAGATTTTGAGCACTTCCAGCACCAATCCAAATCTGTGGCACGATACTTTTTGGAAATTTTTATCCTTAACAGATCCGGACAAGGCCATTCAGCTGTACAACAGTTATCCGGACCGCATTTTAAAATTTGGGGTGTCTGATGCCCATACCTACCACTGGCTGCATTCAGTCCGTGCCATGGGCACATTGGATGAACAGACCACCGCCGATTACCCACTTGCGGTTGTTTTCGATCAAGCGGGAGCCAGGACTTATGTCGCACATAACTACACCCAGGACCCTATAGTGGTCACCTTTTCCGATGGGTACCAGCTGACTGCCCAGCCCCGCACAACAACGACCAATCGCGATGCTTCTGTAAGCGGTGTATTGAGCACCGATTTCAATCAAGCCTATCCAGGAGGGCGTGTGCAGCTCACTTTGGTACCTGAAGGTACTGGTTTGACTGAGGTGGTTTGGTATGACCGAGGCGTCGCCTTGGGTACCACAACCGAGGCCCCATGGGTATGGACCGCGGCTGACCTCGATTTGGGGATTCACAGCTTTTACGCAGTGCTTAAAGAAACCGATCGATTGGCGACTTCCAACTCTGTTGAAGTACAGGTGGGGGCGCAATTGCCTTATGGCGCAGCACCTCACACCATTCCCGGGACCATCCCCTCAGGCCAATACGATCGTTTCGAAGCCGGTTCTGGACAAAACATCAGCTACTTTGATCTATCCGCTGACCAACAAGGTGATTGGCGCCCCCAAGAGGCCATGGACGGCTTCGTTGATGCCCAACAAGGCCCATCCTTGGGCTGGTTGGCCGCTGGCGAATGGATCGAATACACGGTTGATGTTCCTGAGGCAGGTATCTATGCGTTAGATCTGTCCTATGCCAGTGGCAACGCTGCTGGGGGTGGCCCCATTAGGTTGGAGCAGGCGGGCAGAATATTGGCCAGTAACATTACCTTTGGGTCCACCAGTACGAGCAACTGGAGTACCTGGGCCACCAAAAATATCCCCAACATTTCTTTGGGTGCCGGACGGCAAATCATCCGTATTCATATCGAACAAGGAGAGGTTAACCTAGGAAAAATGGTGTGGACCAAAACAGGGGATCTTACTCCCAAGCCAGCAGTAGCTCATGCTGGGCCCAATCAATCTATTCTCCTGCCCCAATCCACCGCTCAGCTCGACGGCACTCAGTCCAGCAATCCGGATGCCGCACAAGTCACTTATGCCTGGCGCCAAGACTACGGGCCTTCCGTGCTTACTTGGACATCCCAAGAAGTTTTAAACCCGACGGTTACCGGTCTAGAAGGGGGCGTATATCAACTCACGTTAACGGCCACCACCGGGGCATTTACCTCCAGTGATCAAGTGCTTTTGATGGTTTCTGAAACCGGCATGTGGTCACCTGTTGTTCAGTTGACGGCTCCCATAGATCAAAGCGCTTATCGACAGGGGGAACCCATTACTTTGGAGGCCTCAGCCCAAGACCTGGATGGGTCGATCACTCGAGTGTCCTTTTTTGCGGGAGATCAGTTGCTGGGTAGCGATACTCAATCGCCCTATGCCTATACGTGGAATAATGCGCCAGCAGGGAATCATGTGTTGACCGCTCAAGCTCTGGATGACGATGGATTAGAAAAAACATCCAAGCCGGTATCCGTGGAAGTCGCTCCTATTCAGTCGTGTACCACCACTGCTCAAACAGCCCAGCAAGGATCTTTTTCTCAGGGATATCGCATTAAATATGAAACAGTAGGCACCCAGGTGGTGGTCACTTTTACCCTTTTGGACACCAACAAATCAGGGCCGGTTGCTTATTTGTGGCAGGCACAGCCCTTTTCGGAAGCCCAGATGGATCAAGTCGGCGATCGCGTATTTACCCGGGTACTCTCCAGCCAAACACCAGGCGCGACGATCCGCTATGCGGTAAAAGTCGCCTTTGCCGGGGGATTGGCCGTAACTCAATACATCGATTATCAGGTGGGTACCGATTGCGATCGGGTAGTGGATGATGCCGACGGTGACGGGGTGAAGGATGCTGTTGATCAGTGCCCCAACACACCTGCCGCAGCTATGGTGGACGTTCACGGATGCACGGTGTTTTCACTGCCCAGTGAAAATTGGGAAGTCCAGGCCGTAGCGGTCAGTTGCCGGGATCAATCTGATGGCGCTTTAGTTTTTGGGGTACAGGACCTGAGTTATGCGTATCAGGTACGCGTCAATGGGGCTGTAGTCGGGGCGTTAAACAACGCCAATCAAGGTTCGTTGCGTTTGGAAAACCAACCTCCAGGAAATTACCAGGTTTGCTTTTCGGTGGACGGGATCGATGGGTACACCCAGTGTTTTGGCATTCAGGTAGTGGAGCCAGCTGCATTGGCCGCAAAAGCAGAAATTTCTGCCCAGAAAGGTCAAGTCGTCTTGCAGTTGTACGGTTCAGATCGCTACCGCATCACCCACAATGGACGCTCTTGGATCAGCGAGGAACAAACTGCCACAATCAACTTGGAGAAGGGTCAAAACCAATGGACGGTAACCACAGATCAAAACTGCCAGGGGAGGTACGAGGCTTCATTTTTCTTGAGTGAAAACACCTTGATATACCCCAATCCAGTCCAAGATCAACTCTGGATCTATGTCCCCGGATCCGACACCAGTGTAGCGGTCTACCACACGGATCTTTCGGGCCGCACAAACCACCTGGGTGTGTTGCATATAGGAAGTAATCGGGTGATTCAGTTAGCTACCAGTGATTGGCCTGTGGGATTAAATCTGTTGCGCCTTTCAGGCACAACCACACAGACAATCCACAGGATCGTTAAAACTCCTTAGCGGGAATTAACTGATTGATTTTTGCCTTAATCCATGAGGGGTGCTGGGCGGAATACATGCCAGTAGGTCCGGACACTAGGTACGCCATTATACTGCTGATCCCCATAAACGGTAATGCAGGTAGGCCGAAAAGTTCCACCCCCATGGCGATACAGGCAAGGGGGGCGTGGGAAGCACCGCTAAATACTGCGATAAACCCCATTCCGGCCAGTAGGCCCATAGGCAGAGGAATCCAGCCGCTCAGCACACTGCCTAAAGTAGCGCCTACAAAGAACAGTGGAGTGACTTCACCGCCCTTAAACCCCGCGCCTAAGGTAAAGGCGGTCAACCCGAGCTTGATCAACCAAGACCCTGGATCAGGAACTTCAGAGAATGAAGCTACAATTTGATCCACCCCTAGACCTGCGTATTGCTGGGTGTCAAAACACAGGAAAATACCCATCAACACCAAACCTCCTAAAAAAGGTCGAAGCGGAGGGTAACTTATCTTGCCCCACCAGGTCCCCATCAGTCGTGTTGTTGCTGTAAAAAGCCAAGCAGTTGCCCCAAAAACCACTCCGGCCAATACCAACCAACCTAAAGTGGAGACTGAAAAGGAAACCAGGGGACCTAACGTGTACTCGGTGTGCTCCCCTCCCCACAACAAACAAGTCAAGTGGGCCGTCCAGGCGGCTAGCGCCATGGGGACTATAGCGGTTTTCCAGGGTGATTTTCGTATGCTGAGCACCTCAATGCCAAAAAGCAGTCCAGCCCAAGGCGTGCCAAAAACAGCGGCAAATCCCGAGGCCACACCCATGCCCATCAGCGTTTTTCTATCTATGGAAAATGAGTGAAAGAACCGATTCAATTGGTCTGCAAGCGCACCACCCATTTGTACCGCTGTTCCCTCTCGACCCGCCGAGCCACCTACTAAATGGGTCAACAGCGTGCTGAATAATATCAAGGGAGCCATTTTCCAAGACAGGCGATCACCACCTTGGTGAGCTGTCTCAATGATTTGGTTGTTTCCGCGCACGACCTCTTGTCCAAAACGATAGTAGGTCCATCCGATGAATGCCCCTGAAAGGGGTAATCCCCAAAAAAGCAGGGGATGGGTCAACCTAGTTTCTGTGGCTAAATCGAGTAAGTGCAAAAAAAGCGCTGAAGCACTTCCTGAGGCAATACCCACAAGCAGGGCGGCCAGCAGATATGGAAGTATTTGTTTTTGCCGGAAAAAATTCATGGGGTCTAAAGTAGTATTTTTCAAGTACTTCTTGTCTACCTAGGACCAATACACGTATTTAGGACTAATGAACTACATCAACAATCAGTTCGTGCAGATCGCTTAAGTCGTAGATGACTGCGATAAGGCGAGGGAACCCAAAGTACCTACTCGACAATCGTTCTAAAGGTCAGGTTGATGCGAGGTCCTACCGATTTTTTGGTGGGGGCCAATCGGTGTTTCCAAAATTCCTGGGTGGTACCTTCCATGACCAATAAACTCCCATGGGCCAAAGATGTTTTTACCACGGTACCCAACTCCTGATGTTTAAATCCAAATATCCGCTCAGCACCTAGACTGATGGAAGCAATAGCCCCTCGAGGCAACAACATTTTTTCCGCATCGCTGTGCCAAGCCATGCCCTCAGATCCGTCGTGGTACAGATTGGCCAAACAAGAATTGTAGGTGCTTCCTGTCACCTGCTCCGCCCAATATTTGAGGTCGGACAACCCTGGAGTCCAGGGCAAGGCAGTTTTTTTCATTTGGCTATAGGTATATCCAAAGGGCTTGTCCCCATACCAACCAATTTTTCGTTTGGTGGTGATCAATTTGCCGAACATCCGTACCTGATCGTGTTGCCAATCTACCTCCTCCATCAATTGGGCAAAGTACTTATCCGCTTGCTGCTCGGTAAGCAATACCCCAAAATACCGCACTACGCCATCACAAGGCAATAAATTTTCGAAACTAGAATCGAGCATAGACCAAAGATAGGACGCTTCCCATAACTTCCCTAAGTTTGACTTATGAAACATCCACACATGGAGGTAATCACTCATCCACTTTCGGCCAATAGCCCGTTGATTTATCAATGGCTGGACTCCAGTTTAGGACAGGTATTGGTGGGGTGTAGTCCCTTGGGTATCTGCTGGATGGCTTATGTGGATGTCCCATCGAAGGGGTTGGAAGAATTTATGGGGGCATTTCCTGGGCACACCTATCAACAAAAGGATTTGCCATATTTTACTGCGATAGCGTCCTGGTTGGTGGATCCTTCATCGGAAATTCCATCACTGCCCATTCATTTGATGGGGACAAATTTTCAGCTAAAGGTTTGGCAGGCATTGGTCGGATTAAATTGGGGAGAGACAACCGATTACCAGACGGTTGCCCAATCTATTGGGAGCCCAGATTCTGCTCGAGCAGTAGGCACAGCTATTGGGAAAAATCCCATAGCCGTTTTGGTGCCTTGCCACAGAGTGCTGAGGTCCGATGGTTCACTGGGAGGTTATCGATGGGGGATTGATCGAAAAATAGCTTGGCTTAAGCGAGAAGGAGCCCCCTACTTGTTTTGAAGAATGCATTGAGCTCGGTGAGCAATCATGGCTTGTATCAATTCCTCTGGCAGGTTTTGTTTTAGGGGAAACTGCACAGACCCTTTACCCGTTTTATAGCCAACCAGATTTGATTTAAACGCCTCGTGCGTTCCTGGTGTGGCGTAAAAGCCCAAATGCTTTTCATAAACAGCAAAATAAACCAGGGGTTTCTTGTTTAATTTATACGCAGGCATTCCGTACAAAATATGTGCTGTTGCGTTAGGATAGTTTTTTTCCAGCAGAGACTTGATCCAAAGCAAGCGTTCTTGAACTTCAGCTTTTTGGTCGACGATGTACTGGTCAACGGAAGTGTAGGATAGATGCATAGCCATAGACATAAATTTATATAATGCGCCCAAACATTTTGTATTTTGGGTAAAATTTAATTCATGAGACACAGTTGGATCGGAGTCATCATCGTGTTGGTGTTTTGGACTCATCAGGCTTATGCACAGGAGTTTACAGGCTCATCGCTCGAGGTAAAACAAACTATTGAGCGTTTTTTTCAAGGGTTTCATCAACGCGACTCAGTAACCATGAAATCCGTGATGCATCCGGATTTAGTTTTGCAAACGGTATTATCCAGACCAGGTCAAACCAAGTTGGTTGTCAGCGAGGCAGCTGACTTTTTACACGCGGTGGCCACACGGCCAATCACCCCTGTTTGGGAAGAACGCCTGCATCAATTTCAGATATCGGTCGATGGGGCCATGGCCCAAGCATGGGTGGACTACAGTTTTTGGTTGGATGGAACCTTTTCCCATTGTGGAGTAGATGCATTTGCCCTATTTAAGTCTGATCAAGGCTGGCAAATCACTTATTTAGCCGATACACGTCGAACTGCTGATTGTGCGCCTTATGACCAGTGATCAGCTTCGTGTTTTGGTGGTGGGTTGCGGCCACATGGGGGCATCACACGCCTTGGCATACGACAAACACCCAGGATTCCAAATAGTTGGTTTGGTCTCCAGAGGGAGCAGTAAAAACAAACTCAATAATCTGCTCACCCAATCCGTGCCTTTATACAACGATTTTCAACAAGCATTGACCCAAAGCCAGTGTCAAGTTGTTTGTATCAGCACCTACCCAGACACCCACGAAACTTATGCCCTAGCCGCCATAGAGGCGGGTTGTCATGTGTTTCTCGAAAAACCTATGGCCATCACGGCCCAAGGGGCAGAACGTATTCAATCATCCGCAGCAAAACATCAAAAAAAACTTGTCATCGGATATATTTTGAGGCACCACCCCGTATGGCAACGGTTTGTCATGGAAGCACAAGGCCTCGGCAAGCCTTTGGTAATGCGCATGAATTTAAATCAACAAAGCCATGGAAACGAATGGGCAGTGCACAAGAAACTGATGGAATCCCTGAGCCCGATTGTCGATTGCGGCGTACATTATCTGGATATTATGTGTCAAATGACTCAGGCCAAACCAGTAGCGGTCTCTGCGATTGGCGTTCGATTAACTCCAGAGATAGACCAGACGCAATACAATTACGGACAGTTGCAGATTCGTTTTGATGACGGATCCGTTGGATGGTACGAGGCAGGTTGGGGACCTATGATGTCTGAAACCGCCTTTTTTGTTAAAGATGTGATCGGTCCTAGTGGCAGTGTTTCTCTGGTACAAGACACCCAGAAGTCCGATGATGTAGCAGGACACACCAAAAGCGATGTGCTTTTGAAACACCATGCTGATCTAGACGAGCAAGGGCATTGGAAACACCAGGATCACCGAACTATTTGGGAGCAAACTCCTGACCATCAGGGGTTATGTGACCTAGAGCAAGAATATTTTTATCAGGCGATTATTCAAGACCTGGATCTTTCTCAGCATGTACTTGAGGCAGTGGATAGTCTAAAAATCGCATTGGCCTGTGATCAGGCGGTAAAAACCGGGCAGACCGTTTTTCTGTAATCACTTACATCCACAGGAAAGAAAGCACCCCTACAGTGCCAAATCCAAGTGCCAATAAAATACTGTGCCATAACCCCACCCAAACCCAAAGTACCAAGGATCGTTTCCAGGAAAGTTCGTAAAAGTGGGTAAACGAAATAAAATAATACCCCAACCAACATAAGGTTAGGCTATTAGAAATCCAAGACCATAACGCCGTACCATTAACGAGTGCTCCATAGTCAACCCACCAGATTACCCATAGGGTGATAAATAAACTAGTGGCCAGATGAAGCACAAAGACCGCATGGTCCATAACCCTGAGGTCTCGGGTTCAAATCCCGATCTCGCTACTTGAAAATCAAGGACTTACGTTAAATCGTGGGTCCTTTTTTGTGTGAGGATAACTCCATTTTAACTTGAAACCCATGCTATCATTGGGTTTTACTGCGTGACGTATAGTTGACACCTAATATTCCTTCTTGTGAAGATACCCAAAAAGTCTATTTAAAGATCTTCATCTTTTAATGGATTTAGCGAAGTAGTTGCATCTTTTATGTTAACATTTTTAATTAATCAAGTCCTTTTCTTTTTCTAAATGTAGATGGGTTTTCTCCAGTTATTTTTTTAAAAATTTTATTAAAATAGGATAAGCTCTCAAATCCAACTTCATAGCAAGCTTCAGTGACATTGGCATCTTGCATTAACAATTTCTTAGCATGGTTAATTCTATATTGATTCACAAAATCGGTATAAGTTAGTTTAGTACTTTTTTTAAAGTATCTACAAAAAGCCGCTATCGATAAATTCACATGCTTGGCTATAGCATCCATCACAATGGGTTGTTGAAAATTATTTTCTATATATTGATAGATCAAATGCATTCTTTCTTGTTCTTTTATAACTGCATGATTTTCGATTGGTCTTGTATGTAGTAAAATGTATTCACTAGATTTAGATAAGAGATCAAATACTTTGATTAAATGTAATAATTGTTCGAAGGGTTTTAATTTAGTTAGTTTCTTCAACATGGCTCCAGCTGCAGCTTTTGTTTCCCCGTAAAAAGCAATTCCGGTTTTGGCTTTTTCAAACATTTCAAAAATGCCTTTCATTTCTGGTTGACTATAAAAAGGATCCTCATAAAAATTTTGTCTAAACTGCACCACCACCGTTTCAACTACAGACTGCACACCATAATCAAAATTCAAATGTGGTATATAAGAACTAATCAATGCTAAATCGCTTCCTTCATAAGTACTAATATGATCCCCTATATGTCTCACCCCTTTATCAGCTTCTACATATACCAACTCAATTTCAGGATGAAAATGCCAGTAAAAAATCTCGTTTAGTTTGGGCGTAAGTAATATCCTAAAAGAACTACCCTCGTCTGGTTTGATATTTTCTAAACTTAATCTCATTAGTGCTATAATTACATTAATTTCATAATTCTATAAATATTTTGTCAATTTAGAGCAAATATTGGTCAATTGGGTTATTTATTTCTCTATTAGTTTATTTGAAATTTGTTTTACAAAACGATTGATATGCTTTACAAATCAAACTCAACTATTCAAACTAAGGTAAAAGTTACTGAGGTTTCAATGAGTCAAACACCTCAAAAAAGTCTTAAGAAAAAGGAGTACTTATCTTGTAAAAATTTAGATAGTACTGGATATTGTTTGAAATGTAATAGAATCTGTCCAGCTGTAAAAAACCTTCATTAAAAACACACAAAATAAATTTTATGGAAAATCAGCAACAAGGCATGGTGCCAACCATGGTACCCACAATGGCAACAACACCAAATAGTAATACTCACAAAGACATCCCAGGAAATCCATCTACTCCAAAGAGTAGTGCGACTAAATTAAATGATCGCTCTAATGGAAAACCATTGAGAGTATTAAGTGAAGAAGACTGGAATTTCTGGATTCACAATGGATATATCGTTATCAAGAATGCAGTTCCAAGAGAACAAGCATTAGCGACTGCTAAATTTTTATGGGAGTTTGAAGAGAAAGATCCTAATAATAAAGATACT
>Ga0181606_10005926_pt1 | contig 10040 bp, 8 predicted proteins | sample 041ome_10_FD_132994 | JGI IMG/M metagenome (GOLD analysis project Ga0181606, IMG submission 132994) | Coastal salt marsh microbial communities from the Groves Creek Marsh, Skidaway Island, Georgia - 041412US metaG (megahit assembly) | ecosystem: Environmental > Aquatic > Marine > Intertidal zone...
AATTTTCCAAATACCAGTTCCTGATACTATTAGATTATCTTTTGAAAAAACCTGACATTTAACGAAAGACAGCGTTTTAGTTCTCTTTTCAATAATTGGGTGACCTATCAACTCATCGCCACATGAAGCAGAATGTGTGAAATGAGTTGTCATAGAAATAGTAACACAAGGAGCATTGTTAAAACTTTTAAAAGCTGCATTACCCATGACATTATCTAAAAAAGACATTAAGAAACCACCGTGTGCAAAATTTCCAGAATTTAGATGAGTATTTTCTACAAACATTCTATAAATATCCTTTCCATCTTCTTGTTTAGTCTCAAGTTGCCCTAATAATTTAGAGTATTGGGAGTTTGAAATTGCCTTCCAGTTCATATATGACTTTATAGAGCAATCTTGCAAAAAATAAATGATTTATGACCTTATTGTAATTGGAGCTGGATCAGGTGGAGTTCGTGCTGCACGCATTGCAAGCGTGCATGGTGCTAAAGTAGCGATGATTGAAAACAATAAATTTGGAGGCACTTGTGTAAATGTTGGGTGTGTACCAAAAAAATTTTTCTTTTATCTTTCACAAATTTACAAAGATATTGAAACTTATAAGTCTTTTGGAGCTAACATTAATGTCTCCAAAATAAATTGGATGCAATTTATTAAAAAAAAAGATAAAGAAATAAATCGTTTAAATAGCGTTTATGAAAACATATTAAACAAAAATAAAATCAAGATTATTAAGGGTTCAGCCAAATTTCTAGATTCACGTAGAGTAATTGTTGGTAAAAAAACATATCAAGCTAAAAACTTTATTATTGCCACAGGTGGCAAACCTTTCAAAACAGAAGCATTAGAAAATAATAAATATGTTAATACTAGTGATGATATCTTTAGATTAAAAAAGCTACCAAAAAGAATGATCATCGAAGGTGGTGGATATATAGCTATAGAATTTGCTTATATCTTCGCTAACTTGGGTGTTTCAGTTAACCTTATTTATAGAGGAAAAAGAATACTTAAAGCATTTGATGAAGATATTGTAAATTTCCTCATAAAGAAAAATCCTAAAAACAAAATTAAATTTCATTTAGAAAAGACGATTTTAAAAATAGATAAAAAGAAAAATGAATTTTTAGTAAAACTAAGTGATAATAAAATAATTAAAACAGACTATGTGCTTTCTGCTACTGGTAGAATAGCAAATACTCAAAATCTTGGATTAGATCATACAAAAGTTCAAATAAACCAAAGTCATTCAATTAAAGTTAATCGACACTTTCAAACTCATGAAAAAAATATTTATGCCGTAGGTGATGTTATTGATTATGTAAATTTAACACCTGTAGCAATAAGACAAGGTCATTTTCTTGCAGACAAATTATTCAATAATAAAAAAATGATAGAATATGACTTCACAAATATTCCCACTGCTGTTTTTACATCACCACAAATAGGAACAGTTGGGCTAACATTAGAAATGGCAAAAAAAAATAAGATAGATGCCTATGAACTAACAACAAGTTTTAAATCTATGAAAAAAACTTTTTCTTCTAAAGATAAAGATACTTTTTACAAGTTGGTTATAAGTAAAAAAGATAAGACTATTTTAGGAATCCATATTATTTCCGATGATGCTGCAGAATTAATTCAACTTTTAGCTGTTAATGTTGTTGCAGGAAATACTCTTGATGATTTTAAAAGAACTGTTGCTGTACATCCAACATCTTCAGAGGAGATTATAACTATATAATGGTAAATCGATCATTTAGAGCAGATAACAATGAAGCAAATAGTTTTATACCTTCTTATTCAGGGACTAAAGGTTCAATAGCAACTCACTCTAACCTTTCTGCAACAACTGCTTTTTCCATACTGAATATAGATGGAGGCAATGCTTTTGATGCAGCGGCGGGCGCTATGTTAGTTGAGGGGCTTGTAAATCCCCAGATGTTTGGAATGGGAGGTGAAGGTGTCATGATATTAAAACCATCATCCTCATCTCCGGTTGTTTTAAATGGAAATACCAAATCACCACAAAAGTTTAATTTTTTAAACTTAGTGACGAAAGGATATCGTGAAGTCCCAGATAATGGGATAATATCTGCTGGAGTTCCTTCAGCCTTTTCTTCTATTTTTCGATTGTTACAACATTATGGAAAATTAAATTTCCAAACAATTGCTCAATATGCAAAAGTTTATGCAAAAGAAGGGTTTCCTATTCATAGTGGAATTATCAATCAGAAAAAATTTGGTCTAAATGATTTAAAAGAAAAATTTTTAAATGAATGGCAGCATTCTGCTAATCTTTATTTAAAGAATAAAAAAGTTCCTAATCTTGGATCATTATTTAAAAATAAAGCTTATGGTGATTTATTAGACTACCTTTGCAATTATGAAAAAAGGTTATCAGGATCAAGGAAAGTTAAATTTGATAAATTACATGATGCTTTTTATAAAGGAGACATAGCCAATACCATTATCAAATTCTCTGAAAAGAATAATGGTCTTTTTGTGAAAAAAGATTTTGATAATTTTAATGTCAAATTTGAAAAAACAATATCTGAGAAGTTTGGAGATTATGAAATTCATAAAACAAACATATGGGGGCAAGGACTAACATCATTATCAATGATGAAATTATCAAATAAACTAAAAATAAAATCTTTAGATAGTGATGAAAATATTCATAAGTTCATTGAAATTTTAAAATTATGTTTTGCAGATAGAGAGATGTATTTCACCGGTCAAGAACAACCATTAGTAAAAGCTAAAAATCTTCTAGAAGATAAATATTTAAGTAAAAGATTAAAATTACTAAGTAATAGAGCAATTGACTCGATAATTCCTGGAGACCCGATAACAAAAAAATCTTTATTACCTCTTGATAGTGAAATTAAACCCTGGGGCGCTGGTACAGTTCATATAAGTATCATTGATAAAGATAATAATGCTATATCTTGCACACCTAGTGGGGGATGGATTAGATCTAATGAAGTAATCAAAGATTTAGGATTTCCTCTAGGTAATAGACTCATGACATTTTATTTATCAAAACCTGGTCACGTTAACTTTATTGCTCCTGAACAGCAACCAAGAACCACATTAAGCCCCACTCTTGTGATTAATAAAAGTCAAAAAGAGATACTATCTTGTGGAACAATGGGCGGTGATGCTCAAGATCAATGGCAGGCTCAATTTTTAATGAATTATATATTTGCAAATAAACCTATAGATTTAGCTTTAAATGAACCGAGAGTGTCGTCAGAACATTTACCTGCTTTCTTTCATCCACATGACCCCAACAACAAACAATTACTATTAGAGGATAGATTATCGCCCTTTATATCTAAGCTTAATAAAAGAGGACATAAGGCAATATCGGTTACTGATTGGAGCGAAGGGTTTATACTTTGTACTCGAAAAAGAAATAATATTTATGATGCATACGCTGATATTAGAAGTTATAAAAGTCAGATATTCCAGGCACAAGCACTATCATGGTAAAAAAAAATTTGAATAATTTAGATGAAATTATTGACGTCGTAAAAAAACTTAGAGATCCAAAAAAAGGATGTCCTTGGGATATACAGCAAAATGCAAAAACATTGGCTAAATATACCTTAGAAGAAGCCTATGAAGTTGTAGAAGCTATAGAAACAGGAAATTACACTGAATTAGAGGATGAATTGGGAGATCTACTTTTACAAGTAATTTATCACTCTGTCATAGCTGAAGAAAAAAAGAAATTTAATATTAAAAGTGTAATAAGAAAAAGTGTACAAAAAATGAAGTCTCGTCATCCGCATATTTTTTTAAAGAATGAAAATATAAAATCTATCGAAGACGTTAACGAATATTGGGAGTACAAAAAAAAACTTGAAAGAAAAAGTAAAGGAGCAAAATCAGTTTTAGATGGTGTAAGTATTAGCTTACCTGCTGTTACAAGAGCATTAAAACTACAAAAAAGAGCTGCTAAAGAGGGATTTGATTGGAAAAATTCCGTAGATACTATGAAAAAAGTTAAAGAAGAAGTCAATGAACTGTCAATGGAGATTAAAAAAAATAATAAAAAAAATATAAAAGAAGAATTAGGTGATCTATTCTTTTCTTGTATAAATTTATCTAGAAAACTAGGTCTTGATGTAGAGTCAGTTATAAGAGACTCAAATAGAAAGTTTGAAAAAAGATTTAAAAAAATGGAAAAAAATATGAATAAGAATAAACTTGAATGGAATTTAAAAAATTTGGAAAAAGAATGGCAAAAATCAAAGTAACAATAATATCTCTATTTCTCCTATTAAATTTTAACTTAACTAATGCATATGAAATTTCTGATTTAATTAAAATTTTAATTGATAAAAATGAAAATAGTTCTTCATTTAAATATGACGACTTAATAGATGATATTGATTTAGAGAATGCTACTAATATCTATATTCCACAAATAGATTATTCTTTTAGTCTTACGAATAACTCTACATCAGCTGATACAACCTCAACAATTAATTCAAATACAAATACAATAAGTGCAACTATGAATCTATATAATGGTGGATTTAGTCAATTAAATCTTCTTGCCACTCAAACAAGAAATCAAGCCTATGACTATCTAAGAACTTATCAAAAAGAGCTGTTAATAAAGGAATTAATTAATGGATATAACAACCTTCAAGGTTTGGTATTAAAAAAAGCAAATCAAAAAAATAATATAAAATTTTTTGAAAAAAAAGTTCAAGAGGCAGAAATTTTGTTTAAAGCGAGTAGAATTACTAAAACCGACCTTTTAGATTTTCAAAATGAACTAATCGAAGCTGAGTCATTATTGTTAGATTATGATCGTCAAATTGATAATTTAATGCTTCAAGTAAATAAATTATTAGATATGGAACTTCAAGATGAAGATGTAAACTTTACATTCAGTATTAGTATTCCAGAAAATTCCGTAAAGAAGAAAAAATTCTCTGATTTAATGAATTCAACTTATGGAAACTATTTGAAATATATTGAGAAAACATATCAACCAGAATTAGAGATGGGTAAAAAAGATCTAAAACCATCTGTTGATCTTTCCTACACTCTGTCTGATACAGATAAATTTTCATCAACTGTTAATCATAGAAGAAGCTCAAGTATTTCTCTCGCTCTTTCAGTTCCATTATATGATGGAAAAAAAGATGAAAATGAATTTGATATTGATAAATATGAGTATGAAAAAAAACTACTTGAGCATAAAGATTTAAAGAAAGATATGCTCAATATATATTTAGAGTCGTGGAACAATTATGACTTCTTTCAACAAAAAATATCAAATCAAAAACAAATAATTGATACTTTAAAATTAAAGCTTAAAGGAGATGAAATTCTTTATAAATCACAAAAAATTAGCGTCACAAGGCTTATTGAAACAAATAATGATCTTAACGATGCAAATAATATTTTATTAGACTTAAATACACAAAAAAAATATTATTTAATGGATATACTTATTCTTAACGGAGAACTCAAAAAAATTATAAATGGATTGGGATAGGCTTAAAACTTTTTATCATGTAGCCACTGCTGGAAGTATCTCAAGAGCAATGGATACTATTCATCTAAGTCAATCCGCTATTACAAGACAAATTCAATCTTTAGAACACAGTCTTAAAACGAAACTTTTTAAAAGACATACCAAAGGAATTACTCTTACAGAACAAGGAACTTATTTATTTGAAGAAACTGAAAAAATTTTTGCTGATTTAAACTCTATTGAAAAAAAGATCATCGAATTCAAATCTATTCCTAGTGGCAATTTATCAATTAATACCACTGTAGGCTTTGGCTCAATGTGGCTTAGCCCAAGAATTAATGAATTTATCGAAGAATATCCTGAAATAAATTTGAAACTCAATTACTCAGAAGACGAGCAAGATATGTTACGTCAAGATTATGATATTGGAATTTGGATGAGAAGACCTAAACACTTAGATTTAGTCTCAAAACATATAGCTACAATTAAATATCACATTTATGGATCTGCACACTATATCAATGAAATGGGAATGCCTATTAGGAGATCAGAACTCTCTAAGCATAGACTGATAACCTATGGAACAGGTAAGCCATCACCTCTATCTGATACAAATTGGATTTTAAAAACTGGTCTCAATAAGAATTCTAAAGCAAGAAAGCCTCATATAACTATCAATAATCTTTATGGACTGCTTGTGGCTGTTGAAACAGGAGCCGGTATTGCTGCCCTACCCGATTATATGGTTCAACATAAAGCACACCTTGTAAAGGTCTTACCTGAGATTGAAGGTCCTAGTTACGAAGTTCATATGGTTTACCATGAAAATTTAAAAGGAAGCTTAAAAATAATAGCCTTTAGAGATTTTCTTATGAGTAAGATTAAACAATGGAGATTTTAAATCTCTAGTAATTTTTCTAAAAAAAATTAAATATAACACACATATGAATAATTTATTAAAAACCTATAACTTTAGTAACTTTGAAATAGTCAAAGGAAATGGTTCTTATTTATACACTGCAGACAATAAAAAATTATTAGATTTTTCTGCGGGTGTGGCTGTTAATTCATTAGGCTATAACCATGCTGTTGTTAAAAAAACAATTCAAGAACAATTAAAAACAGGTATCACTCACCTCTCAGGATCACAAATACATTTATATAAAAATAAATTATCTCAATTACTCTCAAAAGAAAGTAACAAAGGTGATGTTTTTTTTTCAAATTCTGGTGCAGAGAGTATAGAAGCTGCATTAAAAATTGCTCGTAATTTTGGAAGTGGTAAAGGAAGAGATGAAATTATTGCAATGACTTCTTCTTTTCATGGGAGAACAATCGGTGCTTTATCTGTGGGAAGTAATAAATCTTATAAAACTGATATTGGACCAGTACCAGGCAAGGTGAAGTTTTGTAAATTTAATGACAGCAAAAATTTAAAACAATTAATCAATAAAAAAACACTGGCAATTATTATTGAATTTATTCAAGGTGATGGAGGAATAAATATTTGCAGTAGAGATTTTGCTAAAACAATAAAAGATATTTGCAAAAAAAGAAAAATTTTATTAATTGCTGATGAAATACAAGGTGGCATAGGAAGAACGGGGAAAGTTTTTGCTTATAAACATTATGGTGTATCTCCAGATATTATTACATCTGCCAAAGGATTAGGTTCAGGGATACCCATTGGAGCTACAATTGTGAAAAAAAAAATAGCTAAGAACATTTCTATAGGCTTTCATGGCTCAACATTTGGTGGGGGAATGTTACAAACAAGGGTAGCCTTTAATGTTCTCAAAACTATTAATAAAGTTGGTTTTTTAAATAATGTTAAATCAAAAGGTCTATTATTAGAAAAACTTTTAAAAAAACTTAATGCTGACAACGAAGTTATAAAAGAAGTTAGGATAAAAGGTCTTATGGCAGGTGTTGAATTTAAAAGTGATAAAACAGCACTAAAAATCTATAAAGAAACTTCCAAAAATGGTCTAGTTACTACGCTTGTTAAAGGAAATATTATAAGAATTACTCCACCACTAATTATACAAGCTGAGGAGCTTAAAAAAGGTGTAAAAATTATTTCAGACTGCTTAAATACTATTAAGATTTAATCGTTTTTTATATAAACAGTGGGTCCTGAACCATTAATCCAATTCCATATTAAATCTTGCAAACTATTGCCATCAAATATTTGATAATATAATTCATTAGCAGTCATAACATGACCCCAATCTTCAAAAGCTTTTAATTTCATTTTTTCCGCATTAACTGAAAAACCTGCTTGATAATAATCTGCATCATTTTTGATAGACTGTCGAACTTTATTCATATCTCCTTTTATGTAAGGGTCACCAATGTTCCATATGAAAAAAACATTTTTTAAATTAAATTCATCAAATCGAGATCTGGTAGGAAAGCAATTTGCCCAATGTCCATCTTTACAATAATCATATCTGTTATTGTATAAAAAGCTTTCTACCGTATCCCAAAAACCATCAGTCCAACTCAGACGCACAGCTAATGACTCACTATCAAGCCAAAAACTATCTGGTATAATGAGTGGATTATCATATTTTGCAATTAAATCTGCATTAAAACCTAGAGCTAGTGCTCCTGCGCTATGACCAGAAAATATTAGTTTATTGGCAGAGTTAAATTGAGGGTCAAATTGATCAAACAAATCCTCTACGATATATCTTCCATGAAAGTAAACGTTTTTACCATCAACCTTGTTAATATGTTTACCTTGATATATATCATTCGAACAATAATGCACTACGATCACATTGAAATTATTATTAATAAAATCATCAATTATATGGTGCTTCCCTTCATCGCTAGAAGCTGCAGGAGACTTCATTCCATCTGGTCTTTCTTTATAATGTTTTTCAGTTGGGGCAACTCCCCCGCCCCAAAAATATACAAACCAGTCATTGGAGTCATTTTCAAAGTAAGAAAAATTAGCTTGTTCTCCATTGCTGCAAAGAGCTTTAGGATTTTTAGTAGAAATTAATTCAGCTTTTAAAGTTAAAGAAAAAAAGAATAAAATAAAAAAAATTAGATTTGCCATTAAGTCATAATAGCAAATTTAGATGATATTTTAATAAATTAATAATCTAAAGATTGTTTTTGAAAAACCGTACCAATGCCCTCTTCTGTTTCCAACTCTGTGAGTAAGGCATTTTTAATTTCACCACTTATAATATGAATTTTTTGTACCCCTTGATTAAGAGCTTTAAGAGAATTTTCAACTTTTACTACCATTCCATTTGTGATTATTTTTTCATCAAATAATTTTTTTGCTACATTTTCATCAACGGCAGATATTCTCTCACCTTGTAGATCTTTAATATATGGGACATCAGAAATAAAAATTAATTTACTTGCTGACAAGTTGACAGCTAATTCTGTAGCAATAGTATCTGCATTAACATTTAATACTTCAGCTGTGTTTTTATCTAAAACTAAACTTGGCATTATAATCATATCATGTTCTTTAAATAATTTTTGTATTTCAAGTGCATCTACAGAGACAACATCACCCACTTGACCATAGTCTACTCCATCAATAACTTCTCTTCTTTTTGCTGATATAAAGTCTTTTTTGGATATTGGTATTGGAAAATTTCTTATGTTATATCTTGAGCTTAAACTAAAAATATCAATTAATATTTGACCAGAAATTTTTTTAGCTGCTTCAATATCATCACCTGAAGTAATTCTTCTTCCATTAATCTTTTTAGGCTCAAGATTATGAACATTTTTCATGTAATTATCTAATTGTCTGCCAAAACCAAAAACTAAAACAACTTTTAATTTTGAAATCGTTGATAAAAGTTCTTTAATATCACTGATAACATTTTCTATATTTTCTTGGTTATCACATATTTTACCGCTAACTTTGACGACTAATGTCGAATTTTGAAGGATAGACTGATAAAAAGATTGAGTTTTGCTCATAGATATAAAGGTAACATTTCTTTTAGACCAAGTGATTGATCTTCTGAAAACATTAAGTTCATACACTCAACTGCATTACCTGATGCTCCTTTAATTAAATTATCTAAGCAAGTCTGGACAACAAAACTATTCTCATCCTTAATAGATACTGAAAGATCACAATAGTTAGAGCCAATAACATTAGAAAGCTTTGCCTGTTGTTGAAATCGAACAAAAGGCATATTTATAAAGGTTTTTTTAATTAAACTATTAATTGAATTGGAATTAATTTGTTCAGATGTCTGTATGTGAGCAGTTAGATAAATACCTCTAGTAAATGGTCCAGATAAAGGAACAAAGGATAATTTGTCACTGAGATTTGGAAAGGATTGAAAAATTTCAGCTAAGTGTCTGTGCTTATTGATATTGTAAGAGAAAATATCTTTTGAACGAGTGGAATGATGATTTTTTAAAGATGGTAATTTACCACCACCACTAGAGCCTGTAATTGCAGTTATAGAAATCTTGTCGATAAGCGAATGGAAAGGAAGGATAGCTAATTGACTAGCCAGTGCAAAACACCCTGGATTTGCAACAT
>Ga0181606_10005936_pt1 | contig 10035 bp, 9 predicted proteins | sample 041ome_10_FD_132994 | JGI IMG/M metagenome (GOLD analysis project Ga0181606, IMG submission 132994) | Coastal salt marsh microbial communities from the Groves Creek Marsh, Skidaway Island, Georgia - 041412US metaG (megahit assembly) | ecosystem: Environmental > Aquatic > Marine > Intertidal zone...
GGCGCGTTCGAGCACCTCCTGCTGAATCGCCAGCATTCCGACCAACTCTTCCTCCGCCTGCAGCGAGCCCGGCTGGGCGTGACCCGCCGTCAGCAATCCGGCAACGGCCAGCAGGCCAAGGCTACAAAATTTCAACCGGCTCATCAACATGGGGAACAACACCCTGCAGCCCCGGGGGTGCCATCGCAACTCCGGCTGAAAGGCATTTTTTCGCGACCAAGGTTGTCGGAATTCTAACCATCTAGGTGGACCAGTTTGAGTAACCCGTTCAGAGGACACCCACTCCCGCAGCCGCCGCGCCGACGGCCTGCGCGTCATCGGCAGCTCGTCCACCTACAGCCTCACCGAGGCGGACAACGTCGTGACGCTGGACTACGGCCAGCTCGGCAGCGGCGGTCACGGTGAGTTTGATGTCACCCTGCCGCGCAACACCACGCTCGAGCTCGAAATCAGCATCGGTGGCGAGATGAGGGTCAGCGACATCGACGGCGATGTCTCAATCAAGAATCTCAATGGCGAGATATCGCTCACCAACCTCGGTGGCGGCGCCATCATCGAGTCGATGAACGGCGAGATCGAGGCGAGCTTCCGCCAGGTGCTGCCCGACAAGCCGCTGTCCTTCACCTCGATGAACGGCGAGATCAAGGTGAGCATCCCGGCGGACACCTCCGCCAACGTACGTTTCCGCACCCAGAACGGCACCATCCTCACCGATTTCGACGAGGACGAGCTGGCCACCAAGACCGAGCCCGGCCGCGCCTTTTCGCCCGATATGCGCTCTGAGCTCAGCCAGGCGGCCCGGGAGATCGCCCAGGAGGCCGCCGAGATCGCCCGGGAAGTGGCCGTCGAGGTGCAGGCCGCCGTCCGGGTCGCCCGGGCCGAACGCAGCGGTGACAACTACGCTCCCGAGGCGCCGCGCGCCCCCCGCGCCCCGCGGCCGCCGTCCATCCCGACCCACACCGGTGGCAAGGTCATCAGCGGCGCTCTCAACGGCGGCGGCACCGATCTGCAGATCGCCACCATGAACGGCGACATCGTCCTGCGGAAAATCGAGTCCGACGACGACTGAGGACGGACGCTTCGGCGAAGCATCCCTACCCGATCGCCTCAGGATTCGTCCGTCGTTTCCGGCTCAGCCTTCGCGCCGTCCTCTTCGGGGGACGGCGTTTCTGTGTCCGCCTTGCGGGAACGGCTGCGCGGTCCGCGCTTGGCCTTCGGTTTGGCCTTGGCGTTCAGCCAGAGCGATTCGTCGCGAGCGAAGCGGTTGATCCACAGGATCTCGTCGCCCAGCTCGGCAAACACTGGCTTCTCCTTGGCATCATCCGGCACGCTGAGGCCGGCCTTCACCAGGGCCTCGACCACCTCAAGCTTGGGCTTGCCCAGCACCTCGGCGATGCGCTCGACCGGCGCGGAAAATCCGGCCCCGCGTGACTTCGGGGTCAGCAGCAGGCGGGCGGCCGCCAGCACATTGCCTTTGGCCTGCTCGGCTGCCGCCGCGGCGGCGGCTTCCTCGCCAGCGTCACCGGCCGCATCGGGCTCACCGTCGTTGTCATCGTCGTCGGATGCATCGTCCGCCTCGGCGGCGGCGCCTCTCCCTTTCTTGCCGGCCTTGTCCTGGTCCCGGCAATTGATCCAGACCCCGCCCCGGCTGTCCTGTTTGGCCCAATACAATTGGCCGTCGGCCTCGACGAAGTCGGGTTTGGCATCGGCGTCCTCGGTCGGCTTCAGGCCGATGGCGGCCAGGGCCTCGAGCAATGTGTCCTCGGAATGCCGCAGCGCCTTGGCCATGTAGGCCACCGTGCCGGACAGGCCCGGACCGCGCCGGTTGCGGCGCATCTTGGGCTTGAGCAAGCCCAACAGTTCCAAGCCTTCGGGCAAAGGATCGCCGGGCTTGTTCGCCTCGGCTTCCGCGGCAGCCCGGGCTTCCTCGCGGGCCTTGCGCTTGGCCCGCTCGGCCTGGTGCTCGGCGGCCACGTCGGCCACCAGCGGATCGTCCGCCCCGACCTTGCGCATGGCGGTCGCCTTGAAGCGCGGACGCGGCTTCTCGCGCACATTGAGAAAGAGCTGACCGCGTTGGTTGCGGTTGAGCCAGAAGAGGTCGCCCTCGAACTCGAAATACTCGGGCGCGTCGTCCTCGCCTTCCGGTACGTTGAACCCGCATTCCTGCAGCGCCCCCAGCACGTCGTCCGCCTCCTGATCCCAGCGTTTGGCCAGATAATCGATCGCGGCGGCCTCGCCGGCGCCCTTCTGGTTGGGCCGCAGGTGCGGCTTGATCGCGTCGAACAGCGTCGGCAGGTCGTCGTCGAGACCGACCTCGTCCCAGTCGATCAGGTCATCTTCAATCTCATCGGCCAGCGCCTCGGGATCGTTGTCGCGTTCGGTGTCGCGCGGCCGGCGGAAGCTTTCGTCGCGTTCGGCCTTGGCCTCCTCGCGTTCCTCCTCGTCGCGGGACGACCGCGCCTCGGCCTCCCGGTCGGCGGCATCGCGCTCGGCGCGTTCCTCGGCCCGGCGCTTTTCCTCGGCTGCCTTGGCCGCGGCCGCGGCCTCCGCCTCCAGGGTCCAGTCGCGCTGGGTCGGCCGGCGGGCGAGTCCGCTGAAGGCCAACGGGTTGTCCACGCCCGGCCGATAGTCGATGATCTCCCACTCGTCCTTGCCGAGTTGATTCAAAAAATTCTCCAACAGCTGGGGATTCGCGAATCCGCCCTTCCCACTGCTGATGAGCTTGTATTCCCAGATAGCCATAAGTGCTCGTTAAATCGAATAAGCGCCCAACCCCTCCCAAATCGGGCCGCCCCTGCCGAGCACAATCGTAAAAAGGTTCCGTCCCCGCTCGCTCAGCGCGGCTCGGCGCAGACCGCCCGCAGGAACCCTTCCAGCGCGACCCGGGTGAGCTGCCCGCCGGGGCCGTACAGGTTGAAATCAAACGCATGGGTCGCCCACGGCAGCTCGATCATCACGTGGGATACGCCCGCGGTTTTCAGCCGAGCGGCCAGGCGGCGGCTGTGCTCGGCCCAGCACAGCGTGTCTTTCGTGCCATGCATCAACAGCGTCGGCGGCGTCCGCCCCGCCTGCACCAGCCCCTGCGCGCTGGCCGAGGCGTAGGCGTTGGCATTGTCCAGCGAAGGTCCCCCGCCGAAATACTGGGTCATCAGCTTCACCGAGTTGAGCACGTCGTCCTCACGCGCGATCGACCACACGAAGTCCATGTCATAAACGCCGTAGAGCCCGACCACGCCGCGGATGGCTGGATCGTTGAGACTGTACCCCACCGCGCTCGCAATCTGCGCTCCGGCCGAACGCCCGATCAGCACGAGCCGGCTGGCGTCGATGACGAGCCGCTCGGCGTTGGCCTTCAGCCACGCGATCGCCGCCGCCGTGTCCTCCCGCTGCGCCGGCCAGCGATGCGCCGGGGCCAACCGGTAGCTGATCGCCGCCACCGCAAAGCCCTGCCCCGCCAGCCAATGGTTCTCCGTCGCCAACTGCGTGCGGTCCCCGCTGTCCCAACCGCCGCCGTGAATCATGACCACGCAGGGCGCCGGGGCCGGGCCGACCCGCACCGGCGCATAGAAATCGAGCGACAACGGCTCGCCGCCCACGGGCGTGGCGAAGCGGTGGGTCGTGACCGGCTGCATCGTGATCGGCGGCCGCGGCCACAGCATCGCCTCGTAGTTGATCACCCGCCCGGCCGGCGCCGCCAACGGACCGAAGGCGGCCGTGAGCCGGGCCGGCAACGACCGCGCCACCGCCGCCGCGTAAAACACGGGCGACAGGAAAAAGCCCATCGCCACCAGGCTCGCGCCCACCGTGCTCCAGGCGATCAAGGCATCGCGTCGCCCCTCCCCGAGGGTCACCGCCGTGGCCAATACCGCGCAGGCTAGGAAGAGCGCACACAAGGCGAGGTAGTGACCGTATTCACCCGCCACCAGCGCAATCCGCCACACGGTCGGATTCCACGCCGGCACCGCCGTGAACAGTGAACCGGCGAGCAGGACGAGCGAGCAGGTCAGTCCGATCCAGCGCATGCGCGCCATGTATGGAAGAGGGTGCCGGTGGTTGCAACCGGCACCGCACTTTCGTTTTGCCGGCGCGCGGCGGCCGTGTCGCCATCGTCGCGTGCGCCGCCTCGATCAATTGCTCGCCAATCTCGGCTACTGCTCGCGCCGCGAAGCGCGCGACTGGCTGGCGGACGGACGCGTCACCGTCGACGGCGTGGTGGCCCGGCGCCCCAACGACAAGGCCCCGGCGGCCGCCGTGTGCGTCGACGGCGAACCGCTCGACCACCCCGACGGCCTGCTGCTGCTGCTGCACAAGCCCACCGGGCTCACCTGTTCCCACGATCCGCGCGAAGGTCCGTTGATCTATGACCTGTTGCCGCCGCGCTGGCGCGCCCGCAACCCGACGGTCACCTCCGTCGGCCGCCTCGACAAGGACACCAGCGGGCTCCTGCTGCTGACCGACCAGACCGCGCTCGTGCACCGGCTGACCTCACCGAAGCAGAAACTGCCCAAGGTCTACCGGGCGACCGTCGACCGTGACCTCGACCCGGCTCTCAGCACGCTTTTCGCGGCGGGGTCGCTGCAGCTGGAGGGGGAAAAGGCGCCCTGCGCGCCGGCCACGCTCATCATGCGCGAACCGCGGGTCGCCGAGCTCACGCTCATCGAGGGCAAATACCACCAGGTCCGCCGCATGTTCGCCAGCCAGGGCTGGCACGTGGACACCTTGCACCGGGAGCGCTTCGGGCCGTTGGTCTTGGGAGACCTCGCGCCCGGCACCTGGCGCGAGTTGCCCCTCGATACCTTTGGCTGATGTCGCTGTCGCTCGATCCCATCGTCACCCCCCGGCTGCGCCTTGAACTCTACCGCCTGGAAGCGCTGCGCCGGCTGGCCGACGACCAGTATGACCAGAGCGAGAGCGCCGATTTTCCGTTCCGGGTGGAGGACCGCTCACAGCTGCCGGAAGCATCGTTTGCTCACCACCGGCTGGGCCTCATCGAAGCCGATCCCTTGCAACGTCCGTGGATGGTGCGGGCCATCGTCCGCCAGACGGACTACCTGCTGCTCGGTCGCATCAACTTTCACTCCCGGCCGCCCGCCGCCTGGCTCCTCGCGCACGCGCCCTTTGCGACCGAACTGGGCTATTCGATCGGCGCCGCGTATCGCCGTCAGGGTTACGCCACGGAGGCGTTGCTCGGGATGTTGCACTGGGCCCATCGGCACCACGGCCTGAGCGATATCTTCCTGTCCGTCTCGCCCGCCAATGTCCCTTCGCAGCGACTCGCCGCCAAACTGGGTTTTCGTAAAGTCGGCGAGCAGCTCGATGAGATCGACGGCCTGGAGCACATCCTGCGCGCCGACTACGCCACCGTCGTCCGCGCCGCCGCCGGTTGACATGCACCCGCGTCGTTCCGGGGTAGAGTTGACCGGGGGCAACGGGTGAGGGATCGTAAGCGTCCCCCATGTCAGCCCGCTTTCCGTTTACCTCCGCCCTGGCCGCCGTTTGGGCCGCATCTTTGACCGCCCAGACGGTGACGCTCGATCCGCTGGTGATCAGCGCCACCCGGGCGGCGCGCCCGTTGTCCGAACTGCCGGTCACCGTCGACGTGCTGCCGGCCGAAGCCGTGGTCGCCTCGCCCGCCCTGGCGATTGACGACACGCTCAAGGACTCGGCGGCCTTCAGTCTCTTTCGCCGCACCAGCAGTCTCGCCACCCATCCGACCGCGCAAGGCGTGTCCCTCCGCAACCTCGGGCCCAACGGGGCCGGCCGCACCCTCGTGCTGGTCGACGGCATCCCGCTCAACGACCCGTTCGGCGGTTGGGTGACCTGGACCAAGGCCCCCCGCCTGGACCTCGCCGGGGTCGAGATCGTGCGCGGCGGCGGTTCCAGCGCCTGGGGCAGCGCCGCCCTCGGCGGCACCGTGCAGCTGTTCACCCAGCCCAACGAATCCGCCACCAACCGGCTGCGGCTCGAGGCCGGCGACTTCGGCACACTTGGCGCCGAGTTCGTCGGCCACACCCCGGCCGGCTCCGGCCAGCTGCGCTTTGCCGCCCGCGGCCTGACCTCCGACGGCTTCCGCCGCACCGATCCCGCCCACGCCGGCCCGATCGACCGCCCGACCTCGCTCGACGAGGCCTGGGTGCAACTCGGCTGGCTCGGCACCAATGCCGCCGGCACCACCACCGGGTTCACCGCCCGCGTCTTCGGTGAGGAGCGCGGCAACGGCACCCCGCTGCAGGCCAACGATACGCGCGAGGCCATGGTCGGTGCCCACGCCAGCGGCCGCCGCGACCTGCTGGGCATGCCGGCCGACTGGACCGCCGCCGCCTATTTTCAGACGCAGGAATTCGCCAGCCTGTTCACCGCCGTCACCGACGCGCGCGACGACGAGACTCCGGTCCTCGATCAATACTCCGTGCCAGCCGACACCTTCGGCGCCGCCACCACCGCGACCTGGGCGGGCGATGGCAACGTCACCACCCTCGGCGCCGACGTGCGCTGGGTGCGGGGTGAGACCAACGAGCGCTATTTCCGCGTCGGCAACGCCTTCACCCGTGAGCGCCAGGCCGGCGGCGAGGCCGCCCTCGCCGGGCTTTTCGTGCAACACGACCGGGCGGTCAGTCCGACCGTGCATGCCAACCTGTCCGCCCGGCTCGATGCCTGGGCGTTGCGCGACGGGGTGCGCCGCGAAACCGACACGACCACCGGCGCCGTCACCCGCGAGGACACCCTCGCCGACCGCGACGGCGTCGAGTTCAGCCCGCGCGCCGGCATCGTGGCCGAGCTCGCCGCCGGCTGGCGCGCCACCGCTGCGGTCTACCAGGCGTTTCGCCTGCCCACCCTCAACGAACTCTACCGACCGTTCCGGGTGGGCAGCGTCATCACCGAGGCCAATCCCAACCTGAAGCCCGAGTCCCTGACCGGCGGCGAAGCCGGCCTGCACTGGACCGGCGAACGCGGCTCATTGCGGGTCACCGCCTTTGCCAACGCCCTCGATGACGCCGTGGCCAACGTCACCTTGGGCTACGGCCCGGGCGTCGTGCCGGGCGTCGGCTTCGTGCCCGCCGGTGGCATCGGTCGCCGCCGCGAAAACCTTGAGCGGGTGCGGGTCAACGGGCTCGAACTGTCCGGGACCTGGCAGGCCGACGACACCCTGGCCCTGCGCTTCGACTACCTCTACAGCGACGCCACCGACACCGCGACCGACCTGCGCCTGCCCCAGGTCTCACGCCACACCCTCGTGCTCGGCGCCGACTGGCAGCCCGCCCCCCGCTGGACCGTCGGCGGCCGCCTGCGATACGTGAGCGATGCCTTCGACGACGACGACAACCTGCTCGTGCTCGACGCCGCCACCACGGTCGACCTGCGCCTCGGCTGGATGGTCAGCGACCGCATGGAGGTCTTTGCCGCCATGGAGAACGTCTTTGACGAGGACGTCGTCGCCGGCCGCGATCCGAGCGGCCAGCTCGATCTCGGCACCCCGGGTTTCAGCCGCGCCGGCGTCACGTGGACGTGGTAAGCCAAACGTCGGCCAGCGGCGAGACCCCGGAAAGAAACGGGGCACTGCGCGGCCCGGCCGGTGTCTAAAGTGTTAGTAAACAATCCCTCAGCCCATGTCCTCACCTGAACTCACTGGATCCGAACGCCGCGCCCTGCGGGGCCATGGCCAATTGCTCGACGTCTCCTTGATGATCGGCAAGGAGGGTTTGAACAACCAGACCGCCCGTCACCTCGACGAACACCTCACCCGGGACCAACTGGTCAAGGTGCGCTCACACATTCCTCATCGGCACGCCCGCAACGAGGCGTTCGAAAAACTCGCGGAGGAGACCAACAGCGCCCTGGTGACCACCGTCGGCCATGTGGCGATCTTCTACCGCCCGGCCCCGGTCACCAGTACGGCGGCGGCCGCGCCCGCCACCCCCACGAGCTGACTTGGCCCCGGCGGAATGAGCCGCGCCCGCCGGCGAACCGGAAGGCGCGGCTCGACTCGACTCTCGTCCCACGCCAGCAGGACGAAAGGGTTGGGCTAAGCCGGTCGGGGCTCATCCTAGCGCAACCGTATCTCCCCGACCATACGCATACTTGCGCAGGCCCAGGTGGACGCGTGCCGGGGCGCGGCCGTAATCCCCCGGATGGAATCGCCGATTGCCATGCCCGCACCGACCCCGGAGATTGCCGGCCACACCCATGCTGCTCGACGACTACGGATGGAATGAGGCCTGGGCGGACGCCTTCGCGCCGCACGCCGCCGCCGGCTACGATCCCGCCCGCGTCGTCTGTGAGCTGCGCCGCAAATTCTACGCCGTGCAGACCGCCGAGCGCGAGGCGCTGGCCGAGTGTCGCGGCGGGTTCTTCCACCGCACCGCGTTGACCGCCGACTTTCCCGCCGTGGGCGACTGGGTGGCGATCAGCCGCCGCGAGCACGACACCCGCCTCGACATCCACGCCGTGCTCCCGCGCCGCACCAAATTTTCCCGCCGCGCCGCCGGCGAGGAGCAGATCGAGCAGGTCGTGGCCGCCAACGTCGACGCCGTGCTCCTGGTGAGCGGCCTCGACCGCAACTACAACCCGGCGCGCATCCAACGCTTCCTAGTCGCCGCCCGCGAAAGCGGCGCCGATCCCGTCATCGTCCTCAACAAGGCCGACGTGCATCCCGATCCCACCGCCGTCCAGGCCGAGGTGGAACAGCTCGTGCCCGGCGTGCGGGTCATCGTGACCAGCACGGTGCGCCGCCGCGGCCTCAAAGCCCTGCAGGACCTCGCTCGGCCCGGCGTCACACTCGCCCTGCTCGGCTCCTCCGGCGTCGGCAAGTCGACCCTCGCCAACGCCCTCGCCCGCGATGAATTCCTGCCCACCGGCGACGTGCGCGACAAGGACAGCAAGGGACGCCACACCACCACCCGTCGCGAGCTGGTGCGCACGCCCACCGGCGCCCTGCTCATCGATACCCCCGGCCTGCGCGAACTGCAGCTGTGGTCGGCCGACGAAGGCGTGACCGAGGCGTTCGCCGATATTGAGGCGCTCGCAGCGCAGTGCCGGTTTTCCAATTGCCACCACGACACCGAGCCCGGCTGCGCGGTGCAGGCCGCATTGGTGGCGGGCACACTGCCCGCCGAGCGCTACGAACACTATCGCAAGCTGCGCGGCGAACACGCCCCCAAGCCGACCGCTCCCCGCCCCGCCCGGGCCATGGCCAACAAACCCGGCTGGCGCCAACGCGCCTTCGAACCCAAGCGCGGCGGTAAGATCGGCCGCGACGATTGAGGTCCGCGGCGACGTCAGCCGACCTCCAGCAAACTGACTTCGGGGCGGCAGTTGAACCGCACCCCGTGCAGGTTGCCCACCCCGCGGGTCGTGAAGATTTGGCGATCGTTCCAGGGATTCAGGCCGGCGACATACCGGTGATCCCGCACCGGCGCGAAAGGCGTCCCCCCCCGTGAACGGAATCCGCAGCTGCCCACCATGCGTGTGTCCGCACAACATCAGGTCCCAATCCAAATGACCGAACAGGTCCTTCGCATCGGGGTTGTGGTTGAGCACCAGCCGCAATGGCCGCCCGGTCCCCGCCGTTGCTCCTAAGGTCCGGAACGCGTCCTCCGGTTCACAGTCGCCGGCCCAGAAATCGCCCACGCCCACCAGCTGCACCGGCCGATTCGCCACCGTCACTTCCTCCGCCGCGTTGTGCAGCCAGCGGATATTCGCCGCGGCCAGCAGGTGCGCCGCCGGTTCGAGCGTTGGATACCCGCCCGCCAAACGCGCCCAACCGCCACCGTCATGGTTGCCCACCACGGCATAGGTGGGAGCATGGGCCGGCAGGGCCGCCAGCAGCGCCGCAAGATCGTCGCCGGACGCGTAGCGGTCGGTCCAAAAATCGCCGGTCAGCAGGATCAGGTCCGGGCGTTCGGCGAGACCCAATTCGATCGCCCGCCGCAACATCGGCAAAGGCACGGGACCGGACGCATGCAGGTCGGACAGGTGCAATACACGGACGGGCGGCACACCGGGCCACCGGCCGAAGTCGATCCGGCGGCGGGAAAC
>Ga0181606_10005937_pt1 | contig 10035 bp, 8 predicted proteins | sample 041ome_10_FD_132994 | JGI IMG/M metagenome (GOLD analysis project Ga0181606, IMG submission 132994) | Coastal salt marsh microbial communities from the Groves Creek Marsh, Skidaway Island, Georgia - 041412US metaG (megahit assembly) | ecosystem: Environmental > Aquatic > Marine > Intertidal zone...
CGCCCAAGAGTTCATATCGACGGCGGTGTTTGGCACCTCGATGTCGGCTCATCTCATCCTGGGGCTGTAGCCGGTCCCAAGGGTATGGCTGTTCGCCATTTAAAGAGGTACGTGAGCTGGGTTCAAAACGTCGTGAGACAGTTTGGTCCCTATCTGCTGTGGGCGCTGGAAGTTTGAGGGAGCCTGTTCCTAGTACGAGAGGACCGGAATGGACACACCTCTGGTGTACCTGTTGTCACGCCAGTGGCATCGCAGGGTAGCTAAGTGTGGAAGAGATAACCGCTGAAGGCATCTAAGCGGGAAACTCGTCTCAAGATAAGACTTCCCGGGGCCTCGAGCCCCCTAAAGGGTCGTTCAAGACCAGGACGTTGATAGGCTGGGTGTGGAAGCGCAGTAATGTGTGAAGCTAACCAGTACTAATTGCCCGTGAGGCTTGACCCTATAACCCTGTTGATGAATCCAATGATTCTTGACGCGCTTTTGAAGTAGTGTCGATTCAACCCATCTCAAATACTGATTGTTGGTTTCTTAGGAGGCCAGCGATACAAAGACCACGTTGTTATACAACTTACGCCTGACGACCATAGCGAGGTGGAACCACCCCTTCCCATCCCGAACAGGACTGTGAAACGCCTTTGCGCCGATGATAGTGATCATTCGATTGTGAAAGTAGGGCATCGTCAGGCTATTCAACACCAAACCCTTGCTGGCTTAACCGCGGCAAGGGTTTTTTTATTTTCTGTTGTCATAATGCATCCAGAAAACCAAAGGAGGCAGCATGTCACAGGTTGGGCCACTTATTCGTTACCTTCCGTGGGTAAGCACGGTCCCTTTGGCGGCACTGGGCTATCTGGTTAGCCCGTGGCTAAGCCTCATTGCAATAGGCCTCTTTCTTCTTGGGGTTCAAGACGTCATGCAGGCTCACCATGCCGTACGTCGCAACTACCCACTCACCGGTCGCCTTCGCTATGCCTTGGAGTCAATACGCCCCGAAATTCGTCAGTACTTCATCGAAAGCGATGACGACAAACTCCCGTTTTCTCGCCACCAGAGGGCCATGGTTTATGCCCGATCCAAAGAGCAGAACGACAAACGTGGCTTTGGAACCATTAAGGACTATTACCAGCAAGATGCCCAGTGGCTCGCGCACTCAATGCGCCCGGTCCACACCGACACCAAAAACTTAAGGGTCTGGGTTGGGGGGCCTGAATGCAAGCAGCCCTATTCAATGTCGGTCTTCAATATCTCTGCCATGAGCTTTGGGTCGCTATCGGCCAATGCCATTCAGGCCCTGAACAAGGGAGCGGCCAAGGGAGGCTTCGCCCACGACACGGGCGAGGGAAGCATGTCGAAATATCACCGCCAACATGGCGGCGATCTGGTCTGGCAGATTGCCTCGGGCTACTTTGGCTGTCGTACGGCCGATGGACAATTCGACCCTCAGCGCTTCGAAGAGCAGGCCCAAGACCCCCAGGTAAAACTTATTGAAATTAAGATTTCGCAGGGGGCAAAGCCCGGACATGGGGGCATGCTTCCAGCTGCGAAAGTAAGCGCCGAAATCGCCCAGGCGCGGGGGATTCCCATGGGTCAAGATTGCATATCTCCCGCCAGTCACTCCGCCTTTACCACCCCCCTTGAGCTCATGGCCTTTATCGCTCAGCTTCGTGAGCTATCCAAAGGCAAGCCCATTGGCTTAAAGATGTGCATTGGCCAAGTTCAAGAATGGTTTGGTCTGGTGAAGGCCATGCTGACCACCAAGGTAACCCCCGACTTCATCGTCATTGACGGGGCCGAGGGCGGCACGGGTGCAGCCCCCATTGAGTTTGCCGACCACATGGGCATGCCCATGCGAGATGGCCTTCGCTTGGTTCACAACACGCTGGTGGGCGCGGGCTTGCGCAGCCAGATTCGGCTCGGGGCCTCTGGCAAGATTCTCTCGGCCTTTGATATTGCACGATGCATTGCGCTTGGGGCCGACTGGTGTAACTCGGCGCGAGGCTTTATGTTTGCCATTGGCTGCATTCAGTCACGCAGCTGCCACACCGACGCCTGTCCAACCGGCGTGGCCACTCAAGATCCGGTGCGCCAGCGTGCATTGGTGGTGACCGATAAGGCGGAGAGGGTGTATCGCTACCATGCCAACACGATTCATATGTTAGCCGAGATGATGGGGGCGGCGGGGCTTTCGCACCCAAGCCAGATAACGGCAGACCTGCTTATGACCCGCGATACGCATGGCCAAGCGGTACCCTTTTCATCAAAGGAAACAACCTTGGCAGAAGGGGTTTTGATGGGGACTCCGGAGCTTATCGAACTTCTGCCGGAGCCCTTTGCGAGTCACTGGCAGGTCGCCAGTGAAACGCGGTTTGGGGCGGAACGGCTCGCTTAGCTTGCCATCCGCATGGGCTCAGGCTGCTTGGCCAGAAGGCTGGGCACGGAAGACCATGCGCCACGAATCTCGCCCATGAGCCCTGTTATTTCAGCCAGGGCGTCCAGATCATTGTGAAGATTTACATGCAACAGGCGGCGAGTCACATAGCCATAGAGCTCATCGAGGTTCTTCGCAATGTCGCCACCCTGCTCAAAGTCAAGTGCGCTCTGAAGGCCAAGGACGATCTTGCCGGCGCGGGCAAGGCTACGAGACTTCTCTTCAATGGCGCCCCTCTTAATCTGACCCTCTGCCGATCGTAGGCTTTCCACCAGGCCATCAAAAAGCATTTGAATGAGCTGAATATTGTCGGCGGTAGCCACACCCGTTGAGACCTTCACTTCGCCGTAGCTTGCAATTCCTCGTTTCATCGTTCGCATGGTAAACCCCTTTTCAGACTGGGTGGTGAACACTTCAATACTTTTAGAATCGGCGCCGGCGCAAACTTCTTTAGAACCACAGACCGCCCACAACGCCTAAAAACCCCGCAGAAAAACCCTTAAGAACTTAGGCCGGCACGCCATCTTGCTTCATGGCCGCCTTGGCTGCCGCAGCAACCGCCGCGGTCATTTCAGGCGAATTTAAGCCAACAGCCGGAGGTGCGGGTTCGGCGCCAGCCCCACTGTTATCCGCACCGGGGGCGGGAAGAGCGGGTGGACTGCCTGTCTGGCTATCGCCAGCCTCGCTAAAACCCTCTGCCGATGGGGTTTGAGCTGCGGCGGGATCAAGCGGGAGAAGTCGCTCAGCAAGCCCATCGGCATTACCCATTCCCGTACGGGTTGAGATAACCTTCAGAGCATCAAGTAACGACTTCTGCAAGGGTTGACGGCTCTCGGGCGTTTGCGCTGCAACCGAGTCAAAACCCGCCTGATAGATGGCGTCGGCATGCTGCTGCGGGATCCACGAAATAACCGACCCACGAAGTCCTTTTACCTTGCGCTTATTCTGAGGAACAGATGCCTTACCGGCGTTACCGTTCTCCACTCCCTCATGGAAAAGCTCCTCGCAATGCTTCGCAAGCAAGACGTGGTAACGGGGCTTTAACTCTTCAACAAGCTTCTCGTCAATATCAGGCAGCGGCTTGCCCGTCATGGCGTCCCAAAGCCGCTTACTTACCATGGTGCCAAAGCTTGTATCGGGCTTATCGGAATCCTCTTGGGGCAACGGGGCACCCTCATGCCCATCGGCATCGGAAAACGCGAGGGCGGGCGGACCACCGCTAGCGTTGGCCTGCCCAGCGTTGGGGTGGTTATGCTCGTCCTCAAGGTCGTACTCTTCCGGAACAATCGCCCGATGCACACCGCGCACCTGGTCGACCACCAGAATCATAAGAAGGAGCATCATGGCCAGGATGGCCAGAATCGAAAATAAGAGTATTGATCCCATGGCCTTAACATCGACGCAGACCGCGAAGACTTAAGGCTAACACTTCAAAAGGTTACGCTACGAAAAACCCGGGCCTTCTACGGTCGAGGCCAGGCCAGCCATCACGACCCTCGAGGAAGAAAGCCGATTAACTCAAGCCAGTTTAGACGGGCTGACCCTCCGGATCGGCGTCGCCTTCACCGTCCTCAGACATCTCTTCACGCATAAAGCCAAGCGCCTGGAAGGGGGGCTCTAGCTTGAGCTCCTCGGAGATCTTGTCGGCAATGGCCTGACAAAGCTCAATGGACTGCTCGGCCGAAATCTCCTCGTTTTGGTAGGCCGCCCCAATTTTGAAGACCTCTTCCGCGAAGCTGAACGGAATGTAGGCAATGATCTCCCCATTGACAGACTTGATGGTCTGAAAAGACGATGGCGAGGGTGCCGGAGGCTTATCGTCTCCTGAGGCAATGGCCATCATTGATTTCTCGGTGAAGTCCGCAGTTTTCTCCGCCCCATCAATAAAAGTTTTATCAAGAACAGCCCGACAGCGAAGACCCATGCGAATACGGGCAGCCATCTCGGCACGACCATCACCCGTCTCGGCGCAGGTTTTCTCGTACTCCTGCTTGGCCTTAATCATCTCTTCTTTTTTGGCGTCGCCAAAGAAATTTCCCAGCATGGTGGTTCTCGAATTAAGCGGTTGAATTAGAAACTCATAATGATACGATAGAAAACCTAGGCGCCCTCAAAACCAAGTGTTTTACGCAGCTTTTTAATGTTGGCCGACAAAATCTGGCTCACTCGCGATTCGGTCACGTTTAACGTAAGCCCAATCTCTTTCAAGTTCATTTCTTCCTGGTAATAAAGCGCCATCACCAGGCGGTCGCGCTCGGGCAGAGCCTCGATGGCCGCCACTAAAGCCTCCATAAACTCCGACTCCTCAGCCTGAGCCTCCGGCTGACTGCTACTGGCATCGGGTATGGACAGCGCCTGCTCGGCAACATCTTCAAGGTAGACCGTGTGGAACTGTGCTGCCTTGCGCCGATCCTCCTGGTAGTCGTCAATGTCCTTACCAAGGGCGGCGGCAACTTCAGCCTGAGAAGGCTCGCGGCCAAGCACGGAGGACAATTGCCGAACCTCCTCGGAATGCTGCTTATTAATGGCGACTGCTGAACGCGGCAGGTTCGACATCCGGCGAACCTCATCAATAATGGCGCCCCGCACGCGACTGTGGGCAAAATGCTCGAAAGGGACTCCTTTGGCAGCGACATAGGACTTGGCGGCTTCAATAAGGCCAACGGTCCCAACCTGAATAAGCTCGTCAAGGTCCATAAAGGACGCAAGCCTTGGGCGAAGATGCAGTGCAATTCGCTTAACCAGCCCGAGGTGAGACAACACCAAGGACTCGGGGTCGTTCTCGGCCTGCTGGTAGGGGTTAGGGCCTCTCATCTTCAAGGGCGGTTTTGTTAATGCGGCGGTTTCAGTCGTTAGCATCAGCTTAGTTGTCGTTCAATGAAGAAGGATAGCCCACCCAGGCTGCCTTCAAGTGGACTGAGCTGGCCAATTTCATTGGCCAGGGCGCGGAAATTTCGACTGGCAAGGCTTCCAGGAGCGAGTGCCACCAAGGGTTTGTGCTGACGCAGGGAGGTAAGAACCATTTCGTCCGCCTCAATGGACCCCAAGTAGTGCAGGGGCTGTCCAAGAAAACGCAGCGAGACATCTTGAATACGCTTGAAAAGCATTTCGCCTGCGGCTTGACTGTCCACCATATTGGGAACCAGGTAAATTTGATCGGCGGCGCCCTCTTGGGCAAGAACCTTGATGGTTCCGTAGGCATCTGCAATGGAAGAAGGCTCGTCGCGAACCACAATGAGTCGTCGCTGCACTGCGCGCATGAATGTCATCACCTGAGGTGAAATTCCGGCAGCAATGTCCACAATAAGGTAATCGAGGTCTTCTTCAAGCTCACTAAAGGCCTGCACCACGCCGGCCGCCTCTTTGGGACCAAGCGCAGCCATATCCAAGAGCCCCGAGCCACCCGGAATGAGGCGCACACCTTGAGCGGTGGTGGTCACAATGTCGGCAAGTGATTTCTCGCCTGAGATCACATGGCTCATATTGAAGGGTGCCCGATGCCCAAGCGCAATCTGCGCATTGGCAAGGCCTAAGTCGGCATCAAACAAAAGCACGCGCTTGCCTTGAGCGGCAAGTGCAACGGCTAGATTCACCGAGACGGTTGTTTTGCCGACGCCTCCCTTCCCGCTGGCAATACCAATAACTTCGGGCTTTGAAGATAAGTTCATGGCGTCGGCTTAAGAAGAGTGTTTGGGAGCTAAAACAGTCTGGGTGGACTGAAAGCTTGGGGAAATTGTAGCCAGGGCCTCGGTAGAAAAACCCAGTACACCATGGGAGGCCTCGGAGGCCAGATAATCCTCAGCCGCGGCAGCAAGCTGATCTCGGGCAAGGCTCGCAAGCACCTCTCCAGACATGGGTGCAGCGTTTAGGTTGCCCCCCCCCTTCGATGCCTCATTCATAAGGGCAAGAGGCTTTTGCTGCAAGGCCTGAACAAGGCCCCAGCATTGGGCTGACTCGTCAAGTTTAGTAAGAATAAGGTCGTCCCAAGGGCAGAGCTTAAAAAGCTGTAAGGCCTGTGCCAGGCTAATGTCGCAGGGTAGGGCTAGGTGCAGCTCGGCCTTCGGAATTTGTTTTGCAATGTCATCGCAATGGTCTTTAAGCTGGGGTCCCGGCGTATCAATAAAAATAGCGCGTCGTCCTTTTAGCTCCTCAACCAGGCTCGGGAGTAAGCTTGCCTCGGTGACCCGAAAAGCCTCCAGGCCCGAACGGGAGCAGCTTAACTGCAGCTGCGACCAGGCGCCAAGCCGGTTGTCGCAGTAGCTAATGACAGCCACCTGCTCAGCACCCCAGACCTCGGCTGCCTTTTGCGCAAGGCGCGTAACGGACTGAGTCTTACCGGAACCTGAGGGACCACAGACGACATGAATGCCCTCTGTTGGAACCTTGGTAATGGTTTTGGGAAGGCCTGCCGAAAGAATGTCCCCAGCTTTTTGCAGCGCCGCGTCGATAGTTTCTTCCGATTGAATCTCGTCTATAAGAAGCACGCGACTTGCCGTTGAGACCCCAAGGGTTTCCAGTGCGGTATTCAATGCCTGACCCAGTGACGATAAACCGACAGGGCCAAGCGCAGAGAGTTGTTGCTGAAGACGAAGTTCGCGTCGTAAGACGGCCATCTCTTGCCGAACGATGTCTACAATCTCTCGGGCACGAAGCTGTTCGCGGTGGCTCTCACCGGTGGCCTCACCGGTGTTTTTGGCGGTAGTGTTATTGACGCTAGCCTTTGCTCGCTTTGCCTTTGTGCTTTTTGGCGCGGGGCTAAGCGTCTGAGTGAATATAGCCTCAAATTCAGCACCCGTCTCGGCTAACTCGTTACCGGCATTTTCGCTTACGCCTTTGTCAGCCTGCAATTCGCCAGGGCTATGGTCTGAATCAATATCCTCTGTCAGGTCCCTAAGCTCGAGATCCTCACGTTTAAATGACGGCTCAATATCAACGGCAACAATCACCTCGGTCTGGCCGTTCACCTGTTCATGCGAGACCACAAGGGCATCCGTCCCGTAAAGGCTCACGGCTTTTTCCGTCGCTGCGCGAAGGTCTCTAGCAAGGATGCGTTTTAGTTCCATAAGGGTCTCCAGACTACTTTCCTAGATTCTTAAGCAAGGTCTATTCCGCTTTTTCACGAATTTCAACCGTTTCAATCACTTTGACAGACTGATCATCGGGGATCTCGGCGTAAGAGAGCACCGTAAGACCCTCAACACGATGTCGGGCCGCTCGCGACAACCACGGACGTAAAACCGGAGAGACAACAAGAACCGCGTTATTACCCGCTTCTTCAACGTTTTTGGTGCTGTTTCGCAGAGCCCGGAAGAGGCCTTCAGCAAGCCCAGGCTCAAGGACCACATTGGCCAGGTCACCGCGATGCTGCTGCAGTATGTTGTGCAGCATCTGCTCAAGCGCGGGGTCCAGCGTCATTACAGGTAGCGTGTCCTCGTTCTCAAGCAAGGCCTGCACAATCATCCTGCCAATTCGTGGCCGAACCAGCCCGGTGAGTTCGGTGGCGTCTTGGGTCTTGCTGCAGGCGTCTGACAGTGCCTCCATAATTGACCGCATGTCCCGAATGGAGACGCCTTCTTCAAGAAGGTTTTGAAGAACTCGAGTGACAACACCCAGGGGAAGCTTGGCTGGAACCACATCTTCAACCAGCTTGGGAAACTTCGTGGCGAGTTTATCGAGCAACTGCTGCGTCTCATCGCGGCTAAGCAACTCGGAGGCACTCTCGCGCAAGACTTTGTTCAGATGCGTGGCAATGGCTGTGGCTGCATCCACCACGGTGTAGCCAAGGGTTCGTGCATAGTCGCGCTGAGAGGGGTCAATCCAGACCGCGTCAAGGCCAAAGGCAGGCTCTTTGGTGGGAATGCCCTCAAGCGTGCCGTAGACCTGGCCTGGGCTAATGGCAAGCTCTCTGCCCACTTTGGCCTCACCCTTGCCACGTACCACCCCATTAATAATGATGGTGTAGTGATCGGGGTCGAGTGTTAAGGAGTCACGAATACGAACGGGTTGAATTAAATATCCAAGCTCGGCGGATAACTTCTTACGAACGCCTTTAACACGGGCCATAAGTTGGCCACCGGTTTCGGCGTTTACCAACGGAATAAGACCATAGCCAATCTCAAGGCCAATGACGTCAACCGTATCCAGGTCATCCCAGTCGAGCTCTTTCGGTGTGTCGGAATCGTCTGCCGATTCCCCGGCCTTCTCCCGCATAGCCTTTTGAACCTCGGGGTCGGCTAGGCGCTTTTGCATCACCATGTAGCCTATTCCTGATGACACAAGGGCAAGCGAGACAAAAACCATGGTGGGCATGCCAGGAACAAGGCCAAGGATGCCAAGAATGCCGGCGGAAACAAAAAGTGCAGATGGGCTTGCAAGCTGAGAGCTTGCCTGCTCGGTCATTGATTCACTTGTGGTGACTCGCGTAACCACAATGGCTGTCGCAAGCGACAACAGCAGGGCGGGAATCTGAGCAACCAGGCCATCGCCAATGGTTAGTAAGACATACGTTTCACCAGCCTCTTTGATGCTTAGGTCGTGCTGGGCCATTCCAACAACCATTCCGCCAATGACGTTAATGAACAAAATAAGAAGGCCAGCAACCGCATCACCACGAACGAACTTTGAGGCACCGTCCATCGAACCAAAGAGGTCTGCCTCTTGTGAGATCTCCTCTCGACGCTTCTTTGCAGTCTCCTGGTCGATAACTCCGGCGTTGAGGTCGGCATCAATGGCCATTTGCTTGCCGGGCATTGCATCCAATGTAAACCTTGCCGAGACCTCGGAGACACGCCCAGCACCCTTCGTAATCACGATGAAGTTAATGATGATCAGAATGGCAAAGATGATGATGCCTACAAAGTAGTTCCCGCCGATTACGAACTCTCCGAAGGCCTCAATAACCTTACCTGCGGCATCAGGACCGGTGTGGCCCTCAACAAGCACAACTCGCGTTGAGGCGACGTTAAGCGCCAGCCTCAGCATGGTGGTGAAGAGCAAGATGGCTGGGAACGACGAAAACTCGAGTGGCCTTGTAATGCCAATGGCCACAAGAATGACAATCAGGCTAATCAGAATGTTGAAGGTAAAAAGAATGTCGAGCAGCCAGGCGGGCAAGGGCAGCACCAGCATGCTCATGATGAGAAGCACAAGCGCCGGCACACCTAGGCCAGATGCATCAAAACGCGAGAGGTTCTGTCGTATGTTTGACAGACTCAAATCAGCCATTGTTTCCTTGGTTAACCTATAAAAATCATTGACTTGAAATTTCTGAATTGGGCCCGAGCTTCATGAGGTATGAAGACTAAGCAACCGCTATGCCATGGAAGGCGCAGGTGGGCCAGGTTGGACTCCCACGGGGTCAGTGGCCCAGTTCAGCCGGCAGGGCCTCGCCGCTTTCTGGTTGGCGCAGAACTTGCTGGTTTTCCGACACCCTGCCCATGACGATTTTTAGGTTGATTGTTTATGCCCTTTACCGATCACTACAACACCAGTGCGCTGAACCTCTCAGAATCGAAGGCGCTTGCCGCAGATCGACTCTTCGCCGATATCACGACAGCGCCTACCCCTAAAGAAGACTTCAGCAAAGTCTTTGCCAGAGTTCACAAGCC
>Ga0181606_10005939_pt1 | contig 10032 bp, 10 predicted proteins | sample 041ome_10_FD_132994 | JGI IMG/M metagenome (GOLD analysis project Ga0181606, IMG submission 132994) | Coastal salt marsh microbial communities from the Groves Creek Marsh, Skidaway Island, Georgia - 041412US metaG (megahit assembly) | ecosystem: Environmental > Aquatic > Marine > Intertidal...
ACAGAAATCGCAGGAATTAATATCAAAGACCTTGTTGATAAAGCACCTAAAACAAGCAGACGTAAAATTGTAAAAGTATCAAAAAGTAAGAAAAGTAAAAAATCATCAAAAAAATAAATATATATTAATTTAATTGTAATTTATATCAAATAATATATAATTATAAATATGTTATAATTATATATTTTAAATGGGGTCTTTTCTAAGTCTTACCCCATCATGTATGAAAAATCAAATAAAAGAAGACGAAAATGAAAAAATATTACAAGAATTAAAAAGTAATATGAATTTATTAAAAAGTAGAATAAATAAAATAGAAACTAAAATAGAAATTATATTATTAACAATACAAAAAAAATCTAAATAGAATAGAAATAGATATATTCAATTTATTTAATATATCTAGTATAATGGATTACTTGTAACATCAATTCCACAAAATTCTTCTGGATTTTTACTATAATCAACTGAATTATAAATTCCAATTTTTATAGATTGTTCTAATAAAAATATAAAATTCTCACCAAATTCACTATTATGACCATATGATGTAGATAAAACATGTGCTAATTCGTGAATTGCAACAAACATTAGAATATTAATATTATGTAATTCCATATTTGATTTCTCTCGAAGACATAAATGCATTTCTTTACCTTTATCAATAGTATAAGATGTTCCAGAATCAGTTACTGATGTTTCTTGGATATTATGTGGTTTAAACCGTTCACTCATAATTTTTACATTTTCATTTTCTGGAAAATTTGCAACACAATAATTAATTAATTTTTCTAATCGTCGTTTAATTTCTGCCATTAATTCTGCAGCTTGTTCTTTATCGGGTAAATCTCTAACTAAATGAAATTCTTCATTTCCTGATTTTTCATATACTAATCCAACTGAATCTATTTTAAAATATCCAATAATTAATAATACAACGATAATTATAATAGCAAAATATAAAGAAGTAAAATTTTCTGTTTCTGCCATAAATAATAAATATATAATCTACTAATAAATTATTTTTTAAACTTTTACAATTTTATTTTTAGATTATATAAATAATAATTATGTCTTTTTTAGAAATTAAAAATGCATCTAATATTAAACGAAATACTATTTCAATTAATTCTGCTGAAAGAACTACTGGAACAAGAAATGATTTTACTTATGATTTACCAACACCAATTACAGATGTTCGATTAATTACATTAAATTCAGTTGAATTTCCTCAAACAATATATAATATTAGAGAAATAAATAATTCATTTACTTTTGTATCTCCTCTTGGTGTCACACATTCAATATCTTTAACGCCAAGTACATATGATTTACCAAGATTATTAGAAACATTAGTTGATAAAATTGAGGCAGTTGCAGATGGTGGGGTTGATATAGAAATTTTTTTTGATGATTATGAGTATTTTACATTTGTTTCTGTTGGTGGAGTTACTTCTTTTGGATTAGATTTTGGTATTACAAATAGTATTGGTTCAGTTTTAGGAATATCAGAACAATCTTTTTTTGGTATAACAACATTGACAAGTGTTGAACCAATTAATCTTATTACTGATAAAAATCTTTATATTTGTTCAAGCGCTTTAACAACAAATACATATGATACTACTACAACATCTTCTGGAATATCTAATGTTTTAACTAAAGTTCAATTAAATGAAAACTTTGGTGGTCTTATTTCTATAAATAGTGAAGTTAATATTAGAAATAAAATTGCATCATTATCTTCAATAGATATATCATTAAGAGATAAACAGAATAATATTATTGAAATACAAAATGATAATATTACTTTAACATTTGATATATATAGTCGTGTTTTTAATAATCCATTTACTGTTTAATTTTTATATTAAATAATTATATAAAAATTATAATGGCAGGTAAAAGAAATATTTTTAATAGAGATAGAATAGATATTGGAAATCGACAATTCTTAACACTTCGACCAGATAATTTAGGTATTTTAGTTCGTTCAAGACCGAATGATTATGATGAAATTATAACAACAAAGAGTATTTATATGCAATCAAATAATATAACTCCAGTAGAACGTTCTATTGGAATGCCAGTTAGTAGTAATGATAATATATTTATTCGGTTAACTACTCCTAGTAATTTACAAATTACATCAACAAGTGTAAATGATACTTCTGCTGGAACAGGCGCTCAAACTATATATATTGAAGGTTTAATTAAAATTAATAATTCTTGGATAGAAGCAACAGAATCATTTACAATGAATGGTCAAACTCCAGTTGTTTCAACTATAGATAATTGGTGGAGAGTTAATAAGATATGGGTTAATACATCTGGTTCAAGTGAAGTAAATGAAGGAGATATTTATGTTAGTCCAAGTGGAGCGACAACAACTGCTGGTATTCCTGCTATTGGTAATACAATTTGTGCAGTAATTCAAGGTTATAGTAATTCAACTTCTGGAACTTATAGTATTGGTAGCAATAGATTATTCCAATATACAAAAGGTAATTTCTGGATTGACCCAACTAAACCAATCCGTGTTCATGAATTTTTTTATCAAGATTTTTCTGGTGGAGATGATTTAACTAAGTATGAAGTAGGTGAAATATACGCCTAAGTAATCTTTAAAAGAGATTGCTGGTTATTAAACTCAAATAAATGATATAAAATACGAGTTTAATAGCAACATACCTTGATGCGGGAAACTCCTAAAGCCTTAATTACTACTCTTATTTGGAAACTTTTAAGAGGAACTCGGTTAATTGCCGAACCCAATAGTAATAAAATTAAGGATATGTGGACAATCCGCAGACTTACTGTCTAAGTTCATTATGATAGAATATGACAGGGTCTCAACGACTGAACGGGTATGGGCTTCTAATGATGGTCTAATCAACCTGAAGAGGCTTAAGATACAGTCTACTCCCACTTACTAGATAAGTGTTAAAGTATCCCGAAAGGGAGGGTATAAAGGATATATCCGGCCATATCTACATCATATGATTATATTGGTGCTGCAGCATATACTTCAAAAACAGATATAGTTGTTACTTGTTTTACTACAAATGGTACAGCAGATGCATTAACATATTATGTAGAATTTGCTTTATTAGATACATCAAAAATAAATTAATATTATGAACTATTTAATTTAAATATGTTCATAATTAATGAATAATATTAGATTCTAAAATAGAATTATCTGTTATAATTGTACAAATCTCCATTACAGCCATTGTTTGAACTGTTTCAACTGGTGCTGTTGGTGGGGAACTATCTGCACCAAAATCATATAAATCTCCTGCTGGAGTATAAAATTCTAATGTTAAATGACTTATGCTTGCAAGTGGTGGATTAAATTTTTTTAAACAAATATTATTATCTTTTGTTTTACAAGTAACAAAATCTCCATTTACTTTATCTGGTATTAATATTGCAAATGCTTTTCTTAATTTATCATTTGTTCCGGAAATTGTTTGTTGTAATTCTGGAATAATTAGTGTTAAATATGGATGATTACCTGTGAAATTTGGAACAATGCAATCTGTTAAATTAATACTATCTACATTTTTAAGTTGTGTATTAATTGCTGCCCCATCATATTGGTCTGTTGGATTAATTTGAACCATAAATTTATTACTGCCTGGATAAAATGTTCTATTTCTATCTCGACTATCAATTACTACATTCATTTTAGAACGTTTTGTTGGTGCTCGTTCTATTTTTGGTTGTTCTTTATTAATATTTTGTTCAATATATTTATATTCATCTACTGAATTTCTTGGAACAACTGTTTCTCTTACTACTTTTCGTTGTGGTGGAGGAACTGGTAATTTATTTTGAATTGATTGTTGTCTAATGATTGGATTATTATATTGAGTTGAAAATGTAGTATCTAATTTTTTTTGTTGAGAATAAAACTCAGAAAAAGAAAGATTATTCATACTATTTATATAATTTAATATTATATAATTTTTATATAATATTTAAGAATAAGTATTTATAATCATTCGACCTAAATTAAAAAAAATATATAGTCTTATTTTATAGAATACTATGTTTTTTCGAAGTTATGCTTATAAATATATGAAAAGTTATTTATTATTTTCTTTATTATTAATAATATTCGGTTATAAATATTCATTAAAATATTATATGATAACTGGATTATTGATATTTTTAATAATTATATTTTTTTATAGAAGACCATATATTAATCCATATAAAGACGATAATGTATTATTTTCACCTTGTTTTGGTAGAATTAAAGAAATAAGAGATGGACCAAATAATACTTTATTTATTTCTATATTTATTGGATTAACTGACCCACACATTCAATATATTCCTTATAGTGGTCTCATTAAACAAAAATTATATAAAAAGGGTTCATTTTATCCAGCATTTATGGAAAAGAGTAAATATAATGAAAAAATTATTTATAATATTCAAACAAATAGAGGTTTAATTACATTAGCACAACTTGGTGGAGTATTTGCTCGTAATATAGAAAGTTTTGTTAAACAAGGTCAAAAAGTAAATCAAAATGATGAATTAGGATTAATTGGTATTGCTGGGTCTAGATGTGATATTTTTATTCCAAAAAGTGCAAATTTTAATATATTAGTTAAGAAAGGGGATAATGTAGATAATACTACTAAAATCGTCCAATTTATTTAATTATTTATTTATTTAAAATATATTTAAAAAATATTTTCTATAGTAAATATATATAAATAAAAACATTATGTCTGCACCAAACAATACCAACTTCGCTTGTCCAAATGACATTAATATGTTAGCACAAACCGATTATAGACCAAATAAAGCTTTATACACACAAGTACAAAACAACAACCAATTCCGATTATATATGCAAAGAAACGCAGAACAAATCAGACAACAACAATTACAACAATATGCACAAAATATGAACTGTAAATGTGAACCAAGACAAAGTTCCATTATCCAATTTAACTCATCAAAATTAGATATGGCAGCACAAACAGGAAAACAAGAGTAAATATTATAATTAAAAATATATTTTTAATTATATAAAAAATAAAATGATATTTTATTATATATTATGAGTATCTCAAAAACAAGTGATAAGAAGAAATCTAAATCTAAATCTAAATCTAAAAAGGATTCTGTAAAAGATTTAAAAAAAGAAGAAAAAAGATTAAAACAAAGAGAAAAACAAAGACAAAAAGAAATATATAGTAATCCAAAAACAACTATTAGTAATCCAATTAAAAAAGATAAGGAAAAACATCCATTAAATGACGTAAATAAATATAGTTTAAAACAAATCCAAAAAGAAGCAAAAATAGAATCTGATAAATGTAAAAAACTTTTATTGAATAAATTTAAAAAAGTATATACAAAATTTTTAAAAAGGGATAATAAAAAAATATCAAAAGATTTAGATTTTGAAAAATTATTAAAAAAATGTTTAGATAACTTTAAAGAAAATCCAATTTTAGTAATTCATATATCAGAAAGTGTAATGCGTGAATTAATTAAAAATAAACCAAAATATTATATAGAAGCATTTGAATTATATCAACAAAAAAATAAAAAAAATATAATAGTTGAATTTGTAAGAGAAATTCAAAAAATTGAAAAAGATAAAAAAATCAAAGATAAAAAAGAATATATTGACTTAATTCAAAGAGTATATAGTAATCAGATAAGTGATAAGTTTTATTATTATAACAATTTAAAGGCGATTGCAAAAACAAAGCAAATGAAAAAAAAATATACAAAATTAATGAACATAGAAAAGGAAAAATTTAATTATCTTAATAGATTATTAGTTGATTATTATACTTTTAATTATCCAATATCAACACCTCCACAAAATAGAATTAAATTTGGGTGTGTTAATTTTAATAAAAGTATTTCTGGTTGCGCACAATTTTATGGTGAATTTTGGTTGAGATTATATAATAATAAAGATATTAAAGAAAGAATCACAATATCACCAGTAGATAGTTTTTATTTAGGTGATGTAGCAAATTTGAAAGAAAAACATAATATAAACTCATCAATTGGAACATTAGAACATTGTAATCATGTTTTATTTTTAATGAAAAATAAGGATTTTGATAGTTTTGTATATACATTTTATCAAGATAATGAATATAATATTAAAGATTATAGACAACCATATGAAAATAAATTTAATTATATTGAACAACAAATCCACGGAAAAATTTCATTAAAAGATGATGTTGCAGAATTATTTTATCCAGTTTGGGAAGTAGAAAAAAAATCAAATGTTTTTGTAAAAATAACACATAATACACCTGGAACAAACAAAATGAAATTATCAGAAAATAAAAGTCTTAAAAAAATAGCAACTGATTTTGCAAAAATATATAAAATAAATACAATTCATCCTTATGTTAATCTAGAGCGTATTGATGATGAATATGATAGTGATGATGATTAAATAAAATAAAATTGATTATTATAATAATATTAAAACAATGATGGTTTTCTTATTAATCGGTGCTTTATTAGTTTTAGTATATACTCCATTTGTATTTGTTGGATATAAAATTCTTAATGATTATGTAAATATAAATTAAAATTTATTATTAGTTTATTATATAAAGGATTTATATAATGAAATATCTTCTTGTTGTAGAATCACCAAGTAAATGTAAAATCATTCAAAAATATATGGAAAAGAATTTTCCAGAACATGAATTTATTATTGTTGCATCTGTTGGGCATTTTATGGAATTAAGTAAAAAGAATATGGGAGTTGATATGAAAAATAATTTTCAACCAACATTCATTGAAAGTAAAGATAAAAAATCAGTTATTGCAAATTTAAAAGCAAATGCAAAAAAAGTTGATAGAGTTATTATTGCAACAGATAGAGATAATGAAGGTGAAAAAATTGGTTATGATGTTGCTAAATTATTAAAACAAGATTTATTAGATAATAATAGAATGATTTTCAATGAAATTACTGGACCTGCTCTTAAAAAGGCTTTTGAAAATTTATCAACTATTAATTTACATATGGTTAATGCACAATTAGCTAGACGAATATTAGATAGATTAATTGGTTTTGAAATAAGTAAAATTACTGCACAAGAAATTCAATCTGGTGCTTCTGCTGGTAGAGTTTTATCAACAACAACTGAATTAATTTATGATAAAAGTAAAGAACTTAATGATAAACCAGAAGATACATTTTTTAAATTAATAGGTAATTTTTCTAATAATAATTATTCTTTAAATGATTGTGAATATCAAAAAGATATCGAAACATTATCAAAATTAGAAAAAATTATTTCTTCAATTAAAAATGAAGACTTTAAAATATCAAAAGCAAAAGATGAGAATAAAACTTCATCATCACCATTACCATATATTACATCAACTATTAATCAAGAAAGTCCTTATTCAGTTAAACAAACTACAAGTATTTTACAAAAATTATATCAAAAAGGTTTAATTACATATATTCGAACTGATTCAACTAAAATGTCTGAACCAGCAAAAATGATGTTAAAAAAATATATTACTACAACTTATGGTGAAAATAATTTTAAATATAAATCATTTAATAAAAAGAAAGTTAAAGGAGCACAAGAAGCTCACGAATGTATTCGAATTACAAATGTAAATAAATTACCAAATACATTAAAAAATGCACATGAAAAGAAAATTTATGATATGATTTGGAAACGGTCAATTTCGTGTTTAATGGTTGATGCAAAATATATTTCAAAAGATATTGAATTAAAAAATGTAGGAAATACTAAAATAATTTTTAAAACAAATCTTCATAAATATACATCACTCGGATGGAAAACTGTCTATACAACAATTAATGAATTAAATAAAGATAAAAAACATTTTGATAATATTAAGGTAAATGATATTTTAAAATATGATACTATTGTAGGAATTCAAAAATATACTTCAACAAGAGGAAGATATACTGAATCTAAATTAATTAAAAAATTAGAAACACTTGGAATTGGACGTCCATCAACATATGCATCTGCTGTTACAAATATTCAAAATAAAAACTATGTTATAAAAGGAGATGTTCCTGGAAAAGAAGTCGATTCAATACAATTAACATTAGAAAATGGAAAAGTTTCTAAAAAAGTTTTTAAAGAACTCATTAATGAAGAAAAGAATAAATTAATTTTAACAAAATTAGGAAAAACAGTAACAGAATATTTAAAAGAAAATTTCGGTGTAATAATGGATTATAATTTTACATCAGAAGTTGAAGCAGATTTAGATAAGATTAAAGATAATAAAGTCAAATGGTATGATATTGTAAGAAAATATTATGATAAATTTCATCCACAAGTTGAAGCATATAAAAAGAATAAACCAAAGAAAACACGAGGAAAAAAAGAAGATAGTTTAATTGGAGAATATAAAGGAAAAAAGTTTTATAGATTTAAATCAAAATGGGGACCAAGAATATTATATGGTGAGAAAGGAGAAAAAGGTGCATTATATTTAATTCCACCATCAAATAAATTATTTAATGAATTAAAACTGGAAGATGTAATTCAATTATTACCAAGAACAGTTGGAAAAGTTGAGGGGAAAGATGCAGAATTACATTTTTCTAAAAATTTATATATTAAGTGGAATGGATTAAATATTCCATTACATTGGTCAGTTAAAAATAAAAAGAAGGAAGATATTACATTAGATGATGTAAAAATATCAATTGATAATTTCAAAGCAAAAAAGAGTAAAAAAAATAAAAAATAATTAAATTAATTTTAAAAAAAATAAGTTTATATTATGGACTTATTTTTTATGTTTTTTTAAAGAAATATAAAATAATATAAATATTATATTATGAAACATAATTTAGATAATTTTTTAACAGAAGATTATGATGTAATAAATAAAAGTAATGCATTAATCAATAAAATCAAAGAAGGAACACCTGATTGGTCAATAGATGAATTTATGGTTGAAGAAACAGGTGATAATTCAAGATTTTTAAAAGCAGATGGATATGGTGATGGATGTTTAATGAGAACATTTGTTTATGGAGAACAAGGAGTAAGAATGTTATGTCGAATGAAAAAAGGACATATTGAACCTCCACATTATCATAAAGGAAGATATGAATGGTTTGTTATTTCTGGAAAATATTTAGTAAGAAATCCAATTACAGGAAAAGAATCAATTGTAAAAGCAGGAGATTATTATTATAATCCTCCAAATGTGCCACATACAGAAGAAGTATTAGAAAGTGGTGAATTATTATGGATGTATGACAGAATTCCAGATTGTCAATGTATGACTACAAAAATGATTAAACAAACAGAAAAAATACAACAAAAGAATGATTGTAAATAAAAATTATTTAAAATATTCGACTTGTTTTTTAATATTCAATATCCTTCCAATTAATACTTTTTGTTAGAAATTTATTATTTACTTTTGATTTATAATTATTTTTATTTTTTGAAATAATTGTATTTACAAAATTCATATCAACTAAATCAGGATGAACATACCAATCTTCAAATGGGTGTCCATCATTATTAATATCATCAAATACTCTTACATAGCCACGTTCAGCAAATATTTTTCTTGATTCTTCTCTTGTATTAAAATAATTTTGACGATAAATATCATGTTCAAATGTAATTACGGCAAATTTATATTTATCCATTACTTCTGAATTTAGTTTTTTAAGTGTATTTAATGTACTTTTATTTTCTACTTCCAAATCAATTTGTAGATAATCAATATTTTTTGGAATATTATTTGATTTAAATAAATTATTATAATCTATCTTAGTTGCATCATTTATTACGTGTATGCTTTTAGGGCGATTTATTTTATAACTATTTAACCATTTTTTATCATATTCTACCATAATTCCTGTCCAATTATATTTACTTTCTAATAAATACGAATTATTTATTTTAATTGGATGATTTGAACCAATTTCTATAAAAACTCCATTGGTTTTATTTTTTAACATTGTAAGAACATACTTATCTTGTTCTGCTTGTC
>Ga0181606_10005941_pt1 | contig 10030 bp, 6 predicted proteins | sample 041ome_10_FD_132994 | JGI IMG/M metagenome (GOLD analysis project Ga0181606, IMG submission 132994) | Coastal salt marsh microbial communities from the Groves Creek Marsh, Skidaway Island, Georgia - 041412US metaG (megahit assembly) | ecosystem: Environmental > Aquatic > Marine > Intertidal zone...
AAAAAAAAACTCTTAAAAATCTCCCTGGTTTGCGATACAACGACACGCACACTTTACGCCTCTGGGTTTGGCTTGCATCCGCGTTTGAAATACGAACACCCTTCATTTACCAATATGGTTCTCACTCGAGTCGAGTGTTACTTCGACACTCCGAACGGTACTGCCGGGAAAATCAACCACCTGGATCTGGATTTGCGCGAACACGATTCGCCCTCGGAAGTGAAGAAACAAATCGCGATCTTGACCGACGTGCCGTATAAAAATCTGAAACTTCGCTTGAACATGGATTACGGCTTGACTGCGTTTGATACGAGAAATCGAGATATCAAAGTCGGCACGTGCGGGGTGAGCGTGAGTTGCGATAACCCGGACATGTTGGATTATAAGAATCGAAATTCGGTCGGGAAAGCGGTACACGAGCTCCCAGATTTTAAGCCCGAAATGCTGGACGATTCGTTCGATTGGCAACAGAAGAGTAAGCCGGAATGGTTGGTACGATCGAAGAAGTCTTACAACCGCGCGTAGTGGTAAGAACACAGATATACTTATTTATTATTAATTCATTCCTTTATTATTGTTATTAAAATTGATATACTCATAGTATATTATATAATGAAAAGGTTGTTATTAAGCCATGCACGCTTGCAACGCCGCCTGTTTTTGCGGATCTAACGCGGAAAAAGCCGCCGCTAACGCATCTCCAGGCATCGTGCTTTGCATTTGTACTAAAGTATTCTTCATTGCCATCGCCGTTTCTTGATCGCACAATCGAACTTTATCGCTACTGGATGCCGTGGGCATAACTTCGGCAAAAATCAAAATCGCTCTCGCTAAGTTCTCGTTGTTTTCTCCCAACAAGTAAGATTTATACGTGTCGTTTTGTAACAATCTCGCGAGCTGCGCGTGAACGGCTCTCGCTTCGATCGCATCTTCGGTGAGTGGCAAGCACGCTAAGAAGGACGGAAAAATTGATTTCGCGTCGATGCTTTGCGTTTGGTGTTCGCAGAGTTTACCTAAAGCGGAGACGGCGTTCTCCGTCGCCGTGATGTTTTCGTCCTCCCGCGCTGCTGGATCTTGAATGACCGCAGCGAGCGCTTGTAACGCACCCGGAACGTACGGAGTGAAGTTTTGGCCCATAGTTTGACCCATCAATCCGAGCCTGTTTTGAAAGGAAAGGAAAAACGTTGTGGGTCAGTCGCGTAAAAAAAAAAGAGTCGTCGATTCTTCCGCGAAAAAAAGCAAACACAAAATACGTATAATACGAAAAAACAGAGATTCAGTACTAATATGCGTCAGGGCGTTAAAGCGGATTTATCGTCAGCACGAGTATCCATCGCGCGTACGAATAGCGCAGGCCATCCCCGTGAATCAAGAAGGGGAATCCATAGGTATCGTCACTCGCATTTTGTTGAAGCTTGTTTTTTTTCTATATACGTATACGCGCGCGCGCCCGATATGTAGAACGAACAAAAAAGAAAACGAAAGACAAACAGAACAAATAACAGATAAAAAGAGACGAATCTCTCGTTATACAGAAAAAAAACTTACCCATACACGCTGGCTTGACGCACGTCCGAATCCGCATCCGCGCTCCCTCTGACGCACGCGTCTGCAAACCCTGGTAAATATTTCATCGTCGCGCCGCCTTCGCTCGCGTGTTCGAACACGTCGTCGAAGATGCAAATCGCGATGCGTCGTTCCTCGGCGGACCTTTCTGGTGCAAACATCGGCGCAATCTTCGATTGCAACAACGGTTCGATGTCGGCTAAAATGTTCGACTTAAAACTCTTCAGCAAAGTGCCGATGCATTCGGCAAACTGGTCAAACACCTCGTCTTCGGCGGCTTGTTCATCCTCCAACGCTTCCATCTCTTCTTCGTCGAAATCTTCCGTACTCGCGCGTTTGTTTCTTTCCGCGCGTCGCTCTAACGACTCCGTCAAAATTTCTTCAAACGTTTCGAGCATTTTTGGGATGAACTCTCTCACGAGCTCGCCTGATTCCCCGGCGCACTCGGCCAAAGCTTCCAACATAACCGCTTGAATCTCCACCTCGGGTTCTTTCCCTAACGCGGAAATCAACGGCGGGACGACGTAGTTGATAATTTGCTTCAACCAATCGAGAGTGCATTCCGGCCCAGATCTCTTTTCCACGCACCTTTTCGCGGCTCGGATGATATCTGCCAAAGACGCCACCGCCGCTCTTCTCACGTCTTCGTGGAAATAAAACTCGAGCAACGGGACCATAATTTCGCACACCGGCTGAATGTACGGCAAGAAACCTTCCTTCAACTCGTCCAAGTAGCAGCACAACATAGAACACGCCGTCGATTTTTCTTCCAGAATACTCGTTCGAATGGACACTCTTTTATCGCCAAACTCTAAATGTTCCAAATCGTCGTCTTCGTCGTCGTCCTCGTTTTGGTCGTCGGCGTCGTCGATGTTGACCACCGTCACGTCTGGTTTCAACTGCGCCGATTGTAACAACGGCGGCATAACCGTCGATAAATACGGGATAAAATCGGAACCCAAGCATTTACACACTCTCGTCCACGCTTGCAACATGTAACTGGTCGTTTGGTCGTCCGCGTCGAAACCGTTCGCTTGCAATTGTTGCATGATGTTCATCACCTCAATCGCGTCGCCGCTAAATCTTTGCTTCCCAACCGCCATACCAACTAACGTCACGCACTCGATCGCTTTCGCCCGCAACATCCGATAGTCTGGCGTGTTCGCGCTGACAATAATTTCTTTCAACAACGGCACGACGTGGTCGTAATATTTCGAAAACGTCTCTTGCGCCGTATCCGCCGTACTCGCCAACGCCGTCAGCGCCGATTCTTGGACGACTTTGTTCCCGGCTCTCAACAAACTCAGCAGCTTCGTCATCAAATCGTCCATGTACGGTTCCATACATTCGGGTGGGCAATTCTCGGTGAAATTGACCGTCGCCGCGCACGCGTGCGCTTGCACGCGAGGATTTGCGGCGTCGTCCATGCATCCCATCAACGCCGGCAACACCATCTTGTGCCCTTTCTTTTGCAATCTCGGTCCGAGATCGGTACACAGCTGACCTAAACAGTTTACCGCGGCCCATCTGACTCTCGGGTGCGGATCCGAGTTCGCCAAATGCAACGCCGGCGTCGCAGACCCGATGACGTCTTTCATCATACCTTTTTGACACCCCTCGGCGATTTGCGAGACGCAGTGCAACGCCGCGTGTCTCTTTCTCCAATCCGGGTCGCTCAAAAGCGCTTGGACCATCTGCGCCGCGTGACCTAACACCGCGTTCGGTCCTAACGCGATCGCCACGCGATCCAAGCACTCGCTCCCGACGTCAAACCTATCACCGTTCCCGGCGTCGTCGTTCTCCTCGTCGCCGCATTGGTGCCACTCCGGTTCGTCTTCCACGTCGAAGCAAAACACCAACAACGCTTTCAACAATCTCGGGACGAAATTCGGCAATTTTCGCATCATCCCCGGCGCGCGATCTCTCGCCTCCGTTAACGTCACCAAAAACTCGCACGACAACGACCGCGTCCCGTCTTCATACTCCTCGTTTTCCATGATGCTTAAAAACGCCTCCACGATGTCCACCAAATGTTTCCTCACAAACCTCGGATCGGTTTCCGCCAACTCGATAAACATCGCCAACGCTTCTTGCGCGTCGTCTTCCGCCCCGCTTTGTAAACTTGCCCCTAACGTTTGCAACATCAGCGGCAACAAATCCTGAAACGCGTTTCTTTCCTCCGTGGAACTCAATCCCTCTACGAACGAACACGCCGCCGATAACGACGCCAATCTCACGTCGTTATTCGCGTGTTGCAAACTCGCTTGCAAAATCGAATGCAACGTCGCCAAGTGCGGTTTCAACCTTTCCCCTAACACGTTCGACAGCGCGCCAAAAATAAACAGAACCGTTTCTTTCAACTTATCCGACGCATCGTTCCCGCTAATCGCGCCAAACATAAACGGTAACAATTCCGGCCACTCGTCCCGTTCGTCGTCGATGGAGTGCGCGGCGATTTCAATCACCACGTCTCTCGTTTTATTCGTGATTGATTTGCTCGCCGTGTCCGTTCTCATCGAATCTTCTCGTAACGCGTTTAATAACTCCGTTTTCACCATCGAAACCACTTCACTCGTCACGCCGTTCGCTTCCGTCAAGGTAAACTCGCCCTCTCTGTTCGCGATCGATCGCCTCAATAAAACCGCGCTCATCTCTGCACTTTGTCTCGCTTTTTCATCCTGTACTTTCGTTGGATTCCGCAACGCGCGTAAAAGTTGTTTCACCGTGAAACCTAACTGCGTCGTCTTGCACAGTTCGAAGATCTTCTCGCATCGAGTTCGTTTCTCGTTCTCCGAGGAGGTGAGATTTGAAATCAACTCCAGAAACGGGTGGAGATTTTGCTCGTCTAAGAGCGTTCGCAATTCATTATTCGTCTCCTCGTTGTTGTTACTCGCCATTATTACGCCGCGTTAAAATCTCAGAGAAAGAGTGTATGCTCTCAACACTACTCTCTGCCACACTCGTCTTCTTCTCTCTGAAATGAGTATCTCTGCGTTCTGTTCTGCAGAGAAGATATGTATATAAAGAAGATGATGATGAGAAAAGATGAGGACTTTTTGTGTTTGAGTTTAAAAAATTGAGAAAGTTGAAACTCCTTTTGTTTTTTGGCGGCTTGATGAATACAAAAAAGCAACAACGGAAGACATTTTGACTGCACCTAGTTTTAGGGTTTTATGTGAGACCCTAAACACAATGGTAAAAAAAAAATTAGAGAGAGAGAAAGAGAGAAGAGAAAAGACCATCAAGAGAGAGTTTTTTCCTTTTTTTTCAAGAAAGCGAGAAAAAAGGGCAAACGTTTGGCACTTTTTTTTATATTCTTTTTATCCAGCGTCTCTTTTATATAGTACACGTTCTGCAGAACAGAAGAGAAGAGACTTTGAGACGACAGAGAGAGAGAGAGTGAGAAGATGGTGCTCTTTCTGTCCCGCGATGGTGGCTCTTTTTCATCCTCGTCGTCGTGTTCTTTTTTACCACCACCAGTGAGAAGAAGAACGAGAAGAATAAAGAGTGCGAGTGAAAATCATTCGCATCCCCAATCGAAGAATTGTTGTTGGAAAAAGCGACGACGAGACGACTTTATCATGTGCGCCAAAAACAACGCCTCTGCTTCGTATTCTTCTTCTTTATTCATAAAGAAGAAGAGACAAAGAGACAAAGGTATCGCGTCGTACTGGTCCGGTTCCGGCAGCGGCGACGGCCCGTCGTTCGGGGGTACGTCTGGAGGGTCCTCCTCCTCGCAATCCCAAGGAGGATCTTTCAACTCGGGCTCGTTCGACGAAAATTACGCGCAACAACAAAACTGGAACGAGTTCCCGAACAGAGAGGATTTCGAGAACATCGAGTGGCACTCGAAACCTTTGAACTTACGGTTTAAAGATTTACTCAAAGATGCGGACGATAGCGGGTTTTGGATCATATTTAGCACCGTCGGCGTTGGCATCGTGGCGTATTTAGAGTCGTGCGAAGAGCAAGCGATTAAGCAAGGCTTGCAGTTGTTCGACGTGTTGCCGGTGCAGTTTCCGGACTCGTTGGCGCCTTTGTTTACGTATTCGAGAATTGCAGACGGGGAAATCGTCTTACAAGGGATTTTCTTATTCGAGTTCTTCTTGCGGTTATGGACGGAGGATTTTAGCTTGCAATATTTGAGGAAACCGCTGGCGCTGATTGATTTCTTGGCCTTGTTGCCGACGTTTGGGTTTATTTTCGATTCGACGTTAGGGATTGGTGGAGGCGCGGCGATGGTTGCGACTGGGACCAATCAGTACAGACCTTTGAGAATTTTTAGATTGTTTCGTTTGTTAAGATTGTTAGATAAAGAAGGCGAGGAGGAAAAGAATAGAAGAAGAGGACGGAGACGAAGACGCAAGACGGCGAGGGAAATCGAGCTGGAACAACAAAAAGCGGCGGACAGAGAAATCACGGAAAAGATTGTGGCGGTGTTGGTGGAATTTTTGTGCGTGTTTTTAATCAGCGCGGAATTGTTTTTTGACATTGAATACGAGTCAAACGATAAGATTAGCGACGTCGGGGATGCCATTTATTGGTCGTTTTTGACGTTAACCGGCATCGGCCAGCCGTTTGAAGCGGTCACCGCGGAAGGAAGAGTGGTGACGGTGATTTCGATTTTGACCGCGCTGGTGGTGGTACCGATTCAATTAGCCGCGATTGCTTCGGCGAGATCGTCGAACAATGCTTCCGTTGCTGGTATGAGCGGCGGTGGGAACATCGCGCCAAGTTTAGGAATGATTTCAAGCGTCGCGACAAACGCGTCAAACACGCAGCAGCAACAAATACAGCAACAAAAGCCGTCCCTGGTTACTACGAACGGTGTCAAGCCAAGTACAGGTACTGTGTCCTCCGTCACAGGAGCTGTTGATTTAACCAAAACGGACTTTGTGAATGATAACACCGTGATTTTAAACGGTGGTGGTGGTGATAGTACGAGTCTCATGGGAGGAGGAGGAGGAGGAGGATATTATCGACCTCAACCTTCGGATTGGGAATTAGACCGAAGTAAAGTCGAACTCGAAGCGGCGAGAAATCAGTTGTACGAATACGAAAAAGAGATTAAATACTTGAAAGCGATGAACCGGAAGTTAGATTTTGAGCTCGAACAAATGAGCACGGAGTTGCAAGAGAAGAAGAAAAAGTTGAAAAAGTTTGCGGCGGCGCAGCAGGCGGAATCGTCGAACGAAAACTGAATTTAGCGAGATACTTGGAGAGAATTTTGAATAATAATACTTAGCCCGGCGCACGCGCGTGTTGAAATGTGTACTTATACTAATGCTACTACTATTAATATAGATTATGTTTATTTGAAATCAATACCGTCGTAATATGTGAGAGAGTTAAATATTAAATTGCTATATATAATTAATCCGAATCGCTCGGATACTTGATCGAATTCACCGCCGTGTCGTCAATCAAGCCGCCTCTGTACGTCGATCGTTTCCGCTTATTCTTCTCGTGCGTAAACCTCGCGCCTTTAACTTTCCCTAAAACCTCCTGCGCTTTCCACCCGACGCCTTTCTCCCCGAACGCCGCTTCGTACGTCATGTCCCAACTGCCTTTTTGTCCCAACCACTCTTCGTTCTTCACGCGTTGAAACGGTTGGTTCGGACCTTTCTTCGCGGGGACCGATTTCGCTTTCTTCGCGAAGTCTGGCACCTTCTCGGACACGTTCGCCGGTTCTGGCGTCGAGGCTTTCGCCTTCTTCTTGGCGGGTTCATCGTCGTCGTCGCTGCTGCTGCTGTTTTTGATTTGATAGGAGAGAGAGAGAAACCATCAGTAAAGTTTTACGACTTTTCGACCAACGCGACAACACTTACGAGGAGGATGATGAGGAACTGCTGCTACTACTGGAATCTTTCTCCTTCTTCTTCTCTCCTTCTTCTTTCTTACTACTGCTACTGCTGGACGATGACGAGGACGAAGACGATGACGAGTCCTTCTTCTTCTCCTCTTCCTCTTTCTTCTCGGACTCCGAGGACGACGAACTGCTACTACTCGAAGACGACGACTCTTTCTTCTCTTCTTCCTTCTTCTCGGATTCAGAAGACGAGGAAGAGCTGGACGACGAACTGCTCGAGGAGGAGTCTTTCTTCACAGGCGTCGGTTCTTTCGCCTTCTCGGATTCAGATTCAGACGACGACGACGATGATGAGGAGGAGCTCGAAGACGAATCTTTCTTCTTTTCTTCTTCTTCTTTCTTCTCGGAAGACGAGGAAGACGACGACGAGCTCGAAGATGATGAAGACGACTTCGGTGACGGCTCTTTTTTCTTTTCCTCCTCAGACTTGGAAGATGATGATGATGATGATGATGAAGAAGATGATGACGATGAGCTGCTTTCCTTCTTCTTCGCCTCTTCTTTCTTTTCGGATTCCGAGGACGAAGAAGAACTGCTGCTGCTGCTCGACGACTTGGACTCGGATTTTTCCTCCTTCTTTTCCGCGGATTCCGAAGAGCTCGAGGACGAGCTCGAGGACGACGACGAAGAATCTTTCTTTGCCGGTGCTGCTGGAGTCGTCGCCGGCTTATCCGAGTCAGACGAAGAAGAGCTGCTGCTCGAGGACGACGAGGACGAGGACGAATCTTTCTTCGCCGGTGCAGCCGGAGTCGCCGCCGGCTTATCCGAGTCAGACGAAGAAGAAGAACTGCTGCTGCTGCTCGATGACGACGACGAAGATGAATCTTTCTTCTTATTCTCTTCTTCCTTTTTCTTATCCTCCGAAGACGAGGAGGACGAAGATGATGAACTGGAACCGCTCGAAGACGAATCTTTCTTCTTTTCTTCTTCTTTCTTCTCGGAAGACGAGGAAGACGACGACGAGCTCGAAGATGATGAAGACGACTTCGGTGACGGCTCTTTTTTCTTTTCCTCCTCAGACTTGGAAGAAGAAGAAGAAGACGAAGACGAAGAAGACGATGAGCTGCTTTCCTTCTTCTTCGCCTCTTCTTTCTTTTCGGCGGATTCCGAGTCAGACGAAGAAGAAGAACCGCCGCCGCTGCTCGAGGACGACGACGACGAACTTTCGCCTCCTAAAATTTTCGCCTTCTTTTTAGCAGCCGATGCTCCTTCGTCCTCCTCCTCGTCATCATCTCTACTTCGTTTCCTTCGTTTACTCTCCACGAACGCTTTGCACACCTCCATCAGCGTCTCGCCTTCTCCGCCTAATACTCTGCTTTCTTTGCACTCCTCTAACGCAGTTTTCACTTTTTTCAGTTGCGTCTCCGCGTTCAGCGCGGCAACCGTTCGCGAGAACAAACCGGTCGATTTCAAATACTCTTGAATTAACGGAAGGACATCCGCCAACGTCGGTTGTTGTTGTTCGTCGTTATCATCATCCTTCTTAGTGCTCCTCGCATCGTCAGAATTCTTCTTTTTGCTCGTCGTCGTCGCATCGATGTTTCCCGCAGCAGGCGAGGGAGAACGCCCCCCGAGAGAAGATCTCGTCGTCACCATTTTTAATATAAAAAAGAGTCGTCTAAAGTCTGTTTCGAACAGTAGTTCTCTCTCGGGCTTTCTGCTTTAAAGTGCGTTCTGTTTTTGTTCTTCCGTGCGTTTACTACGTAAAACGCGAAAAGCGTGTTGTTGTGTTTACTTTTATATAATGAGAGGAAAGATTACGATGATTTGATTGGAGCTTTGAGCCGCCGCCAAAAAGTTATTTGTGTGGAGAGAATTCTCGAGCAAAAAAACACAAACAAGCTGCTTGAGAGAAAAGAGAGAGAAAAGAGAGAGAAAGAAGAGAGAGCAGTGCGTCGAAAAAGAAGCGCAAAAAAAAAGATGAAAAAACTCGCTCTCGCCACTCTCTCTGTGAAGAAGTTTCTCTCAAAATAAAGAAAAAAGAGGTGCTTTTCTACCGTCAAACTGTCGTAAAATTGTTCCATCAACACGCTACTTTTTATCCTCTTTCTTCGTCCCCAGAACACACACATCCCACGACACCAAACAAGTACACACAAGAAGAATGACTGATTCGAAAAGATCGAACGCCGCGGGCGAGAAGTACGCCTTGCGAGGGATCTACGGCTCCGAGCCGTACTGGCCGCAAGAGAAGCTGAAGATTTGCGTCACCGGCGCCGGCGGGTTTATCGGTGAGACTTAGCAGAGAGTAGCATTTATAGTTTTTATGACGAGAGATGGAAAGGGGCGGCCCCGGTAATCGGACGCGATTCGATCTCTCGTCGCGATTTGTGTTCTTTTTCTCGTCTCTTTTCTTCTCTCTCTCTCGTTCTCTCGTCGTCGTCGTCGAATTTGAAGAAATCGAACGAGTTTGGCGAGTGAAAAAGTCTCTTTGTTTCTTTCGAAAGCGCTTCGCGCGCGTAGTGTGCGTACACACCACCGGAAGAAGAAGAGAAAGAAGAAAAAGCGATCGACCAAAATTATCCCATTGCGTGTTGGGAAATTCAGCGGCTGTCGTTGCGCCTCAGATTCATCTTTAAAAACAAACACTGACCA
>Ga0181606_10005947_pt1 | contig 10026 bp, 9 predicted proteins | sample 041ome_10_FD_132994 | JGI IMG/M metagenome (GOLD analysis project Ga0181606, IMG submission 132994) | Coastal salt marsh microbial communities from the Groves Creek Marsh, Skidaway Island, Georgia - 041412US metaG (megahit assembly) | ecosystem: Environmental > Aquatic > Marine > Intertidal zone...
AATATGTGAATCTGAGGTACCAATTCCAGTATGAATTCTTGGTCGTTTCGCATATTTTAATGCATCAGCAGCAACTTCAATATCTTTTTTGACAGCACGAGTAAGACCACATACAGAAGCATTTTTAACTAATTTTGAAATCAGTTCTACAGATTGAAAATCACCAGGTGATGAAATTGGAAAACCTGCTTCTATGATATCAACCCCTAGTTCATCTAAACGGGCTGCGATTTCAAGCTTTTGATCTGTATCTAATTTACATCCTGGGACCTGTTCTCCATCCCTTAGTGTGGTGTCAAAAATATGTACCTGCTCTTTACTCATTATATTTCATTAGTTTTGAATAATAAACGAAAATAGTATAAGCAGTTGAATTTACACCTATAGGTGCATAATAATTACAATGCTTATTCTATATTCAAAAGTATTATAACTTTAATATTAAGCAAGTTAGTAACTATTTTTTACGATGACAAATACACATAAAGATTCTTTATTCGTTTTGGTGAAGTCACTTTCTAAATCTGAAAAGAGACAATTTAAGTTATATGTAGGTCGTTTAGGGGTAAATACCGACTCAAAATTCATTGCACTTTTCAATCTTTTAGATAAAATGATTACCTATGATGAAAAGATAATATTAAAAAGTGCCATTGTTAAAAAAGCTCAGTTATCAAATTTAAAGGCGCACCTCTATAAACAAATTTTGATCAGTTTAAGACTGAATCCCGTGAATCAAAATGTAAGAATTCAACTGAGAGAACAGTTAGATTTTGCAACTATATTATACCATAAAGGATTGTATAAGCAAAGTTTGAAAATTCTTGAAAAAGCAAAAAACTTAGCTAATTCTCATCAGGAAAAAAGTATTGCTTTTGAAATCGTGGAATTGGAAAAGGTAATAGAAACACAGTATATTACAAGGTCAATTCCAGAACGTGCTGATGAGCTATCCCGAGAATCAGAGGAATTATCTGAAGATAATTTACTCGCTAGTAAACTTTCAAATTTATCGCTTCAACTCTATGGTATGATGCTTAAATTTGGATATGCTCGTTCCGATGAGGAATTAAAAAAAGTGGAGTCCTACTTTAAGCAACAAATGCCTCAGGTTGATATAGAACGACTAGGCTTTAGAGAAAAGCTTTGGTATTATAAAGCACACCTTTGGTATTCTTTTTTAGTACAGGACTTTTTGTCCTCTTATAAGTTTTCATCTAAATTGGTGAGTTTGTTTTATGAAAAGCCTGAAATGATTCGTCTAAATCCAGTTTTTTATTTAAAAGGGAATAACTACCTATTGGAATCACTTTTCTTTTTAAATTATTCGAGTCAATTTAAGGAGGTACTTCATAGACTCGAAAAACAGATTAAAGAAGATGATTTTCCTCAGAATGACAATCTTATTTCGTTGTCGTTTCTATACTTGAATGCTCATAAACTCAATCAATACTTTATTGATGGTTCTTTTGATCAAGCACTCTATTTAGTAGATGAAATCAACCAAGGCATAAAACTTCACAAGGATCGAATTGATCAGCACCATATCATGGTTCTCTATTATAAAATTGCGAGTTTATATTTTGGAGTAGGGGATTATAAAAACAGTATTTATTACCTCAAATTCATTATCAACAATAAGACTTTAAAAATGCGGGAGGATCTCATGTGTTTTGCACGCCTTCTAAGTCTTGTAGCACATTATGAAGCAGGATTGGATTATCATCTAGAGGTTCAGCTCAAAAGCACTTATAAGTTTTTACTTAAAATGAATGACTTACAAGCAGTTCAAAAAGAAATTATCAAATTCTTAAGGAATTTAGGTGATATTTACCCAACAGAGCTTAAATCGGCTTTTAAAGGCTTGTATGATAGTTTGAAAAAGTATGAGGAACATCCCTATGAAAAGAGAGCATTCTTGTATTTAGATATACTTTCATGGCTAAAAGGACATCTTGAAAACAAACCTATTGCTCAGGTGATAAAGGAAAAGGCTCAAGTTCAATTGCGATGATAAAAGGGACGTTTTTGTTTTTATTCACATAGCTTCCAGATTGCATCATCTTTTGGAGGAGGAGCAATGATACTCATTTTTTCTTTTTTGACCGGATGAATGAATTCGAGTTGTCTGGCGTGCAAAGAAATAGAACCATCTTTATTTGATCTTGGGAAGCCGTATTTTAGATCCCCTTTGATCGGACTACCTATTTTTGATAATTGAGATCGGATTTGATGATGCCTACCCGTATGTAGATCGATTTCCAACAGATGAAAATTGTCAAATGACTTCAGAAGTTGATACGAAAAGGAAGCTCTTTTTGAATCAGGAACTTCATGATCATGTGCATAAGATTTATTCTGTTTTGGATTTCTAACCAAATAATGAATCAAGGTGTCAGCTGTTATCTTTGGCTTATTTTTAACTAAAGCCCAGTAGGTTTTTTGAGTTTGTTTCTCCGCAAACATTTTATTGAGTCGACTTAGCGCTTTGGATGTTTTTGCAAAAACAACAATACCCGTAGTAGGTCGATCTAAACGATGGGGTACCCCTAGGTACACCTCCCCAGGTTTATGGTCTCTTTTCTTGATAAACTCTTTGATGAGCTCACTTAGAGGAGCATCTCCAGTTTTATCTCCTTGAACGATATCACCAGCTCTCTTATTGACAATAAATAGGTGATTGTCTTCGTATAGGAGCTGAATAGTTTCGGTGGTTGTTTTTGTGGAACTAAACAAATGATATTCTAATATTGTTCTTCTTCATTTGGGAAATCCTCGCTTTTGACATCACTGACATACTGAGTGATGGCTGAAGTCATTTCTTCGTAGAGATTCATATACCTCCTTAAAAATCTAGGATTAAATTCATGTGTCATTCCAAGTAAGTCATGAATGACGAGTACCTGACCATCAACTCCACTACCAGCACCAATACCGATGATTGGAATTTGAACACTTTTTGCAATTTCAGCAGCTAATGCAGCAGGGATTTTTTCTAAAACAATAGCAAAACACCCTAATTCCTCTAATAACTTAGCATCTTTTTGAAGTTGATTTGCCTCTTCTTCTTCTTTTGCTCGAACAGAATAAGTTCCAAATTTATAGATGGATTGCGGTGTAAGACCTAAGTGCCCCATCACTGGAATTCCAGCCTTAATGATACGTTTTACAGAATCTTTTATGTCTTTACCACCTTCTAGTTTGACAGCATGTGCACCGGACTCTTTCATAATGCGAATCGCAGATTTTAATGCTTCTTTAGGGTCAGATTGGTAACTTCCAAAAGGAATATCAACAACCACAAGGGCTCTTTCAATTGCTCTTATTACCGATTGAGCGTGGTAAATCATTTGATCTAGGGTAATAGGCAACGTTGTTTCATGTCCGGCCATGGTATTGGAGGCAGAATCTCCGACTAAAATAACATCTACTTTTGCATTGTCTACTATTTTAGCCATGGAGTAATCATAGGCGGTTAACATAGAGATTTTTTCTCCTTGTTGTTTCATATCCACTAGGGATTTTACCGTAATGCGTTTAAATTCTTTTTTTGCTGTTGACATAGCTATGTTTTGAGGTGTAAATGTACAAAAAGCCTTTGAAAGCTTTACTGACAATCAGTTCTTCTTCTAGTATCAATGATATTACTGATGAGCCACTTTTTATTGACCTTTACAAATATAAAGGAATTAACACCGCAGTGACTCAATTGATTGTTGATATAAAACTGGTAAGGAACAAAAGCATGAGCCATTTTATCGCTTCGATTAATGGTGGCTTTTGAAATTCGTTCTTCAAATTTTATGCTATCAGGAATAGATCCTATTGAAGTCACAAATTTTGATATTGTTTCTTTAACTACTTTTGAAGCTCCATCTTTGAGTTCTATAACTGATTGTAATTCTGCAGTTTGATCAAAATAGGTCTTGAGTTGAATACTATCTCTTTGATGAAAATCCTTAAAGAATGATTCGATTTTTTGATGGATGATTTCGGATTCATCACCTTGAGCTACGACTACATATGTCGTAATAAATAAACATAAAAATAGTAATTTCTTTATCATAAATAATGGTTTTAACAGTCTGAAAATCCAACACTTAAAGCTAAACCTCCTTTTGAGGTTTCTTTATAATTTGTATTCATATCCTTTGAGGTGGCCCACATAGTAGCAACTACTTTATCTAAGGAGACCTTTGTTGAATCAACATCGGTTTCCATTGCAAGGGTAGCGGCATTAATAGCTTTAATAGCCCCCATCGAATTTCGTTCAATACATGGAATTTGTACTAAACCTCCTACCGGGTCACAAGTAAGTCCCAAATGGTGTTCCATGGCAATTTCAGCAGCCGTAAGTATTTGTTTAGGAGATCCTCCAGTTACAGCTGTTAATCCTGCTGCTGCCATAGCAGAGGAAACGCCAATTTCTGCTTGACAGCCACCAAGGGCTGCAGAAATGGTAGCTCCTTTTTTAAAGATACTACCTATTTCTCCAGCAACTAATAAAAATTTTTTAATCTTTTGAAAGGATGCTTTATGGTTTTCAATTACGATATAATACATAAGAACCGCTGGAATTACACCTGCGGAACCATTAGTGGGAGCCGTAACGACTCTTCCCATAGCTGCATTGACTTCATTAACACTTAATGCAAAACAGCTCACCCATTTGAGAATTTCTTTGAATTTTACTTCTGTTTTTCGAATGGATTCAATCCATTCTTTAGGATTGGCATACGTATGATTTCCAATGAGTTTGGTGTGCAAATCAAAAGCTCTTCGTTTAACATTTAATCCTCCTGGAAGCACCCCTTGGCTATGACAACCCTCATACATGGCACCAAGCATCGTTTCCCAAACTTGATTTAATTTCATATCAATCTGCTGATCTGACCTCAGCGCTCGTTCATTGGTTAAGACCACTAGATCAACACTCATGTTAGTGTCGTTACAATGTCTTAAAAGATCATCACCAGTTTCAATCGGATAGGGAAATACTTGATTAATCGTAGTTACATCTACTGTTTTTTTCTCTCCTTTTTCAATGATAAAACCTCCACCTATAGAATAATATGTTTTAATAAATTCAGTCCTATCTTTAAGTACTCCAATAAATCGGATTCCATTAGGATGGTAATTTAAAAACTTGTTTTTGAAGACCAAATGGGTGTTTGGATTAAATTCAATCTTATGTGTACCTCCTAAATATAGCTGATGCTCTTTTTCGATTTGAGTAAGGGTCTGTTTTAGTTCTTCACTAGTAATCGTCTCTGGATCTTTAGCGGAGAGACCTAGAATTACTGCTTTATCTGTGGCGTGTCCTTTTCCTGTTAATGAAAGCGAACCATATAGATTGATGGTTACAGCTGTCAAATCCTCAATTTTATGAAAAGCATTAACTGCTCTTAAGAAGTGTTGTGCTGCTCTCCAAGGTCCTAGTGTGTGAGAACTTGAAGGGCCTACACTAATCTTTAACATATCAAAAACACTGATGCATTCCATAGGTTAGTTCTAAAGTTATCTAAAATTACTCATTATTTTAAACTTGCACTTATGACAATTACCTATTCTTTTGTAATTAAAACTGCCAGACTGTCATATTATGTGAAATGGCACAATAGTTGTCTTATTGGTCATGAGTTTAATAAAATTGAAACAAAATTAAATACATAAATCATGAGTAAAATTATAGGTATAGATTTAGGAACAACCAACTCTTGTGTTTCCGTAATGGAAGGAAATGAACCAGTTGTTATTCCGAATGCAGAAGGAAAAAGAACTACACCCTCAGTTATTGCTTTTGTTGAAGGTGGTGAAATTAAGGTTGGAGATGCAGCTAAAAGACAGTCTGTGACCAATCCTGAAAAAACAATTTATTCGATTAAACGCTTTATGGGGAACAAGTTTTCTGAGTCAAGTAAGGAAGCTGGGCGTGTACCTTATAAAGTGGTAAAAGGTGACAATGATACTCCTAGAGTAGATATTGATGGACGTTTATATACTCCTCAAGAATTATCAGCTATGGTGCTTCAAAAAATGAAAAAAACTGCTGAGGACTACTTAGGACAAGATGTAACAGGAGCTGTTATTACCGTACCTGCTTATTTTAATGATGCACAACGTCAAGCTACAAAAGAAGCTGGAGAAATTGCAGGATTAAAAGTGGAACGTATTATTAATGAGCCTACAGCGGCTTCATTAGCTTATGGTCTAGATAAAAAAGATACGGATCAAAAAATAGTTGTATTCGACTTTGGTGGAGGAACACATGATGTGTCTATCTTAGAATTAGGAGACGGTGTATTTGAAGTATTAGCTACTGATGGTGATACACACTTAGGTGGAGATGATGTTGATCAAAAAATTATCGATTGGTTAGCGGATGAATTTAAAGCTGAAGAACAAATGGATCTTAGACAAGATGCTATGGCTCTTCAACGTTTAAGAGAAGCTGCTGAAAAGGCGAAGATTGAACTTTCATCTTCTGTTCAAACTGAGATCAACCTTCCTTATGTGACTGCTACTGCATCAGGACCTAAACACCTTGTTAAAACACTAACTAAGGCTAAGTTTGATCAATTGATCGACGATTTAGTTGCTCGTACCATTAAACCATGTGAGTCTGCACTAAAATCTGCAGGTCTTTCTAAAAGTGATATCGATGAAATCATCTTAGTGGGTGGTTCTACTCGTATCCCAGCGGTTCAAGAAGCTGTTGAGAAATTCTTTGGTAAAAAACCATCAAAAGGGGTAAACCCAGATGAGGTTGTAGCTGTTGGGGCCGCTATTCAAGGTGGAGTATTAACAGGAGACGTTAAAGACGTGTTGCTTTTAGATGTAACTCCACTTTCTTTAGGTATTGAAACTATGGGAGGTGTAATGACCAAACTTATTGAGTCTAATACTACAATACCAACTAAAAAGTCTCAAGTTTTCTCTACTGCTGCTGATAATCAACCTTCAGTTGAAATTCATGTATTGCAAGGAGAGCGTCCAATGGCTCAAGACAATAAAACAATTGGTCGTTTCCATTTAGATGGAATTCCACCAGCACAGCGAGGGGTACCTCAAATTGAAGTTACCTTCGATATTGATGCCAATGGAATCATCAAAGTATCGGCTACAGATAAAGCTACCAATAAGACACAAGACATCAGAATTGAAGCTTCTTCTGGATTAACTGAAGAAGAAATTCAAAAGATGAAAGCTGATGCGGAAGCGAATGCGGAAGCTGATAAAAAAGCAAAAGAAACTGCTGATAAAATCAATGAAGCAGATGCAATGGTGTTCCAAACAGAAAAACAATTAAATGAATTTGGAGAAAAACTTTCAGAGGACAAAAAAGCTCCTATTGAAAAGTCATTAGAGGAACTTAAAAAAGCTTTAGATTCAAAAGATGTGGCGGTAATTACCCCAGCATTAGATGCACTTAATGAAGCCTGGAAAGTTGCTTCTGAAGAAATGTATAAAGCACAAGCAGAGGCTGGACAAGCTCCAGGAGCTGATGGTGCTGCACAAGGAGCTACTGATGCTAATGAAAATCAAGGAGATAACGTAGAAGACGTTGACTTTGAAGAAGTGAAGTAAGCAGTAAGATGTAACTAGATTAAAAGGGCGGGTTTCCGCCCTTTTTTTTGATATTTTTACAAAGTGAAACAATACGGTATAAACATATATTTAAGTGTACTAATAGGAATAGTATTCTCTATTAGGATAGCTGCACAGGAGCTTAAGCATCGATCAGATTATGATTTGAATGGACCTGTAAAAAAATGTACGGTACTTACTTCTTACGGTAAAGAAATTTACCAATTTACAACTGATGGAAAACTAAAACAATTAATCTCCTATTTTGATGCTCATAATTACCAACAGATCAGTTACACCTTTAAGGATGGTAGAGTGGTGGAGCGAAGAATTGAGTTTTATGATATGGGTGAGTTAGATAAGAGTTCTTCTGTCATAAATGTATATCAATATTTTGCAACTCCAATGCTACAAAAAGAGATTATTGCTGATTATAATGGTTATACCCTAGAGAATATTACTTATAGCTATGATACCTTACAACGAATAACTGCCCTAAAAAAATTGACCAATAGAGGCTTGTCTACACTTTATTACCACAGAAAAATAGATAGTTTGGGTGTTCATAGAACCACTATTTACGCCGATAGTATTATAAAAAAAACTATTGATAGTATTCCTTCTACAGTCCTAAATTCAGATGCACAAACTTCGGTAACCACATTTACTTATTTAGATGGTTTTGAAGATAGCGCTGAGCTTAAGAAATATAATGATAAAGGATGGGTGATGTACCTCAAAAACGATTTATATCTAACGGATAGCGAGCGTTGGTATACCAGTAAAGAGGAGGAAAATTTCTATAACGCTAAAGGGCAAATCATCGAAAAAATAACCAAAGAAGGAACGACTAGTTTTAAACAAAAGTTTGTGTACCAAACAGATGGGACCAATTATGAAAACTGGGTTAAAAAAATTGTAATGCCTAATATGACCTATACCACTAGAATCATTGAATACTATGAGGAAAACTAATCCTTTTTTCTAAATTTACACTATGGACAAAGATGCGATATTAAATAGATGTAATCAAATTAGTAAGAACACCTTGATGGAAACCTTATCAATAGAATATATTGATGTAGGGGAAGATTATCTTACTGCACGAATGCCTGTTGGTCCAAAGGTGCATCAACCCGATGGTGTGCTGCATGGAGGTGCTAGCGTAGCTTTAGCAGAGAGTGTTGGTTCAGCAGCTTCCTATATATTCCTAGATGCAGAACATGTTGCCATACGCGGTATTGAAATCAGTGCTAATCATGTCAAAAGTGTAAAAGATGGCTATGTCTTTGCTACAGCTCGATTTATCCATAAGGGAAGAACAACTCAGTTATGGGAAATTAGCATATGTAACGAAGATAAGCAATTGATATCTCATTGTAAACTAACCACTATAGCCTTATCTAAAGCATAAATGAAAAGTGATTCATACTCTAATTTAAAGCAGCAATGGGACCATAAGTTGCCCTTTGTGTTGTATTCACTTCCTTATCAAAAACAGTGCACAGCCTACCTGCAAAACGATGATCGCTTACTGTCAGATGCTCAACTACAAAAAACAGGCTTTGTATTTGGTGGTTTTGATATGGAGAATCAGCTTTATATTATTGAAGGCGACAATGAACTCGTTTTAGATGAATTTACGTATAATGAAGATGCTGTTGAATTTTCTATAAGTGATCAGGGTGATAAAAAATCACATATTTCTACGGTTCAAAAGGCAGTAGAACATATCAAGAATTCAGCATTAGAGAAAGTTGTTATTGCACGATCGGTAACAGCTCATTTAAAAGGACATCCCTTGGCTGTATATTCAAAACTATACCATAAGTATCCCAATGCGTTTACTTATTGCTTCTATCACCCAATGATTGGTTTATGGTTTGGTGCCAGTCCAGAATTACTAGTTTCAACTACCAATTCAAATTTTAAAACAGTTTCCCTAGCAGGGACTAGATGGGCTGAATTATCAGATTCATGGGGTACAAAAGAAATAGAAGAACAACAACTAGTTACAACGTATATAAAGAGTCGTTTAGATGACTTAGATCTTAGTTATCAATATACTGATGTACAAACTATTAAAGCTGGTCATCTTCTACATCTAAAGCAAGAATTCAAAGGTGAATTAAAAGGTTCGAAACTAATCGATTTGATCAAGGCCTTACATCCAACTCCAGCAGTTTGTGGACTTCCAACTTCTGTAGCAAATTCATTTATTACCGTTAATGAAAATTTAGATCGTAGTTTTTATGCGGGTTTTATGGGTCCCATAAGTCATGAAAATCAAAATGCGATCAACACTTCTTATTTGGGAGTTAATATTCGTTGCATGCAAGTTTTAGATGACTGTGCTCTCTTATATGTAGGTGGTGGAATTACTGCTGATTCTGATCCTGAATTAGAATGGGAGGAAACAGTAAAAAAATCTCAAATTCT
>Ga0181606_10005955_pt1 | contig 10020 bp, 7 predicted proteins | sample 041ome_10_FD_132994 | JGI IMG/M metagenome (GOLD analysis project Ga0181606, IMG submission 132994) | Coastal salt marsh microbial communities from the Groves Creek Marsh, Skidaway Island, Georgia - 041412US metaG (megahit assembly) | ecosystem: Environmental > Aquatic > Marine > Intertidal zone...
CGCGCTGTACGCGCCTCTTGCCCAGTTGTTCCCGCCTTCAGTACGTTTGAGGTAGCCCTGTTTGCCGTCCGTCGTCATGCCCTGCGAAAGTCCGACCCACTCGATGAGATCCAAGTCGTTCGCGCTTTCCACGGTCCCTTGTCTCGCCACCGTGCGCACGATCGTCGGTCTCTCTCCTAACCCGACGCCCAGCGCGCTCAGCGCCAGCCCCGCGCACGCCGCCCGCGCGCCCCATCGCCAGATTCCACCGGAAACCTCCTCGCGACGCCTCTCCGACCGCAACAACGGCGTCGCCTCATCCCTCGACGTCCACCTCGCCGCCATCGTCGCGCCCGTCTCCCTCACGCGCGCGCGAAATCGATTCAACACCTCCTTACGGCACCGCAAACGTCACGAGTCGACGCGCGTCTCCTCGTTCTTTCGCGCGCGCTCGCACCGCGTACGTCCCGAGACCGGTCGCGCGAGTTATTTCTCCGCCCCGCTCACTCGCTCGTTCGACGCGCGCCTCGCCGTCGCGGCCGCGCGTCGCTGAATGCCGCGCGCGCCCGGTCCGGCGAACAAAAAATCGTCAAAGGTGTTACGCGAGTGGGTCGTCGCTTGAGTCATGAACCCTCGATCGTCAAAGGTGTGACGCGAGTGGGTCGTCGCTTGAGTCATGAACCCTCGATGGTTGATTTGTGTCGCCTTTTCGGTCGTGGCGTACGAACCGCACGTCGCGACGCCTCGACCGACGATGCGGCGTCGCGCGCGCGCGACGCTTCGCGCGGCGTGCGTCGCGTGCGTCCTGTCCGCGACCGTCGTCGCCGCGTCGACGATGCGCGCCGACGCGCGACGCGCGGCGCGGCGAGGCGTCGACCCGATGGCGATCGCATCGTACGACGTCGAGACGTTTCGCTGCGACGACGGCGCGACGACGCTCGCGATCGCGCGCGTGAACGATGATTATTGCGATTGCGCGGACGGGTCGGACGAACCGGGGACGAGCGCGTGCGCGGGTCGAGGGCTGGGGAGGGATTCGTTTTACTGTCGAAACCTCGGGGCGACGCCGCGCGCGGTGCCGAGTTCGCGAGTGGACGACGGCGTGTGCGATTGCTGCGACGGTAGCGACGAAGCGCACGGGAGAAAGGGGACGGTGTGTGAGAACACGTGCACTAGCGAGGCGCGGGCGAGGCGAGAGACGTTGATGGCGACGCTGGCGGAGCACAGAAGAGGGGCGAAGGCGCGCGGGAAGGCGGCGGGCAAGGCGAACGGGAAGCGAGAGGGCTGGATTAGGGAGCGCGCGGCGTTGGAGAGGGAGATGAGCGGGAAGAGGGAGCGTGTTGAGGCGTTGAGAGTCGAGGCGGAGGCGGCGGAAGAGGAAGAGCGGAAGATTCGCGAGGAGAAGGAGGCGGAGGAAGCCGAGGCGAAGGAGAAAATCGCGGCGGACGCGGTCAAAGCCGAGGATGCCGAGAACGACGCAGGCGCGGCGGAACGAGACGTGGAAAATTCTAACGTCGACGAACCGGAAGCTCCAGCAGAGGAGACGGATGAGGAGCGCGGCAAACGCATCGCGAGTCAGTGGATCTCAAACGACGAGAAGAGCGCTGACGACTCTTCGGCGAGCGAAGAAGAAAAAGTCGCCGCCGAGGGCGCTGTTGAGAGCGACGACTTTATGAGACCCCCTCGCAAGGTTGGTTCGTTCTTTAAACGCTTGCGGGACGTCGTGCGCCGACCTCGCGACGCCGTACTCGCGTCGCAGGCAAAGTCAAAGCGAGACGCGTACGACGTCGAGCGGCGCGCGCTGGAGGCCAACGACGATAAACTCAGAGAGCTGCGAGAAAACATCGATCGCGATTACGGCCCGGACGACGCTCTTATTTCGTTACAAGGTTTGTGTTTCGATCAGAAGATAGAAAAGTACGTGTACAAGGCGTGCCCGTTTGGTGAGGCCAAACAAGACAACACGCAACTTGGACGAAACTCTGAAGGCGTCCGAATCGACGCCGACGGTAAGACGATGACTCTGAAATTCGCAGACGGCGACGCGTGTTGGAACGGTCCGAAGCGCTCGCTCACGCTCACCCTCAAATGTGGCGACAAAGAGCGCTTAGCCGCGATCGAAGAACCGTCTCGATGCGAATACGTCGGCGTCTTCTACGCCCCCGCGGCGTGCGACGACGCCTCCGTCTTCGCCTTGGAGCGCGAGCTCAGCGATCTCGACCGCATCCTCGCGGCGTCTTCCATCTCACCGCGCGACGAATTGTAATCCACGCGTTCGTCGTCCCCGCTCGATCACACGTCGAACCCCTCCGCGCGCAAACACTTCAGGTGTTGCTCAATCTTCTCCCTGCACGCCCCGTCCTCGTCCGCCCCGTGCGTCACCACGCACTCGTCCCGCGCGCGCTTCGTCTCCGGACACGCGCAGCATATTTTCTTCGGCTTTTCTTTCGTCTCCGCTTTGCTCGCCGCGCCTCCCATCGCGCGCGTCGGAATCTGACGTCACTCCTGGTCCGCGCGCGCGTCTCGCCGCCATGTCGCGCGTCGCGACGCCCGCGCCGCGCGCGCCGCTTCGCTCGACGCGCGCCTCGCGATGCGCGCGCGCGCGTCGTCCCTCTCGCGCGACGACGACGCGATGCGCGCCCGCGCGCGACGCGACGACGCGTTCGATGACGCGCGGGCGACGCGCGGGCGCGCTCGCGCCGGCGCCGATGACGCGCGCGGGCGCGGCGACGCGGCGACGCGCGCTGCAGACGACGGAGGACACGCCCGTGAGCGCGGAGGCGAGGGCGGAGGCGTACGATTGGCGCGCGCACTGGTACCCGGTGGCGTACGTCGCCGACGTGGAGAAGGACGCGCCGCTGACGTTTACGCTCCTGGGCGAACCGCTGGTGTTCTGGCGGGACAAGAGCGGCGAGATGCGCTGCGTCGCGGATAGGTGCCCGCACAGGTTGGTACCGCTGAGCGAAGGACGCGTCAACGAGACGGGTGAGCTCGAGTGCGGGTATCACGGGTGGACGTTTACGGGAGAGGGTAAGTGCACGTCCATTCCGCAAATCGAGCAAGGGACGGGTTTGGAGACGGCTTTGAAGTCTCCGAGATCGTGCGTCGCGGCGTACCCGACGAAAGAGGCGCAAGGCATGCTTTGGGTGTATCCGACCTCGATGGATAAAGCGCCGGCGACGCTGCCAGATTTGCCGCTAATCCCAGAGTACGACGACCCGGAGTGCGTGTGTCAAGACATCTTTCGGGATCTTCCCATGGATTGGGCGACTTTGCTTGAAAACGTCATGGATGTTAGTCATGTGCCGTTTACGCATCACAACAGCGTTGGTAAGCGAGAAAATGCGACGCCAGTGAATTTGGAATTGACGAGCGCCGCGGGCGTCACGGCGAACGGATTCGAAGGGATATGGAAGGAAGGTCCGAGGAAAGGTAAATATGGGTCTCAATACACCGAGTTCAAAGCACCGACGTTAATGCGCCACACGCTCAAGACGGAGGCTTTCACGACGCTCACCGTCGTGTACGCGGTGCCGACGACACCCGGCCGATGCCGACTTATGGCGCGATTTCCATTCATCTTCAAATCGGCGTTGCCGCGATTCTTTTTCGGTCTTTACCCGCAATGGTTCTCGCACACGAATCAAAATGCAATTTTAGAGGATGACCAAATCTTCTTGCACAAGCAAGAGCGATTGATCGAGGTTGAGCAAAAAGAAGGCAAGTCATACGCGCAGTCGTGCTACATGCCCACCAAGGCAGACGTCTACGTTTCGGCGTTCCGCAAGTGGATTGTCGACGTCGCCGGCGGCGGTCCAGCGTGGCCGAAGGGTATGCCCACTGATTTGCCACCGCAAGAAACCACGCGCGAGGCTTTGCTCGATCGCTACCATTCGCACACGATAAATTGCAAGTCGTGCGCCAGCGCTTTGGCGAAAATCGGCAAGGCGCGAAAGGCGCTTCGCGTGCTCACCTTTGTCGCTCTCGCCGCTGCCGTGGCGACTTTTGCGCGAGCAGTACCGTTGAAGTACACGATCGCCTTGTCGGTACTATCCGCCGCGTGCGCTTTGGTTCGCGAGAAACTCGGCGCGTTTGCCGCGAAGATGAAAATCGGGCCGTATCCGCCACCGCGCAGACCGCCATCCATGATGGAGGCAGCGTTGCAACAAGCGCGAATCGCGTTTTAATCAGGCGTTTTAATCAGCGATTCAGTTTGTATATTCATGATTACAACCATTTTTACGCTCATCTCTCATCGTCATCGAACAGTCACGACGATATTACGAAAACGCGAGCGTCTTCGACCCCGATTCCAGACACGCCGAACATCTCCAGGAGACGCTCCTTGAGAGGCGCGAGAGCAATCCAGCCTTTTTTGCGCATCTCGCGTGCACGAAGCGTTCGCATGCGCGACAGCGCAGCCAGGGATTAATTAATTCGAACGAGCGATGTTCGATGCGCACGTCAAGATGGGTTTCACACAGCGCGCACGCTTGTTCGTTCAAGACGAGACGAGAACGCGCGCGCGTGCGCGCGCGCGTGCCCAACGCCGCCGGCGCGGATCTCGGCACGAATAATTTCTCCAGCGACATCTCGAATGTGGGCTCGTCGTAACGCGTGTTGAACATCTCCGTGAGCACGCGCGCTCGCGCGGTCTCGAACGCGTCCGCCGCGAGTTGTTCCGCGCAAACTCGTCTCTGCGGCGCAGTGAGTGAAAATTCAAATTTGAACGAAACTTTTGACGTACCTTGAGCGTTTCTGGCGTGCGCGCGCGTCGAACGAGCTCGATTTCGAAGTGTTTTGTCGTTTTTCGTTGCGCTCTATCCTTTTTGGGCGGCATGAGACGGTGAAGAGGCGACGAATGAAGTCTGTTGTGTTGTCAAAGCGTCGAGGCGAGTCGATGTTCTATCATTGTAGACGCTTCTTGCTATACTAGGAAATCGCTATCGCCGATTAACAACTCCGTTGTCTTGGGCGAGGTTTCGTCGGCGATGAAGAAGTGGCGCTCGGCCATGTTTTCTTCGTCGCCCATGGTAGAACCGCCAAGCACAGGCGGAACAACGGAGAAAAACTTTTCAGTGACGCGTTCAAGCAACACGCCTTCGTCGACGAGATGGTTCAACGCGCGCGCAATGAGGTGAATTGGGTACGATTTGCCAAGTGCATTCACGATCCGCGTCTCCGAGGATCCCGGTTGGTTGAGCGCCACGGCGGCGGCGGCGCGTGTGCAATTTTCAAACGCCGCATTGTCGGCGAAATCCATGGCGTTCTCTGAAGGCATGGAATATACGATTTCGTTCTCGTGCGTTTCCGTTCGAAGGGCTCCACTCGAAACAAGCACGCCGAGCGCATGATGCACGTTGTACGCTCCAAGTGCTCCAAAGGTCTCGGCGACTTTCGCCACTCGAAGTTCATCGATGATGACTTGACTCGGTACCGCTGTGCCAGCTTTTTCAACAATCTTCAAGCACTTCGATTCTACGTTCTTTAAATTTTTTGCGGGCAAGCGAAGCGTACCGACGGTTTCCACCGCGACTTCTGCACTCGCTTTCGAAGCGTCGAGAATTTCAATCTTCACGCTGTGCATCGCCTTGACTGCGACGTTGGGCGATTTAAAGTACGTCGAATCGCCAGCACCTTGACCGTTGAACGCTTGTGGTAACGAGTCTCCCACCGAGTCAGTCGTGGTAGACATAGCAACTCTATTGTCGACCAATGCTTGGCATAGAGTGAGGACTTGCGGACCGTTCGGAGCGATGCAGGCTACAGTGTTTGGGGCGTTAGCGTCGAAGAGTGTCTGCGCGTAACTGAGCGCGTCCACTCGAGGCGAGGGCACGACGTGGTCGTGCAAATCCTTGAACGGAACTGTGATTTCCTCGTCGACGTCTGAATCATCGTAGTCACTAACGTCGTCTTCGTCGCTATCATCGCTCTCGTCCTGAAATGAGATGGCGCGTCGGCGAAGAAATGCGATTGGCGCGAGACGCGCAAGGATAATGTCGTCGTCGGCCTCAGTGAGATCTCGACCGGCTCGGATTCGACGAACTTTTTCCTCCCGTTTTTGCCTCATGCGATTGCCGTGTCGAGGTGACTTGGGCACGTCGCGTCGTGAGAGAGGATAAGGCACTGGGAAGTCATGCAAGACTGCGCGCGTAGCTTGCAAAACTTGTTTCGCGATGCCCTCTGACCATTTTCCGGTGCAATCCCAGATTTCATCCCAGCGATCGATCGCTTCGGAACTATCCGGCGTCGGTGACGGTAAATGAGGAAGCGCACTATCGCGCCGAGCGCGAGCGCCGCGCTCGTAAAATTCTGCCCCGATTCGAAGTATAGCGTCGTGTCTCTGGGTCTTGATATCGCCTTCGTCTTCACCTTCGCCAACGGTGAGTTGTCTCCAACGCTTTACCACCGTACGCTTCTTCACTACTGGATAACGCGAACGCCACATTGGATCAGAGTACACCACTGACGCACGATAGTCACGTTTTTCTGCTCTCAAAGCGTTCGTTCCAGAAAGCGCGATGAAACGAATCATGCAAAACACCAAGAATTCGTCCTCTGACGGGCCAAAGATGAATTTCTTGCGCGAGGTGGTTAAACCAAATTCACCGTCGCTTTCGTCGTCATCGAACAACTCTTGCGGAGCGACTCTACTATCATCTATGTTTTCTTTTGCTAAGGCGCTCGATGGGGATTCAATGTGCGATAAAGAGTCCAATCGAAGCGTCGGTGCACGCGCTGTGTTCGCCGGCGGCATAATCGAGCGTTGCGACACACGACTGCTTACTTTGAAGCGAGAGTAGTGCGCATACATGTTCAACGCCCTAGCCGCCACGTCTGATGAAACCACTCCATCTGTCACGGCTGCACATATTTTCGCATAGCAAAAATTTCGCCATGTTTGCTTGATGTGATTCAAATCGTCCGGGAGATCAAGATCTTGGGCGAGTTGCTCGACGCGAAGCGCGTCTTCGTTGGGCAACCCAGATTCTGCAAGAGATTCGATCGCCGCACCGACGAGCGATTTGTTTTCACTTGCTGAGCCATCGTTCAGATGTTCATCTTTGGTCGAAACCTCCGCGCGGACGAGCAACAGATGGAGAAGTGCGTCCCAAGCCTCTCGTAAACGATCCATGAGAATGATGCAGTTATCCAACGATAGTGCCCACTTGCGATTCCACGCGCGCACTGAAGTGATTCGAGGGTAAGTGAAGTCTATAGCCGGGTGCGCGTTATCCATCTCAGGTTTACCCTTAAACGTATTCTCTAGCGCACTCCAATATTCTCGCGCGCCGGTTTCGGTCGTGACGTCAAAATTTTCGCTCCACGAACTCTCATCCTCGGTGTCGGCAGGTTTCGTTTGAAATCGCGCGCTCTTTCTGAGCGTTAACACGAGTTCTATTGATTCAGTCGCCTCGTTATACTGAGGCACCTCGTAAAGTAATCCGAGCGTCATCAATCGCTGTGTGAGCCTGGACATGTAATACGTCGATTGTACTTTATCACGTAATTCTCTCGGTAAATCTTTCACGAGCTTTTCGCGCAAGCCCTCGGCTTTGATGTGTTCTAAATCTTGAGCGACAATAGATTTTGACTCCGTGCTGTTCACCACTTTAATGTAAATCGAAATCGGCATTGATCCATCCAGTACGTCGCCGTTAATCGCGCCGTCCTCGGAGCCGCGCTCGAAAACGTTTGCAACCAAGTACAAGTGTAGGGCTTCGAGACGAACGAGCGCAGACTTGATGTAACCCAACCCGATAGCGTGAAAGTCGTGAAGCGTCCGGTAATTAGAGCGAATGTCAACATCGTCCTCCATGACTACGTCTCGCGTCGCGATTGTAGACGCCGGCGGCGCCGGCAACGCCTGCATCGGTTCGACGCGCACGACTTCACTCAAGCCAAGTTTCTTAATCGTGCGCTGCCTATGCGCTACCTCCGTCGTTTGAATGTCATCTTTCAGCGCCTCGATAAAAGCCGCATCCTCGGCGCTCGCCGGATCAAATGGGTAGTCAATGTGAAACAGAATCTTGTCTGGCGGACGTTCCGTCACACTCCACGCGATCTCGCGCACGACGCCTTCGCCGTTACGAACGACGTTATCGACGATCGCATTGATACTTTTCTTGTCGACAGCCTTATACAATCCGCCTTCGGCGGCGGCGAGCCACGTGCTCAAGCGATTGATGTAAAGAAATCCTTTCATGCGTAATTCTTCGACAAGAATGTCGTAACGACGCGTGGCATCGTCGACAATCATCAAGTCTTCTTTCAACGCGGCCGACTTCGCGGTCGTCGCCGGCGCATCGCGCGTTCCGACGTCTACGTCGTTCTCGTTCGGCGCAAAGAAGGTGACCTTTGCCTTGCCGCGCTGCACGGTGACGCGCCGAAACAGCTTGTCATCGTCGCACATTTTCAACACGCGTTTCTCCAAGACTCGCGGTGCAACGTCGTAGTCGCTCAAGATTTCCGCTTGACTAACACTACCACACTCGCGCACGCGTTGGCAAAGCTGCGTCTCGAACGTTTGTTCCGCCACGACGGCGGCGCGCGCGCCGCGGCCGGTCCAATCCGCGTCGTCAAAATTCTCCTCGCCGTCGACGTCATTTTCGTCTACGTCGTTCGCGTCGTAAAGTCTCAGCAATCGCAACGAGTCACCTATATCGCCTAAAACGGGTTCGACGTACTTTAAACGACACAACTGAAGCTTGACCGCGTTGAAGACTTTCGTCTGCTGCTTCATAGTTTTACCCACCAGCAACGACGAGTGCGCGAATTCCTCGTGCAAGCGCTCGCGGACGCTCTTGGCCAGCGCCGTTCGCTGCGGCGCCGCATCTAGTATTCTAGTAAACGCTTCGTTATACGCCGCGCTCTCATCCACTCTCGACGTTTCACTTCGAGCGAAACGACGCAGCCGCGCCACGTTCTCCGTCGCTCCGCTCCTCGCGTTTGTCTTTTTCAAACTCACCAATCCCGCCCCCGCGAGCGTGCGCACGGCGTGATCCATGCTCTTCCCCCCGCACGCCTTGTTCAACTCGATCGTCGTGATCCCTCGCGCGCCGCATCGACCGATGATCTCCAGCGCCCCGCGCGCGTTGTCGCTCAGCCCGTGTTCCCACGTCGCCTCGTCCCCGATCCCCAGCGCTCGCGCCCGCGTCGCCGCGTCCGCCACGAACCGCACTCCCGACGACATCGATCCGTTCTCCGCGCTCTGTCGCACCGCGTCCGCGACCGCGCGCTCCAGCGCGTCGTCCCGTTCGTCGTCGCGTTCGCCTCCGCGTCTCGCCGTCGCCGCCGTCGTCTCGTCCATCACCATCGTCACCCCCCACGCGCGATCCGCCGCCGCGCGCACCGCCGCGCGCACGCCCGACGCTCCCCCGAGCGTCTCTCGCCGCCGCGCGTCGCTCGCGCCGTCCCTCGCGTCGCCCTCGCGCGTCGTCTCGTCGACGGTTGCGCGCGCATCGAAATGCGTCGCGATTTCGCGCGCGTCCGCGCCGCGCGCGCCCGCGAGGGCGACGTACGCCACCGCGAGCGACGCGTCGCGCGCGTCGTCGCGCATGCGCGCGCGCGATCGCCGCGACGCGCGCGTGTGCCGACGCGACGCGCGTCGCGCGACGGGACGACGACCGCGCGCGCGACCGAAAACCCACGCGAGGCGAAACTCGCGGCGCGCGGTGTGACCCTCGCGCGCGCGCGTCGAGGCGCGCACACGGCGCCGCGACGCGACGCGCGCGACGACGCGCCGCGAGGGCGACGTAAAAAACTCCCTCGACGGCTCGGACGCGCGAAAGCGGCGAAACGACGCGCGCGACGACGCGAGCGACGGTGAAACGAGCGCGCGCGGGAATTTCGAACGATCGCGACGGACGGTGATTCCGCGCGATGACGACGACGCTGGACGTCGACAGCGTCATCGAACGGTTGCTGAGCGTGCGAGGACAACCGAATAATCGAACGGTGCAGCTCGCGGAGGGAGAGATCAGGGCGCTGTGCGCGGCGGCGAGGTACGTTGGAATGGTGGATCGATGACGCGCGGACGCG
>Ga0181606_10005959_pt1 | contig 10018 bp, 7 predicted proteins | sample 041ome_10_FD_132994 | JGI IMG/M metagenome (GOLD analysis project Ga0181606, IMG submission 132994) | Coastal salt marsh microbial communities from the Groves Creek Marsh, Skidaway Island, Georgia - 041412US metaG (megahit assembly) | ecosystem: Environmental > Aquatic > Marine > Intertidal zone...
ACTTTTTCGATCTCGGTGATCAGTTCCGGTCGGTTTTCGTAGCGGTCGTCAAAAGTGGCGAAGCGCGGATTGTCGGCCAGCGCATCCAGCCCGGTGGTTTCGCAGAACCGTGCCCACATTTCGGGCATCGGTGCGATGTTGATGAAGCTGTCGCGGGTACGGAACGCGCCCATCGGCGTGATAGACGGGTGATGGTTGCCAGCCTGTGGCGGTACTCTCTTTTCTACTGTCCAGCTTGCCGCCTGGAAATCCAGCAGGAAGATCATCGCTTCAACCAAAGACGTCTGGACCCACTGGCCTTCGCCGGACCGTTCGCGTTCCAGCAATGCAAGTGAAATACCATTGGCGCACAGGATGCCTGCCGTCATGTCGCTGAGGGCGGCACCGGACCGCATCGGCCCGGACCCCGGCTCGCCGGTGACCATCATGTGGCCGCCCATTCCCTGCGCGATCTGGTCGAGACAGGGGCGTTCGGCATAGGGACCGTCCTGACCGAAGCCTGAAATGCTGCCGAGAATGATGCGGGGGTTGATGGCTTTGAGCGTTTCGTAATCGACGCCGAGGCGGTGTTTTACGCCGGGGCGCATGTTCTCGACGACGACGTCGGCTTTTGCCGCCATCTTGTAAAAAATTGCACGCCCTTCCTCAGATTTCAGATCCAGCGTCATCGATTTTTTATTTCGATGCAGGTTCTGAAAATCTGCGCCGCTGCGGCGTCCCAGATCGGCGCTGCCCGGTGCTCCGGGGGTTTCGATCTTGACGACATCGGCTCCCCAGTCTGCCAATTGACGAACCGCGGTCGGGCCTGACCGTGCGCGGGTAAGGTCGAGTACGGTGATATGCGAGAGAACTTGCGCTTTGGCGGCGTCGGTCATCGGAAAGCTTCCTGGTTGGGAATGTGTGATTCCTAGGTTTATCGGATAAACAATAGAACATGAATGATTTGTTGTGCCCGGTGCCTAATTTCTTGGATATGCGGAGCCAGCCGCTATGAGCAAGGCTGCTGAACGGGAAGCCTATTCCTGGCGCCTGCAAGGGCCGATCTACGGGACCGCGTTCTTCACCGGAAATCTGTTTCCGATAAGCCACGTTATCGTGCCGCTCTGGGCCGCGATCGAGCTGGATGCCTCGCTGTTGATGGTCGGTATCATCATTGCTAGCCGCCAGCTGCTGCCGGTTACCATGTCGATCCATGGCGGCGCGTTGCTGGACCGGTTCGGTCCACGCCGGGTAATCATGGTGCTGGGCGTGCTCGGTGCATTTTCGACCGCGATGGTGCCATTCTTCCCGTTTATCTGGGCGACGATCCTGTTTCAGATCATCATCGGCTTTTGCGAGACGACGAACTGGATCGGTGTCCAGAGCGCCGTTGGCACCCTGATGAAGGGAAACGCGGTGTATGCCGGGCGCATGACGGCGTCAGCGCGGGCGGGCGGGTTTTTCGGCCCGGTGCTGGTCGGTGTCGCCTACGAGGCAGGGGGGCCGATCGGCGGCTTTGTCTGTTTCGGCGCATGGGCACTTTGTGGCGCGATCGGTGCGATGTTTCTCCCTCGTCATGAAGGCGGTGCAAAGGATCAGGTCGCTTCACGATCGTTATCCGCCAATGCAGCGCCTGCGGTAGCGACCGAACAGGAGCGGACAGACGTTCTTCCCAGCCTGTCTGATTACCGAGAAGCCTTCAGGTTGCTGCTCATTCCGGCGATTGCGCTGGTGATTGCAGCGACGTTTATGCGCCAGACCGGCTCCGGCATGCAGGCATCGTTTTACGGTATCTGGCTGAAAGATCTCGGTTACACGGCGACCTCGATTGGGTTGCTGATCGGCATCGGCAATGGTGTTTCCGCCCTCGCGGCGCTTTGTATCGGGCCGTTGACCCGACGGATCGCCGATTACTGGTTGCTGATCCTGGCTGTTGGCGCCGCTATTATCGGGGTCGCGGCGACCCCGCTATTCGAGACGTGGGTTTTCCTGGCGCTCGCTATTTGCGTGCGGGGAGCCGGACAGGGGCTCAACCTGCCACTTATGATGTCCATTGCTTCCCGGTCCGTCGCGCCGCGTCTGCAGGGTCGGGCCGCCGCGTTGAGGATATCGTTCAACCGGTTCGGGGGAATGCTGTTCCCGGTAATTATGGGAGCACTCGCAGAAGTCATCGGACTGGAATATGCATTCTATGCCATTGGTGGGATCGGTATCTTCCTGATCTGCGGGCTGTCGATCTGGATATTGCGGACCCGGGATCAGTGCGGCAGTTGATAGCGCCGTCGTCAGGCTTTTCGCTTGTCGGGTGCTGTCGGGCCTTTAGGATGACGCAATCATATTCAAAGGGAGAACGACAAGATGGTTGAAGTTAAACAGAAGGAGCAGGTTGGCCGGCGCGCGCGCGAGGTTCGTTCAACCTGCAAGGCAGGCGGCGTTGTCTGCGAAATATCAACGGGCGAAGGCCACACCATTCGCACAGATGAGCCGGAAGAACGCGGAGGTACGAATACCGGCGCCGCACCGCTGTATCATCTTGCAGCATCGCTCGCAGCCTGCCAGACGGTTCAAATCCACAAAGTGGCTGAAGCCATGCGCTTCGCCCATGGTGATATCAATATCGATTGCTCGGCCACGACCGATCTGATCGACGGCATGGAAGGCAATGCCAATGGCGTGATGCATTTCTGCGAAGCAGAGATGATCATCGATATCGAGACCAATGAATCCGAGAAGAAAATCGAGCGGCTGAAAAAGCTGTCCGAGGATCGTTGCCCGGTCGGTCGTCTGTTTACAGAGGCCGGGTATCCGCCGCGCGTGACCTGGAACATCCTGCCCCTGAAGGGCTAGGAACGTAATCCTCCCCGGGCGTCGGTTAAAGCAACGCCCGGGGGGCGTGTTCTAACCGGCTTTCATCATTTTGGCGGCAAGCGCATACCCGCCGCTCGCCCCGTCGAGGAAATGCAGGTGGTCGTCGGATTCAACTGACGGGACGATACACGTCATCATCGCCGCATCCTGCTCGTAAATACCGTAACGGATCGTCCCGGCGGCTTTGGCTGTCTCCAGCAGGGCCTTTGCTCTTGCAAGCGTCTGCAGGTCGCAATCCACCGTCATCCGCAACACGTCGTCGAACTTGCGGAAGTCCGTATTCAGTGCCGTCATTCGCCGGTAATGAACGGGATCGAAATTCTTGAGCTTCCAGCCGGTTTTGAACAGAATCCACGCGAAGGCGCAAAACAGGATGATCTTGAGTTTTTCTTTTCTACGGGAACCCTCAGAGGTCGTTGCCCGGGCTTCAAGGTCGGCCCCTTTCGGCGGCCAGCCCATGTCGGGGCCGCTTTCGGGGATGGGATGCCCGCCGCGCTCGCCCTCCTCGAAGAGTGCGATGACCTGGCCGACGAGCCTGTCGTAATCCCCGATATCATCCCCTTCTTTGTTTCCGGTCCGAACGCCGTCGGCGGGGCCGACGATGAGCGACAGGATGCATCCACGGGTGTTGTCGATCGGTTTCCACCGGCAGGACAGTCCCGTCAGGTCCGGTCGGGCACCCGGTGCGGCGGCGTCGACGGCAAACCGGTCCTGTTTCATTTCCGTTTCTGCCCATTCAACGCCATGGCCCGAGAACATGGCAAAAGCCACCTCCGGCGAAGTGCCGAGCCGGGCGACCTGGACGTCATGCCCGGCCGCCATGATGTCCGCGACCGGCACCATGGCCGCCCGCAGCGCAAGATCAAGTTCTTCCTCTACCCAGCGTGCAGTGCTTGCAAGGGCGTCGGCCGCTTTCTCCCGGTATTTTCCCGGGACGGCAAAGCTGACGCCGTCAGCGCCGAACACGAAAGGGAAGTCCTGGTGGCCAAGCGTATTGATCACCGCTGAAATAGCGGCCGCGCCTGCCATGTTGACCGATTTGTATTTGCCGTTTTCGATCGCCTTGGTCGATCCGACCACATCGGTCAGCCCGATACACCAGTCTTCGGGCATGCGCCGGTAGACGCGATCGTCGACGACTTTCGAGAAATCGTCAAAAACTGGAATTTCCGTATAAAAGCGCGTTGCCGGATCGCTCATCGGAATGTTCCCTCGGGCCAATGGATATATCGGGCTACGCAGCGGGTGCGGGCCCGGATCATGTTGTACCGGTTGTTATAGTTTCCCCAGAGCATGCAACACGTCTTCCGGTGTGACCGGTACTGCTGTGACTTCTCCATCATAGGGGAGGAGTGCATCGTTTACCGCGCTGAGGATTGTCTGCGGCACGCCAGCCATCCCGCTTTCGCCGGCGCCTTTTGCCCCAAGGGTGGTCTTGGAAGTCGGCGTGATGACGTGCTCGACAACGATATCCGGCATTTCGAAGGACATCGGCACCAGGTAATCGGCCATGGTTGCATTCAGAAGCTGGCCGTCATCGTCATAGATGCAATGCTCATAAAGAGCGTCACCAAGCCCGTGTACGACGGATCCGCGCTGTTGTTCATCGACGAGTTGCGGATTGATAACCCGCCCGCAGTCTTCGACGAGCCAGTAGTTCAGTACCTTTACGAACCCGGTATCGGTGTCGACCTCGACATAGGCGGCATGGGCGGCATTCGTGAAAATATAGTCGCGTACCCTGAAACGTTCTGTGGCAACCAGAACCGGGTGGTAGTCATCGGGCAGTTCATAGGAACGCAGAAAGGCGATATTTCCCAGTTCCACCAGCGTTATCCGCTCGTTGCCGGAATCCGCATCGACGACGACGCCATCGCGGATATCCAGCGTCTCCGCGTCGGTTTGCAGCAGAACGCCCGCGAGTTCCAGAAGCTGTTCGCGCAGGGTAAGTGCTGCTTTCCAGGATGCTTCTCCGCCGATCCCGGCACCGCGCGACCCGTATGTCCCGCCGCCATAGGGCATGACGTTGGTATCGCCGGTGATCACGCGGATGTCGTCAAACGACATACCGATGGCGGAGGCAACGATCTGCGCGATCATCGTCTCGGTTCCCTGGCCCTGCTCGGTCACGCCAGTCTGGCAGGTGACGCCGCCTGCCGGTTCGAAGCGGATCGTGCAGCCATCCACGGCGGAGATCGGCACCTTTGCCGGGCCGTAGATCAAGGCGCCCGGGTTCGTGCCCTTGATAAAGGATGCGAACCCGATACCGCGATGAACGCCGCGTTCTTTCGCTTCCGCCTGGTCGCGCTTCAGCACGTCGAGATCGATGGTCTCTTCCAGTTTTTTCAGACAGGCCTGGTGAGAGAGGTCATGCAGCGGCACCCCGCCGGGCGAATTCGCAGGGTAGCTGTCATCGGGAATGAAATTCCGCCGCCTGATCTCCAACCGGTCGATGCCCATCTCAATGGCCGCTTTTTCCAGCAGGCTGTCGCAGGCGACAATACCCATGGGATGACCGACCGCCCGGTACTGGGAAATCGGGACCATATTCTGGAAGACCACGGTGGTCTTGCCGCGAAACCCGCCGACCCGGTAGGGTCCGCCTGCGATGTTCAATACCTGGTTGCCTTCGACGATGCTGGTCCGCGGGTAGGCGGAAAAGGGCCCGGCACCCACCAGGTCGTCGATCTCGAAAGCGGTAATGCGCCCTTCTGCGTCGAGGCCCATTTTCGCCTTCACCCGGTGGTGGCGGGCATGGATATCAGACACAAAGGACTCGATCCGGTCGGCGCGCCAGCGGATCGGCCGGTCCAGCATGATCGACAGCACCGCGGTCGCGAACTCATCCCCGTAAAGGTGGCTCTTGATGCCGTAGGAGCCGCCGCACTCCTGGGTCAGTACGCGGATATCGCGTTCCGGTATATCGAGATGTTTTGAATAGAGCGTCTGGATCATGTGCGGCGCCTGACCGCCGTAATAGACGTTCAGCCGCTTCTCCGAGCGTTCGTAGGACGAGATAACGGCGCGCGGTTCTAGGGTGACGCCGGTGTGACGGCCGAAATCGTATGTCTGCTCGACGATGTGCTTGGCGGCAGCAAAACCTGCATCTGCATCGCCGGTCTCGACCACGCGCTCATACATCTTGTTGTCGCCGAATTCTGCATGGATGACGGGGGTATCTGCATCAAGCGCGGTTTCCATCCGGGTGACCGCGGGGAGTTCGCGCCAGTCGATGGCGACCAGGTCGGCCGCGTCTTCGGCGATGGCGCGTGTTTCGGCGACGACGGCGCAGACCGGTTCGCCCTGCCATCGCGCGCGGTCAACGGCGAGCGCGTATTGCGGGATTGTCTTGAGGGCCGGCTGGTTTTCCATCACGGCCAGCCAGGGTGTCATCCGCTCTGCAATTTCGGCCCCGGTCACGACTGCGATCACACCCGGCACGGCGGCGGCTGCGGTTGAATCTATGCCGGAGATTTCGGCATGGGCATAGGGGCTGCGAACGTAGGCGACGTCTGCAAGTCGCGGGAGCACAAGGTCATCGACGAAGGTGCCCCGTCCCTCGACTGCCCGCCGGGCCATTAGCCGGGCAGGGGATTTTCCGATCTCGGTTCCGGCGGTCGCCGGATCAGGTGTGTTCCCGTCCATTGCTTATACGTCCTGTTGCTTCACTCTCAATACGCCCCGGTGGCCAAAGTCCCGATTTGTCTTCCTACCCCGGTTCAGGCCTGCGCCGCTTTGCGTGTACTGGCTGCATACCAAAAGGTCACGGCCGCGGCGATGGCCAGTAGCGGGATCGCGGCGACATTGACCCAGTCCCAGCCGAAGAAATGGATGAACGCGCCCGAAGACAATGAGCCGATGGCGACCACCGTATAGATGATCTGGTTCATCATGCCCTGCGTCTTGCCGCGTTCCGCCGGTGTGTAAGCGGTCGTCATCAGACTGGTTGCTGCCGTAAACGTGAAATTCCAGCCGACCCCCAGAAGGAACATCGCCAGCCAGAAATTCATCACTTCTATGCCGGCCAGTGCGATGGCAATGCAGGCGCCCTCGAGAATAAGACCGGCGGTAATCATTTTGATCTCGCCGAATTTCTTGATCAGGTTGCCGGTAAAAAAGCCCGGGGCAAACATGGCGACCGTGTGCCAACCGATCACGCTGGTCATGGATCCGAAACTGTGGCCGCAGATGTGAATCATCGCGATCGGGGTCGCCGTCATCAGGAAGTTCATGACAGTCTGGGCGATCGTGGCGGAAACCGCGGCGGCGATAAACACAGGCTGTTTCATGATCTCGAGCAGCGATCTCTGAGGACCTTCCAGCTGTTTTTTCGTCAGGTTCGGGATGCTCAGGAACATCAGCGTAAGTGCCGCCAGCAGGGCAACTGCGATCATGAACAGGAAGCCGCCCATAAACTGCTGGCTCGATATCAGGTGTTCGCCCCAATCCGCCAACTGGGGCCCCGCCAGCCCGGCAAAAACACCACCCGCAAGAACCAGCGAAATTGCACGTGGCCGGAAGGCTTCCGACGCGACGTCGGCGACGGCGAACCGGTAGAGCTGTGCAAAGCCGGCAAAAAATCCGAATAAAAGCCCGCCGAGCGCCAGAAGCCAGAAACTCTCCAGATAAATCGAGGCTGTACACGCAGCGCCGCTGGCGGCGGCGAGAACAGTTCCGCAAAGGAAACCTGCCTTACGCCCGACGCGCCGCGAAAACAGTGACGCCGGCATGGCGGCCAGAGCGGTGCCGACGACGACGAGCGCTGTCGGCAGGGTAGCCAGTGCTAGGTGCGGCGCGATACCGAGCGCAACCGCGGGCGATGTAACCATGAAGAGGCCGCGGCCCGTGCCGAAAAGCATCTGGCAGGTGCCGAGGACGAGGACGTTTTTGTGGTCACGTTGCATACGCCGGGGAACTCCAAAGAAAACGCCCCGGCCTGATAGGGCCGGGGCGTTACAGGGTAATCCGTTGCAAACAGTTTAGGAAGATTTGCCGAAAATCAGCGCCTGTGCGCGCTTGACCGTCTCGTCAGAGACTTTGAGCGAATCGTTGACGATTTTCTGAAGCTCGAGACCGGTTGCCGCCTTGACCCGCAGTTTGCGCTTCTCAGCATTGACGATGAAGTTCGGGTCCGCAACCGTCTTAGCAAAAGCTGCCCGGAGGAAATCAACACGGTCCTGAGGTGTCCCTTTGGGCACGGTCAGGCCACGGCCAAGCGGACCCATGGTGGCCATGAAGTTCACGATCTGCTTGTTCTCTCCGGTCACAAGGTCGGCGAGCATCGGGACGTTCGGGAGGTCCTGTTCCTTAGTGACGCCGATCTGCACGACAGGTTTGGCAAAACCGTCGGTGAACCATTTTTCCTTCGCGGATTTCCAGGACAGCCAGGTCAGGGCGACACCCTGTACTTCGTTCTGTTCCATGGCGAGCTGGGCCTTGCGCGATCCCTTGTAGCCGCTGACGATCTTGAATTTTGCACCGAGTACGCCGTTGACCAGGCTCGGCATCAGGAAGGTCTGCGAGCCTTTGCCTGTAGAACCCATGATGACCTGCTTGGTTTTGAGGTCGTCAACTTTCTGGATGCCGGAATCCGCGCGGAGGACGATGATCGAGTTGCTCTGAACAGCAGTGCCGAGCCATTGGAAATCGTTCGATTTGTATTTGACGGCTTTCGGACGGAGCAGTTCTGAAATGACGATCGTGTCCGGCGGCATGAACATGGTCAGGCCATCGGGCTTGGCGACATTGTACATGAAGTTGGTGGCTTTAATGCCGCCCGCGCCCGGCATGGACTGGGTGATGACCTTTTCAGCCCCTGTATAGGGAGCGAGGTACTGTGCGAGAATCTGGGAATACTTTCCGTATGTACCGCCGACGCCGAAGCCGAAGACGATTTTGAGAGTCTTGCCCTTGTAGAATTCCGCGGCAGTTTCCGCGGTGGCGGCTGTCGTGCCGCCGAGAACGAGCGCTGCTGCAAGAGCGGCCCCGGTAATGCGTTTGGATAACATGTTGCCTCCGATATCTATCAATTTGTTGAACGGTTGGATTTGTCACCGTTACCCGATAAAAACAGATTTTGGAAGAAACCACAATTCCTTCGATTTCGAAGCAATCCGCGAATGTAGGCTGTTTCGCTGTACGTGCGCTCAGGTTAGGTTGTGGATCGCGCGTCTTGGGAAATCCGGAATGAACATAACTGTATTGCCTCGCCCCGATATAGGGCTGGACGGCCGATGACGCTGTTTGCCGTGATAGAAACGCGCTGGTTGAAACTGCCGCCAAATGTGCGAGGAATATTATGGTTGGTGATGGGCACCCTTGCTTTTTCGATTAACGACCTGTTCGTGAAATCGCTTGGCAAATCGATGTCGCCCTTTCAGATGGCTTTTTTCCGCTACGGCATCGGTTTTCTGATCATGGCGCCGGTTTTTCTGCGCATGGGAGCCGTTGGGCTCAAGACATCCAGGCCGGGCATTCATGGCGCGCGGCTGGTCATCGCATGCATTGCGCAGGTTGGGGTCTACACGACCGTCGTTTACCTGCCGCTCGCCGATGCAACGGCGCTGGCGTTCTCTCGCATCCTGTTCACCACGATCGTTGCGGTAATTGTTTTGCGCGAAGTCGTCAGCGGTGGGCGCTGGACGGCGACTTTTGCCGGATTCGTCGGCGTGATCATCATGGTGCGACCCGGCGGCGAAGTTGATCCGATCGTGTTCGTGGCAATTGGTTCTGCCTGCACGTTCGCGGTCGCCAACGTAATGATACGGCTGATGTCGACCACCGAACCGCCAAACCGGATATTGTTCTATTATCAGGCAGGCGGTATTGCCGTGTTTCTAATCCCGACAATCCTGCTATGGCAGAGTCCGCCGGATATCGTGTCGTGGCTGATGGCGCTCGCCATCGGGATACTTACCGCGGTTGGTATGATCGGATTCATCAGGGGCTTTGCCGTCGGGGAGGCAAGCGTGATCGGGCCGACCGAATATATCCGGCTGATATTCGCCGCGGCATTCGGTTTACTCATATTCGGCGAAGTACCGGATGTATGGACGATTGTAGGTGCGTTGATCATCGTCGCCTGCACCAGCTTTATCGCCCGAATGGAAGCGGCCAGAAAAAGGCCAGCCAAATAATCTCAGCGGCGCGATAACCACTCTACGCTTTTGAA
>Ga0181606_10005966_pt1 | contig 10009 bp, 8 predicted proteins | sample 041ome_10_FD_132994 | JGI IMG/M metagenome (GOLD analysis project Ga0181606, IMG submission 132994) | Coastal salt marsh microbial communities from the Groves Creek Marsh, Skidaway Island, Georgia - 041412US metaG (megahit assembly) | ecosystem: Environmental > Aquatic > Marine > Intertidal zone...
GATCGACAGAGAGGGCTTTGGCCATGCAGGCTGGCCTCCTTCACCAGCCCTCATGATGAATCACAAAATAACGCCAAACGGAATCCCTAATGATTCAATTGCCGCTCAATCCGCTCTAGGTCTGCATATGCCGCTTCGAAATTCCGGGTCCAGGCCATGACTGTCTTGTCGTAGTCCGGGCCGAAATTGTGCCAATCTTCAATCACAAAATGGGGCTCTGCGGTGCGGGCTATTTCCGTTGCAGATGGAATGTGCCCATTCGGGAAAATATAGCGGTTCACCCAGGGATCGAGATGCGGGCCAGCGTGATGATCCCCTATCGTGTGCAGCAGAAAACGGCCCTGCGGATTGAGACAGGCGCGGGCAGTTTTGAAGTATGTCTCGTAATTCTTGGCACCAACATGCTCAAACATGCCAATGGAATAAATCGCATCGAACCGTTCATTAAGTTGCCGATAGTCCTCCAAGCGGATTTCGACATCCAACCCGGCGACACGGGCCTCTGCAAGCGCTGCCTGTTCTTTAGAAATGGTGACGCCGACAACGGAAACGCCGTAAGCCTTCGCCATGTGATATGCAGCCCCACCCCAGCCACAGCCAATGTCCAGGACTTTCATGCCCGGCTGCAACTCTAGCTTGCGGGCGATCAAGTCCAGCTTGGCTGTTTGAGATTGGGCAAGGTCCTCAGCGCCGTTTTGCCAGTAGCCGCAGCTGTACATCATCAGCGGATCAAGCATCCGCTCAAACAGATCATTACCGACATCATAGTGTGTCACCGCGACGTCACCGGCCCGGTCAACCGTCTGCCTATTGGCGAAGGCGTTGTGGATGGCTTGTAGCTTTCGGCTGGCCTTTTCGATGAACAGTTGGCTACGAATGCCGCCGCCCATCAGCCGCATGAACATTTCATCCATTTCCGGCGCATCGAACCACCCATCCATATAGGCCTCGCCAAACCCCAGCGAACCACCCAGCACAGCGCGCCTGAAAACGCGTTCATCGTGCACCTGAATGTCCCAGGGCCGATCACCGTTGATTTGGATATCAACGTCGTTCAGCAACTGGACAGCCTTATCTTTGAAGAAGCTAGCCATGGCTTCCCCCTATCTTAGAGCATATTCGGATCAGATCGGGTCATTTCGTGGCGCGGTCCTAAATGAGATTGGCCTTGAGTTCAGTTGGATACTTGCTAGCCGTGCGTCTCATCGAAATCCTGTGAGATGCGATAGAAGTGCGGCATTACGGGGCTCATGCCATTTTTCTCATGGTTGCGGACTACGCCGCGAGCAACCGTGCGGAGATGCACTTCGTCTGGGCCATCAATGAACTGTAACGCACGGCCCCAGCTCCAAAGGTAGGAGAGTGGCGTGTCTGGCGTCAGGCCCATAGCGCCGAACACTTGCATCGCCCGGTTTGTGACGGTGGTTTGCAGGCGAGCAGCAACGATTTTGATCTTTGAGACCTCATCGCGGGCGGCGCGGGGGCCTTCCTGATCAATGATCCATGCAGCGCGCAACACAAGCAGGCGCGCCATATCAATTTCCTGGCGGCAGAGAGCGACAGACTCACGTGTCGTGTCGTGGTCGATTGTGCGTTTTCCGAATGTGTTGCGGTTCAATCCACGCTCAATCATCAGCTCCAGTGCTACTTCGCATTGGCCGATGGTGCGCATGCAGTGGTGGATGCGTCCGGGGCCAAGGCGCGCCTGGGCGATCATGAAGCCATCGCCTTCTTCCGCAACCAAGTTACTAACAGGTACGCGCACATTGTCGAACACGACCTCACAATGCCCTTCGGGGGAGATGTGATGCATGATCGGGATATTGCGGCGGACGGATACGCCCGGCGTACCAGGATCAACCAGCACTTGGCTTTGCTGGCGATGCGTTGCCGCATCAGGGTCCGTCTTCCCCATGACGATCATCACGCCAAGGTTTGGATGCATGGCGTTGGTGATGAACCATTTCCGGCCATTGATAACGTACTCGTCGCCCTCACGCGTGATGCGGGTCTGGACGTTGGTTGCGTCTGAGGACGCGACTTCGGGTTCCGTCATGCAGAAGGCGGAACGGATTTCGCCCTCGAACAATGGTTTGAGGTATTTTTCCTTCTGCTCGGGCGTGCCGAACATGTGGAATACTTCCATATTGCCCGTATCTGGCGCGTTGCAGTTGAACATCTCCGGCGACCAGTAGATGCGCCCCATAATCTCCGCGAGTGGGGCATATTCCAGGTTGGAAAGGCCTTGGCCCGGCACTCCATCTGGCAGATGCGACAGGAACATATTCCACAGGCCCTCGGCTTTCGCCTTGGCTTTGATGTCATCACAGAATGGCGGTGGGAAGGTCCCGGCTTCCGTCAGTTCATGCCATTCCTTATCACGCGGCACGATCTCGCGGACCATGAAATTCGTCAGTTGTTCTTGCAGCTGTTTGACTTTGTCTGAGTAGCCGAAATCCATGGAAGTGCCTGCCTTTGTCTTCGTGCGCCATGTGAAGGCGTTGATCGTTGATGCGGGCAGTGTAGCGTCCGCCGTCGCCTGCGGCTATCGTCGGTGCAGGAGGGTGCGCCCATGCGTTTCGTCGCAGTTGTTAAAGAAGATTGTCCGACGTGTGTTTTAGCTGCGCCTATGCTCGGCGCGATCCGGGCCGCCGGTCTGCCATTGGAAGTGTGGACACAGGATAATCCGGCATTTCCAGAAGGCCTTGCTCCATTGCACGATGCTGATCTGCTTAAAAGTCACGCAATGGGGATTGAGATTGTGCCGACATTGGCCGCCATTGATGATTCGGGCCACGAGCAGGCGCGCGTTTTCGGCTGGAATGCCGATGATTGGCAGAAAATTACGGGCCTCAACGGCCTGGGCGAAGGATTGCCCGTGAACCAACCCGGCTGCGGCGCATTAAACGTTGCGCCGGGCATGCTGGAACGCCTCCAACTTGCATCTGGAGAGGTGAAGCTGCAGGCCCGTGAAATTGCGGTCGAAGATGATATCGATCCGATGGAAGTCGCCTATGACCGTGGTTGGACGGATGGTTTGCCCATCACACCGCCGACAGACCTTCGGGTTGCGCGTATGCTTACAGGCACCACGCGCCGGGCGGATGACATCGTTGGACTGATTCCGCCAAACCTCGTTCCTTGCACGGTCGAGAAGGCTGCGATCAATGCAGTAATGGCCGGATGCCGCCCGGAATACTTCCCCGTGCTGCTCGGGGCGATTGAAACGGCGCTGCAACCTGAATTTGCCATGCATGGGCTACTTTGTACGCTCGCGTTTTCAGGCCCATTGGTGATCGTGAATGGCCCTGTTTCACGCCGTATCGGCATGAATTCAGGCGGCAATGCTTTGGGCCAAGGCAACCGCGCGAATGCGACCATTGGCCGAGCCTTTCAGCTGATCATCCGCAATGTGGGTGGAGGCCGACCGCAGGAAATCGACAGGGCCTGCCTTGGTCAACCTGGAAAATACACATTCTGCTTCGCCGAAGATGAGAGTGACGAAGACTGGATGCCGTTATCAGAGGCGCGCGGCGTATCTGCAGGCAAGTCTGCGGTCACGATGTTTCACGCAGACGGTGTAACAGGATTTGTCGACCAGAAAAGCCGCACGCCGGATGAGCTTTGTCGCTCCCTGGCGATGCAGCTTTGGGGCGTCAACCATCCGCGTCTGGCGCGCTGGGGCAATGCCGTTCTGGTGCTTTCGCCGAACCATTATGAGATTCTCCACGCGGGCGGATGGGGGCGTGCGGAACTGGAAGCGGGGTTGCATCAGGCGCTGAAACGACCGGCAAAGGAATTGCTGGAAGGCGCTGATGGGCATCCGCTCGGCATCACTCCGGCGCAGGCTGATGAATATGCAGATGCGGATGGCATGATTGATAAGTTTCATCCGGGTGGGCTGCTGATTGTGCGCGCAGGCGGACCTGGCGCACTGATGTCTGGGATTATCGGCGGCTGGACCGGCGGCCGAAACAACAAGGAAGTGCGCCCCGTTACACGCGCGCTGGAGGAGGTCTGACCTATGACGACATACACAATGCGCGACCCGACGGCGGAAACCGCCGCCGTCTTGCGGGAACGCCGCCAACCGCCCGAAAGTTTGGTTGGCAAAACGGTGGCTTTGCTGTCGATCTCAAAAGAGCGGTCCGACGAATTTATGGATGCATTGGAGCCGCATATTAAGGCTGCTGGCGTTAAAACCATCCGCTTTAAAAAGCCGACGCACACGAAACCTGCGCCAGAGGCTTTGCTCCAGGATATCGTCGAGCAAGCTGATTTGGTGATCGAAGCGCTGGCTGATTGAGGGTCGTGCACGTCGTGCAGTTTGCATGACATCCAGACCCTCGACACGCGCGGCCTTCCAGGGTGCGCTACGGCCACGGTGGAATTCAAGCAGGCTGCCGCCGCACAGGGCGGCGCGCTTGGCTTTGCGCCGGCGATTGTATGGACGCCGCACCCAATCCAGAACCGCTCCAGCGATGAATTGGCGGCGCTAGCTGCTGAAGCCGCACCTCAAATCCTCGCGGCAATACGGCAGGGTTAGATGACGGACGGGCCGCTGGTGAGAGCGAAAGCGGGGCTACGTCCGTCGTGAGCATCAAGGGTGTTGAAAGCCAACGTGCGCAGCTGCTTCGGCTGTCGTGGCCCATCATGCTGTCCAATGTCACGGTGCCGCTGGTCGGGGCCACAGACACGATCGTTATGGGGCATCAGCCTGATGCAGCGCTGTTGGCGGGGCTCGGTCTTGGCGCTGGCGTATTTAATCTCGCGTTCTTCAGCTTCAACTTTCTAAGAATGGGAACGACCGGGCCTGCGGCGCAAGCTGCGGGTGCTGGGAATATGGCAGAAGCGCGGGCGATCCTGTACCGGGCGCTTGGGCTTGCCATGTTGATTGGTATGGCGCTCGTGGCGCTCACGCCCTTGATCGTGCTCGGCGCATTTTCGGTTTCCGAAGCCGCACCGGATGTCGAAGCAGCGGCGACGCGTTATTTGAGCATCCGCTTGCTCGCTGCACCTGCTGCGTTCGCTGAAATGGTGCTTGTGGGCTGGCTTTGGGCGCTGCAGGACACGCGCTCGGCGTTTTATATCCAGATTGCGACCAATCTCACGAATATCGTGCTGGACGTATGGTTTGTGATTGGCCTTGGCTGGGGCGTGGAAGGGGCAGCAGCAGCAAGTGCCATTGCCCATGTTGTTGGTGCCATCATCGGCTGCGCCATCGTATGGCGACGGCTGGGGCCAGATAAACGCGTCGCCTGGGCGCAAGTTGCTGATTGGGCTCGAGTCCGCCGCATGCTGGTGATGAGCCGGGACATTTTCATCCGTACAATTTGTGTTGTCGGCGGCTTGCTGCTGTTTCGGTATGAGGCAAACCGCTTCGGGACTGATGCTGCAGCCAGTATTGAGCCGCTCTACCAGTTTCTAACAATAACAGCCTATGCCCTTGATGGGTTTAGTCATTCCGTGGAGCCAATGGTTGGTGACGCTATCGGTAAGAAGGACAGGCGCGCGCTCCGTGAATCTGCAATTGCGGCATTCCAGGCGGGCGGCATTACGGCGGCGATTATGTCTGGGTTGCTCCTACTATTTGGCGAGGATCTTCTGTTGCTGTTCACCAGCATTCCCGAAGTTCTTGCCATCGCGCGGGAATATGTTGTGTATGCGGCTTTGCTGCCGATTGTCGCCGTCTGGTGCTATTTGCTGGATGGAATGTTTCTGGGAGCTGCGCTGAATATCGCCGTTCGAAACGCCATGCTGCAGGCGATGGTACTCTATCTGATCGTCCTTTTCACCCTGCCGCGTCACTTCGGGCTGGATGGCCTTTGGATTGCCGTCATGGTCTTCATGGGCCTTCGCGGCGTGACGCTGGCGTTTCGGTGGAATCGCCTGCTACGCTCTGCTGATTAAGTTATCTCTGAACAAAGGAAGCGCCCCGATGGCCGATTACAAATACTTGCAAGTCGAGCGTGATGGCCCCGTGACCATCGTCACCATTAGCCGGCCAGAGGTTTACAACGCCCTGCATCCACCAGCTCATTGGGAATTCGACGAGGTGTTTAACAATTTCCGCGATGATCCCGATCAATGGATCGCGATCATCACTGGTGCTGGCGACAAGGCATTCTCCGCCGGTAATGATCTGAAGTATCAGGCTGAAGGTAAGGGGCCGCGCGACCGGCCCGCAACGGGCTTCGCTGGCCTGACATTCCGCTATGATCTGGATAAGCCTGTTATCGCTGCCGTGAACGGTTTTGCGATGGGCGGCGGGTTCGAAATTGCATTGGCTTGCGACATCATCGTGGCGTCTGAGAACGCAATTTTCGCCCTGCCGGAACCGCGTGTTGGGTTGGCGGCGCTGGCTGGTGGCGTTCACAGGCTCCCGCGCGCCATCCCGCTGAAGCAGGCCATGGGCATGATGTTGACCGGCGGGCGCGTAAAGGCGGCTGAAGGCAAGGAGCTTGGTTTCGTCAATGAAGTGACGCCAGTTGGTGGCGCGCTTGAGGGGGCAAAACGCTGGGCCGCAACCATTATGGAATGCAGCCCCATGTCGCTTCGCGCGACAAAGCAGGCCTCCATGCGCGGTCTGAATGCGCCAACGCTGCAGGATGCGATTGAAACCACATATCCAGCCGTTCGGGCACTGTATGCCAGTGAGGATCTGATTGAGGGTCCAAAAGCGTTCGCAGAAAAACGCGCGCCAAATTGGAAGGGCCGCTAAGGCCGAAGCCGACCGTCAGGCGACGTTCATCATCTCTGTCGAGCGCCGGAGCCCTGGGGAGTCGGTGCTCGGCAGATTGATTGCAGCTGTAATGAGGCCTGTCTCATCATCCTGTTCGAGGCTCGCTTCGCCTGCATGAAGTCTCGCGACAGCGCGGACATATGTAAGGCCAATACCCAAGCCTTCCTGGGCGCGCTCCAGCGATTGGTCGGCCTGGCCGAAGGATTCAAACGGATCAAACGTGATTTGCAGATGATCCGGCCCCGGCTGGTTGGTGACCCAAAGCCGGACATCGCCGCGCTCTGATAAGACCGTTGCGCCTATGGTGATGGAGCTATCAGGCGCGCCATATTTGGCGGCATTGCTAATGAATTCCGCGACCGCATTAGACAGAATGCGGTGGTCGCCGGTGACAACCGCGTCTTCGGTGCAGGGGTCAATCTGGAGGCGGGACGACAACGCCGTGTCTGACTTTAGCGCCAGCGTGACAGCTTCTTTTGCGATTGCCTTAGCTGGCACGTGGCGGGCGCTACTGCGAACTTCACCTAAGTCCATGCGTGATAGCTCGAGCATCTGATCAATCTTGTTCACCAACCTCCGGCCGGATGAAACGATAATCTCTGCATAGTCGCCAATTTCATTGCCTGATGCGGTAGGCAGCATATCACCAAACCCAATGACGGCGTGCAGGGGGGTGCGCATTTCGTGGGAAAGTCTTGCAATGAATAAAGACTTCGCCTTGGCCCCGGACATCATCTTTCTTGAAGTTGTACGCCAGGACCTCTGTGTCCAAGCCTTTAGCGGCAAAGACAGAAAGGATTTGGGTGATCGCGACGTCATAGGCTGAGGAAGGCCGGGGGTAGACCACCATAACCTTCTAGGCAGCGTCGCCGACTTTCCGGTCATGTCCGATTACGTGGGCGATATTGGGATCATCCGGGTCGCCAACGATGCGCCAGTTTTCTTGGGCGGCAGCGCCGATGCGGAACCAGTCATTGTAGGTGTTTGTAACGGCGGCACCTTGCTTGGCCGCTGCAATCGCTGGCGCAGAAACGAGTAGCGCTGAACTTGCGGCTGCGGCTAGTAACGCTCGGCGTGTGAGGGTGTTGAACATGGTCTAGCTCCCGGATACTTCTGGTTCGTGGAATTTTTGTCTGGGCTTAAGGGCGAAGAGGGCGGCCATGATCAGGATGGCGACGCCGATCCAAGCAATCGACTTCCCTGTTGCAATGCCGGTTGCCATAAGTTGGCCAACGACGACCGGACCAGCGACATGGCCTATCCGCTCGAGGAAGCGATAGGTGGCGGTTACAGTTGCAGCGCCGTTTTTGCGGGCTGTGAATGTGCTGGCGACGTGGGTCACAACAGGCGCGTTGACGAGGCCATGGGCCAGACCAAGCAGGGCGACCGCAAGGATAATCGCGATTATCGCCATCTGGGCGTTCCCACCGCTCGCGAGTGCTGCGCCGGAGGGGCCGAAGACGCCGATGGCGATCAATGCAATGGCCGATAGAAAGCTGCCTACTAGCAACACATCATCTGTGCGCTTTGTGCGATCGACGAAGCCGGAGATATAGCCGCTCGACACCAAAACACAGGCTGCATAGATCATCAGAACCTGGCCGATATCTTCCTGCCGGAACCCGCCAGAAGATAGCAACAAGGGAAGGGCAAAGATGACGACGCCAGTCAGCACAGCTTTAGTCGGCACGCCAACCAGCAGCATCGTCCGCATGAATTCGAGGTCTCGGAACACTGCGGAAAGATCACGCGCCATCAGTCTAAAGCTTGGCGGCGGTTCCTGGACGGTCGTTGCCGACATGCGCTTACCCGGCACAACGATCAGCGTATAGACCGCAATAACGAAGGCTATGCATGCGGCGACATTGAACAGGCTTTCCTGGCCAATATGGGTCACGAGTAGAGACCCGATGGCCATGCCAGTGATCATGCCACCCTGGAACCCATACACAATGATCGCGGCGCCACGGGTTTTTCGTTCCGGTGACGCAACGTCCAGAATGTAGGACTGCACACCTATAAACAGGATGCCTTGACCGATGCCTGAAAGCGCACGCGCCAAGCAGATCAGTGCGAAGTCTGGGGCCGTCGCCAGAAGATAGAGGCCGACGCCAGATAGCGCCAAGCCTGCGAACATCATCGGCTTTGCGCCAACGCGCTGGCTGAGATGCCCTGCCGGGATCAATGAAAGCGCAAACAGCAGATAGTAAATTGTGAACGGTGCCGATGCGTATTCAGACGCGAGGCCGAGCTTATCTGCCAACTGCGTTATGTATTGTGGCAGGAACGCATAGGATAAGTGTTCTGTCGCGACAGCAATAAAGAACACCGGCTTCACAAGGTTCAGGAGGGCAACATCGCTCCGTCCATCAGCTGGGTCAGCGTCATCGTCCTCGCGGCTGGCTCTATCTCCGCCGCCCAGTCGCCGCATGGAGCCTGCGATCTGTAGAAATACGCTTGCCATTAGTGCGGACGCGATAAACAGGGCCGCAAAGTTCTTAATGCTGCGAATTGATTGACGCATGACGATGTCGGACGGAATGGCCACAGCAAGCTTAATGTTGCGCCCACCTGGCTGCGACATGTCAGAGATATATTCGTAGTGGTCTGGATTGCTGGTCCATGCTTTGCCAGCAGCGGACCTATCCGTATGGAAGCGCACAATGTCATCAACGATGATCGATGCGTGTGCCATATCCGGGTTCAGTGCGCGATAATCCTGCAAAAGGTCATCGATACCGTCGATTTCCCAGATGTTTAGGCCAAACGCGACGATATTCGCCAGGCGCTGTCCCAAAGTATCCGCCATCGACTTAGACTTAGCCTGCGCGCCTTCCGCGTAGAGCGTCACGAGTGTAGCGACGACCAAGCCAGATACGCCGATAAAGCAGGTGGCGAACATTGCATGGAGCCAGCGCTTGCGTATTGCCATGTCCGCGCCGAGGACGGACGTGGCGATACCGAATGCAATTGCGGCGAGAAGGGCGGCGAGCATGATTGGCTCGAAACCGTCCTGTACGCGATCCGTCACGATTGACTTGTTCATCGTGAAGGTGATGACGCCGACTTGCTCAAACCGGTTATTAAGCGGCAGGAGAACTTGGACGATCTCCTCATTGTCTCTGACCAGGAAGCCGTCATGGGACCCAGCGGTAGTGGCTCCGGGCTCTCCTTGCAGGAGTGCGCCGCCAAGCGGACCATTAGTGAAGACAGGCCGGTTCAGGTTGTCAAAGACGGCGATGGCACCAATGGTGTGATCAGACGCCA
>Ga0181606_10005969_pt1 | contig 10005 bp, 12 predicted proteins | sample 041ome_10_FD_132994 | JGI IMG/M metagenome (GOLD analysis project Ga0181606, IMG submission 132994) | Coastal salt marsh microbial communities from the Groves Creek Marsh, Skidaway Island, Georgia - 041412US metaG (megahit assembly) | ecosystem: Environmental > Aquatic > Marine > Intertidal...
CTAAAAATTTATGCCCAATATAGTCTTCAAGAGTATAAGACCATCTCTGCAGGAGTCTCCTTGGGGTTGAGGTAGTTAATTTAGCGCGACTACAGTCCGTAGTCGAAACTGAAAGTTTTCTTCGCTTAACCCCAGTATTTACTGGGTTTTTTGTTTTTTAGCATGAAAAATAACTAACTTGTAGTCGAAACTTTTATGTAAAATTTGTGTTTTCAGGGATTTTTAAAACATGCCTAGTGCATGTTTTTTTAGCTCAAAAGTGGACAAAAGGGGCTCAAAATCCGACAAATCCGACACTGGTGTTATACATAAAGTAACACTGCGATTATGGGAAAAATTGGATTTAGAATTAGATCATCAAGAGAAGGACAGGTGCCCGTTTATGTATATGTTTACTGGCCATTCAAAGGAAAGTACCTTCTTGAGTTACATAGGAGCTCAAGTGAATAAGGACGCTTATGCAGATGCGTTTATGAGGGTGGCTGCTACTTTGTAGGATCAGGACCTCGATGCATTAGGCTTTCCCGATCTCTTTCTTTAAGCCGTTCTAGTGTGTATTGATCACGAACCGACTTGGTTTTTGGTAGTAGGTAATTAGATAAGCTTTGAACTAGGCGTACGCGATCTGCGTTGGATAGTTCATCTTGATGCATGATGAGATGATCTAAAACTTCTTCATAAAGAAGTTCCATTTTCTCTTTAATATTCGGTTCGAGCTTTTTTGCTTTGCCTCTCTTGCTTTTCTGGCCTGCTAAACGGGCGGTTTCTTTATCAAATGGCATAACCCAAAAATAGAAACATTTTTACTGGAGGTGAAGAAAGAGTATTTGTTACTTTTTAACAAGGGTTATGAAAACACATTATTTTCAATTATTTCTCGAACCTCTTTAAGTTGAATTGTTGAAGGTATCGGAGAATTGATTTTTTTCGGATCGTAAACAAAGTAACCAACTCCATTGTGTTCACCATTCTTTATAGCAACAAAGCTTATCAGGTTTTTGAAATTTTTAATTACCAGATTTGTAGTAGTAGAAGATACACTATAGCCTTCAGTTATTTCTGATGAATAAATTAATTCTACAAATAAACTTTTACCTCTATTATCTATATTAAAAACCTTTAATCGATCCTTATCCATAACCAAGGAATTAAGGATTTGTTCTCCTTTTGATGCATTTTCTACTGAATTAAATTCAATTAAGAAATCTCTAGACATACGAGGCAAAACCTGATCAACTCCATCTAATCCTAACTTTTGAGTAAACTCTTCATGTTTATTTATTCTCCAGTAAAAAGTAAGATTATTATGAGGCTGTTGATGTAATCCGGTAGCCAATAATAAATTAATATCAGATTTTAGAAGATCACCAATGATTCTATCGTACTGCTTTAGAATTATAATTAAAGGATCATAATCTTTTTCACAGTACCAATCTGGGTTCGAAAATTCCCCATCATAGGCTTCAGAATTAAATAGGTAATGATGTTGAATATGCGCACCGGAGTTTAGAAATAGATTTGAGAAATCAGGTTTGTGTTTTTTGAAAAGAAACATAAAGGTGTCAGCTAATAAACCATCTAGAATAACTGCTTTGGTTCCGGGTCTCCTTCTGTTTAAGAAATACTTTAGGTATTCTGGATATCTTTTTAATGGAACTACTCGGAGAACTCCAATTGCCAATGTAGCTAGAGTTGAAATACTTAATTTTCCACTAGCATTATCATTTACACTTTGGTGTACTGCTTTGTATAATGCTTTTACCAACCAATTACCACTAACATTGGTAATTGTCCAAGGGTCTGGCACAAAAAAAGCTGGATTTTTCAATTCATTTTTTGCATTGAATGGAGATACTGCCCCTACGCTATAACCACGAGATTCAATAAATTCAAATAGTTGTTCCTCTTTATAATTAACTATATCTCCCAGTCTAAAAATTTGATGCTCAGCAAAGGTTTTACCCGTATGTACTGTTGCCCATTGGATCCAAGGCTCAAGTAGTTTATACTCGTCTTCGGACTGAGTCTCTACGACCTTGTAATTGTTGAAAATAGTTTTGAAATTAGGAAGAAGTCCTTTGTTGGAATAGAATTTAATGTACTCAAAATTCAATTCGTTTAAGCCAAGTAAAATTGTTTTATTCATTTAATTTTTTTATATATCGTTTTGTTTCATTCCGCATTTTAATATCGATCCCCCACTTATTAAAATAAACTTTCAAACTTTGAAGGTGAACTTGAAAAAGGAATAACGATTTTGATGACCCTTTAGAGAATAAATGTATAATTCTTACGTTGGGGATTAACAAAATGTTTTTTGATGGCCATAACCTGCGGCATAAATCGGTATCTTCTTCGTACAAAAAGAATCGGGGATCAAATAACCACTGAAATCCCATCGTTTTATAACTTTTCATATTCACTACAAAAAAGCAACCACTAATTGAAGGCACTTCGGTTGATTTTAATGGTATTTTTTTTAAACAATGTTTATAGCCTACGAAAAAGCTTATTATTTTATCGAAAATTGATGGTAAACTTCGGATGACATGCTGAATCGAACCATCATTGTTTAATACTAAGGGGGCGTTAATAGCATATCCTGAAGACTCTAGAAGTGGTTTTAAATTAGTTAAGAATCTCACATCGGTATTTGATACAATCATAGTTTCTATCCCATTATCATTAAACCATTTAAAATTCTTATTGTGCCCTTTGCCATATCCGATATTCTCTTTTTGTTGATCGACTATAATATCATATTTCTCTAAGTAGTCGTGCTCCGAATTTGATACTACTCTTATTACCAGAAAGTATTCCTTAAACTGTTCCTTAATTGACCGGTAATAGGACGTAAAATTATCTTCTGGTTCATTATAGAGTACCAGTGATAATCCAATTTCATAATTTATGGAAGAAGGAGGTGTAATTTTTGAAGCTTTTTGATTACTCATTTATTATTTTCAATATTTTCGCAGGGTTACCTACACATACAGAATTTTTTGGAATAGATTTGGTAACCACACTACCTGCACCTATTACACTGTTTTCACCAATGGTAACTCCTTTTAGGATAACTACATTTTCACCAATCCATACATTTTTACAAATCTTAACGGGTGAGGAAAATAATGGCTGTTGACGCCATTTTATATTTAAATCTATAAAGGAATTAACATTACCATGGTCATGATCCGATATAAATACATTACTTGCTATAAGTACATTCTTTTCAATAGTTATTTTATTAACGCATGAAATGTGGCATTTATCGTTTATTTGGACATCTGATCCAATTATTAAATTTGGTTTGATTTCACCCTGTTTATAACATTCAATTCTGCAGTATCTCCCGGTAGTAAAACGCCTGCCAAACTCCATATATTTGTAGTTTCTTATATCTATGGGCATTCGGATCAATCTGCTTTTCCTAAAGAAAATTTTAGTTATTATAAAGGAATAAACAACATTTGGTAATTGAGTGATATGATATCTCATAGTCTAATCAGGATTACTTTAATCTTTCTTAAGAAATATTTAAAAACCAAAAAAATAATCAAAGGATAATAGTAATAACTTAAATTATTTATTACGGCATTAATTTCACCCTGTAGCATTCCTTCTAAATTTGCACTCAGACCACTCTCTCCAAAACTTCTTTTGTCCTGGTAATTATATATTAAAGTAGTATTCACCACCGGAAAATATCCCAAATGATTAATCACCTTTAGGTAAAAGTCACCATCTTCAGCTCTTTTCATTTCTTCGTTAAATCCTCCAATTTCTTCAAACAACTTTTTTTCTAGAATTATACTAGATACGTGTGGGCCCCATTTATAAAGCTGATTTATGGCCTTGAGTTTTTTTATAGTAAGAAAATAATCTCTTGATTTTCTTTTCATACTGCCGATTATCCTTAACTTATTTTCCATCATCAAGGTATAATCGATTTCTATTTTTCTGTTATCCCACATATCGTCTGCATCACAAAAGGATACTATATTAAAATTGGCGTTATGAACACCGAAGTTTCTCGCTGCACTAACTCCCTTGTTTTTTTGCGAAATTACCCTTACGGATCTATTAATGTTACTAAGTTGTGCAAAAGTGGGGTTATGTTCTTTTTTTGAACCATCATTGACTATTATAATCTCGTATTTTTCGAAATAGTTTTCTAAAATTTGGATTTTATTTTTTACAATTTCCAAAATGTAATACTCTGGGTTATAGCAAGGAATGATTAAGCTTATCATACAAAAAACATTAAGAAGTTAGTTAACATGAAGAGATAACAAATAGACCTAGTTTTGATTGATGATTTTTCGAGAACTTTTCCAATGACTATTGGGATTAAAAACCAGCCAAATCGCTGTAATTGGGGGTTAATAGCCGATAATATCAGTGATAATAGAATTATCATAATCTCTTTACCCAAATTAAGTCTTCTACACTTCCAATAAATATAGATATAGAATGCAACCGAGAAAATAACTCTTAAGTAATTCGATTCCCTATTGTTAGCATATATATCTGCTTTTCCGTTAATGAACTCAAAAATGATTTCCAACTGTTGAGTAAAGTATTGAATTAAAACTATGGATAAAAGCAGTAAGACAAATAGAAAGGCTCTACTTCTTATTATCAAGGCTGGTAAAACCGAGTAATGAAAGAAAATAGAAAATAGGGCTGATTTTTTATTGTAGGTGTAAAGAAAAAAAGCGAGAGCTAAATTTTGTCTTATGGTAATTCCAGAATTTATTGCAAGAAAAGGAATCAGTAAAAATATCAAAATCGTCTGTTGGGATGATTGGGTAATTGCAAAAATGGATGATGTAATTAGAGAGGTCGAAATGATTATAATCGAGTAATAAAAGAATTCAAAACTTAAAAAGTCTAACGATTTAAGACCTATGAAAACTAGTTCTTTAAAAATGTATATATCCTCACCTTCCCACCATTTTTTATAATTACTTAGGTCAGGAGACTCAATAATTAAAGTTGAACATAAGGCAATTAAATTATTGAATATTATGGCAATATTTTTATAACATACTCTTAACACCATAATAGATCTCAATTAATATTCTGGATGTGAAATATGTAAATGAGTTTATTAACCCATGATTAAATCGAATTTTATTTTTTTCCAGATGTGTATTTTTTTGATTTAAAAAACTAACACCGAGCAATGGATATCTGCAAACAAACCTATTTACATTTTTTATTTGGGTTTTTAATAGCCTAGATTTTACTAAATGATCATAATCACTGGCATACTTATAATTCAAGTCAAATTTAGATTCTTTAAATAATGACTTGTGGAAGATTGCGGATTGATGGCAAAATGGCATTCCTTTTGATAAATCAAAAAAATCTAGTTGATCCGTAAAAACACCTTCGTGATTTTGATATGCTGTAAAGCCGTTTACAATTTTAGTATTAAAATCTACTTCTTTGAGAAGAAGATTTAATATCTTTTTGTTTATCAGTTTGTCTCCAGCCCCCATAAACATAACCCAATCATAATTTGAACGCTCAACACCTTTATTATAAGCATCATATATACCGTTATCTTTCTCAATAAATGATTTGATATTATATTGTTTAGCTATTGTTGTGGTCTTGTCTGTACTGCAACTATCCATAATTAAAACCTCAAAAACACAATTTTCTTGTTTGAAAATTGAATCTAATGTTCCTCCAATAAGGTTTTGACAGTTATATGTAGGGACTATTATGCTAATCATAAACTTCTTAGCATAATTTTGAATTATCTTCAGATAAATTTTGGATCCTATCAACGGTAGATAGAATGGACTCATCGGGGTCTTTTGCCGCAATTATAAAAGTGAAAGAATCTTGTTTAATCATAAATTTCTTTCCAAAGATTTGGTTTACCTAAGAGTTCTCTCAGTTTTTGAACATCCTGGGAGAAGAATTGAATTAAATTTTCTCTTGTATGATTATCTAATACGAAGTTTTGGTTCTGATAAAAAATTGATTTTAAAAATTCAATTTTTCTTATCGATAAAATAACCTTGGTTGGGACAATTTTCTTTAAAATAATATTGAACAATGGTAATCTAGGCTTTATTGATTTGTTTACCAAACGATTTTTGTAAGAGAAATTTGTACTTAAGTCCAAAAATTTTAAAACCCTTAAAATTTCACATTCGGGTCTTGTCTTAAAATCTTCATAGTTCATAATATATAAATTATCAAATTCTTTCGAATATGCATTTACTGCATCGTAGTAGAGACTCTGCTCTTTAAAGAACCAAAAAGAATTGAAATTATTTGATTTAAAGAACTCTTCTTTCTTTAATAATTCTAGAATACTATCTTTAAAATGATGTTTTAAATAATTTAAATTTGATTGAACTCTGGATATGGGTTCGCGCAGAATAATGATAATATGGGGTTTTATTCTAGAAGCTTGAATACTCCTTATGACTTCATGATAATTTAGGAGATAGTGAACACTCGCATCGCAGTTATACTTTGATTTCGAATTAACATATAGCTTTTTATATTCAGTAAGATTTAGCGATGATGTATTTATAAGATGATCGTATTCTGGATCTATCGGATTTATAGTTTTGAGATAATTTCTTATATGATATCTCGGTTCTTTTTTTTCACCTAAAAATATTTCGGGATGTTGACTTAATATTTGGGCTAGACCAGTTGTACCTGCCTTCGGAGCCCCAACAATTAAGAGGTTTGGGAAACTCATTATCAATTTAAAATGTTGGATAATCTAAAATATCAAAGTCGTCCTTAAAGTATTCATTAAAAACTTTTCTAAGTTCCTCTTGAATGAAAAATTCGTGAGGTATCCTTTGACGGTCTCCACTTTGATTAATTTTTCTTAAATATTCTATTGGTTTTTCAATATTGAGAGTTGAACTAATTTCGACTAAACTTTCGTTTATGCTTTCCAACTTATAAATCTTCATCGAGTTTATTTTTCCATTCTTATCTAGTATATAATCTACTTGTTTGGGTGGATTAGTATTGATGTAGAAAAAAACAAAGTCATAGAAGCTACTATTAATTGCTTTGTTATGGTATTTATGTTCTTTACTTTTTTGAATATAATGATAAAGACTAATCATTTGTTCGTAAGGATTACGAACAAATGTAAATATGCTGTAATCATTCATTTTTTCACCCATTTTATCTTTTACATCGATAATTTTTGAATGTTTATGATGGCCAGTAATATAGCTTTGGCCCAATCGAGATAAATGTAAATACCTATCGATTAAGTAAATAATTTTAGAAGATAAATAGTACTTATAAACTAGTTTAAATTTAAAATCCGCATAATCTACAAGGAAATTAGAAATCGATGTACCTGCTGTTTTAGGTATGTGAATATAAATAAAGTTCTTTCTTTTAGATATTAGCATTTCGGTAGAATTTATTTCTGATTACTAATAGTTTTGGAATATTCAAGATTATTGGAATGCAGATATAGGAACAACCAATTCCATATATTGAAAAGTAGTGGATAAATATAAATGATAATAATCCTAATGAAATAAGTCCAACCATATTTATATAAGAGGCTTTTTTTTGTTCACCGCACATAATCAACATTGGACTAGTTATTGAAGTCGAAGCATTTATCAAAAACCCTATCATTATCAAATTAAGTAATAAGGAATTTTCAATCGTATTCAACCCATATATTTCCAGTATGGGTTGTTTAAAAATGTAGATAATTATTGAGAAGATTATACCCGGAATAGATGAGAGAAAACTTGCTTTGTGAAATATATTTTTAATAGATTTTATATCTCTGTTTAAATAATTTTCAGCAATATAAGGAGAGACTGCTCTTTGAATTGAGAAATATATGAAGGTTATAGGCGCACATATTTTCAATAAGACATTAACTATACCTAGTATCTCATCGCTTATCATGAGTAATACGAATAAAGGTATAAGTGTTGGGATGATTTGAGAGGTTAGAGTTAATGAAAACAACTCTTTGTTTGATGTGCTATCTTTTATTTTTTGAACAGAATATTCCTTATTGTCAATCTTTTTAAAAGATCTTTTATAAGACCAAGTAATCAATATGCCTAGTATTGCGTAGGTTGTTATTAGTAATATTATCAAAACAACTTTCTCATTAAGATTTCTTACGGTTATAGGTATTATTAGGCTAATAATTACAATTATAATATTGTTTAATACCCCTTCAAATAAGTTGCCAAACCAAGCTTTTTTAATTCCTGTGTAAAAGGAAGAATAATTAAGCACTCGAACAAAAAAAGGTAGTGTCAATAGTGAAATGGAAAATAAGTATAGTTCTTTATCCGGAAAAAATTGATTTAATAAATAAAAGAATAGCAACAGTATAATAGATATACGAAATGCTCTTAGGTTCGTATCAGTATTTGTTTTTCTGAACCACTTATTGTAATTAGAATCAATTGAAATACTAAGACCATATTTTACTATCCAATGGGTAATACCCTTATTCGCTAATGTTGCTGCTATCGTTATGATTTGGAGTGAAAGAGCATAAATCCCAAATGCATCCACACCATATAGTTTAGTTAAAACAATACTTGCTAAAATTGATAGGAAGGCACCTGCTAATTTTGTTATTAATAATTTTATAGAGTCCGAAATAAAACGATCCATATCTAAATTACCATTCCAGCTCCAACCGTTTCAAATGTGAGAGGGTCAATTAGGATGACACTACCGGTAATTCTATTCCTTTCATATCTATCTATATAGACTTGTTTAGCTAGTCTTATGTTAACTCTGCCAATAGAATTTAAGCCGAGATTATCTATATTTCCTTTTCGATGTAATGTATTAATATCTATTTCGTAAGATATTTCATTTACAATTGATTTAATCTCTTGATTAGTGTGCTTTAATACTAACTTCTTTCCTTGAATAAGAGGCTTTTCGTTCATCCAGGTTACGATAACATCTAACTCCTGAGCTACCATTGGAGAATTATGTTTTTTAACGATCATATCTCCTCTTGAAATATCGATATCATCCTCTAGTGTTATTGTAACAGACATTGGTGCATACGCTTCCTCTATTTCTTCCTCTGAAAGTTGAATTTTGCTGATTTTCGAGGTGAATCCTGAGGGTAATACTTTTACTTCATCTCCAGGTTTAAACAACCCACCTGCAATACGCCCAGCGTAGCCTCTAAAATATTGATACCCCTCACGATGTGGTCGAATTACCATTTGTACAGGGAATCTAGAGTCGATATGGTTTAAGTCACTGGAGATATGCACATTTTCTAGTTCATGGAGTAGTGTTCCGCCTGAATACCAAGACATGTTTTCAGACTTATCCACTACATTATCCCCGACAAGTGCAGAAATAGGTATGAATCTGACGTCTTTGATATTTAGTTTGGAGGAAAACTTTTCGTAATCTGATTTAATTTTATCGAATACATCCTGATTATAATCTACTAAGTCCATCTTATTGATACAGACTATAACATGAGGTATTTCCAGCAATGAGGCGATAAAGGAATGTCTGTGAGTTTGTTCAAGCATTCCTTTCCTTGCATCAATTAATATAATCGCCAAATTTGCAGTCGAAGCTCCCGTGACCATATTTCTTGTATACTGAACATGTCCTGGGGTATCAGCAATTATAAACTTGCGTTTTGGCGTTTCAAAATAACGATAAGCTACATCGATTGTTATTCCTTGCTCTCGCTCAGACTTCAGACCATCTGTTAACAAGGATAGGTCTACATAATCAAAGCCTTTACTTTTTGATGACTCTTCTATCGAATCGAGTTGGTCTTGGAAAATGGATTTTGAATCATATAATAATCTTCCAATGAGCGTGCTTTTCCCGTCGTCAACGCTACCTGCCGTAGTAAATCTTAATAATTCCTTTTTATCATTCATATTCAATCTTCTTCTAATTAGAAATATCCTTGTTTTTTTCGATCCTCCATTGCGGTCTCACTTCTTTTATCATCAGCACGAGTCCCTC
>Ga0181606_10005971_pt1 | contig 10003 bp, 5 predicted proteins | sample 041ome_10_FD_132994 | JGI IMG/M metagenome (GOLD analysis project Ga0181606, IMG submission 132994) | Coastal salt marsh microbial communities from the Groves Creek Marsh, Skidaway Island, Georgia - 041412US metaG (megahit assembly) | ecosystem: Environmental > Aquatic > Marine > Intertidal zone...
AATTGCACAGAGCGGTCAAATACATTGATAGACGCTTGAATGGCCATGGGAAACAGCCCGATCATGGTGGTGACCGTGGTCAGCAAAATCGGACGCATGCGCTGGCCCGCGGTCTTTAAAATGACATCGACCTTATCCATGCCGGTTTCCAGCAGGCGTTGATACGTATCAATCAGCACGATGGAATTATTGACCACAATACCGGCCAGCGCGACCACGCCGGTGCCGGTCATAATCACCGAGAATACCTGTCCGGTCAGCACCATGCCCAGCAACACACCAATGGTCGACAAAACGACGGTAGAGAGCGTCAGCATAGTGCAATACAGGCTGTTGAACTGCATGAGCAGGATAATGAACATAAGCAGCAGCGAGGCAATCATCGCGCGCACCAGAAAAGCGGCCGCCTCTTCGGCTTCCTCATTGGCGCCGCGCAGACGCCATTTGACATCCGACGGCACAAAATCTTGCGTGCTCATCCATTGCAGGAAATCATTTTCCAATTCGGTCGCCAGATATTCCTGACCGGTTTCGGGGTTTATAGCCATCGCCGCTTGCACTTGGATGACGCGCTGGCCGTCAATCCGATTAATGGTGTCGCGTTTTTCAACCGGCTCGCGTTTGACGAAATTTGTAATCGGCACATTGCCCGCCGGGGTCAAAACCCGCAATTGGTCGAGGCGGTCGAAAGAGCGTGCGTCATAGGGATAGCGCGCGCGAATTTCGATTTCATCATCGCTGTCATCGGGGCGATAATGGCCGATGAGGATACCGTTGGTCACCAATTGAATGACGTTCCCGACGGTCGCAATATCGGCCTGAAAACGGCCCGCCGCTTCGCGGTCAACGCTCAAGCTCCATTCAATGCCGGGCAGGGGCAGCGTGTCCTCGACATCGACATAAAGGTCATCGCGCTCTTTCAAATAGGTGGTCATCATATTAGAGACGGCGGACAGTTTATCGAAGTCCTGACCGGCAATCTCGATTTCAATACCTTTGCCGGCCGGCGGCCCTTGCTCGGCCTCTTTGACTTCCACTTCGATACCGGCAAAGCGGCGACTGCGCTCGCTAATCTCACGTATAATCTGGGTCGCCGGCGGGCGCGTTGAGAAATGGGTAAACTCGATGCGGATGAGGCCGATTGTGTCGGCCGGAATACGGCCTTCGCCCATGTTTGGCGCGCCGTCACCGCCGCCAATACTCGGCCCGGCTTTCGAAAAAGCCGACTGGATGCCCGGAATATCGAGGATGATATTCTCCACCAATTTGGTTGCCAAATCGGCTTCTTCAACCGATAGATTGCCGCGCCCTTTGACCAGCACATTAGCTTGCCACGGCTCTATCGAGCCGGAAAATTCAACGCCATTATTATATTGCCCATACAGAACAACAACCAGGCTGAGCACCGCCGCAGCCGAGGTAAGCGTGGCAATCGGCCAGTTCATGCACATTTTCAAAAAGCGCAAATAGCGGCCCGTCATACCTTTCATCTCGCGCACATTAATGCGGCTTTCGCCCGAAAGGCTCGATAGTAATTCGTCGCCTTCTTGCTCCGAGCGACCGACCAGACCGCCAATCACCGGCATGAATAGCATGGCGGTCGCCAGCGAGGCGCTGAGCAGAATAATCACCGTAATCGGCAGATAAGACATGAATTTGCCGCTGACACCGGGCCAGAATAGCAGCGGCCCGAAAGCGGCCAGCGTCGTGCCGGTGGATGACAATATCGGCCAGAACATGCGCGACGAGGCCATGGCATAGGCTTCGCGCCGCTCCAGCCCTTCGGCCATTTTGCGGTCGGCATATTCGACCACCACAATCGCCCCATCGACCAGAATACCGACAGACAGAATAAAGCCGAACATAATCATCATATTCAGCGTCATGCCCATCAAGTCGACAATCAAAAACCCGACCAGAAAAGAGGTCGGGATAGACAGCCCAACCAGCAATGCCGAGCGCAGGCCAAGCGCCGCAATGACCAATATCATCACCAGCATAATGGCGTTGGAGATGGAGGTCTCGAGCGAGCCGATCATCTCGAAAATGAAATTTGAAATATCGGAGGAGAAGTCGATATCGATAGTGTCCGGCCAATCGCCGGTAAATTGGTTCGTCACTTCGCGCACTTGCTGCGTGGTCTGCACCACATTGGCGCCGAGGCGCTTAACCACCTCAATCGAAATCGTCGGCTGGCCGTTAAAGCGCGCATAAATGCTCTGGTCTTTAAAAGTGCGGCGCACTTCGGCGATATCGCTGAGGCGCACCACCGCATCGCCGCGCGTCTTGATGGGCAATTGCCCGACATCGGCTTCGCTTTCAATCAGCCCGGGCACGGATAGCGAAAACCGGCCTTGCCCGCTATCAATCGCTCCGGCCGGAATAAGCTGGTTGTTGCGCGCCAGCACGTTGTAAAGCTCGCCCGAGGTGATGTTGTAATTTTCCATGGCGCGCGGGTCGATGATGATTTCCAACACCTCCTCGCGCTGGCCGATAAGATTGGCTTCCAGCACGTTGGGCATGCCGGAAATCTCTTCTTTCAGCGCTTTGGCGTGGCGATAAAGTTCGCGCTCGGAAGCGCTGCTGGTCAGATTGACCATAATCACCGGAAACAGGCCGGCGTTAAACTCACGCACATCCGGCTCTTCAGCGTCTTCGGGCAGTTCGGGCCGGACTTGGTCCATTTTTTCGCGCACATCTAACAGCGCTTGGTCTTTGTCAAAACTGACGTCAAACTCCAGCAGCACCGCGCCATAATTTTGCGCCGAGATCGATTGCATTTCCTTAAGGCCGGTGAGCGTTCTCAGCTCCAGCTCCATCGGCTTGACCAGCAGGCGTTCAGCATCCACCGGCGAAATGCCCGGCAGCACCACACCGACATAGATAATCGGTATCGGAATATCCGGGTCAGCCTCGCGCGGCAGCGAGATATAAGACGTCAGGCCGCCCAGCAGCAGCGCGACCAAAATGGTCAGCACGGCGCGGCTGCGGTCCATGGCGGCTGTGACGAATTGGAACATTATTGCATCACCTCGGAGCTTTCGGTTTCGGCCGATGCGGCTTCGGCCACAGGCAGAATTTCAAAGTCGACCTCGCGGCCGTCGCGCGTATATTCGCCGCCCCGCATAATCACCAATTCGGATGCGGCGAGGCCGGTGACCACAGCGCCGTCTTGGTCGTCGGCGATGACCTGCACCGGCCGGATGGTGACGCGGCCATTATCGATAACGCGCACGCCCAGGCGACCGTCGCCGGCCAGTGTCAGCACGCTTTGCGGTACGCGGCTGGCAACGACTTCGCCGGCATTGATAATCAATTCGGCGGTCATGCCATCGCGCAATAGGAGGTCTTTATTCGGCACTTCCAGCTCAACGCGGAAAGTCCGCGTGGTCAGGTTCGGCGTTTCGGCGATATAGCGGATTTTGCCCGCCGCAAGCTCGCCGGTAGACATTTTGGCGGTGCCGCGCGCGCCGACGGAAATGCGGTTAATCTGGTTCTCGGCCACATAGCCGACAATCAGCAGCGGGTCTTTGTCGATAATCGTGCCGCAGGGCTGGCCCGGCGACATAAAATGCCCGATTTTTACCGGCTGGCGGTCGAGAATGCCGTCAAACGGCGCGCGGATTTTGGTCCGCTCCAGCTCCACCAAAGCGGCTTTCACCGCCGCGATGGAGGCGTCGAAATTGGCTTGCGCGGCGGCCATTTGGCTTTTTGACATATGCCCTTGCTGCACCAGCGTGCTTGCCGCATTGACTTCCAGCTTGCGGGCATCGCGTTGGGCGCGGGCTTGCGCCAGTTGCGCCTCGCGCGCCCCGACATCGATGCGGCAAATAATCTGGCCTTTTTGCACAAACGCGCCCTTTTCCACCGGCAGGCTGCTGATTGTGCCGCCGGTTTCTGACGCCACGGTCACAACCTTGTCGGCCTCGCTGCGCGCCTGCAGCACGATGGTGTTGGGGTGGGCGCGCGCCACAATCTCCTGCACCACGACTTTAAAATTGCGCGCGGCGGGGTTGGTGGTGCTAATCGGCTTGGCCGCTTCCACCGTCTCGGTGTTGAAAAGCACACCACTGGCGAGCCACACGATTAACGCCAAAAAGACGAAAATCGCGGTGCTGATGGGGCTGATAAGCCGCCGCCTTGGCTTGCTTTCGACGACAGGTTGAGTGTCGTGATCGTCAGGGTCAAATTCCATTTATTTTCGCTTCCCCTAGTGCCTCTTATATATAACGCAAAAATCCAAAATTTCTGCCCTTTGGGGGCGCTTTTTTTCGTTACCCGCGTTAGACTTTCTGCGGTTTACACAAATTCTACGACCGTGTCATCGGTTAGGCGAACGCATGTTGGGTTTTTTTGACGGTCGAAACGACGCAGGAGGACAAATCAATGAAAGTCGAAAACGCGGTAATGCCGACCGAGGCGCAGCTTAAAGGGTTTTCAGAAAACGATCACGGCAACGCCATATCCATGGTTAACCTGTTAAAATTCAAAGAAAAAGCCGAATATCCGGAAGACCATGAATGGCACGGCAAGGACATGAGCGGTGCCGAGGCCTATGCGCTTTACAGCGACGGCGTTCGCAAAATTATTGAAGGGCTGGGCGGCGAGATGCGGTTTGGCGGCAAGGTTGAGCGGCTGATGCTGGGCGAGGTGGAGGAATTGTGGGATGTGGTGGCGATTGCCAAATATCCCAACCGCCAAGCCATGTTTGAGATGATGTTCTCACCCGAATATGCCGAAATTGCCGTGCACCGCGAAGCCGGTCTGGCCGGCCAGCTGAACATTGAAACGACCGAGTAGTCCCGGGGTGGGGGGGCGAAAGCCCCAAATCTCTAAGCGGCTATGAACACGCTCAACGGCCTTTGGCCGTTGACGCCCCGTTAATCTTTTGAACTACCCCGCCGCTAAATGGCGGCGGCGCGCTCGCTGGCCTGTTTAATCGCCGTCTTGGCGTCCAGTTCGGCCGCTTCATAAGCGCCGCCGACCAGTTCGACCGAGACGCCTTTGGCCGCCAGCGCATCGTGCAATTCGCGCAGCGGCTCCTGACCGGCGCAAATAATCACCGTATCGACATCGAGGATATCCGGCTTGCCATTGGCGATAATGTGCAGGCCCGCATCGTCAATCTTTTGATACTCAATCGCGTTCATCATTTTAACGCCGCGGCGTTGCAGCGTCAGTCGGTGCGTCCAGCCGGTGGTTTTGCCGAGGCCTTTACCGACCGAGGTGTCTTTTCTTTGCATCAGAAAAATCTCGCGATCGGCGGCGGCGACCTGAGGCTCCACACCGGTCACGCCGCCGCGCGGATGGTTTTCAAAATCGACGCCCCATTCCTTGGCGAAGACGGCTTTGTCGAGCGCGCCCGACGGGCCGTCATGCGAGATGGTGTCGGCGACATCAAAGCCGATGCCTCCGGCGCCCATAATCGCCACTTTTTTGCCGACCGGCTTGGTGCCTTTCAAGACGTCGATATAGCTGGCCACTTTTGCATGGGTGATACCCTCAATATGCGGCATACGCGGGGTGATGCCGGTGGCGACCACGACATGGTCAAAACCGCTCTCCTCCAGCATTATTGTGTCAACGCGGGTGTTGAGCTTGAGCGCGATGCCCAGCTTCTCAATCATCCGCCCGTAATAGCGCAGCGTCTCATAAAACTCCTCCTTGCCCGGCACCAGCTTGGCGAGATTGAACTGCCCGCCAATCTCATCGGCCGCGTCGAACAGCGAGACTTTATGCCCGCGCTCAGCGGCGACGGTCGCATAAGCCAGACCGGCAGGCCCGGCCCCGATAACGGCGATGCGCTTCGGCGTTGGCGTCGGCTCATAATTCAGCAGCGTCTCGTGACAGGCGCGCGGATTGACCAGACAGCTTGTCGTCTTGCCGCCAAATGTATGGTCGAGGCAGGCTTGGTTACAGGCGATGCAGGTGTTGATCTCATCGGCGCGGTCTTCCGCGGCTTTCAGCATAAAGGCGCTGTCAGCCAGCATCGGGCGCGCCATAGAGACGAGGTCGGCTTCGCCCGCCGCCAGCACATCTTCGGCGACTTGCGGCATGTTGATACGGTTGGAGGTGATGACCGGAATCGACACCTCTTTGCGCAGGCGACCGGTCACCGAGGTGAAAGCGGCGCGCGGCACCATAGTGGCGATGGTCGGAACGGCGCTTTCGTGCCAGGTGAAATGGGTCGAGACAATCGACACGCCGACTTTCTCAAGCTCGCGCGCCAGCTCGGCCACTTCCTCCCAGCTCATGCCGCCTTGCAGCATATCCATGGCGGCGATGCGGAAGATGATGATGAAATCATCGCCAACCGCTTCGCGGCAGCGCTTGGCAACAGCGAGCGGAAAGCGCATGCGGTTGTCGTAAGAGCCGCCCCATTGGTCGGTGCGCTGATTGGTTTTCTCGACCAGAAAAGTCGACAGCAAATAACCGGCCGAGCCGATAATCTCGACCCCGTCATAACCGGCCTTTTTGGCCATGGCGGCGCAATGGGCGTGGTCGGCAATCTGTTTTTCAATGCCCGCTTCGTCCAGCTCGCGCGGCGCAAAGGCACCGATGCGCGACTTCACCGGCGACGGGGCGACCGCCATATCATTATAAGCCAGCGGCCCCATATGCAGAATTTGCATGACGAATTTGCAATCGGGCGCGGCGTCATGCACCGCCTTGGTGACGATGGCGTGGCCTTCGACTTCCTTCTCGTTTTGCAATTTAGACGCGGCGAATACCTCATTGCCGTCGCCGTCTTTCATGGTCATGCCGCCTTCCGGATTGGGCGCGATGCCGCCGGTGATAATCATGCCGACGCCGCCCGCCGCGCGCTCGGCATAATAAGCCGCCATGCGCTCAAAACCGTCGGGCAGTTCTTCCAGCCCGGTATGCATGGACCCCATAATCGAGCGGTTTTTAATCACCGTATGACCAAGCTCCAAAGGCGTAAACAGCCGCGCATATTTCTCGTGACCTGGTAAAATTTTCTCTGCAGCACTCATTTTTGTCTCCTTGATTGGCAGAGATGGTAGGGCGAAGGGCGGGGTTCGGCAAGTCTATCGCTTGCCCCAATGGCGATAAATGTTAGAGTTTACGCCAGTAATAAAAAGGAAACGCAATGCCCCCAGCCATGCCCCCAGCAATGCCGTCAGAAATGTCGCCTGCGATTGCCTCCACCAAACAATCGGTGCTCGCCATGCTGGTTATGCTGGTGGTGATGTTCGCCGCGCCGTTTGGCCATATTCAATATTTGCACGCCAGCCACCATTGGCGCATCGCGCCCGACGGCGTGTATGGCGACATGGCGATGGTGGTGTCGGCGCATCGTTTGGCCAGCGAGGTGGGCCGCGATGTGCTGCGCCAAGGCGGCAATGCGTTTGACGCGGCGGTGGCGGTCAATTTTGCTCTCGCCGTGGTGTATCAGCAGGCCGGCAATATTGGCGGCGGCGGTTTTATGGTCTATCGCAAAGCCTCCGAAGACGGGGCTGATGGCGAAATCGGAACGCTGGATTTTCGCGAGCGCGCGCCCTTTGCGGCCAGCCGCGATATGTATCTCGATGCCGATGGCGAGGTGATTAAAGGCTTGAGCCTGAAAGGTCATTTGGCGGTTGGGGTGCCGGGCAGTGTGGCCGGCATGGCGGCGCTGCACGATAAGTTCGGCAGCCGCTCTTGGGAGGCGCTTATTCGCCCGTCAGTGAGGCTGGCGCAAGAGGGTTTTGTGCTGAGTGAGAAAGCGGCGCGCGGCTTTAATCGTTTTCAAAAAGTCTTTGCCGAGGTCAATCGTCACCGACCGCCGGTGCTGCGCGACACGCCTTGGAAGGCGGGCGAGCGGGTAAAATTCCCCGATTTGGCGCGCACGCTGGAGCTTATCGGCGCGCGCGGCAAGGCCGGATTTTATGAAGGGCCGGTGGCCGATTTGCTGGTTGAGGAAATGCAAGCCGGTGGCGGGCTGATAACGCATCGCGACCTTGCGGCCTATACGCCGGTGTGGCGCAAGCCGGTGCGCTTTACGTATCGCGGGCATGAGATTATTTCCATGCCGCCGCCCAGCAGTGGCGGGGTGGCGCTGGCGCAGCTTTTGCAAGGCGCGGAGGCCTATGACATCGCCGCGCTTGGCCATAATTCGGCGGCGCATATTCACCTGATGACCGAGCTTGAGCGGCGCACCTATGCCGACCGCGCTACCCATTTGGGCGATACGGATTTTGTCGAGGTCGATATTCCCGGCCTGACGTCCGGCGCTTATATTGCCGCGCGCAATAAAGACATTTCGCTGACCCAAAAAACCCCCAGCGAGGCGGTGAAGCCCGGCTATGTGGCGCGCATGGAAAGCGCCGAGACGACGCATTTCTCAATCGTCGACGGGGCGGGCAATGCGGTGGCCATCACCACCACGCTCAACGGCATGTATGGCGCCAAAGTGGTGGTGCGCGGGGGCGGTTTCTTCCTCAATAATGAGATGGATGATTTTGCCATCAAGCCCGGCCATGCCAACCAGTTTGGCCTGCTGGGCGATGATAAAAACGCCATCGCGCCCGGCAAGCGCATGCTCTCCTCCATGACGCCGACCATTGTCACCAAAGACGGCAAACTGAAAGCCGTGCTCGGCACGCCCGGCGGCGCGACCATCATCACCTCGGTGTTTCAGGTGCTGCTGAACATTATAGATTTTGACATGACGGCGGCCGAGGCCGTGCACGCCCGCAAAAGCCACAGCCAATGGCAGCCCGATGTGGTGATGCTTGAGAAAGGCACGTTAAGCCTCGCCAATATGCGCGGGCTGCGGGCGCGCGGGCACCGGCTTTACCCGTATCCTTATTTCAAATGGCAGCTTGGCCGGGTGGAGGCTATTTTGGTGCATGAGGACGCCGAAACCGGCAAAACAACCCTCGAAGGCGCAGCCGATGCCAGCCGCGGTTTCGACGACTGGGCGAGTGGCTTCTAAGGCTTATTCTGGGCACTCAAACGCTCAACTGCGTTAGCTGTTGACGCCCCGTTTGCGGGCGCGGGCCATGCGGCCAAGCCTGCCCGCAAATAAACCTGAAGCAAAGGCAACCGCACAGGCGATACCGCTTCGAGGTGCGCCAAAAATCAATAACTTCACTCGAGGAAAATAAAAAAAATAGCTTCGTTGAGTTTTCCGCCAAACACCTGAAACAAGGCGCATGATGTGCCGGTGATTGATAGCAGGCGGCTGATTGAAAATTATTTCGACAAAATAAAGCTGTCGCCAATCAATAGTGGTTCCGCCATGTGGGTTCCGCAGCCTCGGTGTCCAAACACGTTCAAGGTTTTTGAAAATTACCCTTGGGAACAGCGCAAGAAATGTGGTGAAGGTGCGGTGGCTAAATTATGCGTGCCTGACAAAATCGAAGATATCGCGAATTATGTCGAAGATGTTTGGGAGATAAAGCCGGGCAACTAGCCCCCGACGCCGATTTTATGTATCTTCCGCCCCATGGACGAGGAACACCAAAAGAGCCCCTATAGCGTGGCTGCGCTGTATAAATTCGTGCGGCTGGAGGGCGTTGCGGGGCTGCCCGATTATACCGAAATGCAAGGGCCATTGCTGACCGCCTGCAAAAAGCTGGACGTGCTGGGCACTATTTTGCTGGCCCGCGAGGGCATTAACGGCACGGTGTGCGGCAGCCATAATGCCATTGCCTCGCTGATGGCGCATCTGGCGACCGACCCCCGCCTCGCTGACATCCAAGCCAAATACAGCACTGCCGACGCGCCCGCTTTCCATCGCATGAAGGTGCGCCTGAAGCGCGAAATCGTCACCATGGGCCAACCGGATTTATTGGCGCATACCAACCCGATGGAGGCCACCGGCACCTATGTGAAGCCGCGCGATTGGAACGCGCTGATTGAAGACCCCGACACGCTGGTTATCGATACGCGCAACGCCTATGAGGTGGCCATCGGCACGTTTGACGGCGCGGTAGACCCCAAGACCGAGAGCTTTCGCGCTTTCCCCGAATGGGTCGATCGCTATCTGGCGCAACTG
>Ga0181606_10005973_pt1 | contig 10000 bp, 5 predicted proteins | sample 041ome_10_FD_132994 | JGI IMG/M metagenome (GOLD analysis project Ga0181606, IMG submission 132994) | Coastal salt marsh microbial communities from the Groves Creek Marsh, Skidaway Island, Georgia - 041412US metaG (megahit assembly) | ecosystem: Environmental > Aquatic > Marine > Intertidal zone...
AGCGCTTCAGGAATGGGTGAGTGGAAGAGGCACGGACCCGTTAAATCCATCGGCGCGCATGAGTGTGGACGATATCGCGCCGAACTTTGCGATTCGCGATTTGATCGAACAGCACGTGAAAGACTCCGCGCTGCGGTTTCTCATGATGACGAGCAATGAAAGGAATGATAATAGTAATGATAGTAACAATAATAATAATAATAGTAATAACAACACTGCTGCTATTAATAACGGTGTGAGAGAAGAAGGGAACAGAGAGGACGAGGACAACGAAGGCGACGCTAATACTGTCGATAATACTGATGCAATAATCACAACGACGAATGTAAAAAGAGAAAGATTTCTATTTCCAAGACGCCGCGTGGTTGCCATCGCGCCGGAGTTCAAAGTGACGAGCGTCGAGTATCCAGATCCGGACAAGAACGAGCCGAGAGGAAAGTTTTTCCGATTCAAGATGGAAGATTTAACAAACATCGTCGGCAATTGGGCGTGCGTAGATACGGAAGCGTATAAGACGCAGGAAATAAAAGGCGGGGCTGGAGCGTCGTTCGTAGCGAGAAGGAACGGGACAGAAGATGGAAACAAAGCCGTTTGCGTTTGGGGCGGTCCTAATGGCGAAGGGGTTGGGTGTTGGAACCCGGCTGGATACGCCAAAGAAAACGATTGGGAAGTCGGAGATACGGTGACGTTGTTGAATTACAGCGAATCGTACGCCATGCCACCTCTCACGTTTCCTCTCAGTATCTCTGAGTATAAGACGCACTCGCAAACTGGGTGGAACTTACCGGGGGAGATGATACGATTTGGAAATGCGGGTTTAGTCGGGCACTGGTGGAAAGAACTCGACGTGGAGTTTGTGCTCGACAAATCCAACGTCGGAACGCGAGTTTGCGGTGTGCACACGGACGTGCCTTACGAGAGCTTATGTTTTAACGTCAAAGCGCTTCGCTCGGACGGTCAGTGGCACGACGTTCCTTTGAGTCGTAACAAAGTCGCGTGGGGACGCGCTTTCGCGGAGCCGATTGACGACGCAAGGTCTGTGCGGGTCACGTGGCCCGATACGGATCTGCATAAACTTCCCGGCTCAACGTACAGATCTGGAGGCGGGCTTCACGCAAACATTGTCGGGTGTTCGACGAGTATAGACGTCCTTTCCGTTTCAGAAGATGGGTCGCGATTCCGTTTCGATACGGATGCGATGGCGGCGGCGTTTGGCGGAGATAAAAATTGGCCAGGCTCGTACGTCTGCCACGCGCTCAGAACAGGTATAACACGTCCCGTTAAATTCGAAAAGTCTTCTTCTTCTTCTTCCAAGAAAGGCGTGCGCTTTTTGTTCGCGAAGAAAAAAACGAGCGACGACGACGACGACGACGAAAACGAAAACAACCCGCTCGGCGTGGGAAGGTTCGAAAAGGACGCCAACGCCGGCGACTGGCGCGTCGGCGATATCCTACTTCTCGAAAAAAAAATCGCCGGCGAAGAAGACCAACCGCAGAAAGGTTCGGATGCTTGGCTCGAAATCAACTTTCCGGAACCGAAAAAGAAGACGAAAATGGAATATCCCACCGTGTGAAAATGTTAGGTTAGTGGTGTTCTCGCTTGTTTGTAAAATGCACGATTTTTTGACTCTGCCCGCGTAAGCGCTCCGCGTATTTAGGACACGCGCGTGAAAATTTCTTCTCGTACAAATTCATCGGTAACGCGACACAAATAAAAAACGTTCGCTCTCAACTCAATCGCGCAATTGCACACCGGTGTCAAATCGCGTTGTCGTCGTGGCTTCCTGCGATTTCGTGAAAAAAGAGAGCGGTAAAACACAGCAGTCACGCGCTGATAATAACACAACACAACACACACGTTCATCGTAAATGCCGCAGCAATCGTCGTTCAAGAAAGCAAAGAAATCCGCGTCGCACCAACTCGCGAATTCGTTGAAGAAACAGAAACAAATCGCGAAAAACAGACACGGGAAGCGCATCGAAACGAGAAAAGGAACGTTTCAAAAGAAGAGCAACAAGTTGACGGATAACTTGAAAGCGTCCATGCAAATCACCAGAGAGGTGAACTTGAAGAACGAGTTGGAGTTTGCGAGAAGAGCGACGAGTTCGGGTGGCACTTTGCGTTTGATTAAAGCGCCCGAAGGTACGGAAAAAGGCGAAGGCATCAAAGGACCGAGGCCGAAAAAACAAAAACCGGTGGTGAAAATTGGAAAAGGCGGGAAACGCATGTAAGGAGAGAACGACAACAATTAGAGAGGAAAAAGAAAGAGATAAATTGCTGTTATTCTGAAATTAGTGTTACTGCCGACATGATGAAAGGTTTTTTGAACGCGATGAAATCGTCGCTCCTCGACGCGGACGGCGGCGCGGGCGCTTCGATCGACAAAATAGACATCCGAGACGTGATGGAACTTCGCATTCGGTTAATACACGATACTTCCACGTTTATTCGTTTGCCATCGAGAATGTGCGAAAATTTGCTCGTGAAAGCACCGACGTTCCCATTGCCGATGAAAGTGAAAGTTATCGAGAGAGGCGGCACGCTCAGGAGTGGTAGTAATAGTAGTAATCAAAACGGCCGCGGCGTACCTTACGATATTCCCGCGCACGAGAAAGAGGAGATATTCTCGGTGTTTAAGTATGTCTCTTGGGCAGGGTCGACATCAGAACTAGGGGGACAGATATTCATGGACGTCCCAATCGTGGCGGCGAGATGTTTAGGTTTAGAAGACGGAGACTTGTGTCGAGTTTGGCCAGTCTTTTTCGCGCCGATTGCAGCCGCTGTGCACGTTTCCCCGATGCAAAAAGACGATTGGGACGTCGTGTTTGCACAAAGCGACCGAGTGGAAGAGTCTTTGTTGAAACAAGTTGGAAGCGCGTATGACGGGATGAAGTTTCCGTTTTTTCCAAGCATCCAAGCGGGCGGAAAACCGGTCGTGTTGAAATGCACGAAAGTGGAAGCTTACGTAGAAAGTAGTGAAAATGATAACAGTAATAATGATAGTAAAAATAGTCAAGTCTTTCCTTCGGTCGTTCGGTTAGCGCCGAACACCGAGCTCATCGTCGCACCACCAGCGAGAGAAGATGTACCGAAAGATGGGATGCAAGACGACGACGAGAAGGAAGAAGAAAAAATGAAATCGTTTTGCGCTCGCGTGCAAAGGCCGATGTATCACATTTTGGATGAGCTCATGGTGAAAATAGATCGCGATTTCAAAGCTATGAACGATGAAATAATTGACGATTTTAATTGCGAGCTGAGTGGAATTGCTTTACTTCGAGTGTCAAAAGATAAAAACGAGGAAATGTTGCCTTGTCGCGAAGGCCAGTTGTGTCGGGTGCGAATATATTCAGAAGAGAAAAAATTTCGCAACGACCGCTCCGCGCTTGTGCGAATAAAATATACCTCGCACGAACACTTACGACCTGGTCACGTGGCGTTGTCGAAATCAATCATGGACTTTTTAGGAACCGTTCAAGGCGATACGGTTGTGTTGAGCAAGGGTCCGAAACCGTTGAAAGTGGATGATTTCGCGAAAGTTGTCATTCAACTTCGACCGAGTGTCGTGAAAAAGGAGAAGAAAAAATTCAAACTTCACGAGGACGACGAAACGAGCAGCGAAGAGGAAGAAGATGGATTTAATTCGGACGACACCGAGGATGAGGCTACAATAGTAAAGAGAAATGCCATATTCAACGACACTGGGCTCCTACCGAAATCGAAACCATTGACAGCTGCTCAAATTCTCGCGAGAAAACTCTCCGCTCCGCAACGCATCGCGCTTGGTTTGGGTCATCTAAACGTCTTTGCAACGGAAGATAGCGATTACGAGTACGACAGCGATGATGAAGATGAAGAGGCGTTGTCTGATTTGCGTTTAGTAACGACAGAATCGTGCAATTCTGGTGCCAAGCGTGTCCTTCTCGATTGGCTCGAGGCGCACGTCAAGAATACCGCTTCTGGCTCGTGCGGAGATATCGGCAACAGTCGAAACGGTTTCAGTGACGGCAATGACAGTGATAACAATAACAATGGCATACATTTAAGTTCTGATTCGACAATTATGCTGTCAAGCGATGAGGTTGGAAGCGGTGGATATTTACCGTTCGCGAGCTTTGAAGTGACGATTCGGGTGATTGGAGGGAAAGCATCGGGTTTATCCGAAGACGCAATCCCATTAATTTATATCACTAGAGACGATCTTATGAAAGAAAATTCGCGCGTCCATGTGGAACTCGGAAAAACGACTGCTTATTTAGACCCGAGAAAAGAGCATGTGAATTTACTCGAACCGTGTTTAGGCGTTTCCGTGATGCCTTCATATGGGCGGTTTAAACATCTCGGCGACGTTGCGCCTGGAGAGAGATACAAGGAAGTGGCGATTAATGTTTTGAAACGCGTGCGAGTGTCGTTATGGGAAGAAGCTCAAATAATGCGGAACGAGCAAAACTGCTTTCAAATTCCGGGAGGCTCAATGCTTTGCGGTAGAGCTATCGGGTCGCATCGAGACCCATTGGCGAAGGGCATTGCGTGGAGCATCGCAAACGACCCAAACTGTTATGCGAGCGTCGTCGAAGTGAAATGTAAGGATTTACCCGCGCATCCTCGGAAAGCGATTAAAGCGTTACGACACGCGTTGCAAGCGGCACATTTGCGAGCACCTGCTCTTTGTTTACTCTTAGACCTAGACTCGGTATGTAAGAAACAGCCAGATGGCGCTGAAGAATCGGGTGAAATGGATGACGCATATCACATCGCGGCGTTGCTCGCGGATGAGATTAAATATTGCTTAAACATGGAAACCGTCTGTTTCGTGGCTACGGTGGAAGCGAAAGAGAACGTGGCTAAACCATTGCTCGATGAAGAGGTTTTCTACGAGTTTCAGGATATTGGATCTATGGACGACGACGCTCGTAAAGAGTCTTTAACGTTAATTTCCGCTAGTTTGAACTTTTCGACCCCCGATGATGTCGCCGAAGATATCTCGCAAGACAGAAAAACAATCGGATACGATTTACGAGATTTAGAACTTCTCGTCGCTCGTGCGATAAAAAACGCGTTCAAGCGATTAAATCTGGAGGAAGATCCTGAATTTCAAAAGCGACAGCATGGTGGAGATCACGAGTTCATCCCTTTACAGTTGGAAGATTACGAAAAAGCGAGAGCAGACATCAAACCGAGTGGTGACGAAGGTTTAAATCTCACGGATCCGTCCAAGTATACAATCGAAGGCGGTTTAAGTGCTATCGGTGGATACGACGGCGTAAAAGGGTTACTGAATGATTGTATGATTCTTCCTGGACAGTTTCCAGAGATCTTCTCGCAGTGTCCATTACGTCTGAAAACGAATGTCCTTCTATACGGCCCTCCTGGTATCGGGAAAACGTTCGTGGCGCACGCGGCGATCACAGAATCCGGCATGCGATGCATAAAAGTCCGTGGTCCTGAAATCATGTCCAAATTTATCGGCGAATCCGAGAAAGCCATTCGGGAGATTTTCAAACGCGCGCGCGCTGCTGCGCCGTGCTGCTTATTCTTTGACGAGTTTGATTCCATCTGTCCTCGAAGAGGATCCGATAACGCCGGTGTCATGGATCGATTGGTCAACCAGTTGTTGACGGAAATTGACGGCTTCGAAGAGTTACGAGGAGTGTACGTTATTGCTACGTCGTCGAGACCAGACACAATCGATCCAGCTTTATTACGTCCAGGCCGTCTAGACAATTTGCTCTTTTTAGACTGGCCAACGGAGAAAGAGCGATACGACATCATGTGGAAACTTACCAGAAATATCAAAACCGATCCAGACGTAAACCTTTGCGCCATCGCGGCGAAAGAAATGCCGCACGGCACCAGCGGCGCCGATATCAAAGGTTTGCTTAATACCTGCTCTGAAAATGCCGCCACGCGCGTGATTCAAGCTTACGAAGAAGCTTTAAAGAGAGACCCCACCCTCCCAACCCCGACCGAAGTCCCGTCCATTACGGCCGAGGACGTTCGCTTAGCTCGGAAAAGCGGGTTCTCGCGCATGCGAGACGCGGATCGAAAACAGTTGGACGTCGTCTACGAAAATTTCAATCGAGCGAGAAGTAAAAGCGTGAAGGATAAGAAGCACGCAGTCGTAGACGAGAAAGATATGAAGCAGACGTATGCTAGATAATAATGGGAAACTTCATTTCGCGCGTAAAGTTAAAGAGAAAGGCGAGTGCTTGTTGTAAAGAAGTATAGCGTATACATACATAGTGTTGTGTTTAATCTCTAAGAAGAAGAAGAAGAAGAAGAAGAAGAAGAATAGAAAGATTTCTTGTCATCGCGCGCGAATTTAATTATGCAAATATAAGAATAAAAATAGACGTTACGGCATATTTCCAAACACAATCCCCTCATAACCTTCCCAACTAAAATATAAAAGAAGCGCGTGAGCACTCGAGCCAGAGCTAGAGAGAGCGAGAGAGGGAAGAGCGCCACATAATACAACGCAACGATGGCCGCCTCGGACTCTATTCATCCGAACGCCCCATCGACGTCTTCCTATCAGTGGAGCATTGGAACAATCTTGAGAAAGGTTCTCAAAACGATATGGTTTATTCTCAACTTGTTGATCCTGATTGCCATCCCAGTCGTCGCGTATCAAATGCACAAACACGATTACGAACAGTTATACATAGCTTGGTTCATCGCGGGCGTTTTTGCAATGTTGTCCATTCCGATTACGTTTTACGAAGTAATTTTGCATTTGGAAAACTATCGAGCACCGAAGTTGCAAAGGCACGTAATTCGGATATTGGCGATGGTGCCAGTGTACGCGATTGATTGTTGGTTTGCGTTGAGATATAAAAAGGCGACTATTTATTTGGATACTGTGAGAGAATGTTACGAAGCGTACGTGGTGTGGAACTTTTATACGTATTGCATGGTGTATCTGCAAGAGTTTTGCGTGCCCGGGTTGGAACACTCTTTGGCGAGGAAACCTAGACAACACCATTTATGGCCGATAAGCGTTATATTAGGACCACCGAGGATAGGCGAACCGTTCGTGAGGTTTTGTAGACACGGGATCATACAGTTCGTCACGTTGAGGCCGTTTTGTGCGTCGATTGCGTTTTTAACTGAAGCGAAAGGGGTGTACGGCGATGGGCAGATTATGAATCCGTACGTGTCGTACCCGTACTTGGCGTTTGTGAACAATTTGAGCGCCGCGTGGGCTATGTATTGCTTAGTTTTGTTGTACCGGGCGACGAGAGAGGAGTTGGCACCAATCAGTCCTTTTTATAAGTTCGCGAGCGTGAAGGCGATCATTTTCTTTAGTTTCTGGCAATCAGTGTTGATTGCATTTTTAGTCAATCGAGGCATCATTAGGGTGAATTGGATCGATCCGACGTGGTCGGATTACGACAAAGCGGATTGTGCGAACGCCATTCAAGAGTTTTTAATTTGTGTGGAGATGTTCTTCTTTGCCATATTGCATTTATACGCGTTCCCGGCGGATGAATACAAAGCCGACGGGGGTATAGGACCGGTGGGCGGTTACAACATCGGGTTGAACTCGACCATGTCGCGAAGGAAATTGACGGATAATTTATTCGACTTGTTCGACGTCAGAGACGTCTTGTACGACATCAAAACGTTCGTGGAAAATAATACGGAGTGGATACGGAGAAAATGGAATCGTTGCATGGGAAAAGGCGGACACGGGTCGGTACCAAACTCACCCGTGGCTGGCACCAGAGGAGGAGGATTAGGTGATAGCCCTCGGAGCGGGACAGATTCAAAAAAGAAAGGGAAAATGAAATACGTCAAGTTCTCCAACGATGACGACGACGACGACGATGACGACGACAATAACGATAGCGATAGAAATCCTTTAGTAGCAAACGCGGTGTCTAGTCATCATCAGATCGATGTGGAGAAAAATGGTTCCCTTTCGGAAGAAGAGCTCGCGCGAGGCGACAGCGTCCAACTCATGGCAGCTTCTCCGAGATCTGGCGCGACCGCGATGTCGCCAGGTCAGTCCTTCGAGTTAGTCAAGAGCAGAGGAAACACCAAAGGCGGTGGTTTAGAGGATCAATTATAAAAAAGTAGGAGGAAGAGAGAGTTTTTATTAAAAATATAGCGCGCGCAAAACAAACGAACCATATGTTGAGTTTCTGCTCTTTTTCTTTTTGTTTTCAGTCTTCACACTTTTCCCACCTCTTCTTTACTATATTTATGCAGCTTCAGAACACGATAAGTTAAACCACACACAATCTATCGACGACGACGGACGACGACGACGACGACGACAAATGGGCGCGCCGACCGATTACCGTCGTCGGCGGCAGCGAACGAAATTTTTCGTCTGTCTCTCGCTGTTGTCGTTTATGTTTCTCTTCGCGGCTTCTTCGTCGCGGGAAAATAGAATGAATGCATCCGTCGGTGCGAGAGGAAGGCGAGGATACGGTGGGAACGACGACGTGTTGAAACCATCGTCGTCGTCGTCGTCGTCGTCGTCGTCGTCGTCGTCGTTCTCGTCGATTACTACCACTACTGCTGATAATATTGCGGGAGCCGTGATAGATTACAATAATCCTCATCGAAGGAGAGAAGGAGATGCTGATGACAAACAACAACAACAACAACAACAACAACGACGAGAGTTTGTAGGAAGCGATGAAGAGGAGGACGACGAAATTCACGACGAACAACAACATTTATCAATGAACAATAACAATAACAATCATTACAGTCACAAACGCACGGGCGCAACGAACGCTAAAAAACCATCGGGGCACAGGATTGGTGGCGCTGGCACGGGCGCGTCGAAACAGCTTGGATTTATGAACGAGAATTTGGTTTCTAAGTTGAAAGAGTTGGGTGAGAAGCGGCAAATGACATCATCGAATAACGATGATAATGATGATGATAATGATCGCGTTGATTTTCATGATCATCGCGCTTCGTCATCTTCTTCTTTCAAAGGGTCGTTTGTGATGAACAAACGAAGGAGGAAAGTGAACGAAGAGATTCCGTTTCCGAGGAAAAAGTTGAGAGATACGTTGCAGCATTACTCGTTAGGCAAAGCGAAGAAGGATTTAATCAGAGTCATTCCGGAGGAGGACGAGGTTCGACTGACGTTGATGAATAGTATCAATAACAATGATTTCAAGAAGAAAGGCGTGTGCGCGGTCATTGGCAACGGAGGGACGTTACTGGCGTACGATTTAGGTAAAGAGATTGATAGCGGATGTTATCATTCGCTTGAACGCGGGGCCTATTAAAGGTTTCGAGAAGAAAGTAGGTTCGCGAACGGATTATAGATTAGTAAATAGATTGCACATGGGATTTAGGGAGACGAAAGAGGAAATGGTTCTGCAGCACTGCACGACCCCGGACGCGTTAGACGAGTGGACGAGATTTAAAGTTAAACACGAAGACGACGTAAACGTGAAGAAAAAAATGTTTGCGATTGACCCAGACTTCCACGAGTTGGCCATTTCATACACCGACAAAGGCGTCGTCTCCAACGGGTTTTACGGCTTACTATTAGCCACGGAATTATGCGAGCAAGTTAAAGTCTACGGATTCTTCCGTAAGTGGAAAGGCAACGTGTATTATCACTATTACAACAGCGAGGCGCCAAACGAAGGCCAATCTTTTCGAGACGATAAAGAAGGCGACCGGTTAGAGATGTGGTTAAAAGAGCGCCACATGACGCACAAAATGGGCGAGCCGTGTTTGCAAGAAGACGAAAGAGGTGAATGCAAAAACTGCGCGCCCGGATTGGTCTGCGCGACGAACGTCTGGCATCCGGTGCCCAAACCCGGATACTGTTACGACGAGAAACACCCGGAAACGCCCGCCAACGCGAAAGGTTTGCCCAGAGCGAATTGCGCGCGTAAGTGCGATTCTTTGAACGACCACTGTCCCGGTGGTAAGCGCGGGTTCTGCAGTAAATCAGTCATGGAGAGCAAAGAGTGCATTTTCGCTGATTAGTTTTTAGTTAGTAGTTGTGAGCAACATC
>Ga0181606_10005975_pt1 | contig 9997 bp, 20 predicted proteins | sample 041ome_10_FD_132994 | JGI IMG/M metagenome (GOLD analysis project Ga0181606, IMG submission 132994) | Coastal salt marsh microbial communities from the Groves Creek Marsh, Skidaway Island, Georgia - 041412US metaG (megahit assembly) | ecosystem: Environmental > Aquatic > Marine > Intertidal zone...
GCAATAACAGAGTTCTAGGATGTGTCCACGACATGTCCTTATAGTCTGCGTGAATTTCTCCTATAAAATTCTTTATCGAATCATTCATGTAACCTCTTCCTAGTATAGGCGTTGGCTTATTAGATCCCAGTCCATTATCTTCCAGATGTTGTCAAAATACTTTGACTTGTCTGCTTGGTAGTCAAGTGCCCATGCGTGTTCCCACCAATCTATTAGAATGATAACACGTTTTGAGTCACCTGTCAACTCATGGTTCTTAATGGTCTCTATCTTACCGCTATTGTTGAGGAATATCCAACCAGAACCCTGTATCTTCATGGCCGCATCCTTCATCTGTTGCTTGAGATCATCATATGATCCGAACTTGCGGTCTATGAATTCTTCTATCTGTCCCTTGGGCCTATTGGCACCCTTGGGTTTCTTGAACTGTGGAAAATATATTGCGTGTAGTAGATGTCCGTTCTTGTTAAACTTTTCATCTCCCTCGCCTGCGTTATAACGCTTGGCATAGCCCTTGGCCAACTTTCCAAAATGATAATCTATGGTTGCCTTTGAGAACACTGGTTCCAGATCACCCGCCTTGTAGTCCAGCGTGGGTGTCACTAGGTCCTCTTTCTTCTCTTCGAATAGGTTTATAATCTCACGCATAACACTATTTATGGCGTCTGGTAATGCGACCCTTGTCCATGTCGTAGGGCGACATCTCCAGTTCCACCTTGTCTCCCAGGATGCACTTGATCGAGAACTTACGCATCTTTCCTGATAAGTGGCACAGGATCTCTCTGTCCATGTCATTTAATTTTACTCGGAACGTTGCCCCTGGTAGGACATCCGTTATCACTCCATCTAATGTTAATACGTCTTGTTTTGCCAACTATGTGGTCTCCTTGGTTGATTAAAATCTATTTATGGTGTCCCGCTCGGTCCTCAACCATTCCATCGAGTGTGCGGGTGCATCCTTCTTCTTGCTGAACCAATCCCATAGCAACTGCCAATTGGTATATTCCTTGTGTTCTTCCCTTATGAGGTATATCTGTGTGCTCACGGTTTCCGCCGGTGCGTCCTCACGTCTGATGTATCTCCATATCTTGTTACCGTTTATGCGTTTCTTCCAAGTATTCTTTCCCAAGCGTTGGAATAGATCTTCCGTGGACACTATGGAGTCCCTGTGTGCTATCACTATGAAGTCCTGTACCTTCTTGACGTCATCGGCATTCTTGCGATCCAAGACCTTGTCATAATGCTCGAGGAAGTTGTAGCCCACGTAACCTATACCGATCTTGCCATCCACCACCCTGTCCACTTCCTCAAATATCACGGGCCATGCCGTGTCAGTTATCCATAGGTCCGTACGCATCTTGATCAGTATGTCATACTCTCCCCTGAGCAGGTCCCTGGCCCGACAGAAGTCCGTGACCTGCATGGCTCCTGCTTCTGGATAAGGATAGTTGTCTCTCTCCAATAGCTCGTTATCGTGGGTGAACCAGTGCACGTCACATCCATATCTTGATTGTAATCGCTTGGCCAGTATGCCATGCTTCTGCTTGGTCACATCCTCGAACCTACGTTCACCTATGTATATTAGTGCTATCTTCATGCCAACACGATCTTACAGATATGCTCTAGGCGTTCTATATGCTCATAGGCATCGTGTATGGTGTTGCCTCTGCTGACCACACCATGTGCCGTTATGCCTACAATATCGTTAGTGGTCATGAGATTATCCATACACTTCTCTGCCAGTTCTTGACTGATAGGAGGAACTACAGGAACGTTTGGAGCAATCCTGGTATATCTAGACAGTTCAGGAAATTGATCTTGTAGTTGGTTTAGTTGGATACCCTTATACATGGCCGCGACAATATAAGTTGGATGTAGATGTACCACAAAGTGTTCCTTGTCTGTCTGTTTCAGTAAACCATGGTGTAGGTGTATCTCTCCACTGGGCTTGAGCTCGTTCTGGTCCATGACTGTGAGATCATTCATGTTGATCTGCTTGAACATGTGAGGCTCTAGTTCCTGTTTCCTGACTCCGCTGGGTGTTATGTAGAAATAGTCAGATCCCTCTGGTTTCCAACTGATGTTGCCATCTCTACTAGTGATCCAATTTTTGCTGTAGGCATCTCTGAGTAACTCACATATAGTTTCCAACATCATTTGTTCTGCCATCTCCTGACGTCATCAGGATCTATCTCCATCGGACCCCACCCCTGTTTCTCACGCCACCAGTTTATTCCAAACTGCATGGGACACGGTATCCTATTGTTGTTGTCATCATAGAAGTTCTTGCGTTCTATGCCTCCCTCCTTCAGTTCGATGTAGCTCTGGATGTAGTCACGGCACACGTCCCAGTCAGTGGGAAAGTTCTCGGGATCATAGTCCTTGCGTATCAACCATATGTTTGCGAACACGCTGTATGTCCTTCCCGTCATCTCCCTGCCATCCATCACCAACCAACGGAAGGTCTTGTTACCTGACCTACGCTTCTGTGGTGGAGTATCTGCTATCTGTTGCTTGATGTCTGCACAAGGTCTCAATTTGTCTCGCCTGGCTATTATCACGAAGTCTGTTATCAGTTTGATCGCGGTGCTGACCTCGAACTCAAAGCCATCCATCTTGTCCGATATCCAATCACTGCCCATGTAGAACACGTCTGCCTCGTCGGCTAATATGCGTCGTACGGCATCAACTATGAGATCCACTGACAAGGGAGTGAACCACACATCGGTACGCATCTTCATGACAATGTCACCGCTGGTACGTTCCACTGCGTCAACAAAGTCCCATAACTGTACGGCACCTCCCTCGCCACGGCGATACTTTATGTCGGGCTCGTCATGATCGTATGGATTCTTACCTCGCTTGTCGCTGTCTTTCGTGAAGGCTTCTGTCCGTACGTCCACGAGGTCCTGTAACCTAGAGATCAGTGTGAGGTGATTGGCCAGCATGACACGCTTGTTGCCTCGCATGTCTCCGGTGTATATCATTGTCAACTGTTTCTTCATAGGAAGTCTCCCAGGTCGTCCTGGTCTCTTCTAACGTTTATCGCTATGGCCCTTGGTCTTGGATTGGCATCATTGAAATCATTTATCAAGATGCGTTTGGTGTTGGGCAGTCCCATTATCATGTCACATCCGCCAAAGCCAAAGTCCGCCAGTTGCTGTTCTATCAGTTTACGAACCTTCTCTGGTCTCGCTGTCGTGAATATGACCTTGCTACCATTGTTCATCATTTCTCTCAGTATCCTCGCATTGTTTTCCAACAACTCGGGTGGCTTGCCAAAGTCCTTCCTGTGTTGTGCCTTGAATAGTGTTCCGTCTATGTCGCAGAAGATACATGCCTTGTCATTGTGTTCGAACCATTCCTCTGCCGTGCCGACGTCAACATAATCTCTCACCTTGACCGCTGAAAATATCTTCTTATCCTGTAGCATATGATCAATGACGTGGCTAACAAATACTTCTCCCTGTTCTTCAAGTTCCTTGTAAACTTCTACAAACTCTCCCGCTGATTCAAATTTATATCCACCTACACAGAACTTGTCTGACACTATTTCCTTTTCCACTATGCGTAGAACGGTATCCTGATCGTTTGTCGTGACAAAACTTTTTGCTCCTACACGCTTCAGCACATCATGATCCTTCATTGATGTCACGCAGACGTAGTTGCCCTTTTGGTAATCATGCTCAAAGAAACTGTCACAGTCCTTGATCAATATCTCGGTATTTTGTGGTATGTTTGCCTGTTTTAGCACCTGGAAAACCGTGTCTGCTGGACCCTTAGTCCTGGTTTTAAGCGTCACTACGCTGACTTTGTCGCCAAATAGACCCTTAGCATATTCTTCTATTGGATACTGATCCTCATGTTCCTGTAAGACTCCAATTGTGACGTGATGCTTCTTGATCAAGGGCAATATGGCTTTTTCCCACATCATGTGTCCGTCGTGTGTTGTCAGTGTGTATTTTGGTCTCATGCCAGGAAAGCGTGTGCTTAATCCTGCCATTGGCATTATTATCTCCATAGTTCTCCTATAGCATCCATAATAAATTTACGTTCCAATGTGTCTGGTTTGGTGTATCTGTGTACACGCAACAACATCAATATCAATATGTAATCATCTGCGGCCTGTGGATATCTCCTCAGCAGTCCCTTCTGCATCCTCATCAGCCTCGAGTTTATGTTAGCAGGATTGTGCCTGAGGAACCAACCAAAACGGAGATCCTGTCTCAACTTGCTTAGATCAAATATGAAACTATCAAACTCTGACTCCACGCAGTCTATCAAGTGGAAGCCATCCTTTTCAGTCCACATTATGTTTTCCAGTGTGAGGTCACCGTGGTAATTAGACTTGGGAAGTATCTTGGGCAAACGTTTCAATAACTCATTACGCTCAAAGGGTATGTCAGTGAAGTCAGTCTCTGCCAACTTCTTCATGTAGGCATCGGTATAGTCCTTCTCTTCCAATTCGCTGTTCAATCGATCAAACGTGGACTCAAGGAACTCCATCAAGGGATTGACCTCATGTGTCAACAGATATGTCCTCATGTCCATGCCATGTAAGTATTCCATGTCTAACCTACGCTCTCCCTTGTAGTATAATTCAGGCACCGGAAACCCGTCTGCCCTTAGTTTTTCCATTCTATCTATGTTACGTTGGACATCACCCAACTTGCGAACAAATAACTTCTCGCCCTTCTTCATTAGGTTGATGACATTGCCACTGAAACCCTTGAACTCCTTTATCTTCTTTGCCGCCATTTACTTCCATGCCGCGACACGTGAGTCTGCACGGCTCTTCCTGTATGCCGGAAGTTGTCCCTCTGCCCTTGAGAAGCCGTGCTTCTCGAACAACTTGATCATGGACTCCTCGCTATATCCCCACTTGTGTAGCATGGCGGGATCCTTGTACCTTCCTATGTTCCCGAATATACCCGCCACTGATTGTTTCATAACTTTCTTGTCATCCGTCCATAGGCTGTCGGGATGGTAAACGATGTACTGACACATCTTCAATAGATCGGGCCACTCCACTGCCACAAAGCCGGTGGGTTTCAGTATCCTCTTCCACTCTGCGAACATGGCCGGTATGTCATTAGGCATTATGTGTTCAATGACGTGTACGCTCAGTATCTCATCCACTGAGTCGTCCGGTAACGGATACGTCTCTGTGATGTTGTGAATCACGACACCTTCTGCAGGTCCACCCTTAGAATTTAAAATGTAGTCGCCCTCGACGTTGATGTAGCCCGGGAATATGTTCGGACCACAGCCCAGATGTAACTTGATGGGACCCTGTGCTTCCTTGAATGCTTGTTCTAGAGATTCAGCCATTTATCATTCTCCAATGTCCAATTAACCACCTCTTCCAATCTCTCCAACACGGGCTGTGGTGTCCAGCCCATGTCCCTCATCTTGGTTCCGTCTAAACTGTAACGTAAATCATGTCCGGGACGTGCAGAATGGAAGTCGTTCATCTCGTAATTCAGTGGCTTGCCCTGTATGTCCGCGATGTGCTGTGCCAACGTGAGGTTATCCAGCTCAGTGGATCCCACTATGTTGAACTTGGGACACTTGGCATTGCCGTAATCAAGCACGGGCTCTATGTCCTGTCCGTATAGGAACAGCAGTGCGTCCGCCACATCCTTTGCGTGTATGTAATGTCTGGCACCCGCCTTGGTCTTGGTGGGATCCGCGTGTATGGTGATCTTCTCATGATCCCTCACACGCTTGATGCACAACGGGATATATTTCTCCGGGTGCTGTCTCTCACCGAACACGTTCATGGTGTGCGTCACTATCAGGGGCATCTTGTAGGTGTTCTCGAATGCCACTGCTAGTTCCTCTCCGCCCGCCTTAGTGGCACTATAAGGATTTGTCGAGTTGTATCTATCATTTTCCTTGTAGTTGACGCCCTCGGGTGCGGGACCGAACACCTCATCTGTCGAGAAGTATATGAAGCGATCCAGTGTGTCGAGATTGCGGGCATAGTCCAATATGTTTGCCGTTCCCACGACGTTGTCGTACACGAACTCCAATGGATAATCTATGCTACGATCAACATGGCTACCCGCGGCCAGGTGTGCCACGAGATCCACCTTGCCTATCAGGCTACGTATCTGGGGATTCAGCTCTGCCTTCAGGTCATGATGCACGACCCTGACACGCCTGCGTTCAGATTCCGGATGGTCCAGCATTACCTCGTGTAACCTATTCAGGTTACCGCTATAATCTAACCTATCCAGGCTGACAACACGCCAGTCAGTCTCGGTTAATATCTTGTCAATGAAGTGGTGTGCTATGAAGCCGGCACCACCCGTTACTAATATGGTTTTACTCATTGCTTGACCTTTTGGTATATGTCTATCAGTTGTTGGGCACATACTTCCTTGGTATGGTGTTGTTTGATCCACTCCTGCCCCTTGAATATCTTTTCTGCCACCGTCTCGGGCTCTTCCAGATAGAAGCGTATGCCCTCCAGGTAGTCGTCCAGCCAACAGAACTTTGCGACCTGTTGATAACTGGGCACCGGACTCGCCACTACCCAACGACCCTGTGCTATGCCGTCCAGTACCCTGTTGGGTGACTTGGTTATGGTCCTTCGGCTCAAGTGCGCCTTACCGATGGTCATGGGTATGAAGACTATGTCGCTGTTGCGTACCTTTGCCTCATGTAATTCATAAGTCCATTCGTGATATACAACGTTGCCCATCTCACAAAGGTGTGCCACCTTTTCCTCTGCGTCATTGGTTATTATAGTCAGCCTGTAATTGATGCCGCTCTTGTTGAGATAGGGTAGTATCTCACCGAAGCCCACGTACTTCAGACTGGCACTGCCACCGTACCATAACAGCTCGACGGGCTCACAGGTGCTACGCTGATGTGGCTCTATGGGTCTCTCTATGGGATCGATGTAGATGTGGCTCTGTCTTCCCACATACTTCATCGTTTCCTTTTGTTGGAATTCCGTGTTGCAGGTTATGAAGTCCGCCTCTCGGCAGTAGACCTCATACTTGCTCTTTTCTTCCTTGAATTTGTTATCACAGATATCGAAGCCCACGCGATAGCCTTGTTGCTTTAACTTGAGCATCTGCCCGGGATCCGTATCCTTTGTGAATATTACTATGTCATCCTTAGACAACCTATCAATGGTCTTGTCATTGATGATGTCAGCATCCACGCCCAGGGACTTGAGTCCCTCTACCGGGCGTAGTGCTCTGATCCTGTGGCTGGCTCGCTTGTCTCGATACTTGTCGAACCAGAACTTGATCATTTACATGTTGTTCTTTTTGTCTTGGATTTCTGCTCTGCGTGCCTTAGCAAGTTTGCCAAGTTCGCCTAATGCCTTACGTGCCCTTGCGGCCGCGGCTTTAACGCCCTTGCCGTCAAATGTTTCTGCTTCTGCTAGATATGCTTCGTATTGTGCTACGATTTCTTCGTGTATTGTTGCCATTTCTATGACTCCTAGTTAATGTAGTTTCTTCTTATCGTCAGTTGTGAGCTCTACTTCTTGCTCTCCGGGTATGACGTCACGCATGTCTAGGTAGTCGCCCGATATGAACATGACCTTGTCATCGAACATGGCACATTCATCTTCGGGGGTTCCCATCAATCTCATAAGATTGCCGGCCCTGACATCCGTTATGCCGTAGGAATTGAGGACAGAGACGAGCTGGAACATGATCTCATGTACGACCTGTTCCAGTTGCTCTGTCTTGTTCTGTTCTTCCGACATCCTGTATTTAACTAGTCTAGAATGGCGGTCGGAATTATTGATGCTCTCGGATGTATTGATCAACGGTTGTCTCTTCCTTGTTGACCACGTCCCAACCATCGATTGTTGGTCTTGACTTGATCTCCTCTAGAGAGATCTTGACCTCACGTTTGCCCTTGCCATATTCATCGAGCTTGGCATGCACTGCGTAGCGTGCCTCCTCGACCAGTTGGGTCTCAAACACTTCTTGCTCTGTCAACCACTCACAGGCCTGTTGCTTGGTCATTGACTGTGGTAATTCAAACAGCTCAATGTCAGTGTGACCACCCTTGTGTAACATCTTGAAACGTGTCACTAGGTCGTTTGCCCAACGCACCTTGGTAACACCATTAAGATTACTAGTACCTACCACGTTAAAAAGTTTATCAGTCATATTATTCCTCCTTAGTTAGAATTTAGACTATCAATGTCATCTGAATGTTCCCCGATGAACTGTTTACCATCATTGACCCAGCCCTCTGCCATGTCAATGGTGTTCTTTACTCCATAGGTCGCAACTAAGAAACCTAAGGCAAAACCAATTATGAACTTCCACATAAGTCCCTCCTCGTCCTACCAGAATAAACTGGTAATTACCACACCGATCAGGAATGCCAACATCAATGTCGCCATCTCTCCCAACCAAATGATCCTGTCACACTTCCTAATCAGATTGTCATAGATCTTTGTTGTCGTCATCTTGACTTCTCTGAAGTTATCTCTTACGTCTCTATCCATCGTGTTCCCCTTAAAAGAAATTTCTGTTCGCCTCATCACAGATGAGTTCTTCCAATCTGATCAGATTGTCAATGTCGATGCCTAGCTCACTTATATTATTTTGTAATGCCAGGTCGGTTGATCGTTTCTGTGACAGGCATGCTGACATGTAATCTCCGTTATCTATCGCCCTGTTTGTTATCGCCTGAAGTGTGATCAGATCATCGAGCACACCCTTGATCTGTGCGTGATGTTCCTCTGGAGTGGGCACGTTACGCATGGTCAGGAATACAACAACTATGCCCACCATTGCCACAACGAGAACCATCTTGTCCCCAAATGAGGGGCTAGTCACAGTAGCCATCATCTTCTTCAACGATCGTCTTGCCATCTTCATTCTCACTTTCTGTGTTGTCATGATCATCCAATTCAACTTCTATCTCGAAATAATCTCTGTCCATAGTCGTCTCCTTAAAATTAGTGCCCAGTTTAAGTTAAGGACAGTAAACTGGAGCCGTAAAGTTGTCACTGCGGCTTCTTTGAGTAGATCTTATAAAGCGAAACCAACTAGTGGCTCTACCCAGGACGCTGTGCCCTCTTCGCTATTCTGTCTAAAGAATTATTGAGCAAGCCATAGGGTTTTAGGTGATCAAACCAACCTATAACTTCTCCAACTAAGTCTCGAGCCTCAGTCTTTGCTGTTTTTGTTAAACTAGACTTGCTCAATAATCCCTTATCCATATTACTATTATATGATCTTTTGGTTTTTTGGTCAACCATTTTCGTCAAATAATTCAAATTGATGTGGCAACGAATATTCAGCAACCATAGTGACCAATGGGTCCGCAATTTCCTCATCAACCAACTCGTAGTCATCATCATAGTAGTCATAGAAGTCCTGTATGTTGAGCTCATCTGAGTCACCATTCTCAACTTTTTCATACGCTTCTTCAACGGTATCTGCTGTCACTACCTCTTCTTCCCAGTAGATGGCCCTGCGTTGGAATGTATAGGTGTTAGCCAAAGACGTTGTATCCTTTACAAACGTCTAAATATACTATTGCCGCCACCGTAAACAAAATAAAACCTAATACGCCTACTATGATATAAAAACCAATGGTTCCATCACTGTCAATTATGTCATCTCTTTCTTGTCTTCTATCTTTCATTTCCATATCACTTTCTGCCCACTGGTGTCCCACGGAACGATTTCAGTAATTTCTCTTTCCAATAAAAAAACATTATTGCCTGAGTGACCACGTGGATCGTGGTCAGCATAAAAATAGACTGTGGGCTCTCCCAACATCTCATTTCTCTCCTGGACGTAACCTATGTAATAATTTCCGTCTGTGAGAGTGACCTTGACTGTCTCTGCGTCATTTGGTCTTGGTGCTGTCTGTATTGGATTTCTCAATTTCATAATATGTTAATGCCTAATTATAGCCTCTGGAAGTTACGGCACCCGCCGGTCTCAGGACCCCCTTAGTATAAAGTCCTATATGAGCAAAGGCTATAATTTAGGCATCCTCC
>Ga0181606_10005976_pt1 | contig 9996 bp, 8 predicted proteins | sample 041ome_10_FD_132994 | JGI IMG/M metagenome (GOLD analysis project Ga0181606, IMG submission 132994) | Coastal salt marsh microbial communities from the Groves Creek Marsh, Skidaway Island, Georgia - 041412US metaG (megahit assembly) | ecosystem: Environmental > Aquatic > Marine > Intertidal zone...
CAGGAGCGCATTGATCAGTTTGCTGACGCTACCGGCGATCATCAGTGGATTCACGTGGTTCCAGTCAAGGCGGCAGATGGGCCCTTTGGTGCAACCATCGCACATGGCTATCTGACGCTGTCGCTGGCCAACTGTTTTCTCCCCGATTTAATTCAGGTTGATAACGTGTCCATGGGGGTCAATTACGGCACCGAGAAAACTCGCTTTCCCTCCCCGGTCACAGTCGGGAGCAACATCCGCGCCACCGGCGAAATCATGGCCGTTGAAGAAAATAAGGGCGGCTACAAAGCCACTATTCGCGTCACCATTACCGCGGAGGGAGCGGATCGCCCCGCGTGCATCGTGGACACGATTTCCATCTTTTATCCCTAGATTGCCTTCAAGCGCTAAACCTTGAAAACGCGCTTGGCATTCTCCCTGAGGAACTTGGGCCAGACCTCATCCTTGAACGGCACGTTGGGCATGTCGCCAAAAATGCGCTCAAGGCTGAGTCCCATGGGAAAGTAGCCCGCATACATAATCTTGTCGGCGCCGCGGGTATTCGCGAAGTTGATGATGTCTTTGGGATAATGCTTGGGCGCAAACGCACTGGTCATGTAAAACAGATTTTCGTATTTGAGCATCAGCTTCCAGGCTAGATCGGTCCAGGGCTCGGCACCGTGTTTCATCACCACTTTGAGCTCGGGAAAGAACCAACAGATCTCATCTAGGTGCTCGACCTTTTGAGGCTCCATGGGAATTCGCGGCCCCGGCACGCCGACACAGGGACAAAAAGGAATATCCAGATCAATACAGGTCACAAAAATGGGATACCATTTTTTGTCCGCCAACGATACCTGAGGACATAGGCCGGCAGGAAAAGCATTCACCGACTTAATATCGTACTCCTCTTTCAGCCGTCGAATTTTTCTGACCTCCTCCATGCCGTTATTGGGGTTGCAATCATAGGACGCAAAAAATCGATCCGGATGATTCTTCACCGCTTCGTTCTGCGTTTGATACTGGCCCTCGTCTACGCCCAGCATCGCTTTTTCAATGTTGAACTCGTCCATTTTGTCCAAGGTGTAGGCGATATAGTCATCCCGCTTTCCCACTTTCGGCAGATCTTTGAACATGTACTGGGCCGGCATTTTGAACATTTGGCGGCTCTGCTCGTCCATCAGCAAAGGACGGATAAAATCGTAAAAATTCGATGTGTCGTCATTCGGCACCGCCAGCATTAGATCAATAATTGGCACATCGGTTGGCATTGGCATAAAGAGTTCCTCGTAAGTGTTTTTAGGCCAGATCTCGAGCAATAAAAGCGCTCGCTCGTTCGGCGATCATATAGGTTGCCGCCATTGTGTTACCCGAGACTAGCATGGGCATAATCGACGCATCCGCGACATAGATATTTTCAACGTGTCGAAGCTTTAGGCTTGTGTCCACGACAGATTCGGCATCACCACCCATTCTGCAGGTCCCCACTGGATGATAACCGGTGGTCCCGTTTGCTCGCGCATAAGCCAATATATCCTGATCCGACAGGCAATCTGCACCGGGACGAATTTCGACTGCGGTCTCTCCCTCAAATGCAGGAGCTTGAAAGATCCGCCGCAGCGTCTTGATTCCCTCAATCATCACCCGCTGATCATGAACCGTGCTCAAATAATTGGCTCTGATGGATGGGGCTTCTGCCGGATCTTTGGATCTGACTTGGAGGACCCCTCGACTCGTCGGTCGCATTGGATAAGTGATTGCGGTAATTCCCTCTAAAGAGTCAATGTGGGTCTTACCCGAATCGTCGCGATAGCCCGACGCCGGCGTAAAGTGAACCTGCGTATCGGGTCTCGAAGGAGAGTCGGGGGAGCCATGAAAAGCAAAGACGTCAGCCGAGGGCATCGCCAACAGCCCCTCCCGACGGCGCAGATAGCGCCAGAGTTCACCGAACAATCGATCAGGGCGCATTGAAGCCTTCACCGTGCCACCCGTGGACACCGCCATACTCATCATGGCGCCGTAGTGATCCTGCAGGTTTTGGCCAACTCCTGGTATGTCGCGCACAACGTCGATCCCGAGATCGGCAAGGTATTCCGCATTACCAATACCGGAGCGCTGCAAAATAGCGGGAGACCCGATCGCTCCCCCTGCAAGGACTATCGTGCCCGCCTCTAGGCGATGCGCCTGCCCCCGTGTCACTGCCCTCACGGCGACGGCCCTTGCGCCCTGAAACTCGATAGCATCTACCAGCGTGCTCGGACTCACCCACAAATTTTTTCGCTTGAGAATCGGCTGGAGAAACGCGCGATACGCACTCTCCCGGACCCCCTGATACAGCGTGTGCTGGTAGTATCCAGCACCCCCCTGCTCACCCTGGTTATAGTTTGATCGAGGCGGGATCCCGGCCTGTTCACAGGCGGCAATAAATCGATCGCCCCAGGGATTGCTCTGGCGGGTTGTAAGCCTTAACTCGCCACCTCCTGAATTCGCCGGACTGTTGCCGGGACTCTCCTCAGGCGCTTCAAACATGTCATAAAAAGGACGCACGGATTGCCAATCCCAGCCCTCAGCACCGGCGTCGGCCCAGGCGTCAAAATCCTGGGGCTGTCCGCGAACATAGACCATACCATTCGTCGCCGTGCTGCCCCCCAGCACCTTGCCTCTCGGCCACAGGATACTGCGACCACCCAGTGCCGGCTCTTGCTCCGTGGCAAAGTCCCAGTTGTAGGTTCTGCCATAGGCAATTTCTGCCCAGCCGGCAGGGACTTTGATCAGCAACTTATCCCCATCGGGACCGGCCTCCAGCAATAACACGGACCGGCCGCTATCCCGGGAAAGCCTGTTGGCGAGCAGGCAGCCAGCAGCGCCTCCCCCCACAATCAAAATATCCCAGCGTGTCTTCTTCATCGTGTTAATCGCGCCCGCATTTTGATCTTTGCCACTTTCTTTAGTCAGCTGGTTTAGTCAGCTGGCGGACGGCAACGCGGGATAATCGGTATATCCTGCGGTCCCAGACCCCCCGTAGATAGTTTTTTTATCCATGGAGTTGAGCTCGGCATCCAGCTGAAAACGCTCTACAAGATCTGGATTGGCAATATAGGCACGGCCGAAGGACACAGCATCGACACGCTTGTCTGCAATAAAGGCTTCAGCCTCCTTCGCGTCAAAACTATCGCTCCCAATCAAAGCGCCCCCGAAGTGCTGCCGAGTTAGTGCGAGACTATCAATGCCGGTTGATGCCATTCTGATCGCATGCACCCAAGCCAGGTCGAGCCTGTCAGCTAGCATCAACAACGCGCTATAAGTACTCACCGGGTCTTCATCGACGTGATCGTTATACGGATTGCCCGGGGAGATTCGCAAGCCGATGCGGCTAGCTCCCACCTCCTCGCAAAGTGCTTCCAACAGCTCGCGGATAAAACGCAATCTATTTTCCAGAGCCCCCCCGTATTCGTCATCCCGTACGTTGCTGCCGCTGGCCAAAAATTGCGCTGGCAGGTAACCCGACGCGCAATGCAGTTCGATAGCATCAAAGCCTGCCTGTCGGGCTAGCCCTGCTGCCCGACGGTAATCGCCAATAACGTCTGTAATGTCTGCCTTGGTCATCGCCTCCGGCACTGGCATGGCATTCATACCCTGCTCGGTAAAGATTTCAGCCTGTGCTGCCAACGCCGAGGGTGCCAGAAATCGGGTGCCCGACGCCTTGTTAAGGGCATGACCTACCCGTCCACAGTGCATCAGCTGACAGGCGATCAGTCCGCCCCTTCGATGTACTGCGTCGGTCACGGCTGACCAGGCTTCAACGTGGCCAGCGTTATAGATGCCGGGGGTTTTGTTGTAACCCTTGCCATTGGCCGAGGGGTGAACACCCTCGGTAATAATCAGCCCGGCGCTCGCCCGCTGTCCGTAGTACAGGGCGTGGAGTTCGGTGACCGAATCATCTTCCTGGCGAGCTCGACTTCGGGTCATCGGCGCCATCACGATACGGTTTCGCAAGGTTAAGTCGCCAAGGGTTAAAGGCTCCATAAGACTGGCATAGGACATTGAAACTACCTTACGTTGATAAGCCCGCGCTTAGCGGGTTCGGATGTTTGGGTCTGCAGAGCCCGATCGCATTGTCGCAAGAAACTGCTCGGCCGGTGCCGGTGGTGCAACGACCGGAAGTTCTGCAGAGAGGGGCTCAGACCAGAACCGCTGCCAACTTGGAAACAGACTGTGGAATGCCCCCTCGTAGGGTTCACGATCGGGCCAGCGCATTTTGTTCTCGCCACACGGTGGTTTATTGAGATCCGTCGCGTACCAATAACAAGGCAGGCGCCGCCGGAAATACCAAGTGCCCTCAAGCCGCTCATAGTGATCCCAATACAGCATCTGCATGATCACCCACTCGCAGCCGCCATCAGCAGTTGGCGTCTCGTGTTCGTTCTTGCTGTACACCACGCCGACAGCCCGATCGGGATCCTCAAACTCGATAATATGATTACCGATGTGATGGGCGGTGCCGGTGAACTGAACGCGCAAGGTTTCATCCATCCACTGCTTAAAGTAGGCGCGACCCACCTTTTCCTTGCCGACTCGAATATCCTGGGCAAATAAATTGACCATCGCGTCAAGATCGCGCATGTCCAGCGCCAATGAATATTTGGCGGCGAGCTGGCGAATTGCGTCCAGCGACTCCAACCGATCCAATCGGGCGAGCAAGGCCTCGTTACTCATATTGAGGCACCCGCAGCAGCCCGACCGGCCCGACGACCCGAAAACGTCGCATCCCCCACAGAGCTTCCTGAGGCATAACCATCCCCTCTTCTAGGAACACCACAAGCCGTTCTTCCAGCGGCGTACAGGCCCGGAATCACATTATCGCTGCAGCTCAGTACACAGCCATCCAGTGTCGTATCCAGTCCGCCCAGGGTGAAGCAGGGGAAAAAGGCACCCGCCCCCGGCGTGCAGTCGAGCGCAACCAAGGCGCCCTCCAAAGGCTTCAACCAGGGTGCCCGCTTTTGGAATAAGGTGTCGTCTCCGCGCCGCGCGTCCTCGTTGTGGCGGGAGACCGTCGCCCGCAGCTGGTCTCCTGGAATATTGAGCTCTGACACCAGCTCCTCCAGCGACTCTCCCGTCCCGGCTATGGGCGCCTGAAGCCAGCTCTCCTGTTCGTAGTTACCGTAATCATCGACCCCAACAATCAGATAAACCGGGTAGGTCTGTTGCGCCAAATAGCTGCCAATTCGGCCGTGGTAAGCGTCTTCGTTAATGAACCGTTGGCCCTGGCCGTTGACGAAGATTCCATGGGTCAGCGATGCGGGTGGATAATAGGGCACGCTGAGAAAGCCCTCGTGCATATTGATGGCTTTGGCGCCAACGCACTGCGCCATTTGAATACCGGACCCGGTATCGTTTGGATTGCCGATAAAGGTCTTGCCCGCTAGAAACTGCGGGCAATACTGGGCAACCATTGCCTCGTTCATGATGAATCCACCAGCGCAAAGCACGACGCCCTTGGTTGCCCGGTAATAACGCTCCTCCATGTCTTCGCGGACGACCAGGCCGATAACGCGGGCACCTGGTCCGAACCGATCTACGATCAAACGCAGAGCACGGCTTTCAAAATGAACCTCCACGCCCCGCGCGGCAACCTGCTCGGTCAATATCTTGATGAGCAGCGGGCCACCGTTGTCACCCTCAACCTCGAGGTTGTGGCCCCGCGGCGCCGGCTTAAATTCGTCGACATAAGGCCAGGCTTTTTCACTACCGGTATACAGCAGACAATCATCGGTCAGCGCCATCATGGCGCGCTCTTTTAGCTCCGACTCTTTGAATGGCACGCCAAGCGATATCAGCCACTCGAGGTGCTCGGCGCCACCCTCGGCATAAGCCCTGACCTTGACAGCATCCGCCTGGGGTCCGTTGCTCGCCATCAGATAGCCGTAAACATCGTCAACTGAATCGTCGTAACCGACGGCCCGCTGGATTCGGGTGCCACCACCCAAGTAGATTTCAGCCGACGACAATGCGGTTGAGCCCCCGGGAGCAGAGGCTGCCTCAAACATCAAAACCGTCGCACCGCCATCGGCTGCCTCGATCGCCGCACACGCTCCCGCACCACCAAAACCCACCACAAGCACATCGGCGGTACCCGACCACTGGGGAACATCAACCTCACAAATAGGTTCAAACGACATGGCGACTGCTCTCGCATCACAATCCAGCTCTCAGTAACCCTAACCACTGACGTCGGGCTAATCTGCCTCCGTTCGGACGATAGTGTCGGCTTGCATCTCGGACCCGGACAGAGGAATCTCGTGCACGATTGGCTCACCAAGAAAAGGTTCTCACCATGCAGTGGTATACGGGCAATGCGCTCTACGACACGCTTTTGATCATAGGCTTCGCCTACGCCGCTCTCATCTTTGGCTCCAGCCTGTACGGGACTGCAGCTTACGGAGGGCGTTTCGGGGGGGGTAAACGCGCCAAGGGCATCAAGCTGGGCTCAAAACTTGGGTGGGTGCTGATGGAACTGCCGGGGCTTATCGTGTTTCCGGTGGTGTTTTTTATGGGTACCCATGCGGATCAGTTGGTGCCGCTTATCTTTCTAGTGATCTGGATGTTTCACTATACCAACCGCGCGCTGGTGGCTCCGCTCCTGATGCGCGTGCAGCCCGGGAGCACTGCGAGCTTTTCGCTCGGCGTCGTTATCGCCGGCTGGATCACGCTGCTGCTACACGGCTACTTCAATGCAGCCTACATTACCGAGTTTGGCTCTCACTACACCAAAGAATGGCTACAGGACCCGCGTTTTCAGCTGGGACTCCTGATTTACGCGACGGGATTTACCCTGAACGTTCACTCCGACCGTATTTTGCGCCACTTACGATCACCCAATCCCAGCCCCGATGAACCCCGGTACAAGATTCCCTATGGCGGCGGCTTCCGCTGGGTGTCCTGCCCCCAGTACTTCGGAGAAATCCTGTCATTCACAGGCTTCGCCGTGATGACCTGGAATTTAGGGGCCGTGTTTGTTCTGGCGGTTACCGCAGGAAACCTTATTCCGCGAGCGATCTTTACACATCGCTGGTTCGTCAAAAACTTCGACGACTATCCGCCTGAGCGCAAAGCGATTATTCCTTATCTTCTGTAGTGTCTGAGCCACCATCAGGCACATACCAAATGGGCGAACCGATGGCGCGCTCTTGAATTACCGCAGGCTCCAGCGGTGCGATCCCCAGGCGCTTCGCATCGTAGGTCGACCAGCGCGGGGTCGGAATCTCCAACACCCGCGCGTAATAAAAGGCTCGACCCCCGGCGTCGAATTCGTCGTCTCGCCACCACCCCACCAGACTGGGGGAGCCCACGGTGTTGCTATAAGAGGCGTCCGCTGGGTTCACCGTACTGGCCAGCGGTTCTAGCGCACCTGTTTCAGGGTCCATGGCCCTTTGATCCGACCAAGCGACATTGATGATCCGCTCCCTAGCAACGCCCTGCCCGTCGATCCACCCCTTGATGATTTGGATCCGATCGAGATTGGCACCCAGGGGATCCTTTGACGCGAGGACAACAAAGGCGGGAGCATTCTCCTTGGAAGCGGGCGCCTTGAGACGCCCACCCATGGCTGCCGCACGCTGCTCTATGTGTTGAATCAGGTCGCTCTGGTCAACTCGCCCTTGGTCCAGTTCCCAGTCGGCAAACATACGAAGACTTATTCTGGGTCCGCTGGTGGCATAGGTTTCACGCCGCTCGAGGGCTTCATAAATTTGCTCTCGGGTATTCCCGGAGGCCCACACCGCCGCCAATCCACCAGACCCCCACTGGGTGGCGGGGGTTAGATACGCCAACGCGATGCCCGCCTTACCCGTGCGCAAACCTGCAGAACCATCCATCATCGGCAATTTGCCGGTGTAGATATCTTCGTCTGTGGAGGAGCTTGCATTGTGACTATCACTCGAGCCAATAAATCCAAACTCCAGGGGATTGACTCCCAGCCGTTCTGCCGCCGACAACCCCTGAAGCAGCCCATCCCGGGCGTAAGAACCCACGGCGGTTGCCAGCGTGGCTTCTCTACCCGGCACAACGTTTGCGATTTCAAACCCTGCAAACTCATCGAGGGAAGACAAGATAGGGTGAGTCTCAGAGGCTCCCTTCACCTGTAGGATTTCGCTCACGGGCTCGAGGGATGAACGATCGTCAGCTGACAGGTCGGATATCAACCGACCATCTTCGTCAAATAACCGGTACATTCCCCCTGCCGACAAGTTGGCATTGTGCGGGATCGCCATGACCCGCCGCCCCTGCTCTCGCTCACTCCGGATGAAAGCCCACAATGCGGGTGGGTCCGCCCCATCCAACGCGCTAAATGGAACCTCAGGCACATCATCGGAACCATAGATCACGTTACGGTGCAGGTGTGTACTGACGTCATTCCCGTTAGTTGCGGACCACTCCCAACCGATAAGTGTGGTGAATTCCCCAGGCTTGTAATAGCGTTCTGCGGCTGCGACCGACTGCTCCCAAGCTCGACGATTAATTGCCGCATCAATGCCATCGAGACTCAGGCGGAATCCGCTTTCTCGAATAAGCGCCATGGTCTCAAGCCAAGCTTTGGTCACCTCGAAACGACTTCCCTCTCGCAACAAGTGCGAAAGTGACTGGCGGGTGGTTGGCAGGGAAAGGTCGGCGAGTCTCGCCTGACCGAGAAATTCAGCATGGTCGGTCACCGCGACAAAATCCAATGGCCGCCGGATGGTCATCGGAAACCCCGCCCCGTGCTGTATCGTTTCACCGATGGCGAAGCGATACACATCTTCAGGCAGGCCTCTAACACCCATCGCGTAGGCGTCACTTGAGAGCGACGTATGAATATGTAGGTCACCCCAGTAGAGCTGCTTTGAACCGGACTCCACGGCTTCTTCCGAGGGCGTATCGAAAGGGGCGCCCACATGGGTATATCCGTCGAGCGAAGGGTCCTCCAGCGGCCCACAGCCGTTCAGTACCAAGACGACACTTATGGCTGACGGCCAGAGCCTCAGAGTAGACACCATAATCAGTAGATCACTGCGGCAGAACGCTCCGGCGGTGCGCCCAACATCTCGCGGTGGGACGGTGGCCACGCCCCGTCATCATCGATACCGAGCTCGCGCCCGAGCTCCGCGCCGATAACGGTTTTACCGGCGAAGTCAGGTCCGCGAGGGTCGCTCATCAAAGCGGCAATCAAGTGCCCCGTGTATTCGGGGTTCTCCGCCAGCTTCATGATCTCCTCATATTGCTCGGGGTGTACCTCGGCCGCCTTTTTGGCGCGCTCTGTTCGCAGGGGTCCCATCCAGATAGAGACCGCATGGACTCCCGTTCCAGTAAAGTCATGCTCCATATCCGCCGCAAACTTATCGATGCCCGCTTTTTGGGCACCGTAACCAGGACCATGCATGTAGCAGTTGGCGCCAAAGGAACTTCCAAAAACAATCCAGCCACTGCCCTGCTTGACCATCATATTGGCTGCGTGCCAGCTCGCCACATAGGCGGAACGCAACCCGACATCGAGTATTTCACCTGCGTCGACTGATTTCTCCCAAAAAGGTTTCGGCGCGATGAGCTCGGGATGCATGTAGGTGGCGTTGTTGACCAAGAGGTCAAGTCGACCCTGCTCGGCCTGAATTTGCTCAAAGACTGTGGCAACCGCCGCGTCATCAGCATGGTCACAAGGCACGGAAATACCGACACCCCCAAGCGATGTGATCGCCTCGGCTGTTTCATGAATTGTGCCGGGCAACACCGAGCCATCCCAGGCCTTTGCGGATCCCACCACCTCGGATCGACCGGTGACATACACGGTAAAACCATGACTGCCTAGAGCTCGGGCTATACCTGCACCCGCACCGCGGCTCGCACCGGTAATCAGGGCTACACGCTGATCTGTTTTCATTGAACTCTCCATTACTTGGCTACCCGCGCTGGCGCTCGCTCTGCCAGCACTCAGTCGCTGTGAGCACGCTGAGCCGCCACGCTCTCTGCGCGCTTTTTCAATTCCCG
>Ga0181606_10005981_pt1 | contig 9989 bp, 8 predicted proteins | sample 041ome_10_FD_132994 | JGI IMG/M metagenome (GOLD analysis project Ga0181606, IMG submission 132994) | Coastal salt marsh microbial communities from the Groves Creek Marsh, Skidaway Island, Georgia - 041412US metaG (megahit assembly) | ecosystem: Environmental > Aquatic > Marine > Intertidal zone...
ACCAATGCACCTATAATAAACAACGGGTCTAAAAGCTGTTTACCAAATTCTGCAGCTGCTTGACCTAATGCTTTAAATTTAAGCAAAAGACCGCCTGATGCTTTAACCTGTGCTTGGAGTGTTTTGACTTGATCTTCATACGTCTCTAATGTATCTAATGAAGTGTTTAAACGTTCCTTATCGTCTCTGCTTAACTTTTCACCATTATCTATACGTTGTTGTAAAGTGGCTACTTCTTTTCTTGCAGTTTTGTACGTTTGGTTAGTTAATGATAACTGTTCTTCTGCTGCTTCACGAGTTTTAACTCGCATATCATTTTGAAGTTTTTCAGTTATGTTTTCTAAATCATCAGCAAATTTAGATAAGCCTATTTTTGAAGCTAACTTCCCTAATGAGGATAAAGCTGCCCCAGTTACCCCTAATTGAGAGTTAAGGTTTTTTTCTATGTTTAACCTATGCTGTGCTTCTGCAGCAGCTTTTGTTTCAAATTCAAAATTACTTGCTTTTGCTCTTAATAAAGCTGCCTCCTCTTCTGTAATACTACCAGCAGCCAACATTCTTTCTGCACTCCTGGCAAGTTGTTCTCCTTCTAACTTATATAAACCTCTTTGAACCGTTAATCTATTAGCAGCACTTTTTACTTCTTTAAGTGATACTTGAGCTTTTTCATTAAGAGATTTAAGTTGTTTTACCTGAAGTTGGTAAATACCGTCTTCAGATTCTGCTAGCTTAGAAACAATACTGGTAAGTTGTCTATAACCTTTTTTACCTTCATTAATAGCAGAATTAGATTTACTTAACTCTGCTAAATTTGCTTTAAGTATACCGTTTAATGATGATGCTGAACTAGTAAAACCTCTCATACTACGGTTTGCAGTTTCAAGTCTAGATTGCATATTTAACATAATCTCATCTAAACTTTCGCCTGCTTTTTGTGCTCTTTCGATTTCATCACGAAATCTTTTGGTAGATACACCTGCTGCGTCTAGCTGTTTAAGGAGACTGTTTAAATTATCATCAAATATCGCCATTGGTATAATTTATTATAAATAGTAAAGACCCGCTATTTGCGAGCCTTTGAACTGTATGATGGTTGTTTTATTGCAGGACCTCTTTGAACTTGATTTTCTAATTTCTTTTTACCAGAATTTTTTTCATATGCCTCTTGTTCCTTTTTGTAGTGTTCCTCTATATTTTTATAGGTATAGTTTCTGAGCCAAATAGGAAAATTGTACACTGTATGGAAATCAAATCCACCTTTTCCATGAAATACTATATCATGAATTTGTCTAAAAAGTTGTAGTCTATATGTCTGCGTCAGGCCAAAGAAAGTTAACACCGATTGGTATATCGACGCCCTCCTCTGCGTCTTCTGGGTAGAACTTAAGATCTACATCTGGTTGAAGTTCTGAAACGTATTTTCTAAAAGTTCTTGAATCTCTTGCAAGAAATTGGTTATCAACAAACTCTCTTATAGTTTTACTGTCTCCATTACCGTCAACTGCAATGACCATATGTTTTAACCTGGTGGACAACTCTGGTGATGAATCTCTATTAATTTTTTGTAAACCTTTTATCTCCTGATCAATTTTTTGTTCATCACCATGGGTTAAAAGTTTAAATGTAACTACATTCCCCGAGGTAGGTAAAGTAAAATTAAATTCATTCTTAGTTGAATTCTGCACATCAGGGTGAAGTTCCTTGTTTTCAACCTTACCTAGGTCTACTTTTTCAACCGAACCTAAAAAATTAAATTCATAATCAGCTCCGTAACCTAATATACGTGCTGCTAAAAGTAGTGCATTTTTATCTCCTAAAAGTAGTTGACTGTAATCAATAGACTTATCTACTATTAATGCTTGTATTAATTTATCTACTACTACTCCTTTTTGGATATAGTTTTGATTTGTAAGAATATCCTCCTCTTTTGCTGTCATATACTTCATCTCTATAGTTCCGGATCTAAGAGGTGAATCTTCAGCATACAGTAAACCTTTTGAGGGTAATTCTACAATTTCAGTAGGAAATTTGTTTTCTGTACTCATAAATTTTATTAGTTATAACTAGTTTATATATAAATATAAGAACTTTTATTTTATTAGACAACAAAACCTGACTTAAAAAGCCAGGCCTTGTCGGGTGGTTATTGGGAGGTATTAATAATTTAACACACAGTAATCCATTGCTACAGTGATTGATAACTCTGCTACGTCTGAAGTAGCCCAATCAAAATCACCTTGAGACATTGATGTGATAAACGCTCCTTTAATTACCCATTCGGAAACTATATCTCCTACAGGTCCTAGGATGTTTAACGTCAAATCTTTTTTGTAAAAATCTGAATATCCTGCTCTACCGGTTACTGATTCGTAAGAAAGACGTGCCCAATCCATTACTGCTTGAGCTCCAGAAGGTGTAATTGGATCATATAAAGTCATGTCCATATTACCCCATTCTCTCTTCCCTCGAATTTTTCTATATGTATTCATGTGGTCTAGCTTAACCTCTTCGTCTTCGAAGTTAGGAGCCGATACATTTTTTATCATGAATGATGGAATACCATCTACGTACATAATAAATCTATTCTGTACCTTAGGCTCAAAGGCTCTAAACATTATTTCGTTTGGATCTAGTACTGCCATTTTATTTCTTTATTATAAATATTATTACTTTAAATTATCCTACAAATGTTGCGCCAGTAGGTTCAATTGTAAAGTCAAGTACTACAAATTCAACTGTTTTAGCAGGTTGAATGTAAATTTGTCCAATCAATTGATTTCTGTCTATTACATCAGCAGTATTGTTTGTATCGTCCATTACTACTCTGTATGCATATAATCCTTGTCTTTGAACTACTGATTCTAAGAATGGATTAACAGCTGCTAAGAATGAATTTCTAGTTGCTGTAGTGTTTTGTTCGAAAACTAAACTTCTTGAAACATCTCCAACAAACTTCTTAAGATCGATTAATAATCTTCTTACGTTTACTCTATCTAAAGCTGATTTCTTTTTCTGTAATGTCTTTTGACCAAATACTGAAATACCTGCTCCAGGGAATGTTGCAATTGGGTTAACGTTAGCATTATAAAGAGTATCTCTTTGTGCTCTTGTAAGCTTTCTCTCTGCTTGAATAACGTCACCTATTCCACCTCTAGTTAAACCAGCAGGTGCAAACCATGGTGCTGCTGCTCCATCTGTAAATGCATATACTCCAGGTATAACAACTGATGCTGGGATCCATACATTCTTGCCTGTTGCTGACGCTGTTTGTAACCAAGGCCAGTAAGTTGCTGTGTACGAACTATTAATTGTAGCTGCAGCTGATGTTACATTACCTACAGAAGCTCCGTACTGCTCTAAGTCAATTACTGCAATAGCATCTCCTCTTGATTCTGCTAGAGAAACAATTGAATCTAATTGAGTTTTGTGAGAACCGAAGTCGTAAATTAATCCAGGAGCTGAAACGATATTGAAAACATATTCATCCTTATTTTCTAAGACTGAAATTGCATCTGCATAATTTGCTGCTACTAAACCTTGAGTGTTGGTGTCTGTAATGTCTCCAAAATGGTTGTTAGGAGCATCATCTTTATATAAGTTTCCTGTTGCTCCAGTAAATGTACCACTTTGTGCTGTTGGTAAAGAACCGGTGTAATTAGCATCTGAAATTGTGATGCCGTCATTTGCTAAATAATTCAACGTAGGTCTTGCAACTGATGCTATTCTAATGTATCTAGATTGGTTAACATATTCTCCAATTGAATTGAAGTATGTTACATCCCCATCTGTTGCTTTAGACTTATATTGATTACCAATAACTCTCTCAATATAGTTTGAAGAGTTAGGGTCTAGAGAAAGATCGTTAAATGTTTCAACTATAATTTTGTTTTTAGTGTTGTCATCACCTCTTCTTACAAGTAGTGTAAAGGTACCAGTAGAACTATCTACATTTGTGACTTCCCATCTTAGGTTATCAGAAGTACCGTTTGTAAGTGAACCATCACTATTAGATGAGCCTGAACTATTTTGAATAGATCCTTTTGCAAGTGTTGCTAAAGTAAAAGGAGCATCACCAGCGTCTGCTGATACAACTGCTGTGTTTGATGCAGCACTAAATGATCCAGATACAACTCTGGATACTAATACTGAATTACCTCCTTGGTTAAAGTAGGATTTTACAGCAAGTGAAGTTAAGAATTCATATTTGTTTGAACCTGATTCAAAAGTGGTACCAAAGATTCTTTGATACTGACCGTAAGAAGTTACTAGTGTAGGTTCTTCTACTGGTCCTTTAACTGCTGGTCCAATAATAGCAGCCCCAGCTTCCACAGGAGCAGGTGCTATAAATGAAATGTCATTCTCTCTTGCTAATACGCCTGGGGAGATTAATGTTTCTGCCATGTTATTTTAAGTTAAATTATTTAGTCTATAATAAATATAAGTAGAGAATCGAAACCAGTTGTTGTTTAAACATTTCTTCTACGATAATAAATATGAAAAAATTTACGTAAAACAGTGAATGGTGTTAGTCTAAATTATTTTAGTCCAGTTTCCTGCAGATTGTTTAGCTTTTTTCAAAATATCTGGTTTATATTCACCTAACTCCCATCCTTCCATACCACCGGGAGTAACCTTAATATCGGGAATAGTTTCGTCTACCTCAATAGAATCGTACCAATCTGCTAGCATAGGAAAGGTTTTTTTAAAATCTTTACCTCTACGTTTATCATACTGTACATAAAAAGATTTAAAATCGTGGAAATGTTTATCTTTATCGTTTTCTGCTCTGGCATGTCCTTGATCAACTACATCTATATAGTCTATTACTCTTTGAGTTTGAGAAATTTCATGTTCTAATAGTAAACCAGAATCTCTATGCTTATCTAACCACTTTTGTATTTTTTCTCTTGCTTGCAGTTTAACATCGTTTGGTAGGTTAAGAGGGGACATAAATGCTGGCCATCTTAAGAAATTTAAATCCATAGTAGGCATATTTTTACCATACTTCTTTTTTAACTCCATCATATCATCCATAAACTCCGTAATAGACATTAAAGAAAGACCTGTTACTGTCATCATAACTACTATTTGTCTGATGTTAGCCTCTTCAATCATTCTTATAACATTACTTCTCCATTTATCGTAAACCATCCCATCTCTTAGGTAGTCAGCATGAGGACCGTATGATTCGTTAGATGTGTAAATATCATATGAACCTAACTCTAATACATTAGTAGTTTCAATTAATTTATCAATTAAATCATCTTTTACTCCTAAGTTAGAGTTTACTGATAAATTTAAATGAGGAACAGGTTCATGTCTTATTAAATCTAAGAATTTCCAAAAACTAGGACTTGTAGAAGGTTCTCCTCCAGTAATTCTTAGAGTTTGTAAATCTTTTGATAAATCTGGCCACCATTTTAAAAAAGCATCTACATAAGGGTTTTTATCTAAGTACTTATTTTCTGGGTCAGCCCAAGAACCGTTTTGCTGATAAGCACCAGCTGTGAGAGTTTTAAACTTCTGGTATGGGCCGTTCTTATCTATGTCTTTACCCCATGTAGTAGAATATGTAGGGTTACAGTAAGAACATGCAAAATTACATGATCTATCAAAAGATAGTTCAACTGTTCGTAGATTAACATTAGCATCCCACGGTGTATCCGGTAAAGCTTTAATATCTTCAGTTTTGTACTCCATACTTCGGTACACTCTATCAGATACATTGTTACGTCCGATATCCTCTACCTTCCAACAGTATGAACATTCTGCAGGTCTTTTACCCTCAAGCATCATTTTACGCATTTTTTTCTTATGCTTGGTATTGTGAAGTGCTGAAGGATTGTCTTTTAACTCTTCTACATCGATAGGATGAGGTAGAGGTAAAAAACAAGAACGTGTAAACCCACTTCCTAGGTCTATTGTGGCATTATACCACTTTGCTGCACAAAATGCATGGTTAACTGAATTGAGATTTTTTTCTCTCCAATCTATGTATCTGTCTGACATAACTTTTATATTTCTAAATTGTGTATTATACTAGTGTCGTTAGGTAGTCTATTATATTCTTTTAAAAACTCTTTATACTCCACATGGTTTGGGTTACTGATATCTACATGTTTGAATTCTTCTTGTGTGTATGTACCCCAATTTGCTACCCTGTTATAAAAAACAGATAGTAATTTGTTAGTGTCTGTAAAAATACTTTTAGCTAAATCATAGAACATTTTCATTTCTCTAAAATTGTCATACTGCACTACAAATGATAACTTTACTTCTTTTAAATGTTCTAACTTGTTAATATAGTGTAAATTGTCTATAATGGTATCCCACTCTCCACCAAGCCTGGTTTTATTTTCATAAGTATCCCTAGTTGCTGCATCAACAGAGATTTCACAGGTTTTAACTAAATGGTGAATATTTTTCATACGTTCCCAATTAGACTTATTCCATAAAGTACCGTTAGTGTGTAAATGTATACTTTTAAGATTAGGGTATTTAGATTTGTCAAAATTCATTAACCACTTACGGAACGTTCGAGAAAAAAACGGATAACCAGAACCTGAGGTTCCTATATTTACCAACCCTTCCCCCATTTGTTCTTCAATATTACTTAAAAGTTGTTCTGTACGTTCTCTTTTTTCACCTTCATAGTTAATTTTTGTAGTTCTACAAGACGGGCATTGTAGGTTACAACTTTGATCAAAATTAAACTTAACATCCTTAATTGGAGAATCTACATACTCCTCTAAATTATTATTAAACTGACTTTTATGTAAAAAACCTCCAGATTTACCCTGTTTTAACCCGTTTAACTTAGGGCATTTATTTTCATTACAGTACTTATATGTCCCATCTATTATACTCTGTCTAACTTTGTTTGCCTTTTCCGAATACCAATTTTTTGCAATATCGTTGGGGTTACCTAAATTTTCAGGCAGCCATTGTGGACAACACATATACATGGTGTGGTCGAAAATCTCAGCAAAGTTAAACGGTTGGGTGCAAATCCAATCCTTTTTATCTAACGCTTGACTCATATTAAATCTTCATTACTGTGTGTTGTGTTTGGAATATAGTCTTTCTTTTCCCACCCTTCGTATCTATCTTCAAAGAAAGTTTCAGGATCGTCATAATTAGGTAAAGTAGCATGTAGTTCCTTAAACCAGTCATTATATTGAGGGTTAACTTCTAGGAAATTTTCTTTCCTACGTCTATCTAGAATTACAGTTTGTCTAAGAAACTCTCTTCTTGCTATTTGTATCTGCTGTAAATCACCCGGGTAGTCAGAGTATAAAAAACTAGTCCATGCATTATATACAAAATTTAAAAAACTATGTCTATACTCATTATCTTTATGTTTGTCAATGAACTCATTTAATATATCTAAAACCTGTTCTTTAAGTTCATCGGGTAGTATACGGATATCGTAACTGCTAGGTGAAGTTAAAAAGTTATTACATGTAATTCTTTCTTCAGGTATTCCTAAATCAAAAGCTGTTTGTAATAGCTCTGGTATATGAAATATATTTAAAGTGCTTAGTGTTGGTGCAATATGTACTTGCATGCCTTTATCAACACATGTCTTTACATTGTTATAAACTATATTCCACTTAGTACCGTTTCTAGCTACCTCTGCTAACTTACCTACTGCATCTAGTGACGCAAATAATTGAACAGCACCTTTAGGGTCATCTAAAAAAGGTTGCCATAGTTTCTCTAAGTCCCATTTTTTAAACTTTATATAACTGAAGTTAGTGTTGTACCTCAATCTAACATCTGTTCTTCCAGCAGCTATTAATTTTTCGAGAATTGTGTAATGTTCCTCCATTATTAAAGGTTCTCCACCAGCAAAATAAATTTCCTCTACTTCATGAATAAATTTATCAACATGTTTGAATATGTCTTCTTTACTTTCAGTTTGAAAATCCATCAAACCGTTAAATGAATGTCCATGTATGGCTAATTCATCTTCAACCCATTTTGAACTAGCAAATGTACCGCACATACGGCATTTAAAGTTACAAATATTAGACCATCTAAAATCCCAATACTTAAGTACAAACTTATGGTTGTGTCCAGTTTCAAGATCTGTGTTACGTATTAAGTTAGGTATTTGATCTTCGAAATATTCGTTAAATGTATTACGTGGAGAGGCTACTCCATTGTCTTCCATCATATGACACCTCTCACAAAGTCGTGACTTTTCACCTTTCAACATTTTTTTACGGAGAGTTTTCATATGAAAGTTATTCCATACCTCCTCTAATGTATCATCTTTGGTATTTCCTACAGGGCTATCATGAGGTGCCATACAGCAATTGAAAACACCACCGTTAGGTTGTACATTTAAGTGCATCCACGGTAGTACACAAAAAGTATCACTGATATTCTTTTTGGTTATATCTATAACCTCTTTAAATTTATCTTCACTCATCTATAACTCTATATTAATCATTTTAGCCCAAGGGGTTAACTTTTCTTCACTAACAAGTTTATACTTAACTTGTTTGATACCGTCGGACTTATAATCCCAAGTACCTTTTTGCATCTCAAGTACGTAACGTCTCTCATTACGAGCTGTGGTTTCTCCTTTTGCCCATTTACCGTCTACTAATCCTTCATCTTTGTGGGGTAAACAGGTAAATCTTGCAATACGTCTGTGAGGTATAATAGAATTAGGTACTTTTACTTCCTCTGTAACTACATCACAATTATGTTTCTCCAACTCTTCTATATTATACTTATAAATAAGGTTATCTAAAGGATACTCATTAGGTAGAGATAGTACTTCTTCGTGAGATAAAGCTCTATCCCATATTTTAACATCTGCAATATCTCCTTTAAAGAATTTCGAAGGGCTATTTTCTGCAATAGAAGGAGATGTACCCAAGTAAACATCTTTACCAGAATATTTTTTTAATTTACCGTTAAATTTCCAAGGTGATTCACTACCGTGTCCGGCTTTACTATCAACCTCAGTACCATTTAAGTAAAAGTGTGATAGATTTTTTTCTGCATCTACAACAACTGTTAACCAGCTCCACTGTCCATCGTATCTTTTTAACCACATGTAATTGTGCTGGTTAAAAGTATTCCAATATTGAAAAGATAATGCTCTAGAATTGTTAAAAGACATACCGTAGTCATATCCTGGTATTCTCAATATTGGATACTCTACATATTGTTTATCTTTGGCACCAATTAAAAATACGTCTTGTTTATCCGGTTGTTGAAATGCTCTAACTAATGCCGATACAGTGTGACTCTCACTATTAAAACTTCTAAGTTCTCTACTTTTAGGTATCATCGCCCAAGAACTATTACCATTAAATTTTAAGTAACTTTTTTGTTTAAAAGGTACATCTAAGTATGTGTCATTAGTCATACCCTCTAAATGACATCTCCAAAACAGATCATCATCCTCCATACCCCAGTCCCAGTAGTCGTTTGAATATCCATTAGTTGCTTCTACTTGTTCCTTAGTAAAAAGTACAGCACCACCAAAATATTCATGATACTTAAGTCTGTAATCCATTTGAGATATTCTAGTAGCTAAATGAATTGGATTATCTTTTGGATATGAGTAATCAGCATCTGGTTCTGGAATCATATCAATGTCATGCCAAACTACGTAATCACATCCTTCTTCAAAAGCATGTTTTGCTGCAATATTTTTAGTTGCACCTCTGTTAAACAACTTATCATCTACCTGATGACAAAAGTACATTTGAAAATCTATACCTTGATCTTTAAGGTGTTTACCAACTCTTGGAATAAACTGATTTAAATGCTCTTCTCTATTTCTGTATGGAACACACACTCCTAACTTCATAACCTAACTTTTATGTGGGTATAATTACCATCCTCTACCTTACTTTCAATATGGTATTCACAGGTGGTAAGACCGTCGTTATTAAAATTTGTAGATTTACCATAGTAACTGTTATAGTAGTCTAGTTGATTTTCTCTACTTTTCCAGTTTAACC
>Ga0181606_10005982_pt1 | contig 9989 bp, 8 predicted proteins | sample 041ome_10_FD_132994 | JGI IMG/M metagenome (GOLD analysis project Ga0181606, IMG submission 132994) | Coastal salt marsh microbial communities from the Groves Creek Marsh, Skidaway Island, Georgia - 041412US metaG (megahit assembly) | ecosystem: Environmental > Aquatic > Marine > Intertidal zone...
CAACATTGAAACCATTAGCAGGTTTAACAAACCTGTTAATCTTTTTAACAAAGACACCAGAGCCTTCTAAGATTGGTTGTAAACACATAATCTTATTAGACGCAAGGTCAATCTCATCAAGTAAGAGAACAGCGCCTCTCTCCATGGCTTCAATTACAGGACCATTTTGCCAAACAGTTTGGCCATCTTTAAGTCTGTAACCACCAAGTAGGTCGTCCTCATCAGTTTCAATAGTAATATTGACTCTGATTAATTCTCTATTGTTTTCGGCACATGCTTGGGTAACACCCATAGTTTTACCGTTACCTGAAAGACCAGTAATAAAAACAGGATAAAACATCTTGCTTTTAATAATACTCTTAACATCAGGATAATTACCAAATGAAACGAACACAGGATCCTTTTTAGGAACAATGTCGCCTGTTAAAGAAGAAACTACATATGCAGCTTCTGAAACAGTTTCAGTTTCAGGTGCCTTAGTAATCAAAACTTTTTCTGACTCACCTGAAGTTTTAGAAGTAACTTCACCAGATGATTCAGTTGGTAGTTTAAATAATGATTTACCGATTTTGTAGTCGGCATTTTTAATCAACCATTGTGGTGCATACTTGCAACCAAAATGTTTGTTGGCTTCTTTTAATTCAGAAACCGTTAATTCGTTAGTACCAAACTTTTTAAAAGCATAGTCCACGAATTCTTGTTGTTTAGTGTTTAACATAGTGTATCGTCCTTTCTTCATTTTGTACATATATCCTATCACAGATATTTTCAATTGGCAACCATCTTTTTTTTGTTACCAGGTAAGGGTTACCGAGCATGATTATGCAACCTCCTGGATAAATTTGTTTAAAACTACTCTGGAAACCAGACGATTCGCCATTGATTTACCAAAGATTCTTTTTAACTCACTTGTAGTACCTTTCTTAACTTCAACATTTTGTAAATCAAAGTTTTCAACACCTAACTTTTTACCATCAAGCACAAAGTATTTGTTGTAACCATCATACTCACAAGCAGCCGCTTTGTTAGCATTTAATTCTTTTCTGAATTTAGCTATCTTTTGTTCTTTATCATTCCAGTCTTTGTACTCACCGATATATTTTTCAATATCCCACCTTCTCAATCTTTTAACAACATAGAAGCCAATCACATTAACATCATGGTGGTTTTTGATATGATTAAGTAAGTTAGAAGTAATGTTACCTCTTTCAGCAAACTTTTTACCATCAAGTTCAAACACAGTAGTTCTTTCCCAATAATCATTTTTTGGGTCACCAATAATATCACATCTAGGATAGTTACCAGCACCATCAGTAAGAGTAATAAAAGTCATTTTTTCAATATCATACTTACTTTTAAACATAGGTATCAACTTGTTAATGTAAACAAGTGATTCATTAAGAGGTGTATTACCAAGATAGTATTCACTAGGTATACCCCATGTTTCCGATTGAGCATAATAGTCATCTGAATTATAGAATTTTCTTGAATATCTATTGTTCCAATATGCACCCATGTGATACATCATTTTCATGGCAAAGTCGATAGTCTTTTTATTCATTCTATGGCTTAAACAGTTTACTAAATGAAAGTCCTCAAATTTAAACTCACCAGAATTTTTTGACCATTGATTAGTAATTTCTTTTTTATCATCATCCCAGCTTCTTCTCTCACTTGTAAAGAAGTAAACTTCAAAAGGTATATTAACTTTTTTACAAAACTCAACAAGGTTGATTAACTGTTTAACAGTATCAAACAATACATCAGACATGGATCCAGACCAATCAAGTAACATCATCATACCATGGTTTTTACCATCAGGTAGAATAGTTAACTTTTTGAATATGTCATCAGAGTATTTGTAAGAAGGCAATTTTAAAGGGTCGATAATACCTGTCTTATCAGTTTGAGCTCTCTTATATGCTTGAGCAGATTTTTTCATTTCAAATTCTTTAACAAGATACATAACAGTTTTCTTGTTTTCAGACATAAAAGATTTGTAAGATTTATCTAACCAATCATCATACTTTTTAATATTACAATATTGACTTTGTTTGATTCTGTAATCAGACATATCTTTTAACCACTTTTTGTAACTAGTTAAAGCAGAACCTTGTTTAAAGTTAGGAGTAGGTATCTTACCATATCTGTAACCTTTGTTTTTTTCATCTAACAACTTATCAGTATTCTGTTGGAAAGAATCATCTGTAATTGCTTTTAGTTTTTTAGGTTCTTTAAAATCACCACCAGCACCTTTGGCATATCTATCTGCTTCACCTTTACTTTCTTCTTTTTCATCTTTAGTAGCATTGTCTGATTTTGATTCTGCTTTACCAGATTGTTCAGAGTCTTTTTCATCATCTGCTTTCTGGTCACCAAAGTTATTGAAATCATTTTTTTCGTCAGCTTCATCATCTGAATTATCAGCACCAGAACCTTGACCGTTATCTGACTCTTCTTCATCATCAAAGTCATCATCATCATTATTGATACCATATGCTTTAGATATTTCTAAGTTATCAAAGTCAGGTAACTTTTGCATTTGTTCAACTTGTTCTTTTTGCCAATCTAACATTTGTTTGGCTAAAGTTAATACATCTTCAAAAGTAACCAAAGAGTCAACTTTAGCCAACCATTCTTTATCTTTAGGAGCAAAAATGAACGGTAATCTGTTAAGTGATTTAGACCTTAGATTAATCTTATCAATAATCATAAAGTCTTTATTGATATCTCTACCATTGATACCAAAGAAATTTTGTTTTTCTAAAATGTCAAAACCATTTTCATAGTTTCTAACAACACCAGGATATTTTGCTTGAATTAATTTGTCAATTCTTGTGTCTTCAAGGACATTAACATAAGACCTCAACTCATCATCATTGATACCTTGCCACTCTTCATATGGAGTCCAAAGAGCATGGGCACATTCGTGAGCAATCAACATATCATATACATCACCAGACTTTTGTTTAAAGATAGGTAATGTCAATACACGGTTCTTAACATCAAAAGAAGCCGTCTTAACATTGTTGTGTTGTATTGTGATATTTTCTGTAGCAAGTAATTTTGCTAGATTTGATTTTACATCAAGATTGATAGTCATAGTGTTTGTGTCCTTTTTCATCATATAAGTATATCCTAAAGGAAAGATTCGAGAAAGTCAAGCACTAAAAGCTATTTTTTTTAATTTTTTTTTCTATACCAGGCAACGCTTTCCTGTGGCTGCGTCAGGTCGCACAGCTAAAGTTCTTGTTTTGTTCTACTATCTATTGTCGCCGGAGCCATGAATCGTACCATTTTTTTTACGATTCGCTAACTTCTCTAAATTAGAGCTTGCAATGTCGGATAACTTAATGTCAAAATCGCTAGCCAATACAGCGATATACCAAAGGCAATCACCAATTTCACTTTTGATTTCAGACACCAGTCTTTCATCTTTACTATTTGAGCCATCTCTTATAATCTTCTTTACTTTATTTGCAACTTCACCTGCTTCACCGGTCAGTCCCAATGTAGGGTATATAATGGCCTGTTCTCTCGGATATATTGCCGTTGTTTTTGCGACCTGTTGATACATATCCAAGTCGCTTACTTTTTTGTATTTATTAGACTCATTACTTTGAGCGCCTAAATCTAATTCTAATTGTCCTGTCATGGTATTATCTCCCTACCTGTGGTAAATATTTTTGTTTAGTTTCTTCCCATGATAGATAGATTATATCATCATAGAAATGTGTTTCGGTAGATACTCTACCTTGTTTCTTCAAGCTTGCTAGTCTTTTCTTAGCATACTTGTTCTTCCATAAATCTGTCAAAGCTTCTGTAGAATTGTCAAATTTTCTTATTAATTTATCAACTGTGATTTCTTCTTTTAAAAATTCTTTAGTATTTTCATATAGTTCACCAAAATAAATGCCTCTGGCATGGTCAGATTTAATTAGTTTCTTATCTATTCCTAGTTGATTATATGTAAATGTATGACTTCTATTTCTATGGTCTCTTTTATGTGGTTGTCCTGTATCTTTCTTTGCAACATACCATTCAAAGTATTTGTAAGTGTGGTTCTTTTTCAACCAGTTTTGTATCATCATTCTAGTAGGTTTAGTAGGCTCATATGATACGGAACCAGCAGTCCAACCCATTTTCTTCCAATGTTTTAATCTATCGTATTGTGATAATGGTATTTCTTTTGTTTTACCATATAAACTTGTGGTTGTAACACCTACTAATTTATCTTTATATTGATATTCCCAGGTTTTTTCAACAGTATCACTCAAACATAATAAGGCTAGTAGTTTCCCGCCAACCAGGTTGTATCCAAGCGGCTGTATTGGTACAATTGTACTACCAATGCAAGTATGATTAATCATTCTTTGTGTCTTTGCTTCTCTGTCCCAGCCAATATATTCGTCTCTAGGTGTAAGGTCTAAGAAGTCACTACTCATACATGTAACACCAAGATATTTCTTGGTAACCTTATCTCTTATCAAGAAGTTAAGATTTCTACCTATGTTACTATTGTTTTTCATAGTAGATAAAAATGTTCTTAATGCATTCCAGATTTCAGAACCTTTGGCATTTGTGTGTGATTGTACCTCAGCACCATCTGTCCATATAAGTTCAGGTTGTAATTCTAAATATTCTTCGGGGTCTTCAGGCAACCAGAAATTGTTTTTAACTTCTTGTATAACAACACCTTGCTCAGGTTTTAACATTGCTGGTTTATCATCAAAGAAACTATTTGTTTCAACTGTAGGATATCTGTCTTTTACTTCACACCATTTCTGATATAAAGTATATTCTTTTACATCCATAGATGATACATAAGATAAGTCTTTTATAACTGCCTCTTTTAAGGTTTCTGTATCTGGTGCTTCTATTTTATCTAAAGGATTGTTGTCTTGCCAACTTTGCCATTGGTCATCAATAGACATACCTTTCTTCCACGAATAAGTCATTATGTAATCCTACTAGAAAAGTGTTAAAATGTCAAGCTTTATTTTGTGCCATGTGTCTTTTAATTTTGTCAATTTCCTTCATGGCTTTTTCTTGAGCCCTCTTTAACTTAAATTTAGATACATGTTCAGTAAAGTTTCTACCAATTGTATGGTCATATTCATGTTGACAGATTCGGCTCATCATACCATCTAAATGTGCCTCTTGTGTTTTGCCCTCTGTGTCTTCATATTTCATCACCACTTTTCTTGGTCTTTTAATACTTAGAAATACATATGGATAAGTTAGACAACCCTCTTTCATCAATACAGTTTCTACACTTGAAGAAATAATCATAGGATTAAACATTGCAATAGATAATCCTTTTTCTATAGAAGGATGGCCACCTGCAACAAACATATTAAATGGTAAACCTACTTGACTAGCAGTTAGTCCTATACCACCAAATTTACTCATACACAAAAACATAGCCTCTACAAGTTCTTTTCTATCTTTAAAATCATGTTCTTTTAACATGTCATCATTAAATGGTGCGATAGCTGATTGTACTCTAGGGTCTGTAGGTGGTATTAGTTTTAGTTCTTTCATATTGTTCCTAACTGTGTAAAGTTTTGATGTTTCTCAAACTTTATAATATTGGTAAATTTGTCAAATAGTATGTCGCCTTTGTGTGATATAATAAAGATGTTTTCTTTTTCTAGTGTCTTAATAATTTTAAAGAAGTCATCTGTACCTTGGCCATCTAAACTACTATCAAATATTTCATCAAGTATTAATAGATTTGTATTGGTACTATTTTTCATTCTAGCAATATCACGCCAAGTAAATAATAAAGCAAGGTCAATTCTCATTTTTTCACCCTCACTAAAGTTATTATAATTAAATGTGTCTCTAAATCTTGACTTAACTGTTTCATTAAACTCTTCATCTAAATTAAATGAAATATAAAAATCCATAGATTGTAGATACTTGTTAATTAAGGCATTCATAATTGGTACATACTTACGAATAATCTGTGCCTTAGCACCTTTGTCGTTTAGTATTTCTCTTAATACATCAACATAATCTTTTTCTTCTTGTACATCTGTTAGATTGGCGTCTGCAACACCTAGGTCAGCTGACATATCTGATAATGATTGTTTAATACTTTCTATGTCAACATCTCTATTTTCACTAATAGAAATCTCTTGCTGAATTTGGTCGCTGTGTTTCTTTAGACTTTCCAGACTTGCTGTTATCTTTGCTAAGTTTACATTCATGTCCTGTATCTTGTTTGATACCTTGCCAAATGCTGTTAACTTTTCTTCCTGTTTCGTTAGCTCTTCTACGAGCTGTGATAGTCCTGATTCTAGTTTGGAAATTGTTGTAGTTTCGTGATTGCATTTTTCTTCCTTAAATGTTTTGTCAATAGATTGTGTACACACCGGACATGTGTCATTCTCTTTGAAAAATTTTAAAGTCTTCTTATGTGTATCTAGGTTTTGTTCTATCTTAGTTTCGTATTTCTCTAACTCTTTTACCTTTTTTTGTGCTACATCTTGACCACTTAACTCATTTTGACTAACTGCTATCTGTTCATTGAGTTTTTGTAATTTTGTTTCATATTCTAGTCTATTTTTATTATTTTCTTCTAGTTTATTTTGCTGTGCCCTCTGGTTGTCGCTACCTTTGGCCTCCAGCGTCTTTAGATATTTTGCTTCAGTTTCATACTTAGTCTTTATTAACTCACATTGGTGCCTCACCTCCGTCAACTTTTTTTGAAGGTCACTCTGTTGGGAACGCAATATTAAGTCCATAAGACCAAAAACTCTAATATCAAGTATCTCTTCAACAACTTCTCTTCTATATCTCGGTTTCATCTTCATAAAAGGCTCGTATGATGAAGAGCCTAATAAAACCACCTGAATAAAAGACCTATAATTTAATTTCATTATATTTGATTCAAGATATTTTTGATAATCTACATTGTTTGCGTCTTGATTAATTAACTTACCATCACAAAATATCTCAAATAGATTGGGTTTGATACCTCTTCTTACAATATAATTCTTTGTGCCTACATCAAACTCACATTCTACTAAACAATCACCACCATTAATAGTATTGACCATTTGTTCTTTTTTAATAATTCTAAAAGGTCTATTAAACAAAACAAAACACAATGCGTCTAATAGTGTTGACTTACCTGTACCATTTGTACCCACAACCAAGGTGGTTTGTGACATATCTAAAGCAACTTCTATTGGTTGATTACCTGTAGATAAAAAGTTCTTATAAGATATTCTTTTAAATAGTATCATTCACTAGCTTCCATGTACAATTCTTTTGCAAATTGTTTTAATTTTTGTTTATCTAATTTTATATCAACTTGGTCAATATAATTACCTAAAAATGTTAATGTATCTTCACCTTGTTCTAATATATCTTCTCTTACTGAAGCACCAATATCCGTAGGGTCTTCTACTACATCTATAGCATGTATGTTTATATGATTATATAATCTGTCCATTAATCTTTCATACATGTCACTATCTGTCTTGTTTGATATATAAAGTTTTACAAAACATTTGTCATATGGTTTAATATCAAACTCATCATAGTTTGTTTCTTTATCATTATAAAGAATTTTTTTAAACATATAGTTTTTGTTTTCAATTCTTGATAGTTCTCTTGTTTCTGTATCAAATATATGAAAACCTTTAGGACAATTGTAGTCTGACCATGTCATTTCATATTGAGTACCTAGATAATAAATGTGGCCATCATCTGATTTTTTATGAAAATGTCCTGATAATACTTTTTCAAATCTTTTAAATATAGATTTTTCTAATCCATGGTCATTAAAATGGCCATTGTGCATTTCAAAACCTTTAACTTCTAAGTGACCCATTGCGATAGTAGCTTGTGTACTTTCAATAGTTTTAATACTTTCTGCTTCATTATCGTCACAAATCCAAGGTATAAAAAGTATAGGTAGATTGTCAAATTCTACTGTTGTTGAGTGAGTATAGACCTTGGCATTTTTAGATATGTCAAGGTTTTGCATAGCATTTACTTCGTTTGTATTTTTGTAATAAGTATCGTGGTTACCAATAATAATATGTGTATCAATATTTAATTCATCTAGCCTATTCCAGAATACCTTTTTAAAATTGTGTGCTGTATTATGATTGATAAACTTTCTTCTATCAACAACATCACCTAAATGCACTAAACATTTAATATCATTTTCTTGTAAATACGGAAAAAACAAGTCGTTATAAAACTTGTTTTGGTATTCAATAAATGCTGGCGAATCATTACGGCACCCAAAATGGGTATCGTTCAATAAGGCTATCTTCATTTTTTCTTAGTTTTCTTTTTTACTGTTTTCGTTTTTGCTGGTTCATCTGAGACCATATTTTTCTGTAAGAATTCTGTAAACTGATTTTTAAATTCTCTATCCTCACCTGGTTGCAATGCCATATCATCATAATTAGATTCTTGAATCATCCGTTGTTTAATTGTTATTTGTTTCTTTTCTTTCTGGATTCTTCTTATAAATGCGTAATAGATTATTTGCGTAAAATATGCAAAAGGATTGTTTGAAGTTTTTGGATTAAAATTATCTAAATATTGTAAACAGTTTTCAATACCATCACTAATCATATCATCTCTAAAAGTATAATTAATAAAATTAGGTCTGTATGAAAGGTGGTTTGCTATCTTTAAAAAACATTCACCAACATAGTCGGGGACTCTTGGTTTGTTTTTCTTTTCTTTCTTAGCTTTGTCAACAGATTTCTTATATTCGACCATAGCGGCCAAGAATTCTTTGTTGTTGACATAGTGTTCCGATTTCTTTTTTGTTTGTGCCATAATATCCTCACTATATAATAATTTAGTAAAATTGTCAATGCTGATTGATGTTCATTCCACGGTTGACAATGTTTTTTATTTGCGTATAATAACGGTGTCCGTTTGCATAAAGACACTTAAAGTACCTAGTGTAATGTTGGTTCATCTTCTTCATCATCCAACTCTCTAAAGATTTCATTCATCTTTTTATTTTCATCAGCGGTAAACTCTTTTCTGTGATAGCCCTCGTCTTTTTTAGGTTTATCTAAGTTCTCATAATTCTTTACAATATCATTATAACTAGTTGACATTTCTAAGGAGGCGTTGGTGATTGTCATTATTTTATCTTTAGGAATAGTAATAATCTTATCACTCGTATAGTTAGTCCAACGAATCATTGCTATATAATCTCTAAACCCCATTGGTGTCATTTGAGGCACATATTTAATCTGTAAGGGTTTTTCTAATCTAATTAAAGGACCATTGTCAGGCAACTGTTTGTCGCCAGTAGGTAGAACGGTAACAATGTCGTCACCATTAATTAGTTTTATTATTTTAACTTCTGGTTTCATTGTTTAACTCTATGTTGTGTATCTCATAATCAAAGTCTTCTTCACTATAGATATTTATCCTTTCCCTAAAATGGGCTAGTGTGTAGTTTTCTTTCTCATTATAAGTTAAATCATCTGATATATCATACAAAGTAGCATGACTATTGTTATCTTTTAATCTAAGACCACGACCAATTGATTGCAAATTTCTTATCCTAGATTTAGAAGGACTAGCAAAAATAATGTTATGCAAATTCCTAATGTTAATGCCTGTAGAGAAAGTCCCATATGACGCAACAATAATAGCTCCGTCAGCCTTCTCTGTAATTTTTCTAATTTCTTCTCTTTCGTCTGTGTCAACTCCTCCGTGAACATAAAATACCTTCTTATCTGTTGCTTTATCTTTTATTGATTCGTATAAGTCCTTGCCATGTTTTTCAACATACTGAAATAAACATAATGTATTGCCATTTAATCCAGCCGCCAAGTTTCTAATAAACTTATTTCGTTTATCAGACTTAACTATGTAGTCCATTTCTTCTTGATATGTCATACCACTAGCATGTTTACATTCAATAGCACCATGTTTTAATATTAAACAGAATATCTTTAAGTCTGCTAGTTGTTTCTTTTCTTGTAACTCTA
>Ga0181606_10006006_pt1 | contig 9972 bp, 10 predicted proteins | sample 041ome_10_FD_132994 | JGI IMG/M metagenome (GOLD analysis project Ga0181606, IMG submission 132994) | Coastal salt marsh microbial communities from the Groves Creek Marsh, Skidaway Island, Georgia - 041412US metaG (megahit assembly) | ecosystem: Environmental > Aquatic > Marine > Intertidal zone...
GGCTTACGGCAAAACAAAAGTCCAGTCCGAAGAGGAGCTGTCAAAGGTTAGGCTGCCGATGCTGAAATGGATGCGTCTGCGAGCACCGATGGCAGGCATTCCAAGGGTCCTAAGTCGACCATTCTTCAATGCAAACACTATCTGAATTCAACGTTTTCTCAGTTGAAGTCGGCTTTGACAAAGGAAGTGCCGAAGGTCGATCTTCTGAAACCAAGTCGTTACCTTTACCTGACTTCCCATTCGTTGACACCTGTACGCTGCAACGAACTGGCAGATGTGTTGGGTGATCGCCTCAAGCATCCGGAAGACATTTGGGTAGCAGCGCACAAACCCGCAAACTCTCGTCATGAATGAGGAACCAGCAGGGGCATGTCAAGGAGGTTTGAATTCTCAAAGTCATCGCAAAACCCTGTATGTTTAATATCGAAGCCGCTTAGCGGCTTTGCATCAGGCGGCCGTGTCACATTGTGGCGGCTCAACACATCAAGTGCGTGCCTTTTCAAACTCCATCCAAGCCTTTTCGAACTCTTCAAAGTTGAAGCCCTCAGCACGCGCGGCCTTCAGCACGATCTGCTCGGTATCCAGTAACTTGACGATAGCATTTTCCAATTCGCCCTCGTAACCGGCGGGGATCACAACCGCTCCGTGTCGGTCGGCGTGAATCAGATCTCCGTCATTTATGTCCAACCCGAAGATCGAGACCTTGGTTCCGATTTCGCGGACATGAACAAAGCCATGGCTGGGTCCGATGGAACCAGCGACAACGGGAAAGCCCTTGGGCAAATCACCCAGGTCGCGCATCACGCCGTTGGTCAATGCCCCCGACAAACCAAAACCCTTGTGAACGGTCGTATTGATTTCGCCCCAAAAGGCGCCCACGGCATTTTCACCGTCCAAATCTTCGACAACCGCAAGAGCAGGACGCGTCCCCGAGGCCATGTGGCGATAGTAATCCATTCGACGCCTTCTAATGACGTCTGCCCCTTCATCAGGAGGTGATACTGCTGCAATTTTTGCAGTTCGAGCGTAGCCAACAATCGCACCTTCGTTCGGAGACGAGCATAACATCGTCCCCTTGGTGAACCGGTTAAAGCCCCGCTTGCCTTCGACGACCTCGATCGCGTTGCAAACAGTCGGTGTGTCGACTTTCCGCAGCAGCTCGAGAAGTTTAGGTGTCATGCGTGTTCCATCCAGTTTTTCAGCGCCTTATTGGTCGCGGTTGGGTTTTCCAGTGTCGGCAAATGCCCCGCATTTTCTATGACTTCCAATGTCGAATTGGGCAGTAAACTGTGCATCAACTCATGACGGTGCAGCGGGCACAAACCGTCATCGTGACCACACAGGACAAGTGATGGCCCCGTGTAATTTCGAAGAGTCTGCGATTGATCCGGTCGGCTCATCAGCGCGTGAGACTGACGGACAAACACATTCGACCCCTGATCCATTGCCATCGCCATGCAAAGATCAAGGATCGCGCCTTGGTTCGGCCCGTCAGTCAAATAGTTCGGCTTCATTTCCTCTCGCATCACACGGCGCAGGTCTCCGGCTTGGGCTGCAGCCATTTGGGGCCGTCTGGCGGCTTTAATATTGTCTTTTTCAGTCAGCGGATTGGTGTCCATCAGCGCCAACCGCTCGACGCGTTCAGGGGCTTGATGGATTACCTCCATAGCCACGATCCCGCCCATGGAAAGTCCCGCCAAAGCAAAGCGCTCAGGGGCCACCTCCAGCACGTCAGCAGCCAATGCCTTTACTGTATCGTGTCGGTTTATGGGGATGCTCATGACCGGATGATGCGCAGAAAGCACGTCAATCTGCGGGCCGAACAGCCGCGCGTCACACATCATGCCAGGTAGAAAAACAATCGGCGTCATCCAACCAAAGCCGCCCCTTCGGACAAGGATTGCAACTTGGCATAGGCAATATCGGGATCAACCGCACCAAAGCCTGCAAAGGTTCCAAAACCGCAATCAGACCCAGCGATCACGCGATCCGAACCGACAATGTCTGTAAATCTTTCAATGCGTTGCGCAACAAGTTGCGGATGCTCGACGAAGTTGGTGGTTGTGTCCACAACGCCCGGAACCAGAACTTTATCATCTGGAATTTCCGACCTGCGGTCACGGAACACAGTCCACTCATGGGCGTGGCGCGGGTTTGAGGTTTCGAACAGTACATAGCGCGACTTGGTGGACATGAGTGTGTTAAACACCTTGTCCATAGGAATGTCGCAGCAGTGGGGGCCTTCGTAATTTCCCCAACAAATATGCACCCTTACGCGATCTTGGGGGACGTCTTGAAGCGCGTGGTTCAGGGCTTCGACGTGCATGTTGGCAACCTTGACGAACTCGTCGTCGGATAGGTCGTTGAACAGCATGTGGCGCGACAGAGCCAGATCGGGACAATCGAGTTGAAGGTCCAAACCGGCGCCCACGATGGTTTCGTATTCGGTTTTCATCGCATCGGCCAAAGCGGCCAGATAGGCCTCTCTCGTAGAGTAGTAATCATTTTGCAAAAACAATGAGATAACACCGGGAGAAGCGGCATTCATAAAGCCGCGTTCGACGCCGTGTTCGGCCATTGCGGCTTTCAGATTATCAATGTCTTTCTGCAATTCCCCCTGCCCTTTGGGCTTTACTTCGCTCACGCACATGGGCCGGGCGTATTGGGGGGTGCCGCCGTCGTCGGCCAGACGTTGCAGGAAGCCGGGAAACATTTTCAGGTCGGCGGGGGCGTTGCGCGGGCTGTCGCCGTCAAAGCCGGTGTAGCGATCTTTCACGTAAGTCGCGTAGGAAATTTTCGAGGTTTCCCCGTCACTTACGATATTCACACCCGATTCGACCTGCTTGCGGACTGTTTCGGAAACCGCCGATGTCATGCATGCGTCAAAGGCCGCTTGATCGTAGTCCTTGCCGTTTTCACGGGCGAAGATGAAATCCACCACATCCTGTGTTCTGGGCAGTGAACCCACATGTGTTGTTAGAACCATTTTCCTCTCCCGTTTGTAGACATTTGTAAAATTTGTACATCGAAACAGTACAAATACCGGGCCGCCCGATCAGCGGCCCGGTTAGGATTTCGTTAACCCTGCCAGGTCAGACCCGCCGGATCGCCGGTTCCGACAATCCGGTAGATCGCGGCATAGCCGGTCATCGACGGCGTGACCGAATGCTCCAGCCCTTCGGGCACCGACATCGTATCGCCAGCGGCGAGTGTTGTTGAGCCGCCGTCCCATTCGACTTTCCAATGACCTGTGACCGGCATTAGAACCGCAGGCTTGTCGAAGCTCTCTTTGGCTTCGGATGACGACGCACGGGTAATGAAATCGACCTCGAACCCCGGTTTGTCGCGCAGGATGCCGCGCTCGCCAATCACCTTGGCTGGTGTCTTATCGGCCAGCGCCACCAGATCCCAATAGCGGGCCACATGGTTCGGCAGAACCTGAGCGGTCGTCGGTTCGCCGCGTTTGGCAAGTTCCTCGGCAGGCATCAAAGGCATCGGCGCCACGCCTTCGGGCAGGTGCTCTTGGTTCTTGGTGTCATAAAGATGTCCGGTTTCGGCCAGAACCAGCCCGTGATCTTTCGCGTCTTCGATCACCTGCGGCGCCCAGAGAACGCCCCCGCCAGCATCATCCCCGCCAAGGATCGCCATGATCATTCCGTAGTCGGCGCCAATATTTTCGAAACCACGGAAAATGCCTGTGGGAATGTTGAAGATGTCACCCTTCTCCATGATCACCTCACCGGCATCGCCCCAGCGACCCCAGAAAAACCTCCAACGACCGGAAAGGACGAAAAACGCCTCGGCTGTGTTGTGATCGTGCAGACTATTGCGGCATTTGGGCGGCTGCCCTGCCGCGCCGATGTTAAAGCCGTGCGGGATGGTTATGTGGACGTGCTGGTCGGGGCTTTCCGAAACGCCGCCGCCGATGATGGTGAAGTTTTCCTTTTGATCGCTTCCCGGTGTATGGGCGTCGATGAAGGCTGTTTTACAGGGTTGCAGATCGCCGTAACGAACGATGCGTTTTTCCATTTCCTGAGGTGTCATTTGTCATAATCCTTTGTTTGCTGAAGTTAGTTGTCGAAGGGACAGCCAATCCCGGCGGATGTGGATTAAGTCGCTTGGCGCGAAGTGCAGCGCGATGCGTGTGGAAGCGACGCAGGGTTGCGCTGCTGTCCAGACGATATGCGCCGCAATCGATCACGCCGTTTTCCTTTCATTTCCAAATTGCTCATCAAGCCCGTACGGGCTTTCTTCGCGCAGAGGCCCGTCAGGGCCGATAAGCATCAGCCGGTATGCAGAACAATCTGCTTCCAGACAGAAGTTTCATCAAAAAGCGTCCATTCACGACGCAGCTTTGGTTCACCACCAACCAACGCACCGAATTCCGCATGGGACGCGCCGAGAACATACACCTCAGCCCCGGTTGGCGCGCCGAACGTGCCCCAACCATCATGTTGGCCGTGCAGGCTCCAACGGACGGCTGCACGCGGCGGCATCATCGGGTCTTCGCGGCCTATTGTATGATGGATTTTGAACTCGGCATTCGGGAAGCTTGCGCGCAGCCCCATCCAGAACTGGTCAGCCCCGTCAAAGGACAGGGTTGCGACACCACCCGGATAGCATAGGTTGGCGGCGCGGTCGTATTCGTTTGAGATGACTGTGAAGTCTGCATTCATCATGCGGGTGATAATGTTGGCCAGCCGTTGGCCCCATTCGCTGTCGTTGCCCTTGCCCTTGTAGGGACCTTCGATGTCATTCGCAGGTGTCATAGGAGCAACGCAGGCATCTGCACCACCTTCACGGGCGATCAGATCGCGGGCGTAGTCCTTGGGATCCCAACCAAGCTGACGGACGATCGCCCCTTGGTCGCGGATCAACCATTCGTCGTTTATTTGATTGTTTATCGCATGACAGTCGGCGATCACGCGGTAGCGCAGCTTGGTGCCACTCGCCGACCCGTAGACACCGGAATTGTCGTGTGTGGCGGTTGTGAAAATCCGGTGTGATGACAACATTCCCTCGTCTGACGATCCTGACCAGATGACGTCTTCGCCAAGCAGTTCGCGGTCGGGAAATTCGGCAAGCGTGGCCATTGTTGCGGCAATGACACCCTGATTGCCGGTCACAACGGAACCGGGCGAGCGCACAATGATGTCTGGAGCGTAATAATTGTGAAGTGTAGCGATGCCGCGATCTTCCCAGATTTCCTTGGTGATCCCGACGATATAGTCTGGGAAGTCCTTAAACTTCGGATCAAACCCTTTCATGATTTCCACCCTTCCGGTATGCGCGCGGACCCTCTGACGATCAGGGGGGCGTCAATTTCAACGCGGCGTGGCGCGGCGCTGGCGTCGTTTATTTTGCTAAGCAGGATATCGACCGTTTCCGCCACCATTCTGTTGGCGGGCTGGCGAACAGTGGTCAGGTCGTAGGCCCTCCAAGCTGCGGTCGATACATCGTCATAGCCCACGACGGAAACGTCTTGGGGCACTTTCAAATTCAGATCAAAGCGTAAGGTGTCCATGACCGCCATTGCCATATGGTCGTTGGCTACGAACACAGCATCGGGTGGATCTTGCGCGAACATGCGTAACGTCGCATCACGCGCCTGTTCGAGCACGAAATTTCCGACTTCGCGCGCGTGCAAGTCAAAGCCCGTCGCCCTGAGACCTTGCATGAAACCAGCCTCGCGATCTCGTTGCGTAGAGGCTCCTTCCCAGCCAGCTATGTAGCCGATTTTTTTGTGACCGCCTTCCAGAAGAAACTCGGCAACCTTTCGCCCGCCGCCAACATTGGCGGAAGTTACAGCAGACATCAGGGGATCGTCTTGCGATCGGTTGAACAAAACCATCGGCACGCCCGCTTTCCGGCACCGCTCACTAAGCTCAGACGAAAGGGCGACAGACGCTGCAATTATACCGTCGACCTGAAAATCCAAAATCTCTTCAACAACTTTGTCGATTTTGCCCGCCGTCTGGGACGCCATGAAAACCAGAACGTGGTAGCCTTTTTTTTGTAACGCGTTGGATAGCTTTTCAAGAACGTCTGGGTAAAACTGATTATCAAGATAAGCTACGACCAAGCCGATAATCCCGCTTTTACCAGATACCATTGCGCGGGCTAAAACGTTCGGGCGATACCCCAGTTGATCAGCGGCCTTGCGAACTTTTACCACTGTTTTCTTGGAAGCAGAAGCCCCCGGGGTAAATACACGGCTCACCGCAGACTGACTGACCCCAGCCAGTTTGGCGACTTCCATTGATGTGACTTTGCTTGCCTCGACCATCAGTCTGCCGTCCAACCTCCGTCAACCATCAGTGCTGTTCCAGTTATCAGCGCGCTTGCATCGGATGCCAGAAACACGACTGGGCCCATGATATCCTCGACCTCTCCAACACGGCCGAGCTTGATTTTTTCCTCGACCCATTTACGCCGTTCGGGACGGTCAAAGGTCTGTTTGGTCAATGGCGTAACGATAAACGTCGGGCAGATCGTGTTGATCCGGATGCCCTTCGGCCCCCATTCGATAGCCATGGATTTGGTGAACCCCTCTACCGCATGTTTCGTCGCGGAATAAACAGCACGGTCGATGCCACCTACATGAGCCATCTGGCTGGAGATGTTGATCAAAGACCCTTTGCGTCCTGACTTGACCAAGCCTTCGGCGACGGCCTTCGTCAGGAAATAGGCCCCTTTAACGTTCAGATTAGCGACTGCATCAAAATCTTCTTCCGTAGTTTCTAACGCAGGGGAATGGCGCGCCAATCCAGCCGAGTTGACCAGAATGTCAAAAGGACCCGCCTTTGCGACAGCTCCAGCCGTTGCAGCGATATCCGAAACATCGAGCTCCAACACCTGCGCCGACCAGTTTTCAGCCAACATTCGATCTGCAATCTCGCGAAGTTTATCCCCCGACCTTGCTGCAAGTGTCACTTCCGCCCCGTGCTCAGCCAGTGCAATCGCACAAGCCAGACCAATCCCGGAAGATGCTCCTGTCACCAGGGCGCGTTTTCCGGACAGGTTAAAGCTGGGCGTAGTGGGGAAATTCATGGGGCAACTCCAGAGGGAATATTGATCGGGGCAATGTTGCGCGCCTTGTTGAACTCTTTCAACCGCGCAAACACATCGACGCCAATCTGTCGGTAGAGATCAAGAAGATCAACCAACACCCAGTTTTCACGGATTTTGCCATTCTCGACTCGCCAGAAATCGAGCGAGCGCAACAGCACCTCTTTGTCCGCTGGGGCAATACCCATCCAACCGTCATCCGTCAGGGTCAGGCGCATATTGGGCCAACCGGTTTCGCAAACGTAGTTACCCTCAGCCACCCAATGCGACATCAGATCGCCCATCGCATCCAGCTTGCGGTCCGGCATGGCGCGTAAGAACGGAATCTGGTGCCAGTGGCGGAACCCGTCGATGCCGCGATTGGTGCCGATGCCTGCGGGCCCGTACCAGTTGTTCTTGGGGTGCCAGTAGTGATCCAACCGCATAACCGCCGGATCGGGATCGGCTGGATGCTTACACAGATCGGTCAGCATGGCGATGACGAGATCCATCGTGGCGGAGCCGTCGCCGCTTGCTGTCAAACCATCCTGTGTCATTGGCGCAGGGGTTGCCAGAAACTTGCCCAACTGCGGCGCCATCGGCCATGCATTCGCCTGCATCATCACCTCGGGAATGTCCCAGATCGCCTGAACTTCAGTAACTTTGCCGCCTTCGATGCGATAGAACTCGTGATAGCGCATATGCGCCAGATGGCCTGTTGGCGGGATATCCAAAAACGGGGCAACGAAAGTGCCCATGTAGTTTCCCATCATCCCGACCCAATCATGCCCTTCAGGTGTGCGTCCTGCCAGAACGATCATGTCTCGACGTTCAAGATCAGGCATGGCGGTCAACAGCGGCGCATAGGCAGCGTCGTAAAAAGCATCAGGTCCAGTCAGATCACCGAATGGATGACAAAGACGCACCGACGCATCAGCGGCAAAAACACTCGCCATTTCGGTCCGCACTGACCCGTCAAAATCCGCCATCGCTTCTCGCAAAGGCGCGATCAAAGATTTGCACTGATCAGAAACGTCATTCATTTTCTTTTGTCTCAAAATATCCCGGGGAGCGCGAGGGGCTGGCCCCTCGCACCTGCTCTGTCGTCTTATTCAGCCGCCTGCCTGCGCGGCGCGCCCTCGCCATAGGGTACATTCACGCCCCCATAACGGCGCACACGCACGTTGCACTGCTCGGCATGCCCAACGAACCCTTCCAGCATGCACAGGCGCGATCCATACTCGCCGATCATCGTCGCCGCCTCATCGGTGGTGACTTTCTGATAGCTGTGGGTTTTCAGGAATTTACCAACCCAAAGCCCGCCGGTATAACGCCCTGCCTTTTTGGTCGGCAACGTATGGTTCGTACCAATCACCTTGTCGCCATTCGACACGTTAGTGCGGGGACCAAGGAACAACGCGCCATAGCATGTCATGTTCTCAAGGAACCAATCATCTCGGTCAGTCATAACCTGCACATGTTCCGAGGCGATATCGTCCGCAACCGCCAGCATCTCATCGTAGGTGTCACAAAGGATCACCTCTCCGTAATCTTGCCAGCTGACTGACGCAGTGCCAGCAGTCGGAAGAATTTTCAAGATGCGGTCGATTTCAGAAAGGGTCTCCTCGGCCAGTTTTCTCGAATTGGTCACAAGCACGGGGGAGAGTTATATCCGTGCTCGGCCTGACCGAGGAGATCGGTGGCGCAAAGTTCTGCGTCCACGGTTTCGTCTGCAATGACCATCGTTTCAGTCGGTCCGGCAAAAAGGTCGATACCAACACGTCCAAAAAGCTGACGCTTGGCTTCGGCAACAAAAGCGTTGCCCGGGCCTACAAGCAGGTGAACCGGATCAATGCTCTCGGTGCCAATCGCCATGGCACCCACAGCCTGAATGCCGCCAAGCACGTAGATTTCATGCGCGCCACCCAGATGCATGGCCGCGATCACGGCGGGGTTCGGTTCGCCGTTAAAAGGCGGCGTGCAGGCAATGATGCGAGGGACACCCGCTACCGAGGCCGTTGCCACCGACATATGCGCCGAGGCCACCATCGGGAACTTGCCGCCCGGTACGTAGCAACCGACGGACTGCACCGGGATGTTTTTATGTCCAAGGATCACCCCCGGCATGGTCTCGATTTCAATGTCCAACATGCTATCGCGTTGCGCCTGCGCGAAGTTTCGGACTTGCTCCTGAGCAAACTTGATGTCGGCCATATCCTCGGGCGAAACCTTGGCGATGATGGCCTGAATTTCTTCATCGGTCAGCCGGTAGCTGTCGCGATCATAGCTGTCGAATTTGTTGGCCAGTTCACGGACAGCCGTGTCCCCGCGCTGCTCAATATCCTTGAGGGTCGCTGAAACAATTGCCGCTGTTTTTGCGTCGTCCTCGGCGCGGTCGGCTTCGGGTTTGCCTCGTTTCAGATATTCAATGGCCATTTTACTTTCCTTTTAGTCGGTCGCAGCTTTTCACGCGTTCGCATTCATATCGCCAAATACGTCATATCCCAGTTGCAGCAGCACATGCGGAACATCCACGAAAACCCAGTTTTCCACCAGCAAATCATCTTCTCGCCGCCACCAGTCGCAGACGCGCATAAAGACGCGCTCACCAGTGGGGGCCTGTTCCAGAAACGGTTTGACGTTCACGCCGGTCAGTGACGGCCAGCCGCCCGAGCAGGTATAGTTGCCTTCGCCGTAGCGGGTGAAATGGCGGGTCATGCCATTTCCTTTAGACCCACCGGACCAACCTTCGAACGTGCTTTCAAAGGGAACCTGAAATGAAGCGAAATGCTCGATTCCGACAAATGAACCAAAGGCACCGGGACCGTACCACATCATGTTTTCATCCCAGTAAGGTCGCCAGGCTTCGTCTTCGGTTGCCAGTTTCAGCAACATATCCGATACGATCTGATAGCTTTTTTCCCC
>Ga0181606_10006012_pt1 | contig 9967 bp, 7 predicted proteins | sample 041ome_10_FD_132994 | JGI IMG/M metagenome (GOLD analysis project Ga0181606, IMG submission 132994) | Coastal salt marsh microbial communities from the Groves Creek Marsh, Skidaway Island, Georgia - 041412US metaG (megahit assembly) | ecosystem: Environmental > Aquatic > Marine > Intertidal zone...
AAAAGAAAGTGAGAAAGAAGAAGAAGATAAATTGGAAAGCTCTCAGAAGCGCGAGAGGATAGGTTCGCACGACTCTGCGACAACTACGACGAGAGATGTTCAAGAAGAAAGCGAAAAGCGATCCCAGACGGGACGCGCTCACGGCATGGAAGGAGAAAATGAAAGAAGAAAAAGAGGAGGAGGAGGAGAGGAAATGAAGGGCGGCGTTTTTCGTCATTTTAATACGTTTACTAAGAGTATCTCGCACGATGTGAACGTGCGTTCTCTGCTCACAAATGTACTGTTGGGGGATAAATGGGTCATACATTTCGATGGAATACCATCGATTCGGTTTCGAATTGACTTCAACGTGGAAAATTTTCGTACCTGGAAACGATGGACCGCAACGCGCTGTTCGGATATTTCAAAGTGGCTTCAAAAGAGGAGGCGCGCAGCGGCTGAATCTCGACGAAGACACAGAGAGGAATATATTCGCTCCGTCACGAAGAGTCCGACGAAGGAAAAGAAAGAAGAGGGGACTCCCAAAAAACTTCTTCCGATTTTTTCTTCGCGGCAAAAGAAAGATGTTGCAATAAAGGATGATATTAACTCACCCCAAAGCGGAATGAATTCGATCGACAAAGCCCCGAGTAGAAGCACGCCAAAGTCGTGGAAAGAGAAGGAGGAGGAAGCTTTATTTAAGATTTTAAACGCTCGGAAAAAGAAGGAAACGAACGGAAGAAACAACAACGCTGCAGCCAGCGACAAAACGAGAACACTTCCGTCATCGAAAATGTTCAAAGATAAAATAGCGAGGAGGGCAACTATCTTGCTTCACATTTGCCCCCCTAAATAGATAGATAGATAGAAAGATAGATAGATAGAAAGATAGATAGAAAATAAAGTGTGTCGCGTTTAGTCGTGTACACTCAGAAACATTTTTGATAGATTCGTCTATTGTGTAAAATACGCATAAATATTCAGACAAATTTATATATTCAATTCAATTTTGTTTCTCTTTGTACTTCGCCATCTCCTTCTCATACCGCACCTTATCTTTCTTTGACAAATCCTCGTATGGTTTCTTATCGGCTACACTCGTTGCGCTCCACATCTGGCCTAGCTTCGACATAACATCTTTGGGAGCAGTTTCTTTGGGAATCGTAGATCTCTTTGCCGCGCAGAAGATGATGTACGCAGACTTTGCGTTCTTCGGCGCGTCCGGGTCCTTCTTTCGTCGCTTTCCTTGCTTTTCATCGTCATCAGTTTCTGGAGGTTCGTAATTCTTCATCGCTTCGTTAAACCGCGCTCTATCTGTTTCGGCTTGTTTTTCGTAAGGCTTTTTCTCTTTGTCCGAGAGCGCTTTCCAGCGTTTCCCCAATTCCGTCATGATTTCTGTGGCCGCCAAATTTGGATTGTCTTTGGCAATATTCGCTCTTTCCTTTTCACAGAAGCAAATGTATGCAGATTTAGCACCTTTTGGAGCGCTTGGATCTTTCTTTCTTTTCTTTTGTGCAAGAAGCGCAGCTTTGATGACAACTGTGCTCGACGGCGCTGGCTTCGGCAAGTCTTTCTTATTATCCTTCTTTTTCTTATCTTTCTTAGATGGAGTTTCAGCAACTGCACTCGTCTTCTTCTGCACGCCACCGTTGTCAGTATTCTTCAATGTCTTCATGATTTTCGACAAGCCTCCGGGAGTCATTGTCACTTTCTTCTCGACAGCGGCGGGCATTTTTTTCTTCTGAGCAGTCGGCATCGCCGCTTTCTTTTTACCTTTACTCGAAGAACTGCTGCTAGAGCTGCTGCTACTACCGGAACCGGAACTACTCGAAGAGGAAGAGGAGGAGGAGGAGGAGGAGGAGGAGGAAGAAGAAGAAGAAGAAGAAGAAGAAGAAGAAGAAGAAGAGGAAGAAGAGGAAGAAGGTTTCGGAACTTCAGCCTTCTTCGTAGCTGCCGCAGGATTCGTTGTCTTGACTTTTTCCGCTGCACTCTTGTTCACTCCTTCTACAACCGCTGGTAACTTCGCATCATACCCTAAGCGAGTCGCGACTTCACCGAGCAACATTCGCGAAGTTTCGTTGAACGTCTGAGGTCTTTCTTTTATGACACCAATCATGGATGTCCACACTCTCGTCGGGAGTCCTTTCTTTGATTTGTAGCCGCCTGGATAGGCCTTCGCTACTATCACACAAACGGCAATGAGAGGTGTTGAAGGTGAATTGATTTTTGGAGATAACGCTTGGATACTCGCCAGCGTTTCCTCGTAAATGTTCTCACTCCCATCTGCCAAATCTGCTTGGCATTTCTTCATTTCCTCCACAACCCCTTTTACAGACGCGTACGCTTTCTGAGCAGAATCTCCAGACAATTTCTCGCAAGCCAATTTAAAGCCAGAGTGCTTCATCAAGGCCTTAGCAAATATCGGAAAGCGGACATTGGTTTTCTTTGATGTATCCAGCAATTTCGTAATCTTCTCTTCTGTCGTCATCTTAGTATCAGGTTTTGAAGCTGCAGCGGCGGCTTGTCCCGCCGAAGGTGGGGTCGGCGTCTTGGCTTTCGCCACAGCGGCGACTGGTTTCGGCGCAGAGGCGATTGGTTTTGGCGCAGTAGCGTTTCCTGTTTTGCTTTTCTTTGCCGAAGGCGCATCAACGTTCGCGGCTTCGGAGGCGAATCTACTCTTCAAATTCGGAACCGGCGGGGCGGCGGCAATTGTCGTTGCGCCTCCCACAAGGTAACCGTCTCCTTGAAACCTGGACTGGCCGGTGGAAATCGGTGTCGAACCTTTCGCCACGGCTTTCACGTTCGCATCGATCAAGGATTTTGGAGATAAAACGTCAATCGTTCTCGCATCGAAGCCTGATTTCTTCGCGCTCGAGTTGCCCGCTTTTTCTCCTCCTTTTTTAGCCTCCAGCTGAGCTAAATAATTGGTGAACGGAAGCGATCGAAACGACTCGTCGTCGACTGGGTACGAGACGCCAACGCCGGCACCTTCGTCGTTCTCGCGTAAGAATCCATTTATGCTGGTCACTTCCACTTCTCCGTATGTCTTCCCGTAGACCTCCGAGTGTTTCTTCTCAATCGCACGGGCCAGCGTTTTGTAATTCGAAGAATTCGGAAGGACAACGACTACAGTTGTCGCGTACGAAGTCATCACCTTGCATACTTTGAGGTCAGACATTTTCTCTCTCCCTCGTCCCTTTCTCTTCTCTTCGCGCAGGATCGTTCAAAGAGAGATAAAGAATCGCCCCCACTCTCTAATGCGTGTGGTTGTGTGTTGTGGTGGTGATAGGGAACACCCGCGCTGTTACAATAATAATTATGAAGAATCGGCAAATTCAAATTCAAAAGTTGTTCTTCTTTTGTTTCGTCGTTTTGGCATGCAGTTGTTGAAGCATCGAGGATTGAGCCATTTCTTGGGAAAAACAAGTGCCAAACAACAATCTGGGCATCACCACAACATAATACGCACCTCGTATTCATAACAGAAGAAGAAGAAGAAGAAGAAGAAGAAGAATGATGAGGAGGAGCACATTTCCGTGTTCCTTTTCCTCCTCCTACCCCTCCTACCCCTCCTCTTCCTCCTCTTCCTCTTCCATCTCGGCGTTGGCTTCTTCTGGGAAGCGCGTTATTAGGAGCAAAGAAAGACCAAAAGGGGTGGTGGTGGTTCAAAATCATCGCTCGTCTCGTTACGAAGAACCACTTTCACGCTCCTCTTCCTACCAGTCTTTCTCTTTTCAACTCTATGGAAGGGGAAGGAGAACATATGTTTCTCGCGCGCGGCGAAACGACGGCGACGATGAAGAAGAAGTAGAAAAGGAACAACAACAACAACAACAGAAAAATGTAATCTTTCAAGATATGCTCGAAGGACGCGTTCGAGGAGGTTCCAAGATGTTGAAAGGACCATCGTCTGGAATCGGAAGCGTGCTCGATATAGCTCAATATCGAAGTAAATGGGACGTTCCCTGGGGTGGATGGACAGTATTCGGAGGTATTGTCGGCTGGTTAACGAGCTTTGTTCTCACGGCGGCAGTCTTAGTTCCGCTCTTCGTCTCGCAAGCGCTCGGCTTAGACCGAAGTCAGTTTGATGTCGAGCAACAGGCGCAGTATTTATTACTGGTCCAGGTTGCTGAAACGGTGATATCTTTGGGCATAGTATACGCGTGCGTTGCGAAATATAAAGACGAAATGTTTTCGAAGCCAGAGAACGATTGGTTCAGGATTGATTTTTCGCATCCGCTGGACACGAGTAAAAACGGCTGGTTGGTATACGGCATCAGCGGTTATCTGCTGACCTTTGTCGTCGTCGCGTTGACTGGATTTGCGATCGAATCTACGCAAGAAGTTGTACAATCTATACAAGACAGTCAAATTGCAAACGATCCAAGCTCGACGATCGATGCTATATCCGCGGCATCGGCTTCAGCTACCACGGCGAAAGTTCAAGAAGCTGGAACAATCGACGGCGTCTTACCGTTGATTAAATCAGAAGACCCCGTGGCTGTCGGATCTCTGCTCGCAGTGACGAGCGTTTTTGCACCTCTTTTAGAAGAGACTGTTTTTAGAGGGTTTTTATTAGCTTCGCTCACAAAATGGCTGCCCGCTCCAGGCGCGGTTGTGTTTTCGAGTTTCATTTTTGGATTCGCGCACCTGGCGCCGAGAGATTTTCCTGAACTCGTTGCGCTTGGGTGCGTGTTAGGCTTTTCATACGTACGAACGAGAAATCTCCTCGTCCCTATGTTCATCCACTCGTGTTGGAACTCGGGAGTACTCGTACTCGTGCTTGTTGCGATACATTTGGGGGTCGCTGACGAGCTGGGCATTCCCGGGTTTTAAAGTCGATTTTTTAGAAAAAATGTTAGCTTTAGTGGTATTTAGAATAGCAGTTGTAGTAGAAGATAATGATAGATGTACACTCCGACCGCACAACATCCCAGACGTAAATTTTATTCGCGCGGGCAAAAAAACACCACAGCGCAAATGTCAGATACTACTACGAAAGCGTACGCGGCGCTCGAAGTGAACGCGAAAAAGCTCGAACAGATTGAAATAGATTTGCTCCCGTTAACGGACGACGGAGTAGAGATTAAAGTGGAATGCTGTGGGCTTTGTGGAAGCGACGAGCACTTGATAAAAGGTGATTATGGAGAATACGCGGTGTTCCCTCAAGTCTGCGGACACGAGGTCGTAGGTACGGTCCGCCAAATCGGAAAAAACGTGAAAGATGTAAAAGTTGGTCAAAGAGTCGGAGTCGGTTGGCAATCGGCGTCGTGCCACTCGTGCGAGTGGTGCACTAAAAATAACGAACAGCTTTGCGGAAAAGTGAAATGTACGTGTTGCGAAGGCAACCGAGGCGGGTTCGCGGACGTGATGCGATGCGAAGATTCGCAGTTTGTTTTTCCGATTCCAGATTCGTTAGATAGTTGCGAAATCGCTCCGATGTTATGCGGAGGGCAAACCGTGTGGACACCGTTGAAGGAACAAACGAAGCCGGGCGATAAGATTGGGGTGTTAGGCCTCGGAGGTCTCGGGCACATGGCGATCAAATTCGCAAAGGCGTTTGGAAACGAAGTCGTCGCCATTAGCTCTTCGGATTCGAAAAAAGAAATGGCTCTCGAACACGGCGCGACTGGCTTTCTGGTGCACACCTCGGAAGACGAGATGGAAAAAGCGGCGGGAACGTTGGATTTTATTTTGGTGACCATCGCGACATCAGAAACGGTGGAGTTTGAAAAATTTTTCAGCCTCTTGCGACCTCGCGGGACTATGTGTTTTGTAGGTATGGTTCCCAAGTTTATGATTGATACGTTCACCATGGGTTTCACGATGACAAACTGCACGACCTCGAACACCGGAAGCATCAAAGACATGAAAGAAATGCTCGAGTTTTGCGCGAAGAATAAGCTTGGCGCGAAGGTGAAGAAAACACCGTTGAGCAAAATAAATGACGCGTTAGATGAACTCCGAAGCAAACAATCCGCGTTCAGACACGTTCTCGTGAATGATTTATAGCGAATGAACATTAATACAACGAACATTATACAACGAACCTTACTACAACGAACCTTAATACAAATGCTCTGTTCCCTCCTCGTCCACCTCCTAAATCTCCTTTTTTTTTTAAAGGGGCTGGCGGCGGAAAACACGCCAGTTCTTTTGCATTGTATTCGTGCGCACGGTGGTTGGAAACTTTCTAACACATCCATAAGACAGAACAGGCACCACATTATCGAAACATCATATCGGATTCCTTAAAGCCGCAATGACCTTTACTACGGTTTCAACGCGCGCAAGCTGGTGCGTGCCTCGCGCGCAATCAGCCCAATTTGCAACGACTTCGTCCACTTCGTCGCTTTTATCGCGGTTTCCGATGAACAAGAACACGCACCACTCGTGCATCTCAATATCGCGAAGAATACAACACCATCATCGCAGCTGCTCTCTACGCGCGAAGAAGAAGACGTACGAATCTTCCGAAGAAGCTGCAGAAGATTTATTGTTTTATAACGAAGAGGATTTGCTGGAAGAAGACGAGGAAGGAGTTGAATTGTTGGAGAAAACTCGAAAACTTTCAGCAGAGGAGTTGATAATTGAAGACCGCGAACTCGCCATGCTCGGACTCGACGTCGACGGAGAGGACGCTGATTATGACGACGAGGATGATGACATAGATGGTCTCTTCATTGAAGGAGAGGACGGCGAGTCCATGGATATCGCCAGTTTCCTAAAAAAGAATGGCAAAATAGACTCGGAGAACGACTTTGATTTTGAAGAAGACTTGAACTTTGACGTCAGCGATGAAGATTACGATGATGATAATGCTGATGACGACGAGGATGATGAAGAGGATGATTTCGTGTTCATACCGAAAGGCTCCGGAATCGAATTCAAATCTGAGGATTTGTACAACATCGACTCCCCGACGAATAAAGATTTTGGTTTTCTCTCGGAGTATGTAAAGACAAAACCAGGTTACGAAGAAGATATCGACGGGGAAGGCGATGAATCAAATCGTACAACGACTATTAATACCGCAACGCGGTCTCCTCGAAAATCTAGGAGCAAGAACGATGTCTTCATCCGCGACACTTCCAAGGACAAAGCTCCGAAAACCTCCGAATTCGACGCCAAGAGCGAGGAAGAGGATTATCTCGCTTTTGGTGCCGACGACGACACTAAAACGAAAAAACGACTCGATTTAGCGGCAAAAAATGCGGCGTTAATACAAATGGGTGTCCCGAAAGCATTGTTGGAGCAAATTGAACGAGAGCAAGAACTTGTCGATGCCGTCAACGATAAGAAGAAGAAAAAGAACCTGGATTCCTTTGGTGAAGAGAAAAAGACGCACAAACGATTGCAGATTGTGGCGGGACGACACTCAAGGCGCGTAGTTCTTACTCCATCTGGGTTGAACACTCGGCCAATGATGGGCGTCGTCCGTGGGGCGACGTTTGATATGATTCTAAGTCTCGTCGGGTCACGTTCAAACGTGCAATTCCCAGAAAATTCCAGATGGTTAGATTTGTTCGCCGGTACCGGCGCGATTGGATTAGAGGCGCTTTCGAGAGGATGTGTAGACGCACATTTCGTTGAGATGGACGACTGGACGGTTAAAAATGTCACGCGCGTAAATATAAAGACGTTAGGGGAAGAGAAGAACGCTACGGCGCACTGCGCTTCCGTGGAAACGTTCTTACAAAGACACTCCAAAAACACCTCTGGTGTCGGTGGAGCTTTCAATTTCGTGTCGTTCTGTCCTCCATACGAGAAAGTTTCATATCCGGACCTTCTTTTAGAAATAGATTCGTCGCCTTTGGTGAGTGACGATGCCATAGTCTTGGTTGAATACGCCATCGGGCAGCGAGATGAAATCAAAGCATCGATTGGTAACCGTCTGAGACGCGTTCGAAATCGCCGCTACGGTCGAACGTTTGTCGCGCTTTACGTGTGCGATGGGCGCGAGCTGGACGATGACGTTGTCGAAGAACCAAAACTTCACGGCAAAGCCATGAAGTAAAAATTGCTTATGGCATATGTAAAGTTATTTACAACAACAGTGTACTTTAGTTAGGTGCAACTTTTCGGTTGACTGATTTCAAACGTATGCGCTTAAGTAAAACATTCTCTCATTCTTTTTTTCAAGACCACAACGCGGTAGCTTTTCCTGCTTTGTTCAATTTCTCAATCACCGCCGAAGGTTCGATTGATCCAGTCACGGTGACTTTCTTCGTATCTAAAGTTACGTCGAACGATTCAACACCTTCCATTTTACCTAAAATGCGTTTCACCGCGCCCACGCAGCCTTCGCACATCATATCCACTTTGAGTTCTGTAGTTTTCGCAGAAGACATGCTTCTTCTCGCTTTATCTTTCTTACTCTATCGATGCTGTTCTTTATCGCTTGCTGTGAAATACTTTGATGTGACGAGGAACTTTGAAACGCCTATTTTATGATGTGTGTTTTTGAAATGTTCACGCGAAGAAAGCAAAATCAACACAAAAAAAGGTGTAAAGGTCATCAAGAAGAACCAACCTTACTCTATCTTTCTCTCTGGTTCCGCTTTGAAGAAAGTGCTCGCGTGGTGCTGCTGTGATGAAATCCATCGAGAGTTTCGCAGATTACGTTTGATAGAGGGAACTGATATAGTTTATCCTCTGTTTGTCTTTGCTTCCATTCGAGACAAACACTACAGTTACGAGAGTATAACATAACAGATAACAAGAATAGCAAAGGATGGAACGCAAAGCAGCAATTATGAGCCAAAGAAGAAAGCACAAATATCGCAACGATATGGAAAAGCCGTTTAATTTTTGTAGAGAAGCTGCAAAAGGATGTCACGTGTGCTTGATGGCGCCAAACAGAACGAGCGACTTTCTGATTGGCTTGGAGAAATTCTACGCTGACGAATACGACTCAGACGTCGAGATACCTTCGGTTGCATTAGATCCAGACACGAATACCTTGACTTTAACGAATACACACGATTATGCGCTTTCTGCGACGATATCGGTCAAAGGTCTTCGATGTTTAGGGAAAGATGGTACAGAATTGGAAGCCGGTAATACGGTATCGAAAGACGGCTGTAAGTCAACGTGCACAACTTTTATCGTAAAGATTCCCGCGAACACGTTCTTGCACGTCTGTCGATTGGTCGTGGACTTGGAAAGAGAAGGCATCAAAGATAGAGACGAACTGTTAGAGTTTGTCATGCAGAAACTCGATTCAGACGTCCAGAGATGCGAAGGACACTCGAGACCAAACGATTTCCATCCGTTACATCTTACTTTTCCTTTTCAAAATACGAAACATGAAAAGGACGAGTGTTTCTATTTGTGCACGCAAGGCATCGGAGGGAGCTTTACGCACACTTTCTACGGTAATTACCACGCCATAGATTTTCGATGTGAAGTCGGCACGCCAATTGTCGCCGGGGCAAACGGGATAGTTACGGATGTACGAAACAATGCACAAGATCAAAGCACGGGCATCTCGGCGAGCAACTTGTACTCATGGAATTCGATTCAGATTCGCGTCACTGAAGAAGTGAATATAAAAGACGGAGAGGTAGAGGAAATCAACGCGGATAGCGCGGAGCAAAGGAGTAGTAGCGGAGCTTCAACAACCGCATCCGCACGAACGGGAATAGCCGGTTTGAGTATATCTGAAGCGACGGCGGCGGCGGCGGTATCATCACCATCATCATCCAAAGTTGGACAAGCTGGCCCTTTGTACATTGAGTACGTTCATGTCCAAGAAAACTCATTCAAAGTTCAAGTTGGAGATGTCGTGGAGAGAGGCCAAATCATATGCCGTTCGGGTGAGAGCGGATTTTGCCCAGAGCCGCATTTGCATTTCAGCGCATTTCGTACGTCGGATAGCAAAGCGCCTACGGTTGGCGTGAAGTTTATTGCATCTGAAGTAAAAGATGCATTCGTTCCAGAAGCAGGAAAGATGTACAATGCGCGCATCGGGGAGAGGAAAATATAG